>ENA-UEPG01000120-UEPG01000120.1-human-gut-metagenome-genome-assembly--contig:-NODE-120-length-85715-cov-7.571464_pt1 | contig 85715 bp, 65 predicted proteins | sample MGYA00242893_ERZ507902 | MGnify/ENA primary metagenome ERZ507902 (study PRJEB26167, sample SAMN06115491) | human gut metagenome | host: Homo sapiens | place: China:Gansu | collected 2015-04-23 | study...
GGTAGAAACCGTTTATCCAGATACGGGCATCACGGAAGATACCGTCGAACTGAAGATAAAGATGTTTGCCGAGGTCCAACCCGTCTGGATTCTGGTTGAGGTAGTCCACCACGGCCTGCAAGGTGCACACCTTGAGCGTGTCCTGAGTGGCATCAAGGAGCCGCGTCCAATCCCCTTCCATATCAGGCTTGTAGAACCGCAACCCGTCTTCCGTGACGTGAACGGGAAGCGTAGCCTTGGCCTTGCCGTCAAGGGATTGGAGTTCCCGGCCTACGCCGATGAGGTGCCTGTCAGCTTCGATTCTGTTGATTTCCATGTGATTTCTTCCTTCGGTTACTGGTTGATGAGATGTTCCTCAGCCTTCTTGAACGGGGTGACGTTCACGGTCACGTTGCCATTGCCCCTGAGTTCCGTAGGGGACGTGCCGTCAAAACGGTACTGGTCGGGGCGGTTGTCGGTGAAGGACTCGAACAGCATGGGCGCGCCGTCCAGCTTGTCGAGCACGACCGGGATGGTCTGCGGCTCCTGCGGCTGGAGGTTGGTCGTCACGACCGCCTTGGATGCGATCAGCGTCCGGCTCTCGTCAGGCTTGGAGGCAACCGTGAGGGAGACGGTGCGGGGCTTGGCTGGCGGAAGCCTGCTCGGAGGTGGAGCCATATGGTTTTTACGGCAGAAACGACGCTGCAACCGGAGTGTTGCAGCGTCGTTTGCGGTGTAAGGCGTGTTTTGCGCCGGGGCTTCTTTACGGAAGAGCCGGCGATTCGGCGGCCGTCTGACCGCCGGATTCAGGGCGTCAGATTTTGTCCAGCTCCACGGTGAAGTGCCGCAGGATCGGCGCCTCGAACGTGATGCGGTAGCCGGTGGTGATTTCGGCGCGGCGTTCGTAGATGTTGCGGCAGGCGGCGGCGATCACGCGGATGTGGTTGTCCGAATAGACCCGGCGCGGGATGGCCAGACGCAGCAGTTCGAGCCGCGGATAGCGGTTCTCGTGCGTGTCGGGGTCGCGGTCGGCGAGGATCGAGCCGATCTCCACGCCGCGGATGCCCGCTTCGAGGTAGAGCTCCACGGCGAGCGTCTGGGCGATGAACTGCTCCTTCGGGAGGTTGGGCAGCACCTTTTTCGCATCGACGAAGATGGCGTGTCCGCCTGCCGGACGCTGGTAGGGGACGCCGTATTCGTCGAGCAGGTCGCCCAGCAGTTTGACCTGACGGATGCGGGCGTCGAGCTGCTCGAATTCGGTGTTTTCGTCCAATCCCACGGCCAGCGCGTCCATGTCGCGGCCCGACATGCCGCCGTAAGTCACGTAGCCCTCGAACATGATGCTGAAGGTCATGGCCCGTTTGTAAAGCTCCTCGGAGCGCATGGCCACGAAGCCGCCCATGTTCACCACGCCGTCCTTCTTGGCCGAGATGGTCATGATGTCGGCATAGGTGTAGATTTCGCGGACGATCTCCTTGATCGTCTTGTCGGCGTAGCCGGCTTCGCGGGTCTTGATGAAGTAGGCGTTTTCGGCGAAACGGGCCGAGTCGAGCAGCAGGGGCACTCCGTAGCGGCGGCATACTTCGGCCGTCTCGCGGATGTTGCGCATCGACACGGGCTGTCCGCCCGCCGTGTTGTTGGTGATGGTCAGCACCACGCACGGAACCTTCTCGCGCGGGTTCTCGCGCAGGAGCTTTTCGAGCTTGGCGATGTCCATTTCGCCTTTGAACGGCAGCTCCTTCTGGGTGTCGGCCGCCTCGTCGATGGTGCAGTCCACGGCGTGGCAGCGGCGGAACTCGATGTGTCCCTTCGTGGTGTCGAAATGGGAATTGCCCGGCACGATGTCGCCCTCTTTGAGCAGCGCCGAGAAGATGACGTTCTCAGCGGCGCGCCCCTGATGCGTGGGCAGGAAGAAAGGCATGCCGAAGAGCCGGGAGATGGTCTCCCTGAGCCGGAAATAGGACGATGCGCCGGCGTAGCTTTCGTCGCCGGTCATCATGGCCGCCCACTGGCGGTCGCTCATCGAACCCGTTCCCGAATCGGTCAGCAGGTCGATCGTGACCTGATCGCTGCGCAGTTTGAAGAGGTTGTAGCTGGCTTCGCGGATCCATGTCTCGCGTTCGGCGCGCGTGGAGGTGCGGATGGCCTCGGTCATTTTGATCTTGTAGGGTTCTGCATACGGAAGTGTCATACAAAAGAGCGTTTTAGGTTGTAATTTGTTGTTCGTATACTCAAAATTACGAAAATATTTTGAGATCTTTGGTATCGGTATTATATTTGTGAAAGCCGGTGTGTATTTTTTAATTCTTTCGCGCTATGAAAAAGTATCGTTGCACCGTCTGCGAGTATATTTACGACCCGGCGCTGGGTGATCCCGAAAACGGCATCGCTCCCGGTACGGCATTCGACGATCTGCCCGACGGTTGGATATGCCCGGTCTGCGGCGAAGGCAAATGGGCCTTCGAACCTCTCGAAGAACAATAAAAAACGACGAAGACTATGTTAAACCTCATTGTTTCACTATTAATTTTACCGCTTATGGCAACAGACACTGCAAAACAGGTGCGCTTCACTCCGAAGGACCTGCCTTACGCTTATGACGCTCTCGCACCGCAGGTCTCCGAAGAGACGCTGCGTTTCCACCACGACAAGCATTACGTGGGATACGTGAATAAACTCAACGAACTGATTGTCGATACCCCCTATGTCGAGCAGCCGCTGGAGGATATCGTCGTTTCGGCCGACGGCGCGATCTTCAACAACGCCGCGCAGATGTGGAACCACGAATTCTTCTTCGACGAACTTTCGCCCAAGGCGCAGACCCGTCCCACGGGCGCGCTGCTGAAGGCCATCGACGAAAATTTCGGATCGTTCGACCAGCTGAAGGCCCAGATGGAGAAAGCCGCCGCAGGGTTGTTCGGTTCGGGCTGGGTATGGCTCGCGGAGGACAAGTCGGGCAAGCTGGCGATCGTCAGCGAGCAGAACGCCGGCAATCCGCTGCGCTACGGCATGAAGCCCCTGATGTGCTTCGACGTTTGGGAGCATGCTTACTATATCGACTACCGCAACCGCCGCGCCGATGCTGTCGCAGCCCTCTGGGACCGCATCGACTGGAAGGTCGTCGAAGAGCGCTACGCCAAGGAATAGCGGGTTCCGCTTAGGAAAGGACGCCGTTTCCCGGTTTCGGGAACGGCGTTTTTTCGTGCCCGGATTTCATGCGGCGGAGGGTTTCCGGGGGCGGCGGACTATATTCCGCCGGATATACAGGATCGGAAATATTATATATTTCCGTCGTTCGCCGCAGAAAATTCTGGCGGGAAAAAATTGGTGGAAATGGCAAAAAGTATTACCTTTATTCTTTTACCGGACGTTTATTCTGCCATGAATCGCTCTATCGAAAATTCCCCCCCCCATGGTTTGGAGGAGGTCTATGCGGAGTACAGGACGTATTTCGTCCGGATCGCCGTGTCGTATGTCCGTGACAGGATGGTGGCCGAGGATTTGGTGTCCGATACCTTTTTGAAAATCTGGGAGAGCCGTACGGAGACGACGCCCCGGAACCTGCCCGCCTATCTGCTTACCGCGCTCAAGCGCAAGTGTCTGGACTATCTGCGCGACCAAGCCATTCATCTCAGAATTCAACAGAACATGCACCAGACCAGTGCGCGTGTGGTCGGAGAGCGTATCGCGCGGCTCGAAGCCAACGATCCCCAGAACCTGATGATGTCCGAGGCGCTCGCCATCATCGAACGCGAACTGCGGCGGATGCCTGAACAGCGGCGGCGGATTTTCATCGCCCACCGTTACGAAGAGATGTCCTACCGGGAAATAGCCGCCGTTTACGAATTGTCCGAAGGGCAGGTGACCTATGAACTGCGGGCGGCGAAGGAGGCGCTCAAAGCGGCGCTCAAAGATTATCTCCCGCTGATAGGACTCTTGCTGAACGGCCTCTGACGGCCGGATAGCCCCCCCCCGGAATTATTAAAAATATTTATTTGCGGGATTTTGCGATTTTTTTCGCAAATCCCGCATTGTCGTGCGTCAATATAGCAACTTATGGAAAAGGAAACATTATATCGCTATGTGGCGTGCCAAGCATCGCCTGAGGAGGAAACGGCCGTGCTGACGTGGCTGGAGGCCGATCCTGCACATGAATCGGAACTCGCAAAGGTGCAGCGGCAGCACGATCTGGTGGCTTTGAGCGCCCCGCTCATCAACGAACTTTACGCCAAGGACCGCAGGCGCCGTTTCGGCTCCGTCCTGCGCCGGTGGAGCGCGGCGGCAGCGGCAGTCGTACTGCTCGCCTTCGGCGGTTATTATTTTCACGCCGCACGCGATTTCTCACGGCAGGGCGAGCGGCTGCTGTCGGTCTCCGTGCCGCACGGACAGCGCGTCAGCCTGACGTTGCAGGACGGCACCTCGGTATGGCTCAACGCCGGAACGACGCTTCGCTATCCGGCGCTCTTTACGGGGCGTGAGCGCCGTGTGGAGATCGACGGCGAAGCCCGGTTCGAGGTGATGCACGATGCGAAACATCCCTTCATCGTCCGGACATATGCCTGCGACGTCGAGGTGCTGGGCACGAAATTCAATGTCGTGGCCGAAGAGGAGAACGGGCTGTTCTCGACGGCTCTGTTCGAAGGACGCGTCGCCGTTTCCAGCCGGCTCGTCCCCGGCGAGCGATTGATGCTGGAACCCGACGAGGTGGTGACGCTCGAAGGGAAGCATCTGTGTCTCGGACAGATCGACAACGATGAGGAATATTTGTGGACGAACGGAATCATCAGCCTGACCGATCAGTCGTTCTCGGAGCTGATGCACCGCTTCGAAAAGACCTTCGGCGTTACAATCCGTATCGAGCGCGAACCGTCGATCCGTATCGGACAGGGTAAGATCCGGCAGTCGGTGGGCATCGACAATGCGCTTCAGGTGCTGCAGCGGTTTGCCGATTTCGAGTACGAGAAGGACGAACAGAACAACACGATAACCATCCGATAAACTCAGTCTAACCTTAAAAACGACCGGCCTATGAAGTAATCCAAGTTTGTGAGAAACTGTATACTATGATTGTCGGAACCTCAGAAAATGGCCTGTGCGGATGGTAGCACATCGCACAGGCCGGGGTTCAAGCAAACCTCCTACTCAAACCTAAAGTACAAATTTATGAATAAAACATTTATCAGACAAGCGAAAAGGTCATTTACTTTTTTATTCATGCTTGGTCTTTGCGCTATCTGGTCTCCGCAGGCGGCGGCCCAGAACCGCAGCCTGCCCCAAGTTACGATCCGGATGGACCGTGTCCCGATGTCCCAGATCATGTCCGAGATCGAACGGCAGACCAAATATCTGTTCGTTACGGGTTCGGATGTCAAGACCGACCGTATCACAAGCCTCGATGTTACGGCGGTGCCGCTTACGGAAGCTCTGAACCGGATGGTGGCGGGCGCGGACCTGACCTATGACATCCGTTCGCTGAGCATCATCCTCTCCGTAAAGAAAGCCGAGCAGCCTGCGGCCGTCGCAGGTTATGTCCGCGACGGGAGCGGCCAGCCGGTCATCGGCGCCACGATCATCGTCCGTGATACCTCCACCGGAACGACGACCGACGCTGACGGACACTTCACCCTTTCGGTGCCCGCACCTTCGACGGCATGGCTCGAAGTGAGCTATCTGGGCTATGAGCCGCAGACGCTCGCCGTCGGCAACCGCACTTCGTTCGACATCACGCTGCGCGAGGCCGCATCGGAGATCGAATCGGTCGTCGTGACGGCCCTCGGCATCAAGCGCTCGGAGAAGGCGCTCTCGTATAATGCCCAGCAGATCAACGCCGAGGACATCGTGGCCGTGAAAGACGTCAATTTCGTCAATTCGCTCAACGGCAAGGTGGCCGGTCTGAACATCAACGCCTCGTCGTCGGGTGTCGGCGGTTCGTCGAAGGTCGTGATGCGCGGTTCGAAATCCATCGAGCAGTCGTCGAACGCCCTCTATGTGATCGACGGCATTCCGATGTGCAACTTCCGCAGCGACGGCAGCGAGGAGTTCGATTCGCAGGGCTCTTCGGAGGCCATCGCCGACCTCAATCCTGAGGATATCGAGTCGATGACCGTCCTGTCGGGCGCAGCCGCCGCGGCACTCTATGGTTCCGATGCCGCCAACTGCGCCATCCTCATCACGACCAAGCGCGGCAAGGCCGGTCAGACGACCGTGACGGTGACGAGCAACACCGAAGTCCTCACGCCTTTCGTGATGCCGATGTTCCAGACCCGTTACGGCACGGGCGACAAGCTGGCGGGAGCCTCCAACGGCATCTACTCGTGGGGCGACCGTCTGAATGCGTTCAATTACAGGGGCTACGACCCTGCCGACGACTATTTCCAGACGGGTGTCGTGGGCACCGAGACAGTCTCGTTCTCGACGGGCAACGAGCGCAGCCAGACCTACGCGTCGGCCGGTGCCGTCAATTCGCGCGGTATCATTCCCAACAACGGTTACGACCGCTACAACTTCACTTTCCGCAACACCTCGTCGTTCCTCAAGGACAAGATGCAGCTCGATCTGGGCGCCAGTTACATCATCCAGAAAGACCGCAACATGGTCAATCAGGGCGTCTATTCCAACCCGCTGGTCTCGGCTTACCTCTTCCCGCGCGGCGACGACTGGGCGGATGTAGAGATGTACGAACGCTACAACTCCTCGCGCGGCATCTACGAACAGTACTGGCCGACGATGGGCGCCGATACCTATCAGATGCAGAACCCCTATTGGATCAGCTACCGCAACCTGCGCGAGACCCGCAAGGACCGTTACATGATCAACGCCTCGCTGACCTACGACATCCTCGACTGGCTCTCGGTTGCGGGCCGCATCCGGGTGGACAACTCGAACAGCGACTATACCGAGAAACTCTACGCATCGACCAACAACCTGCGCACCGAGGGATCGCCCAACGGTCTCTACGGCATCACCAAGACCAACGACCGTCAGACCTACGGCGACGTGATGGTCAATATCAACAAGACCTTCGGCGAGAACTGGAGTCTGCAGGCCAACGTCGGCGCTTCGATCTCGGACATGCGTTCCGACGCCTCGAAAGTCCGCGGCCCGATCGCCTACGGAGAGCAGACCGGTTACGACAAGGACGGCAACGCCATCTACGAGCCGAATAACATCCCCAACGTGTTCAACGTCTACAACCTCTCCAATTCGAAGACCGTCCGCGAGCAGATCGGCTGGCGCGAGCAGTCGCAGTCGGTCTTCTTCTCGGCCGAGGTGGGCTTCAAGGGGGCGTATTACCTGACCGTGACGGGCCGCAACGACTGGCCTTCGCAGCTGGCGGGTCCCAACTCGGTGAACTCCTCGTTCTTCTATCCGTCGGTCGGCGCTTCGGTCGTGCTCTCGGAGATCATCCCGAACATGCCCAAGAACCTCTCCTACGTCAAGCTGCGTGCGTCGTACGCATCGGTGGGTCTGGCTTTCTCGCGTTTCTACGCCAATCCGACCCGCTCGTGGAACTCTTCGACCAACAGCTGGAACCTCTCGTCCCAAAGTCCGCTCTACGACCTGAAGCCCGAACGCACCAAATCGTTCGAAGTCGGTCTTACGATGCGCTTCCTCAGACATTTCAATTTCGACATTTCGTACTATAACACCCGTACGATCAACCAGACGTTCAACACGGGCATCCCCGCAAGTTCGATGTACAGCAAGGTCTACAAGCAGGACGGCGACGTGCGCAACCGCGGTTTCGAAATGTCGCTGGGCTACAAGAATACGTGGAACCGCTTCTCATGGGACAGCAACTTCACGGCCAGCGTCAACCGCAACAAGATCATGAAGCTGGGCAAAGAGGTGATCGACCCCAACACGGGCAAGGTCACTCCGATCGGCGACCTGAACGTGGGAGGCATGGGTAACGTCCGCTTCATTCTGCGCGAGGGCGGCTCGCTGGGCGACATCTATTCGCGCGCCGACCTGCGCCGCGACTCGAACGGCGATATCTATCAGGATATGGACGGCAACATCTTCGTGGACAACAAGACGCAGACCAAGGATTTCATCAAGCTGGGTTCCGTATTCCCCGACGCCAATCTGGCATGGCGCAACGACTTCCGCTGGCGCAACTTCAATTTCGGGTTCCTGCTCACGGCCCGTCTGGGCGGCGTAGTCTACTCGCGCACGCAGGCCGTAATGGATTACTACGGCGTATCGGCCTCGTCGGCCGATGCGCGCGATGCGGGCGGCATCGTCATCAACGGCAACGACCTGATCGATGCGCAGAAATGGTACCAGACCGTCGCCAACGGCGATACGACTCCGCAGTACTACACCTATTCGGCTACGAATGTGCGGTTGCAGGAGGCTTCGATCGGCTACACGATTCCGCGCAAGAAGCTGGGAGACGTTTGCGACATCACCCTCTCGATCGTAGGCCGCAACTTGTGGATGCTCTACAACAAGGCGCCCTTTGATCCTGAGGCGGTCGCTACCACCAGCAACTACTATCAGGGCATCGACTATTTCATGATGCCTTCGTTGCGCAGCATCGGCTTCAACGTGCGTGTCAAATTCTAATCAAGCTAAAACGCCATGAAATTCAATATATCGAATATGACGGTGGCCCTTGCGGCGGCAGCGCTCGGCGCGGCATCCTGCACGGCCAACTACGAAGATATCAACCGGAATCCCTATGAGGTTACCGCAGAGGATATGGAGCGGGACGGTTACGCCATGCGGTCGTTCATGACCACCATGCAGAGCTGGGTCATTCCGGCCGACGTCAATCAGTGCCAGTTCACCGATCTGCTGCTGGGCGGGCCTTACGGCGGTTATATCGCCGATGCGAACAGCGGATTCAACACCGGAAAATTCTCGACCTACGACCCGCAGTCGAACTGGTCGCCGGTATTTTACCGGGTTATCTACACCAATGAAATGTCGAACTTCACGGAGTTGTGCAAGGTGACCGAAGACGAGAATGCCATCGCCGTGGCGAAGGTGGTGAAGGTCGCCGGCGTACACCGCGTCGCCGACACCTACGGACCGATTCCCTATACGCAGGTGGGTACGGGCGCCGATCCGGTGCCGCTGGACTCGGAGAAAGAGGTCTTCAAGGCCATGTTCGCTGATCTGGATGCTGCCGTCGAGGTGCTTACGCGCAACCGTGCAGGCATGATCACCACCGATGCCGACCGGCTTTACGGCGGCAGTCTGGAGCGCTGGGGCCGTCTGGCCAACTCGCTCAAGTTGCGTCTTGCGATGCGTATCGTCTATACGGATTTCACCACCGATGACGGTCGTACTCCGCAGCAGCTGGCCGAGGAGGCCGTCAGCTCGGAGCTGGGCGTGATCGAGGACAACTCCGGCAATGCCATGTATACGGGCTTCGGCAAGGACGGCAATCCTTTCTACGTCTGCTTCTTCAGCTATAAGTCGGGTGCGGGCGACCACCGCGTCGCCGCCGATATCGCGTCGTTCATGAACGGTTACGACGATCCCCGTCGTGCGAGCTATTTCAACGAGTCGGCTTTCAGCGGAGGCGGCTATGCCGGTCTTCGCAACGGCATCCAGATTCCCGACGATGATCGTATCAACAACTTCTCGCGGTATAACGTGACGGCATCGACGTCGCTGATGTGGATGAACGCTTCGGAGGTGGCCTTCCTGCGCGCCGAGGGCGCTTTGCGCGGCTGGGCGATGGGCGGCAACGCCCGGACCTTCTACGAGGAGGGTATCCGGCTCTCGTTCGAGCGTTGCGGCGTCGCGGATCAGTTGACGGCCTATATGGCTTCGACGGCGCTTCCCGGCGGCTATGACGACCCGGCATTCGGTTACAGCTGTTCGAACCAGTCGACGGTCACGATCCCTTGGAACGACGGGGCGGCTTTCGAAGAGAACCTCGAACGCATCATCACCCAGAAGTGGATCGCCAATTTCCCGCTGGGTACCGAAGCGTGGGCCGATTACCGCCGTACAGGCTATCCGCGTCTGTTCCCGGTGGTGGTCAATAACAATCCCGACATCACGAATCTGCAGCTGGGCGCCCGCCGTATGACCTATCCGCTGGAGGAGTACGAGGCGAACGGCGAAACGATCCGGGCCGCCGTGGATCAGTGGCTGGGCGGTCAGGACAAAATGTCCACCCGTCTGTGGTGGGATTGCAATCCCCGGATTCGCTAACCTATAAAACCGTCAAACTATGAAAATCAACATCAAAAGATATTTTCTGCCCCTTGCAGCCGTGCTTTTCATGGTCGGCTGCCACGAGGCCGTCGAGCCTGAGGCGATCGACGTGAACTATTCGTCATTCGAGGAGACGAATCCCGAATTGTATGCCCGGTACATGCAGGCGCTCCGGGAGTACAAGGCCGGTTCGCACAAGGCGATGTTCGTTACGATGACCGTTCCCGAAAACGGCGCCGCGACGACCCATCGTACGCAGCATTTTACGGCGATACCCGACAGCGTCGACTTCATCGTGGTGAGCCCGGTTCCGGCCGTGCTCTGCCAGACGCTTGTCGATGAAATCCGGAAAGTGCATGAGAAGGGAACCCGCATCCTCTTCAATATCGACCTGCAGACATTCGAAAACGACTGGACGCAGGTGCTGAAGGAGGACCCCACGCTCAGCGAGGACGATGCGCTGGCTTATCTCGGCGGCCGTGTCGGCGAGCAGATCGCGCTGGTAGACCGCTGGGGCTATGACGGCTTCATCTTCACCTACACGGGAAAGGCCGTAGGCAGCATGCAGGACGAAGCGCTGGCCGTCTATACGGCCCGTCAGGAAGCGCTCTTCGCGCCGATCCGCGCTTGGCACGAGGCTCATCCCTCGCATGCGCTCGTCTTCCGCGGCTTCACCGGAGCCGTTACGGAGGCGAATATGCCGTTGCTGGACGAGTGCGCCTACATCATCCTGCCGACCAATGACGTGAAGACGCTCGACGAAATGTCGTTCTCGGCTCTTACCGCAGTCAGCGTTGCCGGCGTGCCGGCCGACCGTCTGATCGTGACGGCCCAGACCACCCGTCCCGGCGACGACAAGAAGGAGTTCGGTTATACCGGCATGGTCGATGCCTTCGGCGATACGGTCGAGGCGATCGAGGCTTGGGCCGGATGGGTGACGCTCCCCTCGCCGGGCCATACCCGTGCGGGGCTGCTGATCGAGGATGTCCAGTACGACTATTACAACCCCGCCAAGGTGTGGGCCAAGACCCGCGAGGCGATCGGCATTATGAACCCCTCCATCTAAAAACTGACAGCCATGAAATACAATAAATGCTTATTGGTTCTCTCGGCACTCGCCGCAGTCGTTTTCACCGGCTGTAAGAACGAGGATGTCGAGAAGCATCGTTTCGATAACAAGTTCTATATCACCTCGACCATTCTGTCCGACGACCTGCTGATCAAGAGCGACACGCCGGGATATACCAAGACGATCGAGTCGCGTCTGGCCAAGCCTGCCGCGCAGCAGGTCGCCGTGACGATCGGGGCCGATCCGTCGCAGGTAGCCGCCTACAACATGATCTATGGCGACAACGCCGTGGCGCTTCCCGCCGAATGCTACGAACTCTCTTCCAACCGGATCGACATTGCGGCCGGTCAGGTGAGCGGCGACGCGATAGAGATCGTGTTCAAGGACATCAATACGCTCGACGGCAGCCTGCGTTACGTGCTGCCCGTGACGGTCACTTCGTGCAATGGCGTGGATCTGCTCGACAGCCGCAGTACGGTCTACTTCGTGGCCCGTCAGGGTGCGATGATCAACGTGGTGGCCAACATCGCGTGGATGAACTTCCCGGTCAGCTGGTCGGCCGACGCCAAACCGCTCGTCAGCGGCATGAAGCAGGTCACCATCGAGGCCCTGCTGCGCAGCGCCGACTGGACCGACGGCCGCGGCGACGCCCTCAGCTCGGTATTCGGTATCGAAGGCAACTTCCTCGTGCGCATCGGCGACGCCGACCGTCCGCGCGACCAGCTCCAGCTGGCGACGGGATCGGCCAACGGCGGCAACTGGCCCGCAGCCAATGCCGCTCCGGGGCTTCCGGTCAATGAATGGGTGCATATCGCCGTGGTTTGGGATGCCGTAAACGGCGAGCGTATCTATTACCAGAACGGCAAGCAGGTGGCCTACTCCAATCAGAAGATGAGCGGATCGGTTACGCTGACCAGCAACTGTTACGTCGGCAAGTCGTACAACGAGGAGCGTTACATCCCCGGAGAGATTTCCGAGCTGCGCGTTTGGAGCGTGGCCCGTACGCCGGAGCAGATCGCCGGCAACATGTACGGTGTCAGCCCCGAAAGCGAGGGGCTGGTGGCCTACTGGAAATTCAACGAGGGTTCCGGTTCGACGATCATCGACCATGCGAACGGCACGAATCTCTCTGCCGTGGGCGGCACGCCGACTTGGATTCCCGTAACTCTTCCTGAAGTAAAATAACCAATAACAGCTATTACGCATGAAAACGAGATATTTCAAATCCGGTATTCTCGCCGCAGCCGCAGCCTTGCTCTACTCCGCTGCGTTCGTCTCCTGCACGGACGATGTCACGGTCGGCGAGTGGGACGGCGCCGGCTCGATCGAAACGGGCCTCAATGAAACGGGCGCCGTGCTGCAGGACCTCAACTCCGGGAAGTCGAACACCACCGTCGAATTGTGGAAGGAGACCTACACCGCCGAGCTGCGTCTGGTGTTGACCAAAGCCCCCGCCGAGGGGTTCACGGCTAGGGCCAAGTTCGATACCTCCTATGACGCGGGGCAGTACAACAAGGCCAACGGTACGGATTATACGCTTTATCCGGCCGACAAGGTGACTTTTGCCAACGACGGTCTCTTTGCCGCCGCGGGCCGCAATGTCGAACTTACGGTCGAAATGACCGTCGAGGCCGCCGAAGGGCTTGCAGCCGGCCGGGGATATCTGATCCCCGTAGCCCTCGAAGCCGACGGCGTGATCCTCAAGGAGAGCCATTGTTTCTACGTGGTGAAGGATATGACCTCGATGCCTACCTGTTACAAGGGCGACGACCTGCCGAAGGGCTTCCTGTTCTTCGAGGTCAACGACGTCAATCCGCTCAACGCCCTGACGTTCGAACTCGAAGACGGCCGCCTGCTGTGGGATGTGGTCTGCCTCTTTTCGGGCAACATCAACCACCATGCGGACCGCAACGCTCCGTTCCTGAGCCTCAATCCGCAGACCCAGTATTGGATGGATAACAACGAAGCCTTCATCCAGCCGCTGCGCAAGCGCGGTATGAAGGTGATCATGTGCGTGCTGGGCAACCACGACCAGTCGGGTGTGGCGCAACTTTCCGACTACGGATGCCAGATGTTCGCCAAGGAGCTGGCCACGTTCTGCGAAACATACAATATCGACGGCGTATGCTTCGACGACGAGTATTCGAACGCTCCCGATCTTTCGAATCCCTACTATGCTTCGCGCAGCTCGGCGCGGGCGGCCCGTCTGGCCTACGAATCGAAGAAGGCGATGCCCGACAAGCTTGTGGTCGCCTACTGCTACTCTTCGTTCCATATCAGCAGCTGGCCGACCGAGATCGAGGGACAGGACATTGCGGAGTGGGTCGATATCGCCGTGGGCGATTACGGTCAGTCCACTTCGCCCAAGGGCAACATGACCCAGAAGCAGTGCTCGGCCATCTCGATGGAGTTCAACCGCGGTACGGGCGGCAACTTCACCAGCGGTGTCGCCGAGGGAATGCTCAATCCGACGACCGGCAAGGGCTGGTTCATGGGCTTCGCGCCCGACCCGCTGAAGAATACCAACGGCAGGGTGGATAAGAATGCTTGGCGCAATATTTTCGTCAACCGGCTGAACAAAGGTCCCGAAACTCTCTACGGATCGCCGCTCAAGGAACCGGAGCACTTCTACAAGTTCGCCGACACCACGCGCTATAATTATCCTGAGGACCTGCCGGACACCTATTCGCGTCCGGCGCAGCCTGAGTGGCCGAACTATTGATTCGATTCCGCCTTGCGGGCGGGGTGCGGCCCTGCCTGCGAGGCGATATTAACCGAAAAACAGTAAACGATGAAAAACATGTATAAATATGCGCTGCTTTTCGCCCTCGCGGGCGGCGCAGCGCTCTTCTCCGGCTGCCGCGCCGACGAGGAGGTCGATCTGGCGGGCTACCCCGAAACGCCGGTCGGCGCAACGATCTCCGGTACTACGGACCGGGTGGCGACTTTCGCGGGAACTTACGATAATGAAGGCGTGCTGAATCTTGCCGGTTCGCTTTCGGGCGAGTATACCATTGCCCTTGCGCAGGCCAGCCCCGAAGAGACGGTCGTCCGCGTGGAGCCTATTATCACCAACGTACCGGCCGAGCTGGTTGAGATCAGCGCGCGCGAGCTGGTGATTCCCGCCGGCAGCACTACGGCGGCAGTCTCGGTAAGGATGATCGAGGAGAACTATGACTTCATGGAGAATGTGTTCGGGCCTGTGACCTACGAGCTGGGCGTGCGTGTGGTCGAAGCGCGCGGTTCGCAGGTTCCCGTGGTGGACGGCGAGGCGAAGATGGTGATCGAAAAGGCTGCCTATGTCGCTGTCGCGTCGCTCGTGGGCGTCGAGGGCAATGCCGTGACTTTCAAACGCAACTTCATCGACGGTGCGATCGTCAACGAAGATCCGATAACATATGACGTGAAGGTCGTGGTGGACCGTCCCGTGCTGGAGGATACGAAGTTCGTCGTGAAATCGGCGGGCATTCCCGAAGGATTTGCCAATGACGAGCGCTTTACGCCCGCTGCCGAGGTGACGATTCCGGCCGGGGCGAAAGAGTCGGACGCAACGACGTGGTCGGTGACGGACGACTTCCTCGAAGCGGACGAAGAACTCGGCACTTTCCCGGTGCAGCTCACGGCCGAGCTGGTCGGCGATACCGCCGGGGCCGCCGTCGATCCGGAGGATGCCGGCGTTGCGATTTCGATCGTGAAGAAGTCCGATCTCCTGACTTTCCTGTCCGCGGCCGATCCGTCGTGGAAGAAGTATCCGACGAGCGGATGGACCGTGCAAACCAACGGCAGCGCATGGCCGGATGCCAATACCGCTCTCTGGGACGGAAGCTCGTCTACCGATATTTATACTTGGAGCGATCCCTCGCTCGAACTCACGATCGACATGAAGACCTCGCAGTGGGTCGCCGGTTTTGATATTCAGGCTTACGGAAGTATCGGCTACATGGGCGAGTACTTCGAGCTTTCGACGTCGGAAGACGGGGAGAACTGGACGCCGCACGGAGAGCTCCGGCAGGCCGAGGCTCCCAACAGAGGCTATGGCGCAACCAACTACGTTCAGCTGCTCAAACCCTGCAACGCCCGCTATGTCAAGTGGGTCGGCACGAAGGGCAGCGCCTATACGCCCGACATCACGGAGTTGTATATCTACGGCCGGAACGAATAACCGCTATCCGGTCCGAATGTTAACGGAGGCTCCCCGCAGAAATGCGGGGAGCTTTTTTTCGGTCTTGACTTTTGTCGGCGGAGGTCCGTCGTCCGGCAATCAGGTCGGTTTGACACTTTTGTAGCCAAAATTCATCATTTTGTGCATTTTTTCGTCCGAAAGGTAGCTTTTCAGCGGGAAAGAGCGTATATTCGCTGCGCTGAAATTGTTTTGTCGATAATGCTGGAGAGAATTCAATATGCGCTGTTCGTGCTGCTCTTCGTGCTGGCGGGAAGTCTCGACGGTGCGACGCCGCAGGGAGGCGCATGCCGGGTACAGCCCGGAATGAGTCCGCAGGCCGCACTCCATGCACCCGTTACGGCGCAGAATTATTTCACGGCCGCCGTAATGCTTTCGGGCGACGCTTCGATCGAGATTCCGGCCCACTCTTCGGAGCATAAGGCCATCGTGCGGCATCGTTTCTATGCCCGTTCGGCTGCGGCGGAAGCCGTGGCGCAGCAAAATTCGGCGCTCTCGGACCGCGGCGCGCTCTATTCCAAGCCGGTCGATTACTACATCTTTTCTCTGGGGCGGATTCTGATTTAGCCCCGGCTGTCCCTTTTTGCCAGCCGCATGGTTTCCGGCCGCGACGTCCCGTCCGCCGGGGGCATGCCCGTTTTTCGTGTTCCGGAATATAAATTCGTAAAATAACAGGTTATGTATTTCACGCTATTGGTGGTCGTCATCCTGACGGCCATTGCGCTGGTCGCAGTCGCGCTGGGTATCGCCCGCGCCGTGTCGCCGCGTTCGTACAACCCCCAGAAGGGCGAAGCGTATGAGTGCGGCATCCCGACACGGGGCCGGTCGTGGATGCAGTTCAAGGTGGGTTACTACCTCTTTGCGATCCTGTTCCTGATGTTCGACGTCGAGACGGTGTTCCTCTTTTCGTGGGCCGTCGTCGTGCAGGAGCTGGGCGTATACGGACTGGTGAGCATCCTCTTCTTTTTGGTCGTCCTGATTTTGGGCCTTGCGTACGCATGGCGGAAAGGAGCTTTGGAATGGAAATAAAGAGAGAACCGAAGATCAAGTCGATGAAATACGAAGATTTCAACGACAACGAATACCTCGAAAAGATGGTCGCCGAACTGCGCGACAACAATACGAACGTGATCGTGGGCTGTCTGGACGAGCTGATCGAGTGGGGCCGCAGCAACAGCCTGTGGCCGCTGACCTTCGCCACGAGCTGCTGCGGCATCGAGTTCATGGCCGTGGGCGCGGCGCGTTACGATTTCGCCCGGTTCGGGTTCGAAGTGGCCCGCGCCTCGCCGCGTCAGGCCGACTTCATCATGGTCGCCGGCACCATCACCCACAAAATGGCCCCGGTGCTCAGGCGCCTTTACGACCAGATGGCCGATCCGAAGTATGTGATCGCCGTGGGCGGCTGCGCCATCAGCGGCGGACCTTTCAAGAAGTCGTACCACGTGCTGAACGGCGTGGACAGGATTCTGCCCGTCGATGTCTATATACCCGGCTGTCCGCCGCGGCCCGAAGCGATGCTTTACGGCCTGATGCAGCTGCAGCGCAAAGTGAAGCTGCAGCGTTTCTTCGGCGGGGTGAACAAGCAGATCGGCCGCGAAGAGTATGAAGAGCTGCTGCGCCGCGACCTGACCTCGGAGCGGAACGATTTGAATGTGGAAGGAGGAGAAAAGCAATGAGTATGACGCTGAAAGACAAGATAACGGCATGGGAACCTCAGGCCGTATGGTCCGAGGCGGGCGACGGCATGTGGACCGTGCCTGCGGAGAAGTTTCACGATCTGGCCGCCCGGCTCAGGGCCGAGGGATTCGATTTCCTGCGCAGTCTGACGGGCATGGACTGGGGCGAAGAGGGCTTCGGAGCCGTCTATCACCTCGAAGCCACCGCCACGGGCGAAAACGTCGTCCTGCGGACGCTGACGCCGAGCCGCGAGAAATGCGGCCTGCCCTCGGTCTGCGATTTGTGGAAGGCCGCCGAGCTGAACGAACGCGAGGTGTTCGACTATTTCGGCATCGGGTTTCTGAACCATCCCGACATGCGGCGGCTGTTCCTGCGCGACGACTGGGTGGGGTATCCTCTGCGCAAGGATTACGATCCGGCGCTCAATCCGCTGCGCATGACCAACGAGGTGTCGAAGGACAGCGCTCCGAGTTTCGAGCTGACCTCCGACGGCAGTTTTATCCGCAAGCGCAACGTGCTCTTCGAAGAGGACGAATACGTCATCAACGTCGGTCCCTAGCACCCTGCGACGCACGGCGTGCTGCGCTTCCGGGTGTCGCTGGAGGGCGAGATCATCAAGAAGCTCGACGTGCACTGCGGTTATATCCACCGCGGCATCGAGAAGCTGTGCGAGGGGCTGACCTATCCCCAGACGCTGGCCCTTACGGACCGGCTGGATTATCTGGGGGCCGCGCAGAACCGCCATGCGCTCTGTATGTGCATCGAGAAGGGGCTGGGCGTCGAGGTGTCGGAGCGGGTGCAGTATATCCGCACGATCATGGACGAGCTGCAGCGCATTGATTCGCACCTGCTGTTCTTCGCGTGTCTCTGTATGGACATGGGGGCTTTGACGGCGTTCTTCTACGGGTTCCGCGACCGTGAGAAGGTGCTTGACATTCTGGAGCAGACCACGGGAGGCCGCCTGATACAGACCTATAACACCATCGGTGGCGTGCAGGCTGACATCCATCCCGAATTCGTGCGCAAGGTCAAGGAGTTCATCGCCTATATGCGTCCGCTGCTGCGCGAATACCACGAAATATTCACGGGCAACGTCATCGCGCAGGAGCGTCTGAAGGGAACGGGCGTGCTGACCCGTGAGGATGCGATCTCGTTCGGCGCCACGGGCGGCACGGGACGCGCCGCCGGCTGGGCCTGCGACGTGCGCAAGCGGCATCCCTACGCCATGTACGGCAAGGTCGATTTCGAGGAGGTGCTCTTCACCGAGGGCGACTGCTTTGCCCGCTACATGGTCCGCATGCGCGAGATCGAGCAGAGCATGAACATCGTCGAACAGCTGATCGACAATATTCCCGAAGGGGAATACCAGCTGAAGATGAAGCCGGTGATCCGCATTCCCGAAGGAAGCTACTACGCCGCCGTCGAGGGGAGCCGCGGCGAATTCGGCGTGTTTATCGAGAGCCGGGGCGACAAGTCGCCTTACCGCATGAAGTTCCGTTCGACGGGACTGCCGCTGGTGTCGTGTCTCGAAACCATAGCGAAGGGGACGAAGATCGCCGACCTGATCGCCATCGGAGGCACGCTCGATTACGTCGTGCCCGATATAGACCGGTGACAGGTTGAAAGCTTCGCCGGTCGGTGCCGGCTCTTCCCGATGTTTTTTCCGCCGCAGGCGGATAAGTCCCCTCCGAGAAGGGGATTTAGGGGAGGGGCAGACTTGTAAACACGGCCAGAGACCGTGAATTGCAGCCGGGGAGAGCGGAAAACGGATTGAAAAAGGAAAAACTTACAGATATGTTTGATTTTAGTATAGTAACGAGCTGGATTCACGGGCTGCTCACGTCGCTGATGCCCCTCGGACTGGCGGTCTTTCTGGAGTGCGTGATCGTCGGCGTATGCCTGCTGCTGATGTATACGGTGATCGCCATCCTGATGATCTTCATGGAGCGCAAGGTCTGCGCGGCTTTCCAGTGCCGTCTGGGACCGGTGCGCGTGGGGCCGTGGGGCACGCTGCAGGTCATCTGCGACGTATTCAAAATGCTCACCAAGGAGATCATCACCATCCGCCGTTCGGACAAGTTCCTCTACAACCTCGCGCCCTACATCGTCATTCTGGCGTCGGTGCTGGCGTTCGCCTGCCTGCCCGTGAACAAGGGGCTGGAGGTGCTGGACTTCAACGTGGGCGTCTTCTTCATGATGGCCGCGTCGTCGATCGGCGTGGTCGGCATCCTGCTGGCGGGGTGGAGTTCCAACAACAAGTATTCGCTCATCGGCGCCATGCGGAGCGGCGCGCAGATGATTTCGTACGAGCTTTCGATCGGCCTTTCGATCCTGACGATCATCGTGCTGACCGACACCATGCAGTTCTCCGAGATCGTGGCCCGGCAGGCCGACGGCTGGTTCATCTTCAAGGGGCATATTCCGGCGCTGATCGCCTTCGTGATCTACCTGATCGCGGGCAACGCCGAGGTGAACCGCGGCCCGTTCGATCTGCCGGAAGCCGAGTCGGAGCTGACGGCGGGGTATCACACCGAGTATTCGGGCATGCACTTCGGACTCTTCTACGTCGCCGAATTCGTCAATCTGTTTATCGTCGCGGGCGTGGCCGCCACGATCTTCCTCGGAGGCTGGATGCCGCTGCATATCTCCGGCTGGGAGGGCTTCAACGCCGCGATGGACTACATTCCGGGCTTCGTCTGGTTCTTCGGCAAGGCGTTCTTCGTGGTGTGGCTGCTGATGTGGATCAAGTGGACATTCCCGCGCCTGCGTATCGACCAGATACTGACGCTCGAATGGAAGTATCTGGTGCCGATCGGACTGGCCAACCTGCTGCTGATGGTCGTTGTCGTTGTATTTAAACTGCATTTTTAGCCATGAAAAGCTATATCAAAGGATTCTTTCACGGACTGGGTTCCCTGCTGACGGGACTCAAGGTGACGGGCCGCGAATTTTTCACGCCCAAGGTCACCGAGCAGTATCCGGAGAACCGCGCCACGCTCAGGATGTTCGACCGCTTCTGCGGCGAACTGACCATGCCGCACGACGCCGAGGGTCGGAACAAGTGTATCGCCTGCGGCCTGTGTCAGTCGGCGTGTCCCAACGGCACCATCCGCATCACGACCGAAATGGTCGCCGATCCCGAAACGGGCAAGAGCCGCAAGCGGCTGGTGCTCTACGAGTACGATCTGGGGGCGTGCATGTTCTGCCGTCTGTGCGTCAATGCCTGCCCGACCGGGGCGATCCGTTTCTCGACCGACTTCGAACATGCGGTCTACACGCGCGAAAAGCTGGTCAAAACCCTGAATAAACAGTAAGCCATGGAGATAACACTCGAATTAATCGTCTTTACGGTGCTGGCGGTCTTCACGGCCGTGAGCGCTCTGCTGGCTGTGACGACCAAGCGCATCCTGCGCGCGGCGACCTACCTGCTGTTCGTGCTGTTCGGTACGGCGGGCATCTATTTCCAGCTCAACTATTCGTTCCTCGGCGCGGTGCAGCTGCTGATCTATGCCGGCGGCATCACGGTGCTGTACGTCTTTTCGATCCTTTTGACGTCGAGTCAGGGCGACAAGTCGGAGGACCTGAAGGGATATAAACTCTTCGTGGGGCTGGCCGCGACGCTGCTGAGTCTCGGCGTCTGCCTTTATGTGACGCTCGGACACGATTTCAGGCCCTCGCATTTCGTCCACGGCGAACTGCACGTGCAGACCATCGGCCATGCGCTGATGAGCAGCGGCAAATACGGCTACGTGCTGCCGTTCGAGGTCATCAGCATCCTGCTGCTGGCCTGCATCGTCGGCGGAATCCTCATCGCACGCAAACGCTAAAAAAGTACGGCTATGATACACATGGAATATTACCTCGTCCTCTCCACGATCATGATGTTCGTGGGAATTTACGGATTCGTCACGCGCCGCAACCTGCTGGCGATGCTGATCTCCGTCGAGCTGATCCTCAATTCGGTCGATATCAACTTCGTCGTCTTCAACCGGTTCCTCTTCCCGGAACAGCTGGAAGGGTTCTTCTTTACGCTGTTCGCCATCGGGATCAGCGCCGCGGAGACGGCCGTCGCCATCGCCATCATCATCAATATTTACCGCAACATCCGCAATATCGAGGTCAAGAGCCTGCGGGAGATGAAGTGGTAGCCGAAAACGAAAAACGACTCTTATGGAATATACGATTCTGATTCTGCTGCTGCCCCTGCTGAGCTTCCTCTTCTTAGGCTTGGCAGGCATGAAGCTCAAGCCCGCGGCGGCGGGCCTCGTCGGCACGGCGGTGCTGGGGGTGGTGACGCTGCTGAGCTGCTGCACGGCGTTCGAATACTTCACGGCCGGACGCGACGCCGCCGGGGTGTTCCCGACGCTGATTCCGTGGAATGCGGTCTGGCTGCCGATCAGCCAAACGCTGCATATCGACATGGGCATCCTGCTGGACCCGATTTCGGTGATGATGCTCGTGGTGATCTCGACCGTCTCGCTGATGGTGCATGTCTACTCGCTGGGTTACATGAAGGGCGAACGGGGTTTCCAGCGTTACTACGCCTTCCTGTCGCTGTTTACGATGAGCATGATGGGGCTTGTGGTGGCGACCAATATTTTCCAGATGTACCTGTTCTGGGAATTGGTGGGCGTCAGCTCTTATCTGCTGATCGGCTTCTACTATACGAAGAAGGAGGCCGTCGCCGCGTCGAAGAAGGCCTTTATCGTGACGCGCTTCGCCGATCTGGGATTCCTCGTCGGAATCCTCTTTTACGGCTATTACGCCGGGACGTTCTCCTTTACGCCGGAGGTGCGGCTGCTGGCCGCCGCCGGGACGATGATCCCGCTGGCGCTGGGGCTGATGTTCATCGGCGGCGCGGGCAAGAGCGCCATGTTCCCGCTCCACATCTGGCTGCCCGACGCCATGGAAGGCCCGACGCCCGTGTCGGCGCTGATCCACGCCGCGACGATGGTCGTGGCGGGCGTCTACCTCGTGGCGCGCATGTTTCCGCTCTTTATCGGCTATGCGCCCGATGTGCTCCACTGGACGGCCTACATCGGTGCGTTTACGGCGTTGTACGCCGCTGTCGTGGCCTGCGTGCAGAGCGACATCAAGCGGGTGCTGGCGTTCAGCACCATTTCGCAGATCGGTTTTATGATCGTGGCGCTGGGCGTCTGCACCTCGGCCGATCCGCATGCGGGCGGGCTGGGGTACATGGCTTCGATGTTCCACCTCTTCACCCACGCCATGTTCAAGGCCCTGCTGTTCCTCGGCGCCGGATGTATCATCCACGCCGTCCACTCCAACGAAATGTCGGCCATGGGCGGCCTGCGCAGGTATATGCCCGTGACGCACGCCACGTTCCTCGTCGCCTGCCTCGCCATTGCCGGCATCTGGCCCCTGAGCGGTTTCTTCTCGAAGGACGAGATACTGACGGCCTGCTTCGCGTTCAGTCCCGCGATGGGGTGGCTGATGACCGCCGTCGCCGGACTGACGGCGTTCTACATGTTCCGCCTGTACTACAATATCTTCTGGGGGCGCGAGAACCGGGAGCTGCATGCCGCGCACAGGCCGCATGAGGCTCCGCTGACGATGACCCTGCCGCTGGTGTTTCTGGCGGCGGTGACGCTCGTCGGGGGCGCGATCCCGTTCGGAAAGTTCGTCAGCAGCGACGGCATGCCCTACACCATTCATATCGACTGGCGTGTGGCGGGCGTGAGCCTTTGCGTGGCCGCCGCGGGCATTGCGCTGGCCACGTGGATGTACCTGCGCGAGCGGCAGCCCGTTGCCGACCGGCTGGCCCTGCGGTTCCGCGGCCTGCACAGGGCGGCCTATAACCGGTTCTATATCGACGACGTTTATCAGTTCGTCACCCACAAGGTGATCTTCCGCTTTGTTTCGACCCCGATCGCGTGGTTCGACCGCCACGTCGTGGACGGCTTTATGAATCTGCTGGCAAGGGCGGCCGACGGCGCGGCGTACGCGATCCGCGACATGCAGAGCGGCAGCGTGCAGCGTTACTGCATCTGGTTCCTCGGCGGGGCGCTGGGCTTTACGATCATCCTGCTGTTAATCCGTTAATTTGAAGTTGTTATGAATATGTTATCCTTGTTTCCCGCCATTCCGCTGCTGATGATGCTGGGACTTTGGCTGTCGAAATCGACGCGGCAGATCCGTGCCGTGATGGTGGCGGGGTCTTCGCTGCTGCTGTTGCTGGCGGCGGTGCTGGTGGTGCGCTACCTCGGCCTGCGCGAAGTGGGCGAGACGGCCGCCATGCTCTTTACCGCGAGCCATGTGTGGTACGCTCCGCTCGATATCCACTATGCGGTGGGCGTGGACGGCATCTCGGTCGCCATGCTGCTGCTGTCGGCCGTCATCGTATTTACGGGTACGTTCGCTTCGTGGCGGATGCAAACGCAGGTCAAGGAGTACTTCCTCTGGTTCTGCCTGCTGAGCGTCGGCGTTTTCGGGTTCTTTATCTCGGTGGACCTCTTCACGATGTTCATGTTCTACGAGGTGGCGCTGATCCCGATGTACCTGCTGATAGGCGTCTGGGGCAGCGGCCGCAAGGAGTATGCCGCCATGAAGCTGACGCTGATGCTCATGGGCGGTTCGGCGCTGCTGCTGATCGGCATTCTGGGCATCTATTTCGGCGCCGGGGCGACGACGATGAATATTCTGGAAATCGCGCAGCTGCACAGCATTCCGCTCGCGCAGCAGTATGTCTGGTTTCCGCTGGTCTTCGTCGGGTTCGGCGTGCTGGGCGCGCTGTTCCCGTTCCATACGTGGAGTCCCGACGGCCATGCCTCGGCTCCGACGGCGGTGTCGATGCTCCATGCCGGGGTGCTGATGAAGCTGGGCGGTTACGGCTGTTTCCGCGTGGCGATGTACCTGATGCCTGAGGCGGCGCACGAACTGAGTTGGATATTCATCGTCCTGACGACAATCTCGGTCGTCTACGGGGCTTTGGCGGCCTGCGTGCAGACCGACCTCAAGTATATCAATGCCTATTCGTCGGTGTCGCACTGCGGGCTGGTGCTCTTCGCCATTCTGATGATGAACACTACGGCCGGAACGGGAGCGATTCTGCAGATGCTGAGCCACGGCCTGATGACGGCCCTCTTCTTCGCTCTGATCGGCATGATTTACGGCCGTACGCATACGCGCGACATCCGCGAGCTGAGCGGCCTGATGAAGGTCATGCCCTTTCTTGCGGTGGGGTACGTCATCGCGGGTCTTGCGAACCTCGGACTGCCGGGGCTGAGCGGCTTCGTGGCCGAAATGACCATCTTCAACGGCGCGTTCATGAACGACGACACGTTCCACCGCGTTGTGACGATCATCGCCTGCACGAGCATCGTGATTACGGCGGTTTACATCCTGCGGGTGGTGGGGAAAATTATTTACGGCACCTGCACCGACGAACACCACCTCAAGCTGACGGACGCCACGTGGGACGAGCGGCTGTCGGTCGTCTGTCTCGTCGCCGCCATCGCCGGCATGGGTCTCGCGCCGCTGTGGGTGAGTGACATGATCCGGGAGAGCGTGACGGGCATCATTGCACAATTAATGAGTTAAGCGATTATGGATTACAGCAACATATTTACCTCTATGCAGGCCGAAGTGACGCTCATCGCGGTGATCGTCCTGCTGTTTCTCTATGACCTGATCGCGGGGGAGCGGGGACGCCGCCGGTTTTCGGCCGTCGCCTGCGGACTGCTCGCGCTGCAGGTCGCGGTCAATGTCGTTCCGGGGACTCCGGGCGAAGTGTTCGGGGGCATGTTTCAGTACGTGCCGATGCACTCCGTCGTCAAGAGCGTGCTGACCGTCGGGACGCTGATCGTCTTCCTGCAGGCCGATGCGTGGCTGCGCCGCGGGGATACGGCCCACAAGCAGGGTGAGTTCTACATCCTGACCCTCTCGACGCTGCTGGGCATGTATCTGATGGTCGGCGCGGGCAACTTCCTGCTTTTCTTTATCGGCATGGAGCTGGCTTCGGTGCCGATGGCCTGTCTGGTGGCGTTCGACAAGTACAAGCGTTATTCGGCCGAGGCGGGTGCGAAGTACATCCTCTGCGCCCTCTTCGCCAGCGGGCTGATGCTCTATGGAATCTCGTTCTTCTACGGGACGACCGGGACACTCTATTTCGGCGACATGGCGGCGCGCATTACGGGGTCGCCGCTGCAGATCATGGCCATGGTCTTCTTCTTCGCAGGGCTGGGGTTCAAGATTTCGCTGGTCCCGTTCCACCTCTGGACCGCCGACACCTATCAGGGCGCGCCGACGACGGTGACCTCCTACCTGTCGGTGGTGTCGAAAGGCTCGGCGGCGTTCGTGCTGATGACCGTGCTGATGAAGGTCTTCGGGCCGATGATCGGGCAGTGGCAGACGCTGCTCTATGCCGTGACGGTGCTGTCGATCACGGTGGCGAACCTCTTCGCCATCCGGCAGAAGGACCTGAAACGCTTCCTCGCCTTCTCGTCCATCTCGCAGGCCGGTTACATCATGCTGGCCGTGATCGGCGGGAGCGCCTTCGGCATGACCTCGCTGGTCTTCTACGTGCTGGTTTACATGGCCGCGAACCTCGCGGTTTTCGGTGTCGTTTCGACGGTCGAGCAGCATAGCGGCGGCAAGGTCGGGATCGAAGATTACAACGGGCTGTACCGCACCAATCCCAAGCTGGCGCTGATGATGACCCTCGCGCTCTTCTCGCTGGCGGGGATTCCGCCCTTTGCCGGGTTCTTCTCGAAGTTCTTCGTCTTCGCTGCGGCGTTCAAAGGCGGCTTCCACCTGTTGGTGTTCATCGCGCTGATCAATACGGTCGTCTCGCTCTATTACTACCTGCTGGTGGTCAAGGCGATGTATATCACTCCGAACGATGCGCCCGTCGCGCCGTTCCGCAGCGACCGCTATACCCGCATCAGTCTTGCGCTCTGCATGGCGGGCGTTCTGCTGCTGGGAGTCGTCAGCGCCGTATACGACGGCATAAACGCTTTCGCGTTCGGGCTTTGACGGGGTGAATAGAAAAAGAGGGCGGTCTCTTCTGCGGATGCCGCCCTCTTTTCGTGCGGATGAGTTTTTGCCAGCGCAATGCCGGTGGGCCTGCCGCCGTTTCAGTTGTCCGGCCGAGGCCGTCTTGTGTGCTTCTTGAGGCCGGTCGCCTGCCGTTGTCCGGGGCCGTCGCGCCGTCAGTCTTCGTGGGCTTTTTCGAGATTCAGCAGGTGGGTTTTCACGCCCAGACCTCCGGCATAGCCGACCAGTGCGCCCGTGCTGCCGACCACGCGGTGGCAGGGGACGACGATGGCGATCGGGTTGCGGTTGTTGGCCATGCCTACCGCGCGGCAGGCCGTCGGGCGGCCGATCTGCGCCGCGATCTGGCCGTAGGTGCGGGTCTCGCCGTAAGGGATCGTCCTCAGGGCCTCCCACACGGCCTGCTGGAACGGAGTGCCGGCGGGCGCCAGCGGGAGGGTGAACTCGCGGCGCGTTCCGGCGAAGTATTCGGCCAGCTCGGCTGCCGCCTGCAGGAGCAGAGGACCGGCCGTCTCCGGCGTGCACGCCTCCGGGGCGTTGCGCGGTCTGCGCCGGTTGCGGTATTCGCGGCCGAAGAAGATGCGGGTGACGGCTTCGTCCGAAGCCGTGATGCCGAGTTTTCCGACGGGTGTTTCGATGAAGAGCATCCGTTCCATATCGTCTTGTTTTAAAGGTTGTCCAGCGTGTAACGGATCATTTTCTGCCGTACGTTCGCCGTGTCGTGGGGCTGCATCGAGTGGTTCTGGTCGGGGTAGACCATCATGTCGTACTGCTTGCCGCAGCGGTTCAGGGCGCGGGTCATCTCGACGGTGTTCTGGAAGTGGACGTTGTCGTCGGCCGTGCCGTGGATGATCAGCAGCCGGGTCTTGGTGTCGTCGAGCATCCGGGCGAAGTTGATCGGCGAGTTGTCGTCGTAACCCGAAGCGTTGTACTGCGGCAGGTTGTTGTAGATTTCGGTGTAGATCGAATCGTAGTAGCGCCACGAAGTGACGGGCGCCACGGCGATTGCCATTTTGAACAGTCCGTGCCCTTTGAGCGCGCAGCTCAGGGCCATGAATCCGCCGTACGACCAGCCGTAGATGCCGATGCGCGCCGGGTTGGTATAAGGCTGCGCCGCCATGTAGCGGGCCAGCGAGAGCTGATCCTCGACTTCGAGCGCGCCCAGCCGTCCGTAGGTCTGTTTCTTGAATTTCTCGCCCCGGAAACCCGTGCCGCGTCCGTCGGCGCAGACCACGATATAGCCCTTGTCGGCCAGTGCGTCCTCCCAGTCGAGCGACCAGCGGTCGCGCACCGACTGCGAGCCGGGACCCGAATACTGCGTCAGCAGGACGGGGTAGCGGTGCGAAGGGTCGAAGCCGCGGGGTTTGACGATGTAGGCGTTGAGCGTGTCGCCGCGCTCGGTGGCGAAGGTGAAGAACTCCTTCTGCGGGCGGTTCGCGGCGGCCAGCTCATCGCGCAGGGCCTTGCTGTCGGCCAGCAGGCGGACCGGGTTGCCCTCGCCGTCGCAGATCTCGACCCGGTTGGGGGTCGCGGCGTTGGAGAAGGTCGAGATGTAGTATTTCATGCCGGCGCTCGGCGCGATCGTGTAGAAGCCTTCGCCCGTGGTCAGGCGGCGTTTCTGCGTGCCGTCGAGCCGCACGCTGTAGAGGTTGCGGCGCAGGGGGGAGGTCTCAGTCGAGAGGTACCATACGCGCTTGCCGTCGGTGCCCGCGACGTCGGTCACCTCCCAGTCGCCCTTAGTCACCTGCGCGAGAAAACCCCGGCGGATGCTGTAGAGGTAGAGGTGCATGTATCCCGTGTGACTCTCCTGCCGTACGAGGAAGCGGTCTTTGTCCACGAACGTCAGCGAGGAGTCGTCCACGCGCTCGACGTACTGCTGCGAACGTTCGTCGTAGATCGTCCGCTGGGCGCCGTTAGGCTCGCAGAGAATCACCTCGAAGGTGTTCTGGCGGCGGTTGAGCCGGAAGAAGTAGAGCCGCCCGTCGGGAGTCCAGCCGATGCGGGGGATGTACTGGTCGGTTTCGCGGCCCGTGTCGATGCGCTCTTTGGCGCCGGTCGCGAGGTCGCAGACCCACACTTCGACCGTCGAATTGCGTTCGCCGGCCTTGGGGTATTTGAACGAGTAGGCCTGATTGTAGAGTTTGCCGTCGAAGCGCATCATCTCCATCAGCGGCACCTGAGATTCGTCGAAGCGCAGGTAGGCGATGCGGCGGCTGTCGGGCGAAAAGGCATAGGCTTTCGTGAAGCCGAACTCTTCCTCGTAAACCCAGTCGGTCGTGCCGTTGATGACCGAATTCCACGCACCGTCGTCGGTGATGCGGCGCGTCTGCCGGGCGGCGGTGTCGTAAACGTAAAGGTCGTTGCGGTCCGAATAGGCGATCAGTCTGCTGTCGGGCGAGAACGAAGCGTCGCGCGGGGCTTCGGCCTCCCGGAGTACGGGCGTCAGGCTGTTGCCCGCGGCCAGAAAATAGCTGGTCGTATAGGAGTGGCGGTAGATCGGCTTGGCGCCCGAAGCGATCAGTATCTGCCGTTCGTCGGGCGAAAAGGAGTAGTCGGTGATCGTCAGATTGGCCGCGGACGAAGGGAGCATCCGCTCGCCCGGTCCCGCCGCGGCGTAGCTGTGGCGGATGATGTTGCTGCCTTCGAGCGTGGTGTAGTGCTCGCCGTCGGCCATCGAGCGGATGCCGCGGACGGTCTGGTTCATGCCTCGCAGTCGGGCGATTTCGGCGTATTCGTTCCGGGCCTGTGCGGTGCCCGCTCCGAGCAGCGCGGCCGCAAGGAGCGTAATTAGCGATGCTTTCAATGTAAATTCCGTTTTAAATGTCCTCTACCTCGAAATCGTAGCCGAGCCGCTTGCCCGTGACGAATTTCGAGTTGTCCATCTTGGTGTTGAACTGATCGACCGTCACGCGCTTGTTGTCCTCGTAAGGCGGCATCAGCAGGTCGAAGTTCAGGGCGAACCAGATCGCCTCTTCGAGGATGGCGATGAGCGCGTCACGGCCGATCTCGCTTTTGCCGAACTCCGCGGCCCGCATCGAGGTCTGCTGTTTGCCCTCGACGAAGTAGCGGCGTTCGCGGTTGATGAAGATGCGGCCGATGAGGTAGCCTTCGTCGGCGTTGCGGTTGAACTTGAACGAGTCGGAGAGGAAGTTGTAGATGTTGATCAGGCCGCAGTAGGAGTTTTCGCGGTCGCCCTGCACATAGGGATTCTGCCAGATCGGGTGGTCGGCGGCGAATTCGAAGATGTCGGTGTGCATCTGGAATATCAGGATGTCGTTGGCCACCTGCAGCTGGGCTTCGAACTTGCCGCGGTCGCGGTATTCGAGCCGCACGCGGCGGTCGAGTTTGCCGTCCAGCTCGTCGTCCAGCTCCGAGGCCATTTCGAGCAGCGTCTCCTTCAGCTCGTTGAAGGCCGAGAAGGTGTTGTCGAAAATCCGTTGCTTGAGCGTCGATTTGCGGATGATCGTATCGAGGATCTTGCTTCTTAGCGGTGTGGTTTCCATACGGTATCGTGTGTTTTATTTTATACGTATCTGGCGGCCCTGTTCGAGCGTGTCGCCCGGCTTGAGCTTGTTGAGCTTCTCGATCGAGCGGGTGCGGATGGCGTACGACTGCCCCACGGCGTAGGCCGTTTCGCCCTGACGGCAGGTGTGGGTGTGGGCGTTGCCCTCCCAGCGTTTCTTCTTGCGTTCGATGTAGACCACCTCGTGGGTCATCGGCTGGGCCTTTTTGTCCTTCAGGTCGTTGAACTTGCGCAGATTGCGTGCCGAAATGCGGAATTTCTTCCCGATGTTCTCGAACGTGTCGCCCTCCTTGGCCAGCACGTAGTGCACGCCGTTGGTCGCATAGACGTTGTAGCCGTTGTGGGCGTTGATCGTCACGCGGTAGTTGTCCGGATCGACGGCCGACGATGCGTCGGCCGGGCGCTCCATGCTGGTCTGGTCGGTGAACCAGCCTTCGGGATCGGTGATCTTGCGGCCCGAACGCGAAGCGTAGAGCCGCTCGCCGTCGGGCTGGTCCAGCAGGAAGAGCTGGGCCTCCTCGATGATGCGGCAGAGCCGCTGCGCATAGTCGGGCGCCGTGGCGTAGCCGGCGGCCTTCAGTCCCCGCGCCCAGCTTTTGTAGTCGGTCGGGGAGTAGGCGAACAGCGAGTCGTAGCGGGGCTGCGTGTCGAGGAATTCGGCATGGTCTTGGTACGAGGCTTCGACCGTGGGATAGCTGCGGAAGCACTCGCCTTTGGCGTCGTCGTCGTGGTAGACTTTTTCGCCCGTCCAGTTGCGTTTGCACTTGATGCCGAAGTGGTTGTTGGACATTATCGAGAGACGGCTGTTGCCGCAGTCGGATTCGAGGATGCCCTGCGCCATGGTGATGCTGGCCGGGATGCCGTAACGCTCCATGTGGGCCACGGCGATGGATTTGTAACGGTCGATATACTCTTCGCGGGTCTGGCGGACCTGCGCCCGCAGGCTTCCGAATGCCGTCAGGAGGATTCCAGCGAGCAGTATTGCATTTTTGGAAAAATTCATTATCTTTGTTTAATCTTATACGGACAAAGGTATAATTTTCCCACGAAAATTACAATTAAAATATATCGCTGAACTATGTTTACTGAAAACGCAAACCGCATTTTCAACCGGGTTATCGAAGAGTATCACCGCTGGGACGATGTGGACCGTCCCGTCGAGAATCCCTATGAGCCGGGAACGATCGATCACCTGCTCTATCACAAGAACTGGATCGACACCGTGCAGTGGCATCTTGAGGATATCATCCGCGATCCGCAGATCGACCCCGTGGCCGCGCTGGCCATCAAACGGCGCATCGACAAGTCCAATCAGGAGCGTACGGACATGGTGGAGTACGTCGATTCGTACCTGCTCGACAAATACAGGGAGATAGAACCACTGCCCGGTGCGCGGCTCAATACCGAGACCCCGGCGTGGGCCATCGACCGGCTGTCGATTCTGGCGCTCAAGATTTACCACATGGCCTGCGAGACGGAGCGTACCGATGTGGACGACGCCCACCGCGCGGCGTGCCGGAAGAAGCTCGACGTGCTGCTGGCGCAGCAGGCGGATCTTTCGAAAGCGATCGAAGAGCTGATCGAGGACATCGAGGCGGGCCGCAAGTACATGAAGACCTACAAACAGATGAAAATGTATAATGATCCGGCGTTGAACCCGGTTCTTTATGGTCAGAAAAAGTAAGAAGCTTCCGCGTCATCTGATCGTGTACCGGACCTCGGCGATGGGGGACGTGGCGATGCTCGCGCATGCGCTGCGGGCCTTGAAGCGGGCATATCCCGATCTGCAGGTCACGGTTGCCACGCGACCGCTGTTCCGGGCCTTTTTCACGGACCTCGACGTCGGTTTTCTGGACGTCGATGTCAAGGGCGCCCACCATTCGCTGTGCGGCATATGGCGGCTGGCCGCCCAAGCGCGGCGGCTGGGGGCGGATGCCGTGGCCGACGTGCACGGCGTGCTGCGTTCGGTGACGTTCCGCACGGCTTTGCGGCTGCACGGCATTCCCTTCGCGGCCATCGGGAAGGGCCGGGACGAGAAGGGCGAATTTATCCGGCGCGGCGGCCGGGGTGTCAAACCTGCGAAACATACAGTCGTCCGCTATTGCGACGTATTCCGGAAGCTGGGATTCGTGTTCGACGATCCGAAGCCGGCCGTGCGGCGCGAGCATCCCAGTCCGATGGGTGAAAAGACGGGGACGTGGATCGGTTTCGCCCCTTTCTCGGCGCAGCAGGGCAAGACCTATCCCGAACCGCTGGCCCGCGAGACGGTGCGCCTGCTTGCCGGACGTTACGATCGGGTTTTCATCCATAGCGGCGGGGGTGCCGAGGCGGAGTTCGCACAGGAGATGGAGCGCCTTCATCCTAATGTCACGGCGCTGTTCGGACGGGTTAAGATGGCGGGCGAGATCGACCTGATCGCCAATCTGGACTGCGTGGTGTCGATGGATTCGCTGGTCATGCATTTGGCTTCGCTCGTGGCGACGCCCGTGGTGTCGGTATGGGGTGCGACGCATCCCGGTCTGGGATTCTTCGGGTACGGCTGCGATCCGCGCGGCATCGTGCAGGCCGATATGGAGTGCCGCCCGTGCTCGGTCTTCGGAAATAAACCGTGCCGTTACGGAGATTACCGTTGTCTGCATGCCGTGACGCCCGCCATGATCGTGGAGCGGGTTGAGGAGATCGTCGGCAAATGACAATAGGACTGAATATGAAAAGCCCCGGAAATTCCGGGGCTTTTTTCGTATCCGGGCGTGTGCCGCGGCGGAGCCGGCGGGCTTTGTCGCGGGACCCGTTTTTTATCGGCTGTTTGGACCGGCTGTTTGGACCGGTTCGGGCTTTTACCGGCTTTGTCCGGTTTGTGTTTCCGGCGCTGCGTTTCCCGCCGGAGGGGCGGTAGTTTCCCGGCGCTATTTGTTGCGGCGGATCACGATGCAGTTGGGAACGCCGCGCTCGCCTTCGTGGTCGAAGCGTTTGTTGTCGTAGGGATGGTTGAGGACGCCTTCCTGAGCCGTCCAGAGCGTCGAGGAACCGCCGCCGTCGAGGTTCAGTGCATCGACGAGCCCCAGCTGACGGGCGATGTAGGCCGTTTCGGCGATGGTCGTGCCGTCGGCCTGCCCCTTGAAGCGGCCGTCGATGACGGCCATGACGACCGTGCCGTCGGCCCGTTTGCCGATCAGCGTGCGGGGGTGGCGGCGGGCGTAGAAGCTGTCTTCGGAGTCGTATTCGACGCTCCGGCCGTCGCGGACCAGCACCGGACCTGCGGCCAGCGCCGAGCGGTAACGGCGGGCGATGCGGGAGTATTGGGTTGTGTCGCAGCGGAGAATGTCCATTTTGCGGCCGCGTTTGTCGCGCAAAGCGATGACGCCGTTGGTGCGCATCGTCTCACCGGGAGTCGTCCGGCCCAGAATCTGCTTGTCGATCAGTACGAAGGTTACGGGGGCGAGCGTCTTCATGTTGAAGTAGCTGCCGTTCAGGGCGGCGTCGGCTCCGGCGGCTTTGCCCAGCTCGCTCGTGGCGCATGCTTTGCCGTCGAGCTGTATGATCTCCGTCGTGAAATTACGGGCGGGGTAGGCGACCACCGAGACGGTCTGCCGCGAATCGAACATGTCGATCTGGGCGCGGCGGCATTCGGCGCCCGCCGCGAGGGGCGTGATCTGCCAGCGGGCGCCGGCGAAAGCGACCGAGTCTTCGGGTGTCTGGGCTGCGGCCGTAAAAGAAAAGAGGAGCAGGAAGGCTCCCGCAAGGAATTTAATCATGGCTTAGGTAGAATTGACGGATACAAATTTAAGAATTTAAATCGGTTCGCCAAATTGCGGCCGCCGTCGGGACGCGTGAAAAATCCCCGGCCTTTTCGGGACCGGGGATGCGTTTCGGTGCGGCAAGCGGCGCTTGCTATTTGGTCGCTTTGGTGTAAACAGCCTTGTTGCCCTCGATGGTCAGCGTGTATACGCCGTCGGCGTCCTTGGCGATGATACCCGTCTCGGTGAAGTCGATGGTCTGGCCGTTGCCGACGCTTTGGCCTTTGAGCAGGATTTTGCCGGCTTCGCCCTGCAGCTCCCACGAGGTGTAGCGCAGCGTGGCCATGTTGATCGACCGGGCCTGACCTTCGATCAGGATCTCGATGCCCATTACGCCTTCGGGGTCTATGGGGTCGGGCATGGTCCACTTGCCGACGGCTTCGGCATAGGTCGGGTCGGTGGCGACTTTAGCGGCTGCGGCGCCGTCCTCCAGCTTGCCCTTATAGTCCACGACGACCGGGGCGCCGAGCAGCAGGCCGTTGGCTTCGCTCTTGTCTGCGTCCATAGTCGAGAAGGTGAAGGTCCCTTCGGCGTTCTCGACGGTTACGGTGTTCATCGATGCGTCGGTGATGAAGCCGGTAAAGGTTTTGGGCGTGTTGTCGCCGCAGGCTGTCATGCCGCACAAAGCGATGGCGGCGGCCATGATCTTGATGCTTTTCATTGCTTGTGAGATATTTATAGGTTTAACGCTTTCTGATGTATTCGTCGATGGCTCGTGCCGCCGTGCGGCCTGCGCCCATGGCGAGGATGACGGTCGCGGCGCCGGTTACGGCGTCGCCGCCCGCGAAGACCCCTTCGCGCGACGTGGCGCCCTGCCCGTCGGCCGTGATGCAGCCGCGGCGGTCGGTCTCCAGTCCTGCGGTCGTGGCGGCCAGCAGGGGATTGGGCGAGGTGCCCAGCGCCATGATGACCACGTCGCAGGCGATGTCGAACTCCGAGCCGGGCTTCACTACGGGCGAGCGGCGGCCGCTCTGGTCGGGTTCGCCCAGCTCCATCTCCACGCACCGGATGCCGGTGACCCAGCCGCGCTCGTCGCCGAGGACCTCCGCGGGGTTGGTGAGCATGCGGAAGCAGATGCCCTCCTGCTTGGCGTGATGGACCTCCTCGACACGTGCCGGAAGCTCCTTTTCGCTGCGGCGGTAGACGATCGTCGCCTCGGCGCCCAGCCGTTTGGCCGTGCGCACGGCGTCCATCGCCACGTTGCCTCCGCCGACCACGACCACACGCTTGCCGACGTAGATCGGGGTGTCGTACGTGTCGTCGTAGGCGCGCATCAGGTTGGCGCGCGTCAGGAATTCGTTGGCCGAAACCACGCCGTTGAGGTTCTCGCCCGGAATGCCCATGAAGCGGGGAAGTCCCGCGCCGGAGCCGATGAATACGGCGTCGTACCCCTCCTCGCCGAGCAGCGAATCGACGGTGACGGTGCGGCCCACGATGACATCGGTTTCGATCTCCACGCCGAGCCGCTCGACTTCGGCGATCTCGCGCGCCACGATGCGCTGTTTGGGCAGACGGAATTCGGGAATGCCGTAGACCAGTACGCCTCCCACCTTGTGCAGGGCTTCGAATATCTTGACTCCGTAACCCATTTTCGCAAGGTCGCTGGCGCAGGCCAGTCCTGCCGGGCCGCTGCCGATGACGGCGACTCTGCGGCCGTTGCGCGGTGCGGTGCGGGACGCCGCGGCGCCGTGTTCGAGTTTCCAGTCGCCTACGAAACGTTCGAGTTTGCCGATGGCGACCGGTTCGCTCTTGATGCCCAGAATGCAGGAGCCTTCGCACTGCGATTCCTGCGGGCAGACGCGGCCGCAGATCGAAGGCAGCGAACTGTCTTCGGCGATGATGTCGGCCGCTTGCTGCAGCTCGCCCCGGTGCAAGGCTCCGATAAAGTCCGGGATGCGGATATTGACCGGACAGGCCGCTACGCAGCGGGGATTTTTGCATTGCAGGCAGCGCGACGCTTCGAGCGCCGCCTCTTCGAGGTCGTAGCCGTAGCAGACCTCCTCGAAGTTGGTCGCACGTACTTTCGGGTCTTGTTCGCGCACGGGGACGCGCGGTATCTTGTTTGCCATTGTAGTCGTATGCTTTTGGGGGTGTAGGCAGAGCGGCGTGCCGGTTCCGCCGTGCGTTTATTTGTCCAGTCCTATTTTACATTGGTGTCCGGCTTGGCGCTCGGCTTCGATGGCCGCGGCGCGCTGTTCCTGCGTGCGGTACATGCCCTGACGGCGCATCGCTTCGTCGAAATCGACTTCGTGGCCGTCGAATTCGGGGCCTTCGACGCACGTGAAGCGCGTCCTGCCTGCCACCGTCACGCGGCAGGCGCCGCACATGCCCGTTCCGTCGACCATCAGCGCATTGAGCGAGACGGTCGTTTTCAGCGCGTATTTCTTCGTCGTGAGGGCCACGAACTTCATCATGATCATCGGACCGATGGCCACGCATTCGTCGTAATGTCGGCCCTGCTTTCCGATCAGTTCGTCGATCACCTGCGTAACAAGCCCTTTGAAGCCTTCGGAACCGTCGTCGGTGGCGATATGGAGGTTTTCGGCCACGGCGCGCATCGCGTCGGTGTAAATGAGCATGTCGCGGGTCTTGGCGCCGATGATCACGTCGGCCTTGACGCCGTGTTCCTTGAGCCATTTGACCTGAGGATAGACCGGGGCGGTGCCTACACCGCCTGCGACGAAGAGGTAATGCCGCTTGCGGAGTTCGTCGAGCGGCATTTCGACGAATTCGGAGGGGTGGCCGAGCGGGCCTGCGAAGTCGGCGAACGCTTCGCCCGCTTCGAGCGAACAGATTTTGCGCGTCGAAGCGCCGATGGCCTGCGTTACGATGGTGACGCTGCCCTCTTCGGCGTCGAAGTCGGAGATCGTGAGCGGAATGCGTTCGCCGTGTTCATCGGCGCGGACGATGATGAACTGTCCCGGCCGGGCCGAGCGTGCGACGCGCGGCGCGAGGACCTTCATCAGCCAGATGCCCTCTGCGAGGAGTCTTTTTTCAAGTATCAGGTACATTTATAAATGGGTTTCCGGCTTTTATCCGCCTGCGCGGTAAAGCCGCATTGTCGTATCTTTAGTCTTCGACGATCGCCGTCGCCCGCAGCCGCCGCATCGGGCGCGTGGGATCGTTGGTTATGATCGTTACGAAATCGGTCACCACGCCGTACTCCTGCCTGCCGGGGTCGAGCGTCGCCTTGGCCGTGAACGAACTGCCGGCCGGGATGCGCTGTCCCGGCATGAGCGTCGTCGCGACCTTGCCGCCCGTCTCCACGGCGCGGACGATCAGCTCGCCGTCGCCCGTGTTGGTGAGCGTGAAGGTGCGCTGCTGTTGGGGCGCGTTGTGTTTTACCGGGCCAAATTTAATAATATTTTCGGTTATCTGCACTTTCGGCGTCCGTCGGGTGTCGGCCGGGGACTTGTCGATGCCGATACCGTGGGCTACGATCAGCGTTCCGTTGCCGCGGCCGTCGGCCCGCACCTCCAGCGCGTCGCGCAGCGAACCGTAGCGGGGCGCGCCCTCCGGGTTGAGGTACATGAGGTTGATTTCGGCGGTCTGGCCGGGGGCGAGTTCGCGCGGGTAGTCGGCGGCGAGCAGGCCGCTCGACTCCTTGGGATGCAGTTCCAGACGGACCGGGCGGTTCGACGTGTTGATGCAGCCGATGGCAGACTGGACCTGCTGTCCTTCGCGGATATAGGAGAAGGTGCAGAGCGTCGAAGCGAGCCGCAGACCGCCGCCCGCATCGACCGGATATAGCTCTTCGGTGGTTTTGGTGCGCGGGGTGACGGAGCCGCGCACGGTGAGCGTTGCGATCTTGCGCCGCTCGGAGGAGTAGACGCCCAGCTCTTTGGTGAAGGCGCCGGGACGGTTGGTCGGGTCGAACGTTACTTTGATTGTCGTTTTCTCGCCCGGACGGATCGGCCGTTTGGTGAATTCGGGTACCGTGCAGCCGCAGGTGGTCACCACGTCGAGGATCACGACGGGTTTGTCGGAGCGGTTCTCGCCCGTGAACGTGTGGCTTACGCGGCCGTCGGTTTCGGAAATCGTGCCGAAGTCCCATGAATCGGGCGTGAAAATCAACTGGGCGTGCGCCGGCGCCGCCAAGGCGCAAAGGGCCAAGATTATGAGTGAGATATGTCGTCGTATCGTCATGGTGCGTATGGATGTCGGTTTTGCAAAGGTACATTTTTTGTGAAAAAATCGTGCAATAATTTTGCGGGAATGAAATTTTGCTATATATTTGCACTCCGAAACGGTTAAACAATAAGTTTCGAATGCCTGAATAGCTCAGTTGGTTAGAGCACATGACTGTTAATCATGGGGTCCTAGGTTCAAGTCCTTGTTCAGGCGCAGATGCGCGAGGGTTGCGTAAGGTTCTTTCAAAAACGCCTGCAAAGAGGTGATGAAAAGAGAATGAAAAATTTTGCTGAAAAATTTGGAGTTCCTGAAAATTGAATTACCTTTGCAGTCCCAAGCCATTTTTAACGGGAGCTTAGCTCAGCTGGTTCAGAGCGTCTGCCTTACAAGCAGAGGGTCGGGGGTTCGAATCCCTCAGCTCCCACTAAGTTGAAACCATCCAAGAGGATGGTTTTTTTATGCGGAAAAATTCTGGGAGCATAGCTCAGTTGGTTTAGAGCGCCTGCTCGACAAGCAGGAGGTCAGCGGTTCAAATCCGCTTGTTCCCACCAATGAAAATCAGACAGTTGCAGGAGTGCGGCTGTCTTTTTTCATGCCCTCGGCGGAGGGGGCTATGAGGTTTGCGTGGAACGGGTAGACCGCACGGTGAACCGACGGCCGAGGTCCGATGGGCATGCGCGTATGTGCAGCGGATTTTTGTTGTCAAAAAAACGCCGCGCCAGCGGGACCGGCGCGGCGTGAATATCCTCGTTGTCGGTTAGAATTTGTAGTAGAATCCGAATTTCAGATCGGACGAGGAGAGTTTCAGGCCGAAGGCCTCGCCGCTGCCGCCGTTGAAGTAGTCCTTGCGGTAGCCGAGGAAGCCGACCTGCGTCAGGAAGCTGAAGTGCTCGTTGATCTTCACGCTCAGTCCCGGTGTAATACCTGCCTGAAAGCCCTCGTGATCGCAGCAGGCGAAGCCTACGCCGCCGTCGAGGAAGAGCGACAGAATCCCCTTGTTATAATATTTGTAACGGGCATAGGGCGACGCCGTGAAGACGTTGGCGCTGCCGCCGTCCTTTACTTTCAGGTACTCGTAACCGAGCGCCACGCCCACCGACCATCTCTTGTTGAAATCGTAACCCGCTTCGGGAGCGATCGAGAACGAATCGGTTGTGACGCCTTCCGTTTTGTCGTGCCAGTAACCCAGCTTGCCGCCGATCCACAAACCTTTCTCCTGCGCCGAAGCTTTGTCGGCCGCCGTAAAGCTTGCAGCTGCTGCAAGCAGTACGATAATGATTTTCTTCATCTTTGTTGCGTTTTTAGTTTGACTGAAAAATGGAGCTGTTTTTCTGTTCCGAAAGCAAAGAAACAGCGCGGATTTCTTACGTGCAAATAAATTCAACGAACCGGATGTTTCTAAAAATCAACGCATAGAATTTATAAATTGAGCGATCGGCCCTATGCCGGCGAAAGTGCGGAAAAGGGGACCGGGGGGGTAAAAAATCAGGCTGCAAGGGATCTCTTGCAGCCTGATTCGGAGGATGAGTTGTCTGCGGCTTACCGGTGCGAGCGTTTGGCGACGAAGAGCGCCAGAATGAACGATACGGCCGACGCGGCGATCCAGAAGACGATCGCCGAGTCGAAATTGTAGCTCGTCACGCCGTCCAGCTCCGTTTTGCCGGAGTTGATGAGCCAGCCGCTGACGATATCCTGCAGGCCGGCGCCGACGTAGCTCGCCATGCCGACGATTCCCAGCGCGGCGCCCGTCGCTTCGCGCGGTACGATGTCGATGGCCATCAGGCCGCCCAGAAAACAGATCAGCACGCCGATCGCTACGCCGAACAGAATCATGCTGAGGATATTGACGACCAGCCCGTCGCCGGAGTAGAGGAACAGGCAGAGCGCGACGGTGTTCAGCACGCCGAAGCCGAAGGCCAGCACGTTGCGCCGCCCGTGGAAAAAGGCGTCGGAGAGCCAGCCCGAAAAGACCGTGCCCACGATGCCGCAGAGTGCATTGACCGAAATGACCTGCGTGGCCGCGGCCAGCGTATAGCCTTTGATCTCCTGCAGGAAAAGCACGCCCCAGCCGTTGATCGCATAGCGGCTGATATACATGAACGCACTGGAGAGCGCCAGCACCCAGACCAGCGGATTGCGGATCACGGAGCGCTGCAGGTCGGAAGTTTTGCCGTGGTCGCGGGGCGTGCCGGGAGTCTCTTCGCCGGTCAGCTCCTCGATCGGGGGCAGCCCCTTCGATTCGGGGGTGTCGTGCATCAGCAGTACGATCGTCAGTACGCCGAGCACGCCGGCGACCGACGAGCCTACGAATCCCCATTGCCAGCCGAAGAAGCCGACGACCGCGCCGACGAACAGGAACGACAGGAATTCGCCGAGGTTGTGGCTGGCGCTGAAGAATCCGTAGTAGGTGCCCCGCTTGCTGAGCGGGTACCACCGCGAGAGGGCGATGATGGCCGGGGGCGCGCCCATCGACTGGCTCCAGCCGTTGACGCCCCACATGACGGCGAAGGCGACGAACAGCACCATGTTGCCGACGATGCCGCCTCCGTTGGCGAAGCCGAGGAGACCGACCAGCAAGTTGGCGACCGCCGATACCGCAAGACCCGCGGCCATGAAGCGTTTGATGTTGCTGTGGTCGGAGAGAAATCCGTTGATGAATTTGCCGATGGCGTAGGCGAACAGCAGCGCCGAACCGATGACGCCCAGCTGCGTGGCGTCCAGCGCCCCGCTTTCGAGGATGGGCTTTTTCACCACGTTGAGACTCGTGCGGCAGACGTAATAGAGACTGTAGCCGACGGTGCCGGCGATGAAGCTCTGCCAGCGGAGTTTTTTGTAGAGACGCATCATGGCGTCGTCGTCCTTCGGCAGGCGCGGCGCCGGTGCGCTTTTTCTGAAAAATGAGAGTATTGACATAAGCAGGTTGGTTGCGTTATCAGGTTAATCGGAATGTTACCGCTTCGTGAATTCCAGTTCGACCTGCACGGGGAAGTGGTCCGACGGAGTCCGGGCCCGGAATTTCCGCTCCCCGCCGTCCGGGTTTTCCGAACGGTAGGTGTCGGTCAGGATTCCGTAGCGGAGCACTCGGAAGCCCGGCGTTACGAAGAGGTAGTCGATGCGGCGGAAGGTCTTGATGTCGGGGTCGAACCAGTTTTCGGTGCCCGTTTCGGCATAGCGGATTTCGGCCGTGTCGTAGGTGTCGGACAGGATGCCGGAGTCGCGCAGGATCGCATAGCTCCGGCTCGTCTCGCCCACGTTGAAGTCGCCCGTGAGGATGACCCGCTCGCCGCGGCACAACTCTTCGATCTTCGCCAGTATCAGGCGGCAGCTCTCGGCCTGAGCCTGTTCGCCGCGGTGGTCGGTGTGGGTGGTGAAGAACCAGAACCGCTGACGGCTCTGTCTGTCATAGAACCGGCCCCATGTGCAGATGCGGACGTATTTGGCGTCCCAGCCCTTGCCGGGCTTCGAGGGGTCTTCGGAGAGCCAGAAATGGCCCGAATCGAGCAGTCGGAAGCGGCTGCGCTTGTAGAAGATCGCGGAGTATTCGCCGCCCGCGGCCCCGTCGTCGCGTCCGACGCCGACGTAATCGTAGCCGGGCAGCGCCGCGAGCATGCCCTGCAGCTGGCTGTGGAAGACCTCCTGCGCTCCGAAGATGTCGAAGTCGTGGAACCGGATTAGCGACGAGATCACCGGGAGACGCCGCTCCCAGCCGTTGCCCTCGGCCGTGTCCTTGGCGTTGAGCTGGCGGATGTTGTAGGTCGCGGCCGAGAAGCTCTGCGCCGCGGCGTTGACGGCCGTCACGCATGCGACGGCCATGCAGATCAGTAATTTGTTCATGTCGCTCGGTTATTTGCGCCGTCCCTGCGCTTCGAGGTAGCGGATCAGCAGTTCGGGCCGGTCGGTCTGGATGATCGAAGCGCCCATGTCCAGCAGGCGGCCGTACACCTCGTCCGGCGATTCGGTGAAGGCCTTGTCGTCGCTCAGACCGCCGCAGAGCGAGTCCCAGAGCGAATTGACCCACAGTTTCGAACCGCCTGCGACGACCTGCCGCATGCAGGCTTCGACTTGGGGCGTATAGTCGTCCCAGCACACTTCGTAAGCCAGCGGGACGACGCCCTTCGAGGCATATTCCTCGAAAAGCTCTCTGCCCTGCGGCTTGAGGATGTCGATGATCGGCATGTACATCATGTTGTGTCCGTATTCCGCGAATTTTGCAGAGACGGTCTCCACCGGGCGTTTGCCTTTGATGAGCACCTGATCCGTGACGCCCAGCTCCTCGGTGATGGCGAGCGCGAGGTCGTAATATTCGTAGCCTTGGTCGATATTCACCGCGATGCGGTCCTTGCAGACGGCGAGCGCTTCGCGCAGGGTTGGCATTTTGAGCGAGGTCTTCACGCCGTGGCCGGTTTTCAGCACGCAGCGCCGGATCGAGTCGTAGGTGATGTCGCAGACGCGGCCGCGGCCGTTAGTCGTGCGGTCGATCGTCTTGTCGTGGCACAGGACCAGCACGCTGTCCTTGGTGAGCTTGAGGTCCAGTTCCATGATGTCTACCCCCATGCCGATCACCGATTCGATCGCCGGGATGGAGTTTTCGGGCCAGTTGCGCCAGTCTCCGCGGTGCGAGACCACCACGACGTACCGTGAGGAGGGGTTGTGGAGTTCCGCGCGGACGAACCGGGCTTTGTCCGTCGTTTCGGCCGCCGGCTGCGAACAGGCGTACAGACCGGCTGTTGCGCAGAGGATGAGTAGGTAACGTTTCATTTCGTTCGGTTTAAAAAGGGAGAACCGGAAAGTTCCGGTTCTCCTGAAGAGTTATTTTTCCAGTACGGGATAGCTCTCCGATGCCGTCCACTTGCGCAGGACGACGTCGGGCTTGCCCGGCAGCGTTTCCGCCGGAGTGTCGTTGAAGAGCGCCGCGCCGGCGTTGAGCGCTGCGGCGAAGTTTGCGCACGACTCGCCGCTCGAAGGTACGGTGACGGCGCCCGACTTCATCTCGTCGAGCGAGAGCAGAGCGAAGGTCGTCTTTTTCCAGACCGTTCCGGCCGCCTTGTCGCTGCCGACGGCGGAGTTCGCCGCAGACTTGGACGGACATGCCGAGTTGCCGTAGATGTTCTGCAGGTTGCCTTTCTTGCTGTAACCCACCACCGATGCGTAGGAGCTGTTGGCTGTGATCTTTTCCACGGTCGAGTAGCAGTTGATGACGAAGCTGTCGTCGCTGACGATGCCGGCGATGCCGCCGACGTCGTTGTGTTTCGCTTCGAGTCTGTCCACCCGGCTGTAGCAGTTGATGACATAGCGGCCCAGCCCGTCGCCGCCTTTGGCGATCTGTCCGACGATGCCGCCCATGTTGGGGTCTTTCGGGGCGTCGGTCTTCATCGTGCCGCCGAGGTTGGCGCAGTTGACCAGCGTACCCTTGTTCTGGCCTGCGATGCCGCCGATGGTCTTGGCGCCTTCGCCGCCCGTGATGTCGCCCTTGAAGGTCGCCCCGTCGATGACGCCGGCGTTTATGCCGACGATGCCGCCCGCGATCTCGAATTCGGTCGAAAGCGCGCCTTCGACGGCCAGATCGCGGATCGTGCCTTTGTTGGCGCCGAATACGCCGCAGGATTTGCCCGGAGCGACGAGCTTCACGTTGAGGAGCTTATGCCCCGCACCGTCGAATTCGCCCTCGAAATAGATCGTGTTGTCGGCCGCAAAGCCGATCGGCGTGAGGTTCTTGTTGTCGAAGTCGATATCGGCCGTGAGGCGGTAGTAGGCCGACGATGTGTAGACGGCGTCTTCGGCCTGCCGGTTGATCGACGCGGCGACCGTGTTCCAGTCGCTCACGGAGTTGAGCTGCCACGGGTCCGCGGCCGTTCCGGAACCCTCGACCACGTCGGGTGCGGGTTTCTCGTAGTCGGTGTCGAACTGAATCGTCAGGGGGCAGTGGTCCGAAGGGTAGATGTTGCCGTAAACGGTGTTGTCCACCTTGTAGGATTTTAGCTCCACGTCGCCGCGCGAGTAGATGTAGTCGATGCGCGCCGTGGCCTGCGTGAGGTCGGCTGTGATTTTGTGGCCGTTGAAGGTGCCGACGGGACCGCTGATGAAATCCGATTCCACCGTGAGGAACGAGTCGTTCCAATGGGTGCGGAGCGTCTTCGACGAGGCGTCGTCCATGGCGGCGTTCATGTCGCCGACCAGAATCGAGGGGATGCCGTCGGGGTTGTACATCTTTTCGCGCTCGATCAGCAGTTTGGCGCCCTCGGCGCGCGCCGTGGCGCCCAGCGGGGCGTGGGTGACCATCATGAAGAACTGCTTGTTATACAGTTTGTCGGTCACCATGGCGCAGGCGGCGATGCGGTGATAGCCCAGCTCGTCCCAGCCGTAGCTCATTTCGTCGGGCGTGGGGGAAATCCAGAAGAAGTGCTTGTCGGTCAGCTCGAAACGTTCGGGGTTGTAGGCGATGCCCAGCGCTTCGCCGCTGACGCCGTCCTGCGAGTCGCGGCCCACGAACCACCATTCGTATTTGCCGCCCTGCTGCCCGACGAGTGTCGGCAGCTCGTTCTGGATCGTTCCGTTGGCCTCTTGGAAGCCGAAGATGTCCCATTTGTTTTTGACGATCGACTGCGCCAGCACCGTGCGGCGGTTGGTCCACAGGTAGTCGCCCGTGCCCTTGCCCGAAATCCAGAGGTTGTAGCTGCCGAGCGTGAGCGTCTGCTCGGTGATGTCGGGTTCGCGGGAGGGCGTGTCGTCCTCGTAGTACTTGTCGTTGAGTACCGTTTTGAAATCGTCGGCGCATCCGGCTGTCAGGGTGCAGAGCGCCGCGAACATCGCGAGAATTATTGTTTTTTTCATGTTCAGGTTCCTTATATTTCCCGGAAGGCGGGGCGGCCCTGCCGACCGCCGCCCCTCCGGAATTCTACATTCGGTTATTTCTGGTAGTTGCTGTGACGTGCGTTCTGTCCGTACTGTGACCACGCCGAAGCTGCGGGCGAGGTGACGCCGGGCAGCGCTACGGAGTAAACCTTGAGCGCACCTGCCGCCGAGTCTTTGCCGAGGAAGTAGGAGTAGCCCCATTCGGAGATCGTCGGCGAGCCGTCCACCGAGTCGGCCAGATGCTCCTTGTAGCGGAGTTCGCCCTCGGCGCTCAGCACGACGTAATCGCCCGTCTTGGTGCAGAGGTGGATCTGGCCGAGATTATCGACGGCCGGGATGCTGTTGCTTGCCGCGTCGAGCGTGTACGACCAGCGGGTCGAACCGTTCGAGGTGTTCAGCGCGTAGACCACCGAGGGGGTGGCCTTGTCGGCGACGATGTAGAGCGTCGTGCCGTCGGCGCTGAGCGATGCGCCCGTCTGCTGGAATCCGTCGGGCAGGTTCACGCTCCATTTCGGGGTCTTCTTCGACGATGCGGTGAGGTTCGTGCAGTCGAAGCTCGCGAGGTTCCAAGTGCCCGATCCTTCGGCGATGCCGGGAAGGTAGACGCAGTTGTCGGCATCGACGCAGGGCTGGCAGCGGCCGGCCGAGAGAATCTTGTTGGGAGCGAACGTGTCGGAGGTCGGAACCGGCGACCAGACGAACGATGCGTCGGGAACCATGATGCCGTAGCCGTACTGGGCGGTGTTGGTGAAGATCACCACGCCGTTCTTGAGCGCGATCGTGCCGGAGGTGCCGCCGCCGTTGGCCGGGGTGGCCGTTGCGGTGTTCTTGCCGGTGGCCTTCTCGAATCCGCGGATCGCGCCGTTGGTGCCGCGGCTGCCGACGATGACCATGCTCGGACTGATGCAGGGCGTCGAGAAGGCGATGCGCGCCGCCGGGGCGTAGGCCGTCGTGTTCTTCCAGAGCACCGAACCCGTCGCGCCGTCGAACGCATAGACGAGCGATGCCGACGAGGAGCCGCCGTAACCGTGCGCCACCCAGTAAACCGTGCCGTCGGTGTCCACCGAAGGATAGGAGATTTCGCTCTTGAGGTATACGCCGTCTTTTGCCATGGCGTCGTATTCCCATACCTTGGCGCCGTCGGTGTTGAGCGCGACCATTTTGCCGTCGCCCGATACCGAATAGATATAGCCCATGTCGCTCGCTGCCACGACGCTCGCCGCGCAGAGCGCATCGGCGGAGGCTACCGCAGTGGACCAGAGCAGCGTGAAGGCGTTGACGTCGCCTGCGCGGACGTTGATGGCCTTGGAGGTGCTGTTCGAGCCGCCGCGGTCGTCGGTCACGGTCAGCTGGACGTTGAACATGCCCATTTGTTCGAACGTGTAGGTCGCGTTGATGTCCGTCGAGGTCGTGCCGTCGGGGAAGAGCCATTCGCGCGATACGATTTCGCCGTCGGAATCGGTCGATTTGTCCGTAAAGGTCACGGTCGTGCCGATGCTGATCATCTGGGGCGAGTAGCTGAAGTCGGCCGTCGGCAGCACGTTGTCCGCAAGGACGGTGATCGTTCTGGTCGTCGTGGCGCGGTTGCCGTCGGCGCCCCATGCCGTGAGGGTGACCGTGTAGTCGCCCGGACGGTTGTAGACGATCGGGTCGGGAGCGGCCTCCTCGGACCAGTTGCCCTCTCCGGCGAAGCCGAAGTGCCAGAAGTATTCGGAAACGGTCGTCCCTTCCGCCGTGGTCGTATTGGTGAAGGTGACCGGAGTGATGCCCGCGATGATCTCCTCTCCGCCGAACGTGAAGCCGGGGGTGATGACCGAGTTGTAGGCCTTGTCCATCTCGCTGCTGTCCGAACATGCGACCGATGCGGAGAGCAACACGATACTCAGATATGATAGTATTCTTTTCATTGAAATTGATTTTTTGAAATTTTAAGGTTTAGCGTTTCCCTTTGCCTCTCAGGTATTCGTCCATCAGGGCGGGGTAGTCGCACTGGATCATGCGCAGGCCCGCGGCGACGAAGCCGTCCATCGTGACGGTATTGCCGTTGCGGAAGGCCGCGCCCTCGTCGTCGAGCAGGTTCGAGACCGAAAGCCCTTTGGCATTGAGCGACGAAATCCATGCGCTGTTGACATAGCCCGTCGAGGTCTGGATCATGTAGACGGGGGCGAATGCCGACATGGCGGCCAGCGCCGAGGCGTTGTTGGCGTGCGGGGCGATGATTCCCGGCTGCTCCTGACGGGCCAGCCAAGCGGCCCTGTCGCTGTTGGTTCCGACATAGAACTGCACCCGGTCCAGACAGCCGCAGCGTTTGACGACCTCGTAGACCTTGGCGATGTCCACGTCGTCGCTGCCGCATTTGTCGAGGTTGAACCAGACCTTGCCGCGCAGCTCCGTGAGGACCTCCTCCAGCGTCGGAATCTGTTCTCCGGTCACCTTGCCGTCGGTGGTTTTCAGCCGGAATTTCCGCAGCTCCTCGCGCGTGAAGTTGATGACGTAACCTTCGTCGCCGGCATAGGAGCTGTAGTCGGTGAACCGCTTGAGGTAGTTGTCGTGCAGACAGATGACCTGCCCGTCCTTGGTGATCTGGACGTCGGTTTCGATGAAGTCCACGCATCCCAGTTCGACGCACTTGCGGAACGCCGCCATGGAGTTGGGGGCCAGATCGTAGCCGTTGTTGAAGTTGCCGCGGTGGGCCATGATCCACATTTTGCCGGTGTCGAAATTCAGGCACGAGCGGCTCAGGGAGGGGCCTTCGACCGTGACGGTCTGCGTCAGGGTCTGCGTCGTGCCGTCCGTGTAGGAGATGGCGGCGCCGGCCCTGTACTGTCCGTCGGCTTCATACCGGTGTTCCACCCGCTGCGTCGGGTCGGTCTCGCGCTGCGCTGCGCTGCCGTCGCCGAAATTCCAGACGACGGCCGACACGCCGGGGATGCGGCTGAGCGCGAAGGCGACCTGCTCCATACGGGCCGGATGGTCGTTGCTGACGACGATCGCGGCCTCCGTATCGGCGACGGCGACCGTGGCCGAGAGTTCGGTCATCGGGCCATGCAGCCGGGTGACGGTCGCCCTGACCGTGTAGGTGCCGGCCGTCCGGTAGGAGTGTTCGGCCGATTCGCCTGCGCCCGAAGTCGCGGTCGCGCCGTCGCCGAACATCCACAATACGCTGCGGACGTTATCCGGACTGCCTTCGAGCGAGAAGACGACTGCGGCGTCCCTGACCGGAACTGCGGGCGTCCAGACGATGGTCTGAGTCCCGTTTTCCGGTCCGGGGGCCTCCGTGCCGCCGTCGGAGCAGGCAGCGAACTGCCCGGTTCCGATCGCCCAGAGGATCAATATGATTCTGTTTGTGAATCGCATGACGTCGTCGGTTTATTTTACGCCGTAGCCCGGATTCTGGTAAAGTCCCTCGGTGTTGAGGATGCGTTCGTTGTAGGGGATCGGAAGCAACAGGTCTTTCAGCCCGAAGTTGGGGTTGATCGCGTTGAAATGTTCGATCATCTCCTGCTTGGAGTACATGCGCAGCAGGTCCTGCCAGCGGAGTCCCTCTTGGATGAACTCGTTGCGGCGCTCGTCGTAGATGCCCTGACGCAGGTCGGTGCCCGACCAGTCGCCCAGTCCGGCGCGTTTGCGGACCATGTTCAGGAAACTCTTGGCCGTCGGCTCCGTGCCCTGCCAGTAGTAGGCTTCGGCCAGCATCAGCGCTACGTCGGCGTAACGCATGACGATCCAGTTGTTGCCGCCGTAGCCGTTCGCACCGCACTCCAGATCGGCGTACTTCATGGTGTGGTAGTAGGTTACGCCCGCAACGGTCGTCTCGCGCAAGTAGTTCTTGCGCACGTCCTCCTTGGCGAAGGCGTCGTAGACGCTCTTGGTGGTCATGTTCTGCATCAGGCCCACCTTGTTCGAGGTGATGCCGGTTTTGCTGGGACCGAAGAGGTAGTTCCAAGTGGAGCCGAGGTCGGCGTTGTTCTGGATGTAGTTGATCTGGAAAATGTTCTCGGCGCAGGACTTCTGCGTGGAGAGGTCCCAGATCGCGTTGTAGGGGATGTCGGACAGTTCGCCGAACGACCGCAGGTTCCATGCGGCGGTGAGCTTTTCGATGGCCGAAGTGAGCGCCGCCGACTTCTCGGAGGCGAAATCCTCGTCGCAGGCGTATTGCAGTTTGGCCTTGCCGTAGAGCGTCCACGCGGCGGCCTTGCTTGCACGGCCGCACTCCGATGCGGGCTGCATGTCGGCCAGCGGGCTGCCGAGCACGAAGTCGAGGTCGGCGAAGACCGCCTTGTAGACCTCGCTCTTCGGACGGCGGTAGTTGTTGGCCTGCACCTCGTCCTTGGTCTTGAGCTCGGTCAGGATCAGGGGCACGTCGCCCCACTCGGTCACCAGATGGAAATAGGTCAGCGCGCGCAGGAAGCGGATTTCGGCTTCGTAGGTGTTGCGCGCGTCGCCGTTGGAATAGCTCACGTCGTCCAGATGCGCGAGCAGCGTGTTGGCCCGCGAAATGGTCTTAAAGAGCTGCGTGTAGCGGTTGTATACGTAGGAGTTCTCCTCGGTGAGCGTATAGTTGTAGAACTGGTAAGGAATGCCGCTGTTGGCGCCGCTGTCCGTCACGGCCGTGTCATGCGAGCGGACGTCGGTGAAGTAGTGGTTGTTCGTGTAGTAGTAGCTCTGCGTGAGCGACGCATAGACGCCGTTGAGCGAGGTGACGATGTCGGCTTCGGACTTGTAGAAGTTGCCGACCGTCGTGGAGTTGGGGTCGTATTCGTCGAGGAATCCGCAGGACGCCGTCGAGACCGAGGCGGCGAGCAGGATGAACATATGTTTGATCTTCATATTCGTACAAGATTTAGAAAGTTAAGTTTAAACCGACCGAATAGATGCGCGAGAGGGGGTAGCATCCCCAGTCGAAGCCCGGCATCATGTTGCTGCTTTTATACGACACCTCAGGGTTGTAACCGCGGTAGGGGGTAATGGTGAAGAGGTTGTCGCCGCTGACGTAGACGCGGCACGAGGTGATGTGCAGCTTGCTGGTCCAGCGTTTGGGCAGCGTGTAGCCAAGCGTGATGTTCGCGCAGCGGAAGAACGAAGCGTCCTCTACGTAATACGAAGAGAGTTTGAGCGAGGTGTTGGTCGTCGAGATGCGCGACGCGATGGGCACGTTGTTGCGGCCCGGCTGTGCGTCCGAGATGTAGCGGTCGGCGACGATCGAATACTGGTTGCCCGATCCCTCCATGTTGTAGAGGTAGTAGTCTTGGAAGTTGATGACCTCGCCGCCGTACGAATAGGCGAAGCTGGCGCTGAAATCGAGTCCGTTCCATGACAGGCTGGTCGAGAAGCCGCCCGTGAAGTCGGGGTAGGCGTCGCCGATGATCGTCTTGTCGTCGGTGGTGATGACGCCGTCGCCGTTGGCGTCCTTCCAAATGGCATTGCCGTAGGAGAGGTTGTCGAGGGCGTACGAAGCCACGGCCGGACCCTTGAGCTGGTAGCCTTCGGGGAATTTGTTGCCGTTCTTGATGTAGACGTCGCGGTCGAGCAGGGCGTTGGCATAGTCGGCCTTCGACATGATGCCTACGGCCTGATAGCCGTAGAACGAGCCGATGGGCTTGCCCTCTTTGGTGATGTGGGAGCCTACCGAGCGTTCGGTGGTGGAGATGATGTCGTCCAGACCGCCCATGCTGACGACCTTGTTGCGGTTGACCGAAATGTTGGTGCTGAAGTTCCAGTTTACCTTGCCGGTCAGCAGGCGCGCGTCGAGCTGGACGTCGAAACCGCGGTTGCGGATCTTGGCGCCGCTCATGTTGGTCGTCGTCGAGGTCGCGCCTGAGATCGAGGAGATCGGGTATTTGTAGAGGATGTCCGTCGAAATGGAGTTGTACCAGTTGCCGATCACGTTCAGGCGGCCGTTGAAGAAGCCCAGATCAATACCGACGTTGGTCTGGCGGGTGGTTTCCCAGCCCAGCGCGGCGTCGGTGAAGGAGCCTTCGTAAGTCGTCGATACGGGAGTCTGGCCGAAGGCGTAGCTGCCCGACGAGATGCCGGCAAGGCTGGCGTAGTTGCCGATGTCGTTGTTGCCGCTCTTACCCCAGCTGGCGCGCAGACGGATCGAAGCCACGTCCTTGAGCGCATCCTTGAGGAAGGGTTCGTTCGAGAGCGTCCAGCCGGCCGATACCGAGGGGAAGTAACCCCAGCGGCTGTCGATGCCGAAACGCGAGGAACCGTCGGCGCGGAACGAGCCGGTCAGCGTGTAGCGGTCGTCGAACGAGTAGTTGACGCGGGTCAGGAACGACATCATGGCCCATGCGGCCTTGCGGGTGCTGTAGAGCGAGATGTCCGAAGCGTTCGAGCCGTGGCCCGTAACCTCGTGGATGCGGTCGTCGGCGAAGCCCGTGGCTTCGACGCCCAGACGGTCGTAGGTCTTCTTCTGGAGGGTGTAGCCGGCCAGCGCGTCGATGTGGTGGCGGCCGATCTTCTTCTTATAGCTGAGCGTGAACTCGCCCAGACGGTCCACGTCGTAGGTCGAGGTCGTGCGGGCGATGTTCGACGAGCGCAGCTCCTCGCTGTAGGCGGGGGCGGCGTCGCGGCCGATGCTCATCGGGCGGTAATAGAAATAGCGGTAGTTGTACCACTGCTGGCCGAGCCGGGCCGAGAGCTTGAGGTCGGGGAGAAACTCGTAAACCAGATTGAGATTGAGGTTGTGGCGCGACATCTTCTCGTTGATGTCCAGCTCGTTGGCGATCGCCAGCGGGTTTTCGGGGAAGTTCATGCCCCAGTCCGTCTTCATGCGGATCATGGCGCTGCGGGCGTAATCGCCGTTTTCCTCGTAGGCCGGCAGGTTGGGCAGGTACATCAGCGCGCTCTGGATCACGCCGTCGTTGATCATGCGGCCCTCGGCCTGTACGACGGTGTTCTTGGCGTCGTACATCGAGTAGCTGATGCTCGCCGTCAGGCGCTTGGTGATCTGGGCGTCGAGGTTGATGCGGGCGTTGATGCGGTTGTGGTTCGACGGTGCGATGATACCGTCCTGATCCATGTAACCGACGCTGGCCATGTACTTGATGGCCTTCGTGCCGCCGATGACCGATACGTTGTGGCGCATGATGCCGGCGTTGGAGAAAAGCTCGTCCTGCCAGTCGGTGTCGTACTGCGGCGTTACGGGGGTGCGGGTCGTGAAGTCGTAGAACATCGGGTGGATGCCCACTTCGGCCAGCGAGAAGCCTTTGGCGGCGCGGATCGTGTTGTCGTCGTAGGGACTCCACGACACGCCGGCGGCCGTGGCGCGCAGGCGGTAGGAGTTGTTGCGGGCGTCGATCAGCAGGTCGCGGAACTGCGTCGAGTTCAGCAGGTCCACTTTGTGGTCGAGCTGCTGGATACCGTACGAGAAGTCGTAGCTGACTTTGGCGGCTTCGCCGTCCTTGCCGCGCTTGGTGGTGATGAGTACGACGCCCGACGCACCGCGCGAACCGTAAATTGCGGCCGAAGCGGCGTCCTTCAGGATGTCGATGCTTTCGATGTCGCTGGGGTTGATGAATACGTCCTCCGAAGCGGGATAGCCGTCGATCACGTAAAGGGGAGCGCTGCTCGCCGAGAGCGAATTGACGCCGCGCACACGGATGGTTACGCCGTCGCCCGGCGCGCCGCTGGTCTGGTGGACCTCGACGCCGGCGACCTTGCCGACTAACGACTGGCCCACGGTGGGCGTCGTGGCGGAGAGTTCGCTGGCCTTGACGCTGGCGATCGAACCCGTAAAGTCGCTCTTGCGCATCGGAGTGTAGCCGACGACCAGCACTTCGGAGATCTGCTTGCTGTCCTCGGTCAGCGTGATGTCGAACGACGTCTGGCTGCCGACCTTTATCTGCTGCGTGTTGTAGCCGAGGAAGGAGACGGAGAGCGTCTGGCCCGGCGTGGCCTCGACCGAGAAGTCGCCCTCAAGACCGGTGACGTTGCCCCGGTTGGTCTCCAAGACGATTACGCTGGCGCCGATGACGGGCTCGCCCGAAATCGTTTTGACCGTTCCGGTCACTACCCCCCCCCTTACGGGTTGCGCCGTCTGTACGCGTGCGGCGGCCGGTTTGCGGCTGACGACGATGCGGCTGCCCTCCATGCGGGCGGTCAGGTTCTGGGCGCTGAGCGCGCGGATGACGACGTCTACGACGTTTTCGTCGGCTGCCTTGACGCTCACGCGGCGCGTGAGGTCGATTTCGGAGTTGTTATACGCGAATGTATAACCGCTCTGCGATTCCACGGTTTTGATAAATTCCCGGACCGGGACGTTGTCCAGATCGACGGTGATTTTCTTGTTCTGCGCCGCTGCCGGCAGGGCGGCCAGCAGCATCAGGACAAGCGACACGACAAGTCTCCGCACGGAGGGTGTCCGGTCGGAAAAATTCAGGCGTTCATCTTTTTTCATGACTGAGTTTTAAGTTTTGATTGATAGTTTCTTGAGTTTCTTTGAAAGAAGATCCGGGGAGGTCTCCCGGCGTTCATGTGTTGCGTTCCATGGTCGGTTTTCTTGGTTATTTGTGTATTATTACGTAGTGTTTGTCTATCTGGCGGCAGCGAAGGTGCGTCAGCGTTTCGATGATCTTGAGCGTCTCTTCGAGGGTTTCGGGCCGCAGGGTGAACGAAATGCGTATGGAGGTGTCGATGCGTTCGTCGATCCGGAAGCGGATGTTGTACCAGTGTTCCAGATTGACGGCGATGTCGGCCAGCGTCATGTTGTCGAAGATGATCGAGTTGCCCGTCCAGCTGCAATAGTTGCTGGCCGCGACGTTGCGCACAGCGACCGCGCCCGAACCGGCGTCGTAGGAGCAGCTCTGGTCCGGGGTGAGGACGACCGACTGGTCGGTGCGGTAGCCCGACACCTCGACTTTGCCCGAAAGGAGCGTCACCTCCTCCGTGTTGAACGCCGGCATATGGCTGGCCGTGAAGCGCGTGCCGAGAACCTTGACCCGGAGTTTGCCCATCTCCACCTCGAAGGGGCGCAGCGTGTCGCGTTTCACGTCGAAGAAGGCTTCGCCTTCGAGCCGGACCGCGCGGCTGCCCGAAGCCGTGAAGCGGTCGGAGTAGGCCAGCCGGGAGTCGGCATTGAGCCATACCACCGAGCCGTCGGGCAGCGTGAAGCGGCCTTTGCTGTTTTCGGCGGTCACCAGCCATGTCGTGGTGTCGGCCGAGAGACGTTTCACGACGAAGAATTCGATGGACATCGCCAGCAGGACGATTGCGGCCGCAGCGGCGGCCGTGCGGCGGGTGATGTTGAACAGTCCCCGTTTCGGGGCGGCCGGAGGCGTCATTTCGCGGTGCAGCCGGTCGAGCTTGCGGCGGTAGGCCTTTTCGTCCGCCGGGAGGACGGACGCCGGGTCGAGCCGCTCCCATTCCTTCCATAAGGCGTCGGTCTTTTCGCCTGCGCGCTCCTTGTTCAGGCACCATGTCCGAAACTGCTGCTGTACCTGTTCCGGCATCGGATTGTGCAGGAACGTGTGTATTATCTTTTTTATCATGTCCGTTCTTTCTGTGCGTTTGTAATAGTATGACGGGAAAAAGAGGGGCGTCCCTAGTCGGGATCTGAATTTTTTTTTGCAAATAAAAAAAGACAACAATTTTCGTGTCGTCTTTGTCTGCCGGGAGGCGTGAGGCGGAAGAATCAGAAGAAGAAGGCGATGACGCCGATGATTTTTTTCAGTTCGGCGAGCGCCGTGCGGATGTGATATTCGACGGTTTTGGGGGTTACGCCCAGTTTTTGTGCGATTTGCTGATGGGAAAGCCCTTCGTAGCGGCTCAGGCGGAAGACCCGCTGACGCTGCTCAGGCATCTGCTCCACGGCCATGTCGATAATCATCAGCAGGTCCTCGGTGGCGACCTTCGTCGAAATGTCGTCCGTCAGAAGGTCCTCGACGTGCAGGAGCCGCTGTTCGTAACGGGTTTGCACGTTCTTGTGTTCGAAGATGTCGAAAACGGCGTTTTTGGTCATCCGGAACAGATAGCTTCGGAACGATTTGATGTGCCCGATCGACTCGCGTGTTTCCCAGAGTTTCAGAAAGATATCGTGCGCCAGATCCTCGGCTTCGCTCCGGTTTTTCAGCATGCAGAAGGCAAACGCCTCCACATGCGGGGCGTAACGCATGTACAACGCATCGAATGCATCGTAACTGCCCTGCCGAAGACTCTGCAAGATCAATTCGTCCGATTGCCTGTCCATTCTTTCGTCGTGTGGTCGAAAATCCGAGTGTTATCCGGGTGTGTAAATTGCAAACAGGGGCTAAAGTACATAAATTTTTCAGGAAACGGGATTGTGATACGTTAAATTTTTAATATCGGATGTTTTCCGGGACCGACGTCCGTGTCCGGAAAGTCTTGGTTTCTAATGAAATGATTCGATTCTTGCAAAACTTTGCGGCACAGTCTTCTGTTTGCGGTTCGTCATTCAAATTCTGTGCCTTTCGGCTGCCGCATGGCGGCGGTGCGGTGCGTATTTCCTATTTCGGGCGTCCGGAGCGTCGTGATTTTTCGCACCGGAATGGTACGGCTTCCGGCTGCGCGCATGCCCGGTTCTGCGGAATGCCGGCGGCGTTTCACCCCCGATTTTTGCCGTTTGGCCCTCTGCGATGTCTGCCGGATGGCCGGAAGCTGCGGATTCTATCCGCAGGGAGCGCAATCGGGCCGGCGGGAATAGCAGTTGCATGCGCTTTTTTCGTATCTTTGCCCAGACTCCGAAATCAAACCTTACTCGCTGCAATGAATAAAAGAAAGAAATGGATCGTTACGGCCGTTATCCTCGTCGTATTTTGTGCCGTGCTGGGCGTTTACAGACACTTCGGCCCCGGCTCCTCCGCTTCGGACGCCGATCCGGCCGCGGTGAGCACGCCCCGGAAGAAGAGCGTTCTGAACGTGAACGGACTCGTCGTGCGTCCGCAGTCCCTCGCCGACGGCATTACGATGGTCGGCAACCTGCTGCCGGACGAAGAGGTGGACCTCTCGTTCGAGACTTCGGGCAAGATCGTCGAGATCAATTTCAAGGAAGGGTCGATCGTCCGCAAGGGCGAACTGCTGGCCAAGGTCAATGACAAACCGCTGCTGGCGCAGCTGTCGCGCTACGAAGCGCAGCTCAAGCTGGCCGAGGACCGGGTTTACCGCCAGAGCGCGCTGCTCGAAAAGGACGCCGTCAGTCAGGAGGCCTACGAGCAGGCCAGCACGGAGCTGGCGATGCTCAACGCCGATATCGACATCGTCAAGGCCAATATCGCGCTGACGGAGCTGCGCGCGCCGTTCGACGGAATTATCGGTCTGCGAAACGTCAGCGAGGGCGCCTACGCCTCGCCCAGCGTGGTGGTGGCCAAGCTGACGAAGATTTCGCCGCTCAAGATCGACCTCTTCGTGCCGGAGCGTTATGCCAGCCAGATCAGGCCGGGAACGCCGCTTTCGTTTACGGTCGAAGGCCGGAACGAGACCTTCCGGGCGGAGGTCTACGCGCAGGAATCGAAGGTGGATATCGCCACGCGCACGCTGGCCGTGCGGGCGCTCTATCCCAATACGCGGGGAACGCTGCTGCCGGGACGTTTCGTGACCGTGAAAATCCGCCTGCACGACATTCCCGACGCCATAGCCGTGCCGACCGAAGCCATCGTGCCGGAGATGGGCGTGGACAAGGTATATCTCTACAAAGGCGGAAAGGCTCAGGCCGTCGAGGTGAAGACCGGCCTGCGGACCGAGTCCAGCATTCAGATTATCGAGGGGCTGAACGTGGGCGACACGCTGATTACCTCCGGCACGCTGCAGCTGCGGACCGATCTGCCCGTCAAACTCGACGTCGTCGAATAATCCCGCCGCCGTATGAATATTTCCGAACTCAGCATCCGGCGTCCCGTATTGTCCACGGTACTGACGATCATCATCCTGCTATTCGGCTTTATCGGATACAGCTATCTGGGCGTGCGGGAGTTTCCGAGCGTGGACAATCCGATCATCTCGGTGACGTGCTCCTATCCGGGCGCCAACGCCGATGTGATCGAGAACCAGATCACCGAACCCCTCGAACAGAATATCAACGGCATTCCCGGCATCCGGTCGATGTCGAGCGTCAGCAGTCAGGGCCAGAGCCGCATCACGGTCGAATTCGAACTTTCGGTGGACCTCGAAACGGCCGCCAACGACGTGCGCGACAAGGTGTCGCGCGCGCAGCGCTACCTGCCCCGCGACTGCGACCCGCCGACGGTGACCAAGGCCGACGCCGACGCCACGCCGATCCTGATGGTGACCATTCAGAGCGACAAGCGTTCGCTGCTGGAGCTGAGCGAGATCGCCGACCTGACGGTCAAGGAGCAGCTGCAGACGATCAGCGACGTGAGCGGCGTGCAGATATGGGGCGAGAAGCGTTATTCGATGCGTCTGTGGCTCGACCCGGCCAAGATGGCCGGATACGGCATCACGCCGGCGGACGTCAAGAGCGCGCTCGACCGGGAGAACGTCGAGCTGCCGTCGGGTAGCATCGAGGGCAACACCACCGAGTTGACCATCCGCACGCTGGGACTGATGCACACCTCGCAGGAGTTCAACGATCTGGTGGTGCGCGAGGACGCCGACCGCATCATCCGTCTGAGCGACGTAGGCCGCGCGGAGCTGGGACCGCAGGATACGCGCAGCTATATGAAGATGAACGGCATTCCGATGGTCGGCATCGTGGTGATTCCGCAGCCGGGAGCCAACCACATCGAGATCGCGGACGAGGTCTACAGACGCATGGAGTCGATGAAAAAGGACCTGCCGGAAGATGTGGTGACCGATTACGGATTCGACAATACGCGCTTCATACGCGCTTCGATCGACGAGGTGAAACAGACCGTCTACGAGGCGTTCCTGCTGGTGATCATCATCATTTTCCTGTTCCTGCGCAACTGGCGCGTGACGCTGATCCCGTGTATCGTGATTCCGGTGTCGCTGATCGGCACCTTCTTCCTGATGTATGTGGCCGGATTCTCGATCAACGTGCTGTCGATGCTGGCCGTGGTGCTCTCGGTGGGACTGGTGGTGGACGACGCCATCGTGATGACCGAGAACATCTACATCCGCATCGAGCGCGGCATGTCGCCCAAGGAGGCGGGTATCGAGGGGGCGAAGGAGATCTTCTTCGCGGTCATTTCGACCTCCATCACGCTGATCGCGGTCTTTTTCCCGATCGTCTTCATGGAGGGCATGACCGGGCGTCTGTTCCGCGAGTTCAGTCTGGTGATTTCGGGCGCCGTGGTCATCTCGACCTTCGCGGCGCTGACCATCACTCCGATGCTGGCGACCAAACTGCTCGTGCGGCAGGAGAAGCAGAGCTGGTTCTACAACAAGACCGAGCCGTTTTTCGTCTGGCTCAATAATTTCTACAGCCGCACGCTGGCCGGTTTCCTGCGGCGGCGCTGGATAGCCCTGCCGCTCGTGGCGCTGATGATCGGCCTGATCGGGTGGCTGTGGGGAAGTATCCCGGCCGAGATGGCGCCGCTGGAGGACCGTTCGCAGATTACGATCAACACCCGCGGATCGGAGGGCGCGACCTACGAATACCTGCGCGACTATACCGAGGGCATCAACCGGCTCGTCGATTCGCTCGTGCCCGAAGCCCGTGCCGTGACGGCGCGCGTCTCCAGCGGCCGCGGCAACGTGCAGATCGCCCTGAAGGACATCGCTACCCGCGAACGTACGCAGATGGAGATCGCCGAGGTGGTGTCGGCCGCCGTGCGCACGAGGACCAAGGCGCGCGCGTTCGTGCAGCAGCAGAGCACCTTCGGCGGACGGCGCGGCAGCATGCCGGTGCAGTACGTGCTGCAGGCGACCAATATCGAACGGCTGCAGGAGGTGCTGCCGGAATTCATGCGGAAAGTCTACGAAAGCCCCGTATTCCAGATGGCCGACGTGGACCTGAAATTCAGCAAGCCCGAAGCCCGCATCGCGATCAACCGCGACAAGGCCAACCTGTTGGGCGTCAGTACGCGCAATATCGCGCAGACGCTCCAGTACGGACTCAGCGGCCAGCGTCTGGGCTACTTCTACATGAACGGCAAGCAGTACGAGATACTGGCCGAGATCAACCGCCAGCAGCGCAACAAGCCCGCCGACCTGAAGTCGATCTATGTGCGCAGCGACAAGGGCGAGATGATCCAGCTCGACAACCTCATCACGCTCGAAGAGAACGTCGCGCCGCCCCAGCTCTATCACTACAACCGTTTTCTGTCGGCTACGGTTTCGGCCGGACTGGCGAAGGGGAAGACGATCGGGCAGGGGCTTGACGAAATGGATCGGATCGCCGAGCAGACGCTCGGCGACGACTTCCGCACGGCGCTGGCCGGCGATTCGAAGGAGTTCCGCGAGAGTTCTTCGAGCCTGATATTCGCCTTCCTGCTGGCTATCGTGCTGATATATCTGATTCTGGCGGCGCAGTTCGAGAGCTTCAAGGACCCGCTGGTCATCATGCTGACCGTGCCGCTGGCCATTGCCGGCGCGCTGGTGTTCATGGCGGCCAACGGGCAGACGATGAACATATTCAGCCAGATCGGCATCATCATGCTGATCGGTCTGGTCGCCAAGAACGGTATCCTGATCGTCGAATTCGCCAACCAGAAGCAGGATGCGGGGCTGAACAAGCGGGAGGCCATCGAGCAGGCTTCGCTGCAGCGCCTGCGCCCGATTCTGATGACCAGCGCTTCGACCATTCTGGGCCTGCTGCCGCTGACGGTGGCTTCGGGCGAGGGTGCGCAGGGACGTATCGCCATGGGTATCGCCGTGGTGGGCGGCATGGTGGTTTCGACGCTGTTGACCCTTTATATCGTGCCGGCGATTTACAGTTACGTATCGACCGACCGGATCCGAAAAACGAAAAAGAACGCGAAATGAAACGACTGATTTTAACGGTTCTGGCTGCGGGGGCCGTCGGCACGGCCGCGGCGCAGGAGTGCGGCGAGCCGATGACCCTGCAGCGGTGTCTGGAACTCGGACTGGAGCAGAATTACGATGTCCGCATCATACGCAACGAGCAGCGCATTAGCGACAACGACGCGACGGCGGCCAATGCCGGGATGCTGCCGAGCGTCGATCTGACGGCCGGCTACAGCGGGGCGCTGGACAATGAGCGCACGACTCCGCGCGAGGGGGACGCCGTGACCGAAAACGGCATTTACGATCAGACCTTCGACGCCGGCGTTGCGGTGAACTGGACGCTTTTCGACGGATTCCGCATCCGCACCAACTACAAGCGGCTGCAGGAGTTGCAGCAGATGGGGGCGCTCAGGACCCGCATCACGATCGAGGACTTCGTCGCCACGCTTACGGCCGAGTATTACAATTATGTGCAGCAGACCCTGCGCCTGAGCAATTTCCGTTATGCGGTGCAGCTCTCGCGCGAGCGGCTGCGAATTACCGAAGAGCGGTTCAAGATCGGCAGCTTCTCGCGTCTCGACCTGTTGCAGGCGCGTGTGGATTTCAATGCAGACAGTTCGAAATACATGTCCCAGCACGAGCTGGTGACCGCATCGCGCATCCGCATCAACGAACTGCTGGCCAACGACGATCTCAACGGCAGGCTTTCGATCTGCGATTCGCTGATCGAGGTGAACAGCACACTCGAATGGGATCGTCTGGAGGCTGAAACGCGCGCTGCGAACGCTTCGCTGCTGCTGGCCGGGCACGACAACACGCTGGCCGAACTGGACCTGAAAAGCATCCGTTCGCGCTTCTACCCTTATCTGAACCTGACCGCCGGGTACGGATATACCTACAACCGGTTCGGCAACGGCGCCACTCAGTCGCGCGGTACGCTGGGGCTGAACGCCGGGGTGAAGCTGGGATTCACGATCTTCGACGGCAACCGCCGCCGCGAGCAGCGCAACGCTCGGATCACGATCGAAAACACCGAATTGACCCGTCAGCAGCTGGAGCAGTCGCTCATGGCGAATCTGTCTAATTTCTGGCAGGCCTACCGCAACAACCTCGAAGTGATCCAGCTCGAAACCGAGAATCTGATCGCCGCCCGCGAGAACTACGAGATCGCCATGGAGCGTTACCTGCTGGGCGATCTGCCCGGCATCGAGATGCGCGAGGCGCAGAAGAGCCTGCTCGACGCCGAGGAGCGCATCCTCACGGCGCAGTACAATACCAAGCTCTGCGAAATATCGCTGCAGCAGATCAGCGGAAACATCGGGGTCTATCTGCAGTGACCGGAAGCGGTCGTCCTTCCGATTTGAAAAAACCACTCCCAGACAGGGAGTGGTTTTTTCGTCCTGTGTGAGCCGGAGCCTCGGTTGCGTCGTATCGGAATCCGGTCTTAGGGTCGTTACCGGCTGAAAATTTTCGTCAGTCGGCTGCCCGTCATGCACATGCGCAAGCGCCCCATGACGTCGCTGCCGTGCTCCTTGTGTTCGGGAGCGTGCAGCCATTCGTGAAATTCCAGATAAATCCCCCGGTCGATCATGAATTCGAAAGCCGCGTTCTTCAGTCGTTTTTCTTCGTTGTATCCCGCTTGGATATTGGATACCAGATCCTCACGCGGCAATGTTGTAGGGATTGGAAACTGGAATTTCGGCTGTGTAATGTTGCTTTCTCATAACTTTTTATTTTTATATAAATCGACTGGTGAGACATTTTCGGCCAAAGACCTCCGAAAGCATATGGAACCGACCGGATGACAGCGTGTGTCGTGCGCTGCAGTTTCACCGGTTTGTCCGGTTCGGAATGTGGGTTGTCTGGTGTGGCGTCGAAAAACCGGTACATCCTCCGAAAAGAACGGGGCTGCACGGCGCGGCAGTGACGGGCACTGCCGTAATGGTTTTGCAAAGGTAAAAGATAATATGCTGAAATACAAGCTTTTTGTGAAATTTTTCAGGGTGTTTTTCCGGCGGAAAAAGTTGCAGGCGGTTTTATTATTATATATAAATATAATAATACGTTTTGCGGAGCGGCCAAGAAAACCGCCGATTTTTTTCTTGGCTGCGGTTTGTTCGCTTATCGAATTAATAATGTTCGAAACCTCCGGTTGGTAAAAACGGCTTTTTTATTGGAGCGAGCGCCGTGCGGAACCGGTCCGCGGAGTCTTCGCGGACCGGCCGGGGAATTTGCCGGGCGAAGCCGCTGGAAAATCGGAACGGTTTTGTACTTTTTTTGTACTTTTGCCATATGATGTCTCTCGGATTACGAATCATATGTGCCTTTGCCGCCCTGCTTGCCTGTACGCGGGCGGCGGCCGGAACGCCGGAGAGCGGCTATCCCGTAAACGGCCGCGTCATCGACCGTCTGACGCGGCGCCCCGTGGCCTATGCGGCGGTCGTGCCGGTCGGGCAGGAGCAGCGGGGCGTCTCGACCGACTCCGCCGGACGCTTTACGCTCCGGCGCGTACGGCCCGGCATTCACCGCCTGTCGGCTTCGTCGGTGGGCTACAAAAGCGTCGTTACGCCGGAATACATCGTGTCGGCGGCCACGCCCTTTATCGAGATCGAGCTGGAGGAGGACGCCACGCAGCTCGAAGCCGTGACCGTCGTGCCCTCGCCGTTCCGGGCCACGGCCGAAAGTCCCGTCGGATTGCAGGTGATCGGTCTGCGGGAGATCGAGAAGAGTCCCGGCGCCAACCGCGACGTCTCGCGCATCGTGCGCTCCTATCCCGGCGTGTCGTTCTCGCCCGTGGGCTATCGCAACGACCTGATCGTGCGCGGCGGAGGCCCCTCGGAGAACAAATTCTACATGGACGGCATCGAGATCCCCAATATCAACCATTTCGCCACGCAGGGAGCCACGGGCGGTCCGGTGAGCATCGTCAATGCCGACCTGATCCGCGAGATCAGCTTCTATACCGGGGCTTTCCCGGCCGACCGTTCCGGGGCGCTGAGTTCCGTGCTGGATTTCCGGCTGCGGGACGGGAATCCCGAAAAGCAAACCTTCAAGGCGACGCTGGGAGCGTCGGAAGTCGGGCTGAGCGGCAGCGGGCATATCGGCGGGAAAACCTCCTACCTCTTCTCGCTGCGGCAGTCCTACCTGCAATTGCTGTTCAAGATGATCGGCCTGCCGTTCCTGCCCAACTATATCGACGGACAGTTCAAGGTCAAGACGCGCTTTTCGGAGCGCGACGAACTGACGGTGCTGGGGCTGGCGGGCTTCGACAACATGAAACTCAACCTCGACGAGGAGGGCGAGGACGCCGAATACCTGCTGAGCTACCTGCCCCGGATCCGTCAGGAGACTTTTACCGTCGGCGCGTCGTGGCGGCACTATGCGGGCCGTCACGTGCAGACCGTCACGCTGAGCCACACTTACCTGAACAACCGCAACCTCAAATACCGCGACAACGACGACTCTTCGGAGGAGAACCTCACCCTGCGGCTGCGTTCCGTGGAGCAGAAAACCACGCTGCGGGCTGAAAACCGCAGCTATCTGGGCCGCTGGACGGTGCGCGAAGGCGCGGAGCTGAGTTATTCGAGTTATACGAACCGCACGTTCCAGCGGCTTTTCACCGACGAGACGCTGCTGTCCGATTACCGGACCCGGCTGGGAATCGTCGGCTGGGGGCTTTTCGCCGGGGCGGATTACGCTTCGGAGGACAAGCGTTTCACGGCTTCGCTCGGCCTGCGCGCCGACGGGAACGACTACTCGCCGCGCATGGCCCGGCTCTGGCACCAGCTTTCGCCGCGGGCTTCGGTCGGCTATCGGCTCGGCAGGGGCTGGTCGCTGAGTGGAAGCGCGGGGCTTTATTACCAGCTGCCGCCCTATACGGCGCTCGGATTCAAGGAGGCGGATGCGTGGGTGAACAAATCCCTGCACTATATGCGCGTCGGGGCTTTCAGCGCAGGCGCCGGATGGCGGCTGCGCGACCGGCTGATCGTGTCGGTCGAGGGCTTTTACAAATTGTACGGGGATATTCCGCTTTCGGTCGCGGACGGGATTCCGCTCTCCTGCAAGGGCAACGATTACGGCGTGGTGGGCAACGAAGAGCTGCGCTCGTCGGCCGAGGGACGCTCCTACGGCGTCGAGGCGATGGCCCGCTGGCAGATTCCCGGCAAGGTCAATCTCGTGGGTTCGGTCACGCTGTTCCGCAGCGAATACCGCCGCGATTCAGCGGCTCCCTATATCGTTTCGGCGTGGGACAGCCGTTTCGTCGTGAACCTCAGCGGCACCTACGACCTGCCGCGCAGCTGGAGCGTCGGGGCGCGCCTGAGCGCTGTGGGCGGAATGCCCTATACGCCTTACGATGTCGAAAAATCGTCGCTGGTCGAGGCGTGGAACGTGCAGGGGCGGCCTTATTACGACTATACGCGCTATAACGACGGGCGGCTGGACGCCTTCGCCCAGCTGGACCTGCGCATCGACAAGACCTTCTATTTCCGGCATTGCATGCTGGGGCTTTATATCGACCTGCAGAACGTAACGGGGAGCAAGCTGCGCCAGCCCGACGTGCTGATGTCCACGGGCGTGGTGGAGAATCCCGAAGCGCCCGCCGCCGAACAGCGTTACCGCATGAAATACATCAGGCAGGAGAGCGGGACGCTGATCCCGACGCTGGGAATCACCGTCGAATTTTAAGCGGCGGGGCGCGAACGGCGTCGTGCCGACCGGTTTCGACCGTTTTCGATCGCCCTTGACCGGGATTACGGCCGGTTGGCCGGTCGGTCGGTTGGCTGGAACGGCGGGCGGCGGATTGTCCTGTGCGCGTGCGTGTTTGCCGCGCGGCGATATTGGACGGAGCGGCTCAATTTTCTTCGGGCGTCGTCCGGAATGAAAAACCGCAGAAACCGGACAAAACGGTTTCTGCGGTTTTTGTCGTGTATACACTGCCGCCCGGTCAGAAGCGGAACGTGCAGACGATCGGGTAGTGGTCCGAGAGATACTGCACGCCGTATCCCGTGCTGTCGAGCAGCTGGTAGCGCAGCGGTTCGGCGCAGCGGTAGAAGATGTGGTCGATGTGGAGCGGTTTGGCCTTGCCGAAGCCGTGGTAGGTCGGCCGGGGATCGGTCTGGGGTGCCTCTTCGCAGGCCGATTTCAGCCATTTGAAATAGGGTTCGAGGCATACACCGCCCGGCGTGCCCGCCGTGGCGTTCATGTCGCCGACGATGAACTGCGGCGTGCGTTTGCCGGCGATGCTTCGCATCCGTTCGACGTTGAGCCGGGCGCCTTCGAGCCGGGCCGTTTTGCCGATGTGGTCGAGGTGCGTATCGAAAAGGCAGAATTCGCGCCCCGTGGCGCGGTCGCGCAGGCGCGCCCACACCGTCACGCGGCGGCAGCGGCCGTCCCAGCCCTGCGACACTTCGTCCGGCGTTTCGCTCAGCCAGTAGTGGCCGTGGTCGAGGAGTTCGTATCGCTCCCTGAGATACATGATCATCAGATGCTCGCCGGGATCGTCCTTGGCGCCGAAGTCGCGTCCCATTTCGATGTGGCCGTATTCGGGCAGCTGTTCGACGAGGTAGGCGACCTGTTGGCGGCGGGGTTCCTGAAAGCCGATGACGTCCGGCCGCACGTCGCGGATCATGCGGATCGAAGCCTCCTTGCGGGCGTCCCATGCGAAGTCGCCTTCGTCGCCCGGCGCGCCGATGTAGCGGATGTTGTAGGAGAGCAGTTTCAGCTCCGCGGGTTCGCTGCCCGCTGCGGCGGCAGCCGCGGCGCAGAACAGAAGTGTAAACAGCAGTTTTTTCATGTTGCGGGATTTTATGCGTGCGGGACGGCCGGAGCCGCCCCGCATGCAGTGTTCATCAGAATTCCGACGTGAAGAGAATCGGGAAGTGGTCCGAGATGTAGGGAACGCCGTAGCCGTCGTTGTTGATGGTGCGGAACCGGACGGGCGTCACCTTGCGGTAGAAGATGTGGTCGATGTTCCACGTAAAGCGCGGAGTGCCTTCGCCGAAGTTGTTGTAGCTGTAAACGTCGTCGGCTTCGCCGTCGGGCGCCGTTTCGCGCGCCGACCACATGAATTCGAAGAAGCCGTCGAGGCAGGTGCGGCGGCCGTCGCCCGCGGCGTAGGAGGCGTTCATGTCGCCGGTGACGAAGATCGGAGCGTAGCGTCCCGCGATCTGCTTCATCTGTTCGACGATGAGTTTTACCGACTCGGTGCGCGCCACCTGATCGATGTCGCCGCCCTCGACGGGCGACGCGCGGTGCGCGAGGTGGGTGTTGAAGAAGAAAAACTCCTTGCCGGTGCTGCGCTCGCGCAGTTTGACCCACAATGCCGTGCGGAACTGGTTGTGCCCCCAGCCCTTGATCGGCTGGGTGATGTCCTTTTCGTTGAGGAAGAAATACCCTTGGGCGAGCATCTCGAAGCGGTCTTTGCGCCACCAGACCGCATTGCGGTGCTGCGAGTCCTTGTCATCGGGGGCCAGATAGTAGTGCTCGTACTCGGTCAATTCGCCGATCAGATACTGCGCCTGCGAGAAGCGAGGCTCCTGCATGCCGATCACGTCGGGCTTGACGTCGCGGATCATCGTGACGGAAGCCTCCTTGCGGGCGTCCCACGCCGCGTCGCCCTTGTCGCTCGCATTGGCGTAGCGGATGTTGTAGCTCATGACGTTGAGTTCGCTTTTGGGGGCTGCGGATTCGCCTTCGTGGTTGGAGCATCCGGCCAGAGCGGTGAATAACAGAGCTATCGAAAATAGGAATCTTTTCATTGTTTTGGTTTTTAGATCTTGGAGTTCGGGTTATCTGTTGTAGCGTACGGCCAAGTAGTCCATCGCTCCGGCGGCGTTGTAGCCCATCGGGATCGTGCCGTCGAGGAAACCGAGTCCCGACGAGAGCCGGCTGGCGGGCTGGATGCGGAGCCAGACCTTTTCGCGGCCCATGATCTCGGCGGGCAGCGGGATTTCGACCTGTTTATAGGCCGGGAGCTGCCAGCTGCGCTGCGTGGCGAATACCGGGAAGTCTGGCTGCGTGAAGGTGTAGGCGCTGCCGTCGGGCGCGGTCTGCGCCGCTTCGACGTCGAACCACCCCTCGTCGCTCTCGTAATCGCCCGTCGCGGACCACTGCACTTTCCAGAAGTAGGGACCGGCGTTGAGTGTCGCGCGGCCGCTCTGCACGCTCATGATCAGCGATACCCGGTCGGACGAAAGCCCGGCGGTCGAGAACTCCACGACCCACGCATAGGGCCGGTCGGTCGAAGCGTTCCACCAGTAGGTCGTCACCCACGCCAGCCAGTTGGCTTGGTCGGTGCCTTTGCCGTCGGTATTGACTGCCGTGCTTTTCACGGCGTAATTGGTGCCGTCTTCGAGGATGACGCCGAAGCCCGAATAGCCGTCGTTGCCGATGTGGCTGCGGAACGGAGCCGTGCCGCGCGCCGTGCCGCACCAGCCCAAGTAGTGCCAGCAGGCCGCATTGTAGACGCCGTTGGGGTAGGCCGACTTGGAGGCGGTCTGCGTGAAGCGTCCGTTGGTGCCCCACGTCGGATACCAGTAGGCGTAGCCGTCGGCGGCCGCGGCCTTGCCCTTGACGTAACAGTATTCGGTCAGCGTCTCCGAAAAGCTCTGCGAGCGGTCTTCGGCGAAGCGGATGTCGGCGAAGGACATGTGGCGGATCTGGTAGGAGCCGATGATGCCGTTGGCCAGATCGTCCGCCGTATCGACGTACTCGTACTGCGGGAACCGCTCGTGGACGATCACGCCCGCCAGTTCGCCCGAACCGTAGGGCAGACGGGTGCCGTTGCGGCGGTAGGGGCAGGTGGTGTTGGTCAGCAGGTGGATCAGGCCGCCTCTGTTGTCGCGCACCAGCCGCGGGTACATGTTGAGACGTCCCTGCGCGTCGGCCAGCGTGTAGCCCTCGTGCACGGGGGTGAGCGAGCCTTTGCGGACGGCGAATTCGCAGTCGCGGAGCGTCACGAAGGTGTAGATGTCTTCGTCGGTCAGCTCCGAGATGTATTTCTGCTTGACCGGAAGCACCGAGGCGTCGTTGCCCGTCACGCGCTCGACGATCATCGACGAGCGGATGCCTTTGATCATGTAGCGGTCCGGATCGGGTTCGAAGACCAGCTCGGCGTCTTTGAGCAGGATTTTCACCTTGTCGTAACGGGTGAAGGCGTTGTCCTCCGGAGTAGCCGTTTCGACGCAGAAGCCGTAACGGCCGTCGGGCGATTCGAGGTAGACGGTCTTCTCGCATCCGCTGTAATCGACGCTCATGTCGGTCGGCATCGGGTTGTTGCCGGCGTTCTTCGAATCCCGGTCGCTGACGACGTAGCCTTCCAGCAGCCAGTACTCATCGACTTTCGAGACCGTGAGCGCTTTCTCGCGCAGTTCGGCGAACGAAATGTCGTGTCCCAGCATGTCGTTCTTCGTACGCTGGATGACGTTGAGCGTCAGCTGTTCGGTCTCCTCCCAGCCGTTGACGTAGGAGACGGTGACCGTAGCCGTGCGGAGTTCGTCCGTGTCGTTGCCGGCGTAGTCGAAATTGAACGTGTATTCCTCCTCCCCGGCGGGTTGGAGCGTGATTTCCGAAAGCCACTCTTCGGCGGGTTCCTCCCCGGCGTCGTACTGTGTGGTGAAGGTCAGCTCGTCGGGGGCGATGTTGGTGCCGAACCGTACGGACGCCTTGCCGCCCGAACTGCCCGGTACGTTGGTCGAGGTGCCGCCCTCGAACGCCATTGCGGGGACACGGGCGCCCCGCTGGCGCAGTACGACCGTGTCGGACCGTACTGCGTCGGCGCTCTGTATCAGTACGCGCGTCATGCGCGGAAAGCCCGCGTTGTCGGCGTAGTCGATGTAGAATTTTCCGTCGAGCGGCAGGCGCGTGTCGCTCAGGTCGGCCCACGAGGCCCCGTCGTCGAGGAACGACAGCACGGCCGGCTGGTTGGAATAGACCTGTATGTCGACGTGGCCCGCCGTGGCGTTGACGGTGAACGAATTCTCGACCGCGCCCAGCTCGATCAGCGGAATATCGTCGCCGTGGTCCATGCAGGCCGTCGCGGCCAGCGCCGCGAGCAGGATGCCCGCCGAGCCGATCTTTGCCATGTATCTCTTTGCGTATTTCATGATTGCGTTTTTTACGTGGTTAGAAATATTTGACCGAAACGTCGCCGAAGCGGAAATAGACGTAGGTCTTCGTCGTCGTGCCGTTGTCCTCGCCCGTGGTGCTGCCGCATACCTTGCTGGCGGCCTGCAGCCGGATGGTGACGTCCTTCTGTCCGAAGCAGGCCGACGGCAGGTCGAAGTCAACTTCGTAAAGCCCCGGAACGTACCACTGCGGGCCGGCCCAATAGACGAGCGTGCGGATGGGCACGGTGTCGAACCGGGTGAAGGTGCTGCCGTCGAGCGAGTAGGAGACGTCCCAGTAGAGCGGAGCGACGATCGTGGCGGCGCTCAGGTTGCCCAGTGCAGCCGAGAGGATCATCTTCATGCACGAGCCGCTGACGCCCTCGGTCGAGAAGTTGAAGGCCACCCATTCGCCCTCGTTGCGCGACGAGTTCCACCAGATGCCGTTGTAGCGCACGGCCGGGGATTTGATGCCTTTGGCGTAGTCCAAGGTGTTGTAGTCGAGCGTGCAGGAGACGCCTGCCACCGTTGACGACGTGTTGAGCTTGTTGCTCACCGACGAGAACATGCGGCCTTCGCCCAGATAGGGAACGATGCTGCCGTCCGCGTGCTGCTTGATGCCGGCGTTGGTGGTCATGCCGGGCCATGCCCAGCGTACGAGCGTCGAGTAGTTGCGGGTGCTTTCCTCGCGCGAGAAGGCGATGTCGGCCTCTTCGACCGGGCGGATCTGGTAGGTGCCCACGTCGCCCTTCACGCCGTAGCGCGGCAGTTTGGTGTGGACGATGATGCCGCTTATGGGGCCGGAACCGGCCGGAACGCCGTCGCCCTTGCGGCGCCAGCGCACCTGCGTGTTGAGCACCATGTTGATCTTATCGCCGCGGCTGTCGATCACGCCGCGGATGGCGCAGTCGAAGCGCGGATCCAGTACGCCCTGCGTGTTGAGGTCGGTCTTGTAGCAGTAGCCGTCGTGAACGTTGATGTAGGCGCCGCCGTTGAGCATGAATTCGCACTCCTTGAGCGTCACATAGGTGTAGATGTCGGCGTCGGTAAGCTCCGAAATGTGCTTCTCCTTCTTCGGGAGGTCGGCGGCCGTTCCGGCGTTCTGGTTGAGGACATGCTCTTTGGTGAAGCCCGTGAGCGTATAGCGTTCGGGGTTCGACTCCTTGACCAGCTTCAGTCCATTGATCGAGAGCTGTACCGAGCTGTAGCGCTTCAGGATGTTGTCGGCCGGAAGTTTGGCGACGATGCGCAGGCCGTACTGACCGTCGAGACTCTCGATGTAGGCGGTCTTCTCGTTGACCGAGAAGTCGATCGAGGTGTCCGTCAGGTTGGGGTTGGTCTCCATGTTGTAGTTGCCGGCGTCGCTGATGACTACGGCCGAGAGCATCTTCTCGCCCGTCAGCTCCACTTCGCCTTCCGCGCCGGGAATCAGTGCGCGCAGGTCGGCGATCGAGAGCTGCTTGACCTCCTGCGTCAGCCGGAGCGTCGAGCTGCACTCCACGTCGGTATCCTTGTAGGTGATCTTCAGACTGGCCGAACGGGGCTGGTCGCCCGTGTTCTCGGCAACGACGAACGATACGGCCGATTCGCTGAAGGTCACGTCCGTGATCCACTGCGTGCCTGCGGGGTCGTATGCGATGTCGAAGGCGAAGTGCGCCGGATCGACGTCGAAGTTGGCCGTCAGCAGTGCGCTGCGGTTGTGCTGGTCGCCCGGAACGGAGACAATCGTATCTTCGTCCTTGAAAACGACCGTCGCATTGTCGGTGGTCTGGACGACGGAGGCTTCGGCTTGGGCGAGAATCTTGCCGTCGGCGTCGGGAATTTCGAGCCGGATCGCCGCCTTGCGCTCGCTGCTGCCGTCGTTGCGGTCGATTCCGAAGACCAGCACGATGTTCTCCTCGGCGTCTTTTTCGAGCCGGATCTCCTTCAGCCAGCCGGCTTCGGCGGGATTCTCCGCGTCGGTGACGTCGGTTGCCGTGATGAGGATGCATTCGAGCGCCTGCGTCATGTTGGTCGTAACGCCGATCTGGACGCGTTCGCGCGGCAGACGCACGAACTCGAATTCGGTTTCGGCGAGTGCCAGCGTCGGTTCGGTGACCGCGCCGGCCTGCGTGAGGACGATCTCCTGTTCTTCGCCCTCGCCGCTGACGAGGATGCGTGCGCGGCGCGACACGCCGTTGTTGGCTTCGTACGTAAAGAGGAAGTCGCCGATGCCGTTGCCCGACACCTCGCTCACTTCGCCCCATGCGCCTTCGGCCATTTCGGCTTTCCAGCGCCCCGTGGAGTAGACCGTGACGCGCGTCGAGCCGGCCGGGGAGGTGAGGTTGAGTCCGTTTTGGGTGACGGCCAGCGGCTCGTTCCATTTGAAGTCCTTCTGACAGCCCGGACCGAGCAGTGCGGCGGTCAGTGCGACGGCCAGCATGCGCAGCAGGGGATATATTTTGTTTTTCGGTTTCATGTCGGTTGATTTAGAATCCGTACTTCTTGTATTCGTTGTTGTCCAAAGCGCCGCCCGAATAGATCACCTCCGTGTCGGGGATGGGGTAGTATTCGTGGCAGGGCTGGATCGAGGTCTTGACCTTCGCATAGTCCGAAAGCGCCGCCGTGCGTTCGTACCAGATGCCCCAGCGCACCATGTCGAACTTGCGCTGGAATTCGCCCAGCAGCTCGCGGCCGCGTTCGTTCTGGATCTCGTTGAGCAGCAGCGGATAGGTGCGGAACCGCGTGTATTCGGCGATGCCCGCGCGGCGTTTGACCTTGTTGAGGTACTCCATGGCCTTGTCCTTGTCGAGCAGGGCGCAGTAGCATTCGGCGGCCATCAGCACGGCGTCGGCATAGCGGAAGACCTTGTAGTTGTTCGAGTCGTAGGCGGCCTGAAGGTCGGGGCACCAGAATTTGGGACCCATGAACGGCCGGGTGACGATCGCGTCGCCCGAAGTGAACTTCACGCCGTTCCACTCGGTGATTATCTGCATGTCGCGCCGCAGGTCTTCGCCGCCTTCGGGCATGAGGTTGCCGTAGAAGAAGCTGTTGGGGCGCAGCGGCGACCATGTCGTGGCGGCGTCGCCCAGCTCCTCGATCACCACGTTCGAGTAGACGTTGTCGCTGTTGCGCGGATAGGGCATGCAGATGCTGGCGACGTTGGAGGTGTAGATCAGTCCGCCGGCGGTATAGGTGTGCTGCACCTCGAAGATCGATTCGGGCGTGTTCTTCATCCGGAACGGAATATCCGAAACCGGGTAGACCGAGAGGTCGTCGCCGTAGATCTGTTCCAGCACGGCGATGGCTTCGAGCGCCTTGTCGTAATCCTTGTTCCACATGGCGAGTTTGGCGATGAGCATGTGGCCCATGGCGGCTCCGGCGCGGTTGCCCGCAGCCTCGCTCGTGCGGATGAGGGGCAGTGCGCCCAGACACGATTCGAGGTCCTCGATCAGCGCGGTGCGCGTCGCCTCGGCCGACATGCGCGGCAGTTTGGCCACGCGGTCGAGCACTTCGTGGTCGGAGACGTCGTCCGTGTAGAAGGGTACGTCGCCGAAGAAGCTCGTCAGCAGGTAGTAGTAGAACGCGCGCAGCACCTTGGCTTCGGCCACGAGGCTGTTGCGGTCCTTTTCGTCGATCGTCGAATTCTCGATGCCCGTCACGGCCATGTTGCAGTACATGACGCCGCGGTAGCCGTAGGTCCACATGTCGGCGCCGAAGCGGGGCTGCGACGGCGAGATGTCGAGCTGCGCGTCCTGCGTTCCCGATGCGATATACATCAGGTCGGTGACGCCTTCGGTGGCGATCATCATTTTGTAGGTGTAGAGATTTTTCAGGGGTATATAACACGAGTTCACCGCCGACTGACACTGGGTCTTGGTCTTATAGAAGTCGCCGGGGGTCGAGAACCCTTCGGTGTCCTCCTGCAGTGAGCACGACGCCGTGAGCCACGCCGTGAGAATCAGCAAGATGTATTTTGTTTTCATAATGTTCTCGGATTACGGTTAATAACGCAGCTGGATGCTGAACACGATGGTGCGCGGCTTGGGGTATGCGCCCAGATCGACGCGCCGCAGCGCCGAATCGCTGCTGTCGGTCGAGACGTCGGGGTCGAAGCCGTTGTACTTTTTCCAAATGTGGAGGTTTTCGGCGCTCAGGTTCAGCGTGATGTCGCGGATGAACTTCGAACGCTTGCTCAGGTCGAACGTGTAACCCACCGTGATGTTTTTCAGGCGGATGTACGATGCGTCGTAGATCATCAGGTCGCTCGGCACGTGCGCGTCCACCGCACCGGCGCGCGGCAGGTTCGACTGCGGGTTGCGCACGGGATGCCACGCTTCGAGCATGTAGCGGTACTGGTTCGACATTGAACTGCCGGCCATGTAAAGCTCCGAGTAGTTGTAGATTTTGCCGCCGAGCGAATAGGTGAAGTAGATGCCGACGTTGAGCCTGCCGAAGCGGAAGTTGTTCTGCAGACCGCCGTACAGGTCGGGATCGGCATTGCCCTGATAGACGAGGTCGTCGTTGTTGAGCGAGCCGTCGTTGTTGATGTCGTAGTAGCGGGGCATGCCCAGCGAGGCCTTGCGCGACGCGGCGTCGCTGTTGATCGCCAGCGCCGAAACGTAGGTGTTCGTCACGCTGTTGCGCTCGAACTCCTCGACGCTCTTCCACGTGCCGCCGTACTTGAATCCCCAAAGCGCGTTGAGCGGGTAGCCTTTGACGTAACCGTACATCATGTAGGGGTTGTTGCCGGGCGACGAGAGCGCCGTGACGAAATCCTCGCTGCCGATGTCGTCCACGTTCTGTTTGTTGTGGGCGATGGTGAGGTTGGTCGTCCACGAGAATTTGGGGCGGACGATATTGCGGCTCTCGATGCTCAGCTCGACGCCTTTGTTCGAGGTTTTGCCGATGTTGGCGTAACGGCTGGTGTAGCCCGTCGCCGAAGCGGTCTGCACCGTGAGCAGCAGGTCGCGCGTCTTGGAGATATAGCCTTCGGCCGTAATCATCAGGCGGTTGTTGAAGAACGCCAGATCGAGCGCCGCGTTGTAGAGGTCGGTCTTCTCCCACGTAAGGTTGGGACTGGCCAGACGGCTGCGGTAGTAGGCGCCCGGCTGCATGCCGTCGAACAGATAGCCGCTCGTGGTGCTGGACATGGCCGCCAGCGAACGGTAGGCCGAGATGGCGTCGTTACCCGTGCGTCCGGCGCTCAGGCGGAGCGACAGTTCGTCGATCCAGCGTACGTCCTTCAGGAAATTCTCCTTGGCGGCGTTCCATTTGAGGGCCACCGAGGGGAAGAAGCCCCACTTGTTGTTGGCGGCGAAGTTCGACGAACCGTCGTAACGCCCCGTTACGGTGAGGTAGTAGCGCTGTTTGTAGTTGTAGTTGAAGCGGGCCAGCAGCGACATTTTCGTCCGCTTGGTCAGCCCTGTGGCGGCCGAATAGGTCTCCTTGTCGGTCACGGCGTTCATGTTGTTCCACAGCACGTCGTCGTCCATGTAGCCTTGTCCGCTCAGCGTGAAGTTGTCGCTCTTGTAGCGGTAGGCGGTGAAACCGGCCAGCGCGTCGATGTTGTGGCCGCTTTTGGTTTCGAGCTTGTAGCTGAGGGTGTTTTCGCTCGAAAGGCTGAATTCGTGGAATTCGGCGCGGTAGGCCTGACCGCCTTCCCCCTCGTTCTTGGCGGGAAGCGATCCCGGATAGTAGCGGTAGGTGTGGCGCTGGAACGAATAGTAGGAGTTCTGGCTGCGCAGCTTCAGGCCTTTGGCCAGCGCCACTTCGAGATAGGCCGTGTGGTTGAGCGAGGTCCGCTCGATGGAGTAGGTGTTCTGGTCGATCGTCGCCCGCGGCGTATTGATACGCTGGCCGTTGCCCCAAAGCGGGTTGTAGTTCTCCTGCGGGTCGATGTGGGGCGAAAGATACATGGCTGCGCGGTAGTAGGCCGTGCCGCCGATTTCGGCGAGGTTCTGGGCGTTGTCGCGCCATGTATAGCTGCCGCGGTAGCCGACCTTCAGCCATTTGAACAGCTGGTGGTCGAGATTCAGACGCCCCGTGATGCGCTGCAGACCGCTGTTGTCGATGATACCCTGCGAATCGTTGTAACCCAGCGAGGCGTAGTAGCTGCTCTTTTTCGAGCGGCCCGAAATCGAGAGCGAATAGTTCTGGTAGGGCGCCGTGCGGGTGATTTCGTCGATCCAGTCGGTTCCCTTGCCCAGTGAGAAGGGGTCTTTGAAGGGATATTTCGACTGGGGCGTGCCCTCGCCGATGTCCTCGTAGCCGCTCTGGGTGCTGAAATAGGCGAAGTCGTTGCGGTAGAGTGCGAACTCCGTGGCGTTCATCACGTCGAGTTTGCGGGGCAGCTGCGAGAATCCGATGTCGGCCTTGAGCGTGATCGAAGGTTTGGTGTTGGTCTGGTTACCCCCCCCCTTGGTCGTTACGATGATTACGCCGTTGGAGCCGCGCGATCCGTAGATTGCCGTCGAGGAGGCGTCCTTGAGGATCGTGACCGATTCGATGTCGGCCATGTTCAGGTCGTTGAGGTCGCTGACGGCGTCCATCACGCCGTCCACCACGATCAGCGGTTCGTTCGAGGCCGAAATCGAGCGCGTACCGCGGATGCGGATCGAAGTCGTGGCGCCCGGTTCGCCCGTGGTGGACATGATGTCGGCGCCGGCGACGCGGCCCTGCAGCGCTTGGTCGACGGACAGCACCGGGAGGTCCTTTACGTCGGAGATTTTGATGTTGGCCACCGAACCCGTGGCGTCGCCCTTCTTCACCGTGCCGTAGCCGATGACGACCACTTCGTCCACGGCCATCGCCTTCGAAGGCTGGAGCGTGACGTCGAGCGTGGTCTGCCCGCCGACCGAGACGGCCTGCTTTTCATAGCCGAGGTACTGGAATTCGAGGATCTCGCCGTTGCGGACCTGCAGCGTATAGGCGCCCGTCGCCGAGGTGGTCGTGCCGCGCTGCGTGCCGACGACGATCACCGTGGCGCCCGTCACCGGCGCGCCGTTTTCGTCGGTCACGGTGCCCGTCAGCTTGTGCATCGGCATCGAACTCTGGTCGCTGCGGCGGGCCGTCAGGATCACCTTGTTGTTGGAAACCTGCACGTTGACTTCGGGCAGGCATTCGCGGACGATGGATTCGATGGGACGTTCCTTGGCGTGCACGGTCACGACGCGCTTGAGGTCGATGTCGGCATTGTTGTAGGCGAAGGTATAGACGCCCTGTTTCTCGATGCGGGTGAATAATTCGTTGATTGTGATTGCCTTTGCGTTGATGCTCACGGGCGGGTTCTGGGCCCGGACGCCGGCTGCGGCCAGCAGCGTGAATAACAGCGTCAGCAAAAAGAATCTTCCGGGCGGAAGTGGAATAATCCCTTTTCCGCCGGATTTTCCGGATTTTTTCATAATTTTGTAACGATTTAAGGTTCTGTCATTTCGTAATTCGGTTACATTACGAAGCACGTCGGGGTTTTAAGTCGGAGCGGATGTTGCAGCATCCGCTTTTTTTCGTGGATCACGGAGGAGGAATTCCCATAGGCTTTTCGGTTTTTTCAGGTTATCTTGATCTGGTGGTTCGTGCGGTGTGGAACGTGGCCGACTCGTCGTCGAGCGTGTATTGCAGTCCCGTGATGAGCGAGATGACCTGCAGGGTCTCTTCGAGCGATTCGTGGCGTACGTGGAACGACAGACGGATGGTGCGGTCCACCGAGGCGTCGGTGCCGATCGGAACGTTGAACCAGCGTTCGAGGTTGGTGATGATGTCTTCGAGCGTCATGTCGAAGAAGGTCAGGTTGGGCTGTATCCAGCTGTTGTAGTTCGAGGCGTTCACCTGTTCGATGATCATGCTTCCGGTGGTCTCGTTGAAGACCAGCCGTTCGTCGGGCCGGAGCCGGACGGACTGCTGCGAACGCGACGTGCGGACGCAGATCGAGCCGCTGTTGAGCGTGGTCTCGGCGATGCCGCTGGCGCGTTCGTAACGGGCGTCGAACGTGGTGCCGAGCACTTCGATCTCCATGCGGTTCATGTCGACGACGAAGGGATGCGACGTGTTGCGCGCCACTTCGAAATAGGCTTCGCCTTCGAGCGTCACGCGGCGCTCCCTGCGGTCGAATGTTTCGGGATAGGTCAGGCGGCTCGATGCGTTGAGCCATACCTTCGTGCCGTCGGGCAGCTGGAATTCGCCTTTACTCCCGCGCGCCGTCAGCAGGCGGATTTCGGCCGGAACGGCCGACGCCGAGCGTACGTAGTAATATTCGCCGACGGCAAACAGCAGCACGGCGGCTGCGGCCGCGGCGTAGCGTATGCGGCGGAAAATGCGGCTGCGCCGCTGCTGCGCTTCACGCATGCGGATGGTGTGACGGAGCCGCTGCAGCTCTTCGCTGCGGTCGGCCGCCGCAGGGCTTTCCACGACGGCGGTCCACTCCTCGCGCAGCGCGGCTTCTTTTTCGTCGCCGTCGCCGGGCTGGAGCATCCAGCGGCGGAATTGCGTCTGGAGTTCGCCGGGGACGTCGTTGTGCAGGAATCTGCCGATGAGCTCTCTTATTTGTCGTCTCTCCATCGTATGCGGTCTTTATCCGGGATATGCTTTTATAGATAAGACGGCATGGCGGGGCGCAACCCCCACCCGGCAGCGATTTTTTTTCGTATTTTTTCGGAAGGCGCCTTCGGACGGGCGTTTTCGGGGCGCGTTTTCAGACGAAGAGGGCGAGGAGCGTCAGCAGCCGGCGGAGCTGGCTCAGGGCGGCGGTCATGTGGCGTTCGACGGTTTTGACGCTGAGGTTGAGCCGCTCGGCGATCTCCTTGTTGGAAAGCTCTTCGTAACGGCTCAGGCTGAAAACCCGGCGGCGCTGTTCGGGCATGCGGTCCACGGCGACGGCGATGAGCAGCGCCAGCTCCTCGGTCTCGATTTTCTCGCTGAGCGGAGCGTCGCGCCGCTCGGCGGCCGAGTTGATATGCTCCTGCATGTATTTGTCTTCTACGATCGAGTGCGAAAAGATGTCGAATACGGCGTTGCGGGCCATCGTGTAGAGATAACTCCGCAGCGAGCGTGTGCCGCCCAGTTCGCGGCGCTTCTCCCAGACGCGCAGGAAGATGTTTTGCGTGACGTCTTCCGCTTCGCCGGGGTTTTTAAGCAGCCGGAACACGAATTCCCTGACCTTGGGAGCATAAAACAGGTAGAGGGAATCGAATGCGGATTGGTTCCCTTTGGACAGAGCGGTCAGCAGTTCTTTTTCTTTTTCCGGAGTCATAGTCTCACACAAAATTAAAAAAAAACGGAATAAAAAAATATTATATTCCGGAAGAATGTGCCGAGCCGGTGAAAAACGACCTTTGCGGGGGCTTCGTTGCGGCCCGCACGGTGTCCTGCCGCCTTCTGCGGCATGCAAAAAACTTCTTCCGTCCGCGTCGCATGGGACGGGACGGAAGAAGCGTGAGGAAATTTTCCGGGGCGTGCCGGTTCCGGCGGTTCCGCTGCGGTTATCGGCCGGATGGCTTGTCCGCCGCGCCGGCGGCCCTGCGGTCCATGACGAAACTGATGACGAACGGGATGGAGAGGAAGACCGCCGTGCCGACGACCACCAGCCACGTATACATGGCGGGACTGCCGACGGGCAGCTGCGAGGGCGGGAAGAAGGTGACGATGAACGAGAAGAGCACCGCGAGGAATCCGATGCCGCCGACCAGCCACATGCCCGCATTGCCGCCCGGTATGCGGTAGCTGCGTGTCAGGTCGGGCTGCGTGTAGCGCAGGCGGATGCCCGCGGCATACATCATCATATACATCAGCAGATAGAGTCCTACGGTCAGGGCGCTCAGCAGGAAGAACGCCACGCTCACGTCGTTCATGACGATATAGAGCGACGACAGCAGGGTGACGATGCAGCCTTGGATGATGAGAATGTTGATCTGCACGCCGTTCTTGTTGGTCTTCTGCAGGAAGCAGGGCAGCACGCCCTCCTGCGCCGTCCATAACAGGCCGCGGCTGGGGCCTGAAATCCACGACATGACTCCGGCCAGTGCGCCGAACGCTACGAGCAGTCCCATGACGTTCGTGAGCCACCCCACATGGTAGTGTTCGAAGACGATCTGGAACGTGGTGAACAGTCCCGACTGGAGGTTGATCTGGTCATAGGGCGTGATGATCGCCACGGCCAGCGCGCCCAGCGTGAAAAGCCCGAACGAGATGAGCGCCGCCAGAAACATGGCGCGCGGAAACTGCGTCTGCGGCTTTTTGAGTTCGGGGGCGTGCACGGCGTGCACCTCGACGCCGGCGAACAGCAGCAGGATGCCCGCGAGGAAGGCGATGTCGCTCATGCCCGTAATGTGGGGGAACAGCCGCGGATGGACGTGGTGCGCGGCGTCGATATTGACGACTTGGCTGACGGTGTCCGGAATATGCTCCAGCGCGACGGAGTTGCCGCCGATCATCCAGACGACCGCCATGACGATCACGACGATGCCGGGCAACACCGTGCCGATGAGGAATCCCTTGCTCGTGATGCCCGATATGGCCGAGGTGCCGCGCAGGGTGACAAGCGTGGCGCACCAGTACATGGCGATCGAAAACAGCCCGACGAAAAGTCCGTTCTGGGCGAGGTCGGGCATGCCGATCATGTAGGCGATCGACGCCGCGGCGAAGCCGAGTACGGTGGGATACCAGACGACGTTCTGTATCCATTGCAGGAAGATGGCCGTGAAGCCCATGTGTTTGTTGAAGGCCTCTTTGACCCATGTGTAGACGCCGCCGCCTTTCGAGGCGAAGGCGCTGCCCAGCTCGGCGCCTACCAGCGCCGCCGGAATCAGGAACAGGAAGGTGGCGAAGAAGATGTAGAAGAACATGGTAAGCTCCTCCTGCGCCATCATCGGAAGCCCGCGCAGACTGATGACGGCCGCCGCGGTCATCAGCGCGAGCTGCGTTGTGGTGATGTTTCTGTTTTTTGCCATAATGTGGAATTGTGGTTTACACCTGACTGCCACTCAGTTTCCGTGCCGTAACCGGACGGGCGGAATGTCGTTTCGGGCGGGTGCGTGATTCGTGCGGGCGTTTTTTTGCAGGCGAAAACACACAAAAACAGCAGGGAATCTCACGATTGCCTGCTGCCTTCCGGAGGATTGCCCTCCTGAAACTACTAACCCAAACTTAAATAAATGAAGAAACCTCACTGCGGTTGCTGTTCCGCAGTTGACAGGGTATATTGCAAAACCCGTGCCGGAGCGGCGGACCGGAAGGGCGCCTATGCGGTTCGCGGGGGCGGGTCGTGTGGCGCCTGCGGGCCGGGACATGAATTAACCGGGCTGCAAACTGACAGAACTGCGAACGGGACGGGCACAAACGAGGGGCAGGATGCCCGCGAAGACATCCTGCCCGTTTCCGTTTCCGGCATGGCCCGAATGCCGGGCCGTATCATCATCGTTTGTCGGTCATCTCCACGTTGCCTTCGTAGGTGCCGCTGACCTTGTGCCCCTTGTCGGTGGTGAAGTCGAGTACGAAGCGGTAACCGCTGCCCGATTTGGTGATCGTTACGGTACCGGACGAGACGAATCCGTAGAAGGACTGGAAATTGTCGTTCCGCTCCTCGCAGTAGGTGCCGACGGGAAGCATCGTATCCATGAATTCGGTCTGGTAGCCTGCGGCGTAGGAACCCGGCGCGCCCGATGTGGAGACGCTGTAGGTCCCTTCCTGCAGCTGCATTTCCGTCGAAACGGCGGTCGAAAGATCGAGCGACACCATATGTCCTGCCTGTCCGAGGTAATCGGAGCCGTAGGAGATGGTCGGCTCGACGTCGTAAAGATTCACGATGCAGTTGTCGGCCGTCGCGGAGTCGCTGTAATATTTGCCCAGCGCGCGGATGAAGGTGAGGTTCGTTACGTCCTTGTCGAGAGTGGGAAGGTCGGGAATCTCGCTGGGTGTCTTGTTTTCGATCGTCAGCGGACCCTCGTAGCTGGCCGTGAACTCCTCGTCGTCGGTCGTGGTCAGCGTCGCGGTGATCGTATAGGTCGAGCCGGCCTTCTTGACGGAGATCGTACCTGCCTTGAAGTCGGTTCGGGTGATATTGCCTTTGCCGTCGTTGACCATGCAGTAGGTTTTCACGGGGTCGAACGTCGTCAGGCCCTTGTTGGTGGCGTACCTGTAGTCGCGGGCCGGCAGGGTGATCGTCGTATTGGGATTGCTTACCGCCATCTGGTAGAGGTCGATGCTCATGGCACGGCCTGCGCCGGTGGTGGCGTAGACGCCCCCGGCTTCGGTGGTTTCGCCGTCGGCGAGCACCAAGAGGAATTCACCGATGTAGCTGCTCTCGGTGGGATAGTATCCGCCTGCTGCCTGCCGGTCGAACACGATCGGGCCTTTGACGGCTTGGTCGGTGGTCATCTCGACCGTCTTGACGTCGGAGTATACCGTTTTGTTCGATGCGGCGACGGCGACGATATAGGTCGTGCCGGGTTTCAGCTCCCGGATCTCCGCTGCATCTGCCGATACGGGCAGGTCGGTGCCGTCGCGGAGAATCTCCTCGGCCGAAGGAATCGTCGGGTTGTCGGTTTTCTCGATGCAGACGTATGCGGCTTTCTCCGCATCGGTCAGTTTGAAATGGAACGAGAGGGTCGTTTCGGTCGGAGTGCCTGCGATGACCGTGACGACGGGCGTCCGGGCGACGGTCTCCATTTCGAGGGTTTCGACCTCCGAATAGACGCCGGTGTTGGCGACTGCCGCCGCGATGAGGTAGACGGTGGCGGGTTTCAGGTTCTCGACGAGGAGCTCACCCGTCTGGGCGATGGCGGTGCCGTCGCGGAGAATCTCTTCGGCCGTGGGAACGGTCGTCCCTTCGGTCTTTTCGAGACAGACGTATGCGGCCGTTTCGGGGTCGGTCAGGGCCGCGGTGAACGAAAGGGTCGTCGAAGTGGGCGTGCCGGGCGTCAGAACGACGGCCGGGTGTACGTCGGGGGCGGAGGTGGTGTGTTCGATGGTTTCGACCTTGCCGTTGACCTTGCCGTTGGAGGCGACTGCCGAGAGGCGGTAGGTGGTGCTGGGTTCGAGGTCGCCGATCGTGATGAGACCCGATGCGGTTACGGATTTGCCGTCGGCGAGAATTTTCTCGGCCGAGGGAACGGCTTCGGAGGATTTGGTGCAGACATAGGTGCACTTGTCCGCATCGCTCAGGGTGAGCGTAAATTTCAGCGTGTTGGATGCGGCGTCACCGACAGCCAGCGTGACGGACGGAGCAGGCGGATTCCCCCCCCCTCGTCTTTGTCGTCGCACGAGGCCAGAAGACCGGAGCATAGCACCAGCAGCGCAGTACTCCACGAAAGAATCGATCTAATCATAGATGTGATTTTTGGGATTAGTAATTAATAACAGTTTTTGTTCGGGTGCAGTCGGGACCTGCGGGAAGATCCGTTCTGCGGCAAGTGACGGGCTAAAAGTAAGGTTTCCTGCAGATAAATCCAAATATTTTTCCGCTTAAGTCGCCGCAGGACCGGATAAAACGTCAAGATGGACGGGCCGGAGCGGAAACGGGCGCAATATATGACAAAACAGCAGGGAATCTCACGATTGCCTGCTGCCTGCGGAGGATTGCCCTCCTAAAACTACTAACCCAAACTTAAATAAATGAAGAAACCTCACTGCGGTTGCTGTTCCGCAGTTGATTGTCTGAATCGCAAAGCCCGTGCCAAAAACAAGTCCCGGTCGTGGGGACCGGGACTCGTCTGCCGTATGGAGTATCCTTCCGTCTTAGCGGAATACGCCCGTGTAGGTCGAGGGGGCGAGTGCGCGCAGCTCCTCCTTGACCGTTTCGGCCACGTCGAGCGTCTCGATGAATGCGGCGATCGACTCGTGGGTGATGTGGGCGTTGGTGCGGGTCAGGGCCTTGAGCGCCTCGTAGGGCTTGGGGTAGCCCTCGCGGCGCAGAATGGTCTGGATGCCTTCGGCCACCACGGCCCAGTTGTTCTCCAGATCGCGGTCGAGCGCTTCGCGGTTGAGGATCACCTTGTTGAGTCCCTTCATCAGCGATTGCAGCGCAATGGCGGCGTGGGCCACCGGAACGCCGATGTTGCGCAGCACGGTCGAGTCGGTGAGGTCGCGCTGGAGGCGCGAGACGGGGAGCTTCGACGAGAGGTGTTCGAAGAGGGCGTTGGCGATGCCGAAGTTGCCCTCGGCGTTCTCGAAGTCGATCGGATTGACTTTGTGCGGCATGGCGCTCGATCCGACCTCGCCGGCCTTGATCTGCTGTTTGAAGTACTCCATCGAAATATAGGTCCACATGTCGCGGCAGAGGTCGATGAGGATGGTGTCGATGCGCTTCATGTTGTCGAAGATCGCGGCCAAGTTGTCGTAATGTTCGATCTGCGTGGTGTACTGCGAGCGGCAGAGCCCCAGCGTCTCGCCGACGAACCTGTTGGCGAATGCCACCCAGTCGTACTGCGGGTAGGCCGCACGGTGTGCGTTGAAGTTGCCGGTCGCGCCGCCGAACTTGGCCGGAACGGCGATGTCGTGCAGCATGGCCAGCTGCTTTTCGATGCGTTCGACGAAAACCATGAACTCCTTGCCCAGCGTCGTGGGCGAAGCGGGCTGGCCGTGCGTGCGCGCCAGCATCGGCACCTCGCGCCACTCGTCGGCGAAAGCCGCCAGTTTGTCGCGCACCTCTTCGACGGCGGGGTAGTAGAAACCCGCCATCGCCTCCTTCAGCGAGAGCGGAATGGCCGTGTTGTTGATGTCCTGCGAGGTAAGCCCGAAGTGAACGAATTCCTTGTAGGCTTCCAGTCCGAGCGTGTCCATTTTTTCCTTGATGATGTACTCGATGGCTTTGACGTCGTGGTTGGTGACCGACTCGATCTGCTTGACGCGCTCGGCGTCGGCGGGCGAGAAATCGAGGTATAGGGCGCGCAGGGCGGCGAATTTGGTACGGTCGATGCCGGCCAGCTGGGGCAGGGGAATCTCGCAGAGCGCGATGAAGTATTCCACTTCGACGCGGATGCGGTAGCGGATGAGGGCCTGTTCCGAAAAATAATCGGCGAGCGTTTCCGTTGTATTACGGTAGCGGCCGTCTACGGGCGAAATGGCTGTAAGTTTGTTGAGCATATTGTGTTGTGATTTGTTTTCCGGCACCAAATTTACGACAATTAATTGAAATCCGCATATTTTTCCCTACCTTTGTAGGGTTGTAAACTTTAAATTGCAATGAATTTTCTGACCGCAATCATAAACGCTCTGGTGGGATTCGTGCAGCGCAATCCGCTGACGGTTTTGGTCATTCTCATCCTCGCCATCGCCGCTCCGGCGCTGCTGAAGGGCGTCGCACTGTTTTTTCTGTATGTCGTTATGAGTATTCTGATATTGGCCGTGGCGCTGATACTGGTGTTCCGCTGGCGGATGAACAAGGTCCGCCGCCAGATGGAGGAGCAGTTCGGCGAAGGCTTCGATCCGCGCAATTTCGGCGGACAGGGTTTCGGCTCGCCCTTCGCCGGAGAGTCTCGCAAGGGCCGCGAAGGCGAAGTGAAGGTGCGCAAAACCTCCGGGGCGCCCGAAAAACGGGTGTCGAAAGACGTCGGCGACTACGTCGAGTTCGAAGAGACGAAAGAGCCGAAACAAGAGTAGCGTATGCTGAAGATATTCGAGCTGATAGGCCGCTATTTCATCCTGATGGGGAAAGTCTTTTCCCGTCCGGAGAAGGCCGCCATCTACCGCCGCCGCATCGTTTACGAAATGGAGTCGCTGGGCATCGACTCGATCGGCCTGACCGCGATCATCTCGGTATTCATCGGCGCGGTCATCACCCTGCAGATGTGCATCAACCTCGATTCGCCCTTCATCCCCCGCTCGCTGGTGGGCTATGCCACGCGCGAGACGATGATCCTCGAATTTTCATCGACGGTCGTGGCGCTGATTCTGGCCGGCAAGGTCGGGTCGAGCATCGCCTCGGAGATTGGCACCATGCGCATCACCGAACAGATCGACGCGCTGGAGATCATGGGCGTCAACTCCGCGTCGTACCTGATCCTGCCGAAGATCGTCGCCGCGGTGGTTTTCTTCCCCTTTCTGACCATCCTGAGCATCGCGATCGGCATTATTGGCGGCTGGGCGATCGCCTACCTGACCGGTATCATGATCCCGGCCGACTATATCGACGGCCTGCTGATGGATTTCAAGCCCTATTCGATCGTCTATTCGCTGATCAAGACCGCCGTCTTCGCCTATATCATCACCTCGATTTCGGCCTTCTACGGCTATTACGCCAAGGGCAATTCGCTCGAAGTGGGCGCCGCCTCGACGCGCGCCGTGGTGGCCAGCTCCGTAGTGATCATGATCTTTAACCTTATACTGACGCAAGTCCTGCTCATATGATACGCGCCGAACATATCACCAAATCGTTCGACGGTCGCGTGGTGCTCGACGATATTTCGATCGAATTCGAGACCGGACGGACCAACCTGATCATCGGCCGCAGCGGTTCGGGCAAGACCGTGCTGCTGAAGACGCTGGTGGGACTTCACGAACCCGATTCGGGCGACGTCTGGTACGATGACACCAACTTCACGCAGCTGGATTTCAGACAGCGGCGCGCCATCCGCAAGGATATCGGCATGATCTTTCAGGGCGGGGCGCTGCTGGACTCCTCGACCGTCGAGGAGAACGTCAAACTGCCGCTGGACCTCTTCACCTCGCAGAGCGAGAAGGAGAAGATGGAGCGTGTGGATTTCTGCCTTCAGCGTGTGCGGCTGGAAGAGGCCAACCACCTCTATCCGGCCGAACTGTCGGGCGGCATGATCAAGCGCGTGGCCATCGCCCGCGCCATCGTGCTCAATCCGCGCTACCTCTTCTGCGACGAACCCAATTCGGGACTCGACCCGCAGACATCGATCGTCATCGACAACCTGATTCACGAAATCACGCGCGAATACAATATCACCACCATCATCAATACGCACGATATGAACTCGGTGATGGAAATCGGCGAGAAAATTGTATACATACACGAAGGCCGCAAATGGTGGGAGGGCACCAAAGACGATATCCTGCACGCCGACAACCCCGAACTCAACGACTTCGTCTTCGCTTCGGCGATGGCCAAACGGGCCAAGATGGCAGCGAAGTAGGCAGGAATCGGATTCCTAAAAAAATTTAATTTTTTACTTGCGTAATATACATAAAGTATGTACTTTTGTGCAGTGAAAAAATAACGCATTTTTTATTAACAAATAAATCATAACATTATGTCAAAGATCAAAGTAGGTATCAACGGTTTCGGTCGTATCGGCCGTCTGGTATTCCGTGCTGCGTGCAACAATGCAGACATTGAGGTGGTAGGTATCAACGACCTCGTTCCGGTAGACTACATGGCTTACATGCTCAAGTACGACTCGGTACACGGCCGTTTCAACGGTACGATCGA
>ENA-UEPG01000121-UEPG01000121.1-human-gut-metagenome-genome-assembly--contig:-NODE-121-length-85665-cov-7.050451_pt1 | contig 85665 bp, 67 predicted proteins | sample MGYA00242893_ERZ507902 | MGnify/ENA primary metagenome ERZ507902 (study PRJEB26167, sample SAMN06115491) | human gut metagenome | host: Homo sapiens | place: China:Gansu | collected 2015-04-23 | study...
TATCGATGGCTAGGATAAGCCACGACGAAAAGTAACGTGACGAAACGTACTTCTCGATTCCTAAACCTGACAATAAATGATAAAGCATGGAGTGAGGCGTGAAAACGTTCGATTTTATAATGAATGACGCGATTGAACAGTACTAAAATTGGCCGGGCAAAAAAAACACAAACTGTCGATGAAGAGCATTACAGAAACTCCTGCACCTCCTTTTGGTGCCAAATCTGATATTGTTTGGGGGTTATTTCTTCAGCGACGAGTTCTTTGTAATCGATCTCGTCTCGTTTGAAAATATGATGTCGGGAATACGTTTTCAACTCCCGGTTCGGGATATTGGCCATCACAACGGGAAAAGGATAGGCCGGGTGTGTTACTACGGCGATCTCATTTTCCGGAAAGGCCCGGCACAACAGGTAGGCAGATTGTTCGAAAGCGGCCCAATACTCCCCGGTCCCGTACAAATGGATACAATTTCGGTTCCTGTGTTCCTGACGAATGATGTCGAACAATCGTGTATCCATCAGACGCATCAATTGTATTCCGCAAGGCTCGTTTTCCTGTCGCAGATCGTTCATATAATTTCGAATTATTCGTGCGTTTCGCTTATTGCCGATGCCCCAACCACTCGTCGTAGTCGTCCAGACGCCGGATAAGTTGTGCTTTGATTTTCTTGGGGCGCTCCTCCGTACGCCAGCTGTCGACGATTCCGTGCGCCTGGTTGTAATAAATACAGTTGTCGGTACATCCATAGAGCGCAACCAACAGCAATGCCCGCGACTGCTCCGCCTTGACGACCGACAATAATCCCTGAATCGCACCGACCATACGGCCGCATGCCTCCTTATCGCCGAGGATCGTGTAGGCCGGAAGCAGAAGAGCATAAAGTTTACAGCGCGTCACATCGGAACTCATGCGCAGATTGGCGTATTGTTGCAACGTCTCAGAGGCCAATGCCCGGTCTTCGGCGGTCGTTTCACCTCCATGATACCGTTGTAACGCTTCGTGTAGCGCCTCGAACAGCCGATCGTTGTTCAGACGTGTGTACACGTGCATATTGTCGGTATTCAATGCGATGATCTCGTATTGTCCGGGTTCCACATGTAACAGCGGGACCCACAGCCAATTCTCCACACAGACCATGATGTCTTTTCGACCGGCTCCCGGCTGAGAAATCACAGTAGCCTCGGCATTTTTGAATTTTCCTTCGGTAATCCGCACCCGGTCTCCTTTCATCAACCGCCCCGGCTCCGGCGTGTAAACCGGAACTACATCCGCATAGGAACGGGCCACCCACCGAAGGTTCTCCATCGCTTCGTCGGAGAGGTAGGGATAATACCCACACTCGCCATCCCGCACCCGCGGAAGGAAACTGTATAACGAAAGCCCAGCAGTCGTCATCATTCGGTAAATCTCATTTTCCGAGGAGCGGACGAAGACATAATTATAGAGCAACGGTCGATTGGTCTTAACCCAGACTCCATTGTCCTCCCTGACATCCACATACGTAGGAGCAAAAAACTCGAATGCGGGTTCTCCGTTTCGGATACGTCGATCGTACTCCTCCTGCAATCCCCGCGCAGCTCCCCGATGACGGGAAGGTAAAGCCAGTACATACCATCTTACGGCTCGGCAGTTTTGCATACTTGCGATACGTGCTGACAAGGTCGAATCGGACATGGATTTTTCAGTTGAACCTAAGGATTCCATTGCTGTTTCTGAGGGTATACCGCTGACTTACAGACACTTTGTGACCATACCGGCAGAAACCTTCATTCTGCTGATAATCAATAATTTATATGCCCACAAAAGAGTGATTCCTAAAAATCGCATCTGCTCGTCAATTCCTGCTGATCGGAATTATGCTCACTCGATTCTTCACGGCTCTTATTTCTCGAAAGCATAATTCCTCAAATATGGTTTCTATGTAAGAGACCTTATTTTACTACACAAAAGTATGGATAATTGTTTAAATGACCAAACTATTCCGGTTAAATCTTGTTCCGAAAAATCCCCCCCCCTTACGGGAATAGACTATAAATAAGATATTTACATCAATAGAGGTTTATTGCAATTGCCCAAATAAGACATAATATGTCCTATTTGCGGCATGCCGAAAGAACCGGAATAAGCCATTTTCAAATTATGAAATGCCGAATCCGTCAGGAATAAAATGGCAAATCATACACAAATAAAGTTGGTTGACTGCATTTTACATCTGATTATGGTCTCTTACATAGAAACAGTTTTATTCAAAACCGAATAATTTTACGATTGATCATTATCTTCCTAAGCATTCCATTGCCCCTTTTACAAGGTCCAAAATCTCATACACGATATTGAGGACTTTCATCTTCGTTGATGTAAGATCCGGAAGGTGTTTGATTTTGGGCTACCTAGTAAAATAGCAGCAATCGGCAACCAGAATTCCGGTTCGGTTTCGATCGCCTTTGCGATAATTGAAAAACGGGTTTGTGTTGAGGAATTTTTTGCTATCGTCGGTGTCATAACGACATTTTTTGTCGGGACCATTTGTTGAACCGCATGCAATCCGATTTTGAATCCGTCCGACTTTTTGCTATCTTTGCTGTAATGAAACTCACCTTTCTGGGAACCGGTACTTCGCAGGGCGTGCCCGTCATCGGGTGTCGCTGCAAGGTCTGCACTTCGGCGGACCGGCGCGACAACCGCCTGCGCACTTCGGCGATGGTCGAAACGCACGGCGTGCGCATCGTCATCGATGCCGGGCCCGATTTCCGTTACCAGATGCTGCGTACGGGCGTGCGGCATCTCGACGCCATCCTGCTGACACACGAGCACAAGGACCATATCGGCGGACTGGACGACGTTCGAGCCTTTAATTTCGTCGATTATCCGCCCACTATCCACAAGGTCCACATCTATGCCGCTCCGCGGGCGCTGGAGTGTGTACGCAAGGACTTCGACTACGCCTTCGCGCAGGACAAATACCGCGGCGTTCCGGAGATCGAATTACACGAGATCGACACCGCGAAGCCGTTCCGGGTGGGGGAGGTGGAGATCGTACCCGTTTCGGGCCACCATTCCGAGCGCTTCGAAGTCACGGGCTTCCGCATCGGGCCGCTGGCTTACCTGACGGATTTTAAAACCATCGAGGATGCCGAAGCAGAGAAACTGCGCGGTGTGGAGGTATTGGTGGTCAACGCGCTGCGGATGGCTGTCCATCCGTCGCATTTCAACCTTGAAGAGGCCCTGGGGCTGATCCGCCGCATCGGGCCGCGCGAAGCCTATATTACGCACATGTCCCACGAAATCGGCCTGCATGCCGCGACGGAACCGACGCTTCCGCCGGGCGTGCGGCTGGCTTACGATATGCTTGAGGTGGATATCCCTGATATTTAGGTCCGCATTCCGGTTGCGTGCGATAAGCCCCTCCCGAGGGAGGGGCTTGGGGTGGGGCAGACTTGTAAACGACGCCGAAGGCGGCGAAAACAGCGGTTGGAACTATGAAAAGTTAATAGAACAGATACATGAAGACATTAGCAAATAAAACCATCGTTATTACGGGCGCTTCGTCGGGTATCGGCGAGGCGATGGCCAAAGTATATGCCGCGCAGGGTGCAAAGGTAGTGCTCGGGGCGCGCAGCGTGCAGAAATTACAGCTTCTTGCGGGCGATATTCGCGCGAAGGGCGGACAGGCCGCCTACTGCGGAATGGATGTGACGAAGCCCGAGGAGTGCCGGGAGCTGATCGAAACCGCCGTGCGGGAGTTCGGCGGGGTGGACGTGCTGATCTGTAACGCGGGTATTTCGATGCGCGCCATCTTCGACGACGTGGACCTCGACGTGCTTCATCAACTGATGGATGTCAACTTCTGGGGGACGGTCAACTGCTGCAAATTCGCATTGCCCTACCTGCAGGCGTCGAAAGGTTCGATCGTGGGTATCTCGTCCGTTGCGGGCCTGCACGGACTGCCGGGCCGTACGGGTTATTCGGCATCGAAATACGCCATGACGGGCTTCCTCGAAACGCTGCGCATCGAGAACCTCAAAAAAGGTCTCCACGTGATGATCGCCTGCCCGGGCTTCACGGCTTCGAACGTTCGGTTTTCGGCCCTTACGGCCGACGGTTCGCAGCAGGGCGAAACCCCGCGCGACGAGGCGAAGATGATGACTGCCGACGAGGTGGCCCGCATTGTGGCGAAGGGTATTCTGAAACGCAAACGCCTCTGCCTGATGGAGAACGAAGGCCGGGCGACGCACTTCGTCAAAAAATTCGCTCCTGCGTTCCTCGACCGTATGTTCTACCTGGTGATGTCCAAGGAGCCGGATTCGCCGTTTAAATAGCCGGAATCCGAAAAATGTGCGGGAACCTTTGCGGGCTCCCGCTTTTTTGTTTCCCCTTTTACCTGTCGGAAGTTTTTTCGCCGGACAATCGGTCGAAAATGCGGAGCGGCCCCGGAGCCCTTCCGGAGCCGGCTTTTGGACAAATTCAGTATCGGACTGCACAAAATCAAAGGTTATTTGAGCGGTTTTTAAAATCAATTCTCCAATTCTCAGGGTGTGTGCCGGGGCTTATCGGTAATTTTGTTTACCGAAAAAATGTTAAACCTGAACTTAAACCTGAACCATTTTATGAGAAAAAATTTTCTCCCGATTCTGTGTCTTTTGTCCCTCTTCGCGCTGGCCTCCTGTTCTTCCGGGAGCGACCCTAAAGTCGCTGCCGTGAAACGCGCTGTCGATGTCGCCCGCCTCCAATTGGAGCAGGCCGCCGCCGAGTTCGACTCGCTGCCGGGATTTCCTCGGTCGCTGATGCCCAAGTTCAAGGTCGTGGAACCCAAGGACTGGACGAGCGGATTCTTCCCCGGCTCGCTCTGGGAGGGCTATCGTCTGACAGGCGACAAGAAACTGCTTTCCGAGGCCGAAAAATTCACCGCCCGCCTGGAGGGCATACAATATTATAAAGGGACGCACGATCTGGGCTTCATGGTCTTTTGCAGTTTCGGCCAGCAGCAGCAGGCCCTGCATGACAAACATTCGGCCGAGGTGATCGTCGAGGCTTCGAAGAGCCTCATTTCGCGCTGCGACCCGCAGATCGGGCTGATCCGTTCGTGGGATTTCGGCGAGTGGAACTACCCGGTGATCATCGACAACATGATGAACCTCGAAATGCTTTTCTGGGCGTCGAAGTACACGGGTGATCCCGTTTACCGAGACGTGGCCGTCCGCCATGCCGACATCACGATGAAAAATCACTTCCGTCCCGATGCCAGTTCCTACCATGTCGTGAGTTACAATGCCGATGGTACGGTCGAGAGCCGGGGCACGTTCCAGGGCTATTCCGACTCTTCGGCGTGGGCCCGCGGACAGGCTTGGGGCCTCTATGGTTATACGATGTGCTACCGCGAGACGGGCGACGCGAAGTATCTGAAACACGCCGAACGTATCGCCGACTTCATCATGCACCACCCGAATACCCCCGCCGACCGCATTCCTTACTGGGACTACAACGCTCCCGACATTCCCAACGCTCCGCGCGACGCATCGGCCGCTGCCATCGTTTCGTCGGCGCTGTTCGAGCTTTCGACGATGGTTCCCGAGGCCCGGGGCAAGGCGTATTTCGACTATGCCGAAATGCTGCTGGTGAACCTTTCGTCGGATGCTTACCTCGCGCCGAAAGGTTCGAACGGGGGCTTTATCCTGATGCACAGCGTCGGCCACCTGCCTGCCGACAGCGAGATCGACACCCCGCTCAACTACGCGGATTACTACTACCTCGAAGCTATCGGGCGTTACCTTGCGCTGCGCGGCCTCGACCCGCAGCGGATTTGATTCCGGCTACAAAAAACCTAAAACCACCTATATATTATGAAACACATTTTGACGAAAATTTCGGCGTTCTGTTTCGTGGCTTCAGTCCTGTTTTCCACAGGCTGTCTGAAAGACGACACGGATAACTCGGGCAACGGCAACGGCCCGGGTTCCACGGAACCGACGATCCCCGGCAACAGCGTGATTGAGGCGGGCGTGTTCGAGGCCCTGAACCTCGATTATCCCGGACTTGCCGCCGTGAAGGCTTACTACGAGGCCGACCAGTACTACCTGGCCGCCCAGGCCCTGCTGGAATACTACCGCAGCCGTACGGGTGTTATCAACGGCAACGTGAATCTGATAGCGCCTTCGATCTCAGCCGACGAACAGTTGTGGGCCGACTATGCGCTCTCCAAAGGTGAATACCGCTTCTACAACGAGGGCTATTCTGACGGCGACAAGCCTTATTCGTACCTGACTTCGAACAAACTCGACTGGACGAAGCGTTCTTCGGCATCGGCCGGGGAGCGTTTCGGCCTGCACCGCCTGCAATGGATGGTTCCGCAGGGCAAGGCTTACCGCACGTCGCTCGATGAAACCTACACGACGGAGTGGGTGGCGGTCTACAAGGACTGGCTGGAGAAATTCCCCCGCCCGACGGGCGATGTGGACTACGAGGACCCCTCGACACAGCCGGCCGAGATTCGCGACCAGCTCTATGCCTGGCGTCCGATAGATGTTGCTTACCGTGTTGAGGACCAGTGCGATCTGATCTATTACTTCATGCAGTCTTCGAACTTCACGCCGCAGTGGCTTTCGGCTTTCCTGAACAACATGGCCGAGCAGGTCGAGCACGTCAGGGCGCATTACTCCGCTGACGAGGCCGTAAAGGCCAAGCAGGCGCATGCCGTGTTCCGCGCCGGTACGATCTTCCCCGAGATGAAGAATGCCGCCGCATGGGTCGAAAGCGGTTCCGGCTCGATGAACGAGGGGCTCGACACGCGTGTCTTCGACGTGCTGAACCTCGAATACGGCGGCCTTACCAAGGTGAAGCGTGCTTACGATATCAAGGACTACTACAAGGCCCTCGAAGAGGTGCTCAACTACTACCGTACACGTACCCACGGGTTGAATCCCAACGTCGACCTGGCGACTTCGAAAGCGACCGACAACGAGCGCAAGTGGGCCGATAACGCGCTTCGGGAAAACGACTTCCGGTTCTATGTGAAGAACTATTTCGATGAGGCGGCCGGAACCGAGATTCCCTATTCGTACAAGAGCGGCGATGGCATCGACTGGCAGCTTTGGCCTTCGAAACCCGACCAGGAGGAGCGTTACCAGCTTCACCGCCACCAGTGGATGCTCCCGCAGGCCAAGACCTACTACGACACCAAGGACGAGAAGTACGTCGCCAACTGGATCGAGGTCTATGGCGACTGGCTGAAGCAGAATCCCAAACCCGATGTCGACCTCGACTATACGCTTTATCCCGAGAACCAGGCTCCCGCATACCGCAATGCCGGCTGGTCGTGGCGTCCGCTCGACGTGGCGGCCCGCGTGAACGACCAGTGCTCGCTGCTGGAGTATTACCAGCAGTCGGAGACGATCGACATCGATTGGCTTTCGACGGTGTACTGGCATCTCGACGAGCAGGTGAACCACATCATTAAGAATTACTCGACCACCTCGAACCACCTGATTACGCAGGCCCAGGCCGTGACGTTTGCCGGCGTGCTGTTCCCCGAGCTGAAAAACGCCTCGAAATGGGTCGAGAGCGGTTCCACGGTGCTCAACAACGAGGTTACCGCGCAGTATTTCCCCGACGGATGGCTCAAGGACGGCGACCTGCACTACCACATCGCCGGCATCGAGGATTTCCGTTCGACGATGCTCGTCGCCCAGCTCAACGGACAGTCCAACCGCTTCCCGGCGAGCTATGTCGAGTCGATGCGCAAGATGACCGAGGTGGTGATGAACATGGTCTATCCCGACTACACGGTTCCCAACATGACCGATACGCGCCGCGACACGTGGACCAAGAGCGTGCTCAAGCGCAACCTGACCAACTACGCCAACCTCTTCCCCGACAACACGCAGATGCTGTGGATGGCGACCGAAGGTGTCTCGGGTACGCAGCCCGAGACCAAGGTCAAGACCTTCCCCGATGCGGGTTATTACGTGATGCGTACGGGCTGGACGAAGTCCGACATGATGATGGTCGTGCAAAACACCCCCGAAGGTCCTTCGAAGAAATGGCATCGCCAGTATGACAACAACACGTTTGAATTCTGGTGCAAGGGGCGCAACTTCTTCCCCGACTCGGGCTGCTATACCTATACGACCGGTTCGACCCGCAACAAATACGCCGCTTCGACGGCGCACAATACGGTGACGCTCAACGGCAAGAACGTCTCCGGCGAAGGCAGGATGCTCCTGCAGGAGTCGAAATCGACTTCGTCGTTCGATTACGAGGCGCTGGTGCTCGAAAACCCGTCGTACGCCAACCTGACGCACCGCCGTGCCGTCTTCATGGTGGCCGACAAGTTCTACGTGATCCTCGACGAGGCTTACGGTTCGGCAGAGGGAACCGTCAACCTGAATTTCAATATCACCGAAGGAACCGACGCGCAGGTGGTGCTCGATCCGGCCAAGGGAGGTTTCCATACGGCCTTCTCCGACGGCAACAACCTGCTGGTGCGCACCAAGTCCAGCAAGGCGGGCACTTTCGTCGAAAAGGCGGGCTTTGTCTCCTACAACATCGACAAGTCGGCCGACCGTCAGGCTTACCAGCTCAATGTGGTGAAGACGGCCGACGAGCCCGTGACGCGTTTCATTACCATCCTGCTGCCTTCGTCCGATCCGCAGTCCGAGACCGTGAACGTTACGGCCGACGCCTGGTCGGCCAACGGTGCTGTCGTCCGGGTTACCATCGGCGAAACGAACTACAAGCTCACCTATACGCTGTAACCTAAAAAATTAACCGATATGAACAACGTGTCAAAACTCCGAAACGCATGTTTCGCCTGGCTGACCGTCGCCCTGTTGGCGGTGGCGGCTGCGGCCTGCGAAGACGATAAAACCAGCGGCGGCGACCTGCGGCTCTACTATCCGGCGGTCAGCAACATCGGTCCTTCGATGAGCTTTATTTCAGGTGTGCCGACCTATTACGGCCCTGCGCCCTCGAATTTCGCCATTGCGGGCATCACCCTCGACGGCACAGCCGTTACGAGCGACAGCTTCACGATCAGCGCCGAAACGGGCGCCGTGAGCATCTCCAATACCGACGGCATTGCGACCGGACTCTACAAACTGACCATTACGTGCCAGGCCAACGGCGCGGCTTACACTTTCCGCGACATCTTCGAGGTCAGCATGTTACCCTCGACCCCGGTGGAGATCGAGGTCAGTTCCCCGACGTTGACGATTCCCTACACCGAGGTCGCTACCTCCAAAGAGTCGGTATCCGTCGCGCCGCTCGGCGAGTCGGTGGCCGTCACGGGCTATGAGCTCGTGCAGCCGGAGGACCAGAACTACTTCTCGATTTCGAAACTGGGCGTCGTCACGCTCAACAGCTCGTTCAAAGGCGAGATCCTGCCGGGCGTTTACCCGCTGCCGATCAAAGTCTCGACGCATGCCGGTTCGGCCGTTTACGAGAACCTGCTGACGGCCAGGATCACCAGCGAACCGCTCTCGGTGACCTATACCCCCGCTACGGGCCGTATGGAGCACGACATGGCTTTCCAGAGCGCTGTACCCGTGTTGAAGGGTTCGCCCGAGGAGATGAGGTGGGCGGTCAAGGGCGTTACGCCCGAAACCGATGTCTTCACGATCGACGCCGCTACGGGTGTGCTGTCGGTTGCGGCCGGCAACGGCCTTCCGATCGACGGGCAGTATATCGTCGACGTGACGGTTTCGAACAGCTACGGGTCGACCGATTTCGAAGGCGTCTATACGCTGACCGTGATCGACTACATCGCGCCCATCGAGGCCGACAAGTTTGCCTATGATCCCGTCGAGGCGATCCAGGGCGGTGAATTCACGGCTTCGAAGAAGGACGGTTTCGTCGGCGACGAGGTGACCTTCTCGCTGGGTACGCTCGACGCCAAGCTGGTCGGACAACTCACTGTCAATGCGGAGACCGGCGCCGTTTCGGCCAAAAAGGGCCATTCGATCCCCATCGGAACCTATACCGTTCCCGTGGTCGCCACCAATGCCAAGGGTACGGCCGAAACCAGCATTTCGCTGACCGTCAGGGAGAATCCCTATTTCTTTACGACGATCACCTACGGCAACAACCTGGGCCTGACGCCCGTGGCGAACTATGCCAACCAGTTCTATTTCCCCACACAGGAGGATATCGTACCCCTGACGCCGACTACCGATGCCAAGGCGGGTACGGAAATTCTGTGGACGGTCAAGACCAAGCACCAATGCGGCGGTACGACGATCGACCCTGCGACGGGTGTTATCTCCCTCGACGGTTACAAGTCCGGCAATGGCGGTCTGATTCTCGTGACTGCTACGGCAGGTAAGGGCAAGGTGGGCGAGACTACGGTCACGGTTCCCGTGTTTTTCTCCTTCCACGTCGCGGTAAAAGGTGTGACGGTGCGTTACAAGCCGTTCGTTATTCAGGTCAACCCGCGCAAGGGCATTACCTCCCAGGCGCCGGATATCAGCGGCGTGTCGAACCTCTCGTCGCTGCTGATGGACTATCGCCGTACGTTCAACTACTACAACATCGGCGGTCCCGATTCGCACATCGACGGCCAGCCCAGCGTTGCGAATTCGTTCATGAACCAGATGTGGGCCGTCTACAATGCGCAGACGGGCATTACTAAACCTGCCGGTACGGGGGCGAAGGATCCGTTGTCGTATTTCGCCAACAAGGCCAACCTGAACCTGGCCATGCTCTATGTCGACCAGACGACTAAGTCGATCGTGGTGAATTCCAACAAGTGGATCGACGCCAACGGCGTTGCTGCCAACGGTGCGATGATCGGTCAGATTACGTTCGTGACCAACGGCGACGAAAGCGGTATCAACAACGGTTCGCAGATATTCCCCGCGTGGATTTGGTTCGACGAGAAATTTTAAACCTAACTGAACATGAAACCAATGAATAAAAGCATATACCGGGCTGCCGGGCTGAGAGGGGTTCTGACCCTTCTCGCCCTGGTGCTGGCCTTCACGGCGGCGGCCCAGAACAAGGTGACGGGTACGGTCGTCGACGAGAACAACCAGCCTGCGATCGGCGCCAACATCATCGTCAAAGGTTCGACGCAGGGCGTTTCGACCGACGTGAAAGGAACGTTCTCGATCGCGGTCAAGAAAGGCGACGTGCTGGTCTTCTCCTACCTGGGTTACAAGTCTCAGGAGGTGAAGATCGCAGCCCAGACGCGCTTGGAGATCAAACTCGAACCCGAGGAGAACGTGATGGACGAAGTGGTGGTCGTGGGTTACGGCGCCGTGAAACGCGGCGACCTTACGGGCGCCGTGGCGTCGGTCTCGGCCAAGGGGATCGAAGGTTATAAGTCGGGTTCGGTGATGGAAGCGCTGGGCGGCCAGGTTGCCGGTGTGCAGATTACCTCGACCGACGGTACACCGGGAGCCGGATTCGACATCAAGGTCCGCGGCGTGGGTTCGGTCAACGGCGACACGTCGCCGCTGTTCATCGTCGACGGGTTTCAGGTCGACAATATCGACTACCTCTCCAACTCGGACATCGAGGCGATCGACTTCCTGAAAGACGCTTCGTCGGCTGCCATCTACGGTTCACGCGCCGCCAACGGCGTGGTGATGGTGACCACCAAGTCGGGTAAGGTAGGCCGTCCGATCGTGACCTACAACGGTTCGGCCAGCTACCGCAAGATTTCCAAGACGCTCGACTTGCTCTCGCCCTACGAGTTCGTGAAACTCCAGACCGAGGCGTGGCCCGACAAGTTCAGCACGACCTACTACAAGGAGGGCGACGACGACAACGGCCTGCCTTACCGCTACCAGTCGATCGACGACTACATCGGCCTGGGCGGTGTCGACTGGCAGTCGGAGACCTTCCGTCCCACCTGGTCGCAGGATCACAATGTTTCGGTGTCGGGCGGTACGGACAAGACCAAGTATTCGTTTGCATTCTCCGACTTCCTCGAAAACGGTATCTTCACCAACAGCTCGTTCAATAAGATCACGGCGAAAATGCGTATCAACCAGAAGATTACGAAGCGTATTACCCTCGATGCCACGGTCAACTACGCCAATACCGACAAACGTGGTATGGGTACTTCGGGCGACAACGGGCGTTTCAACATGCTGGCGCAGATTCTCCGCGCACGTCCCACGGGCGGCCTGCGAATGACCGACGAAGAACTGCTCGCCGCGGCGATCGATCCTCTGGAACTGGAATCTTCCGAGTCGCTGTCGCAGGTGAACCCCATCAAGCAGGCCCAATCGGTGACCAACACCAAGCGGGCGGAGATGTGGTCGGCCAACATGGCGCTGACCGTCGACTTCGGCCGTGGCTGGAGCTTCAAGACGGCCGGAACCTACAATACGACCAATACGCGCACGGACCTTTTTTACCGCGATGGCTCGAAAGAGGCTTACCGCAACGGCCAGACCCCCTTCGGCTCGACCCGCATGGCCCGCAACGTGCGCTGGACCAACTACAACCAGTTGATGTACACCTATAAGGGCAAGAGCAACCACGAATTCGACGTGCTGCTCGGCCAGGAGACCTCCTACAACAATTCGGAATACCTGCTGGGCGAGTCTACCGACTTCCCGTTCGACAACCTCGGCAACGACAACCTCGGCCTGGGCGCTACGCCCAGCAAGGTCGACACGTCGTTCGAGGAGAAACTGCTCATTTCGTTCTTCGCCCGTGCCAATTACAGCTACAAGGGCCGCTACCTGCTCTCGGCGACGGTCCGTGCCGACGGTTCGACGGTGTTCAGCGACAATCACAAGTGGGGCTTCTTCCCGGCGTTCTCGGCCGCGTGGCGTATCTCGGAGGAGAATTTCATGAAGCAGCAGGAGGTCATCTCGAACCTCAAACTGCGTGCAGGATGGGGTATCGTGGGTAACGACCGCATCTCCAACTACCTTTCGATGGACCTCTATTCGCAGGGCAAGTACGGCTACGGAAACGGCATCATCACGGTGCTTTCGCCCAAGCAGTTGGCCAACAAGGACCTCAAATGGGAGGCTTCGCAGAGTACCAACCTCGGTATCGACCTGGGCCTGTTCAACAACCGCCTGAACATTACGGCCGACTTCTTCCTGAAGGATACGAAGGACCTGCTGATGGCTTCGAACAAGGCTTACGTCTCGGGCTTCGCCTCACAGTGGAAGAACGTGGGCAAGATCCGCAACAAAGGTATCGAACTGGCAATCAACTCGACGAACATCGCATCGCGGAGCGGATTCCGCTGGACCACCGATTTCAACATCTCGTTTATCCGCAACGAACTGCGTTCGCTGGCTGACGGAGCTTCGAGTATGGATGTCAATTCGAGTTGGAACGGCGACTACTCGACCTCGGACTATATCGCACAGATCGGATCGTCGCTGGGCCAGATTTACGGCTACCAGTTCGACGGCGTCTACCAGAGTTCCGACTTCAACGTCGACGCCGCTACAGGCCAGCTCGTGCTCAAGGACGGCGTGACGGACATTTCCGAGCATGCGGGAGTCGCCGTGCGCCCCGGTATGGTGAAGTATAAGGACCAGGACGGCGACGGCAAGATCACGACCGGCGACCGTACGGCGATCGGCAACGGTACGCCCAAATGGTACGGAGGTATCACCAATACCTTTATGTTCAAGGGCGTCGATCTGAGTTTCCTGTTCCAGTTCAACTACGGCAACGAGGTCTACAATGCTACGCGTATTTACGCTTCGCAGACGCAGGACCAGCGTTCGAACATGATGGCCGAGACGGCCGGCCGCTGGACGGCGACCAACGCTTCCAATTCGGTTCCCGCCTGGAACGGTTATATAAAGAACGAGATTTACTCCCGTTTCATCGAGGACGGTTCGTTCCTGCGCCTGAAGAACCTGACGGTCGGTTATACCTTCCCGCAGTTGTGGACGCGCAAGTTCTACGTTTCGAAACTGCGCATCTATTTCACGGCCCAGAACCTCTTCGTCGTGACGGGCTATACGGGCTACGATCCCGAGGTGAGCATGCGTGCGTCGAATCCCATGACGCCGTCGCTCGACTGGGGCGCCTATCCGAAGAGTAAAGTTTATACGTTTGGTGTCGACCTGACCTTCTAAAAAAACGCAAGAACCATGAAAAAAATATTATATAGTATACCGATGCTCTGCCTGCTGCTGGCTTCGTGCTCCGACTTGTTGCAGGAGGAGTCCTATATCGAAACCGGCAAGGACAACTATGTGAACAATGCGTCCGAGGCCGAAACCGTGCTGATGGGCGTTTACAAGAATCTGGCGAACGAGTACCTCTATTCCTACCACCTGTCGTTGCTGTTCACCATCTCGACCGACATCGCGCAGTGCGAGGGCAGTGCGAATACGAGTTTCCGAGAAATCCCGACTAACTCACACACCGCCAGCAACGCCGAGATCATGCGGACGTGGCAGAAACTCTACGCTTCGATCTATGCGGCCAACGATTTTATCGAGACCGTTTCAGCCCGCAAGGACAGTTGGGGAGCCAGCAACCGCGAGCTGGCCGAAATCTACCTGGGCGAGGCCCGTGCGCTGCGTGCGCTGTTCTATTTCGAACTGGTGCGCTGGTACGGAAACATCGTGCTGATGAAGTCGACGGCCGAGTCGGACCTTCCGGCTACGGAGTATGTGCAGGCCAGTCCCGCCGAAGTCTATGCGTTCATCGAGGAGGACCTGAAATATGCTTCCGAAGTTCTCCCGTGGGCTGTCGACGATACGAAGCGTTCTTCGACGGCTTACCGTTTCTCCAAAGGCTCGGCGCTGGGCTTGCTGGCCAAGGTCTACTGTACGTGGGCCGGTTATCCCGTGCGCGACGAGTCGAAGTGGGAAGAGGCTGCCAAGGCTGCCCGCCGCGTCGTGGAGTCGGGCAAGCACCGCCTGATTCCCGATTACGAGACGGTTTGGTACAACACCTGCAACGGTATCTGGGATGCCGGCGAGAGCCTGATCGAAGTATCGTTCTACTCGCCGACGGGCCTCGACTCCGACAACACTGCCGGGCGTATCGGCAAGTGGAACGGCGTTGTGGCGACGACCGTCGAAGGCATGCGCGGCCGCAACGTGGGTAACTGGAAGGTGACCTACAATTTCACCCGCGAATGGGCGAAGCACAACGATCCCCGCATGGCGCTTTCGATCGCCGACTACAAATACCCGAACGACGATAAAATCCCGGTGACTTACTTCTCGACGGTGACCAACCCTTCGGAGGATAACCTCAACAAGCAGCGCCAGCTCTTTACGCCGGCCAAATGGGATACCGAGAAATACGTGGGGTCGGCCAACTACATCATCAACAACGACAAATCGAACGTCAACTGGTATGTGCTGCGTTATTCGGAGGTGCTGCTGCTCTTTGCCGAGGGACTCAACGAATCGGGCGGTTCGATGGCCGATGCGATCGACGCCGTGAACGCTGTGCGCCGCCGCGGTTTCGGCGATACGCAGCACGACCTCTCCTATGGCCTGTCGCGCGAAGAACTGCGCGAGGTAATCCGCAAGGAGCGGGCCTACGAGCTTTGCTTCGAGGGACACCGCAAGCAGGACCTGATCCGCTGGGGCATCTACTACAAGAGCATCGTCGAGACGGCGCAGGAACTGGCCGACTGGTTCTCGAACGCCAACTATTCGGTCCGGACATATATCATCGAGGGCCGTCACGAGTTGCTGCCTATCCCGCAGCGTGACCTCGACCTGATGAAGAAGTGCAAGCAGAACCCCGGTTGGGGCCAATAACCGGAACGAACGCCGGGCGGTGGGAGGCCGCCCGGCGTTCATTCCGTAAAACGAGTGAGGCAGGACTGAAATCCTGCCTCACTCGTTTTGCCGTTGCGGGGTATGTCAGCGCTGGCGCTGCGAGTATCCGGCCAGGTTGTAGCTGACCGGTTCGGTGCTGTCGCCTACGCGGTAAATGCCGAATTTGAAGTAGTAGCCGTCTTCGTCGTTGCGGCCGATCAGAATTTGCTCGTTGTCAACGATATGACGCGTCAGGCCGCTGTAAGCCATCCATACGTCGAGACGTCCGGGACGCACGACGGTTTCGGCCTGGCCGCCGTACTGCGTCCAGTCGATCTCCACGGTAAAGGTTACCCAGCACTCCTTCGGGAACTCGCTGAAAGGCATCCGCGCGGCGATTGTCGAGGCTTTGAACTCCGAGGTAACGGGCTGCATCACCCCGGCTTTAGCGGGATTGGCGTTGCAGCGGTCGGTTTTGTCGGTGAACCAGCGGCGGTCGGAGTTGGCCTTGATGTAGAACCAGCCACCCGAGAATCCGAATGCCAGCGGGGGATAGCCGCCCTGTTCGATTTTCCACCCGGTTGGAGCGCCCGCTTTCCAGGCTTTGTTGCCGTTTTTATCGGTGTATTCCACGCGCTCATAAGCCGTGTCTTTCTTGATGATGACGGTGTCCTGCATGGCGAGGAACTCTTCGGTCGGGAGTTTTATCACGCGGCCGTCGGGAGCCGTCACCAACGTGCGGTCGGGCATCCCGTGCCACTGAGCGAAGATCGTCGATATGTCGCCGGCGAGTTCCGACGGAATGTAGACCGAGAAGGTGTAACTCCACGACGTGCCCTGCGGGCAGATGCCTTTGCCGTGGTGGTAGACGGTCTTCATCCGCTGCGCGTCGGTGTAGACGTTGGCGGGTTTCTGAGCGAAGTCGGCTGCCGTGGCATAACACCAGGAGAGTTCCGAGCGTCCTTTGGTCTCGCCCGGGGCGTAGCCTTCGAGCGTGTTGTCGTCGCGCCCGAGGGTGAAGCGGTAGGAGGGTTTTCCCGAGTACATGCGGGAGTAGTCGTGCCCGAGTGCTTCGGGTTTGCGGATGCCTACGGCGACCCACTCGCCGTCGATCACCTGGCTCATTCGGGCCGAGTCGGCCTGTACGTTCACCCGTTCGGGCAGCGGCACGAAGCCTTTCGGAGCCTCTTTTTCCCGGGCGGTGTCCGGCGTGCAGGCCAACAGCAGCAGCAGGGGATACAATAGTGTCATCGGAGTCTTATTTGAGTTCATATCCCAGGTTGTACGTTTTAGCGCCCACGCGCACCGCGAAGCGAAGCGTACCGCTCACCGGGCCTTTCTCGGGGACGATGGCGATCGAACCTTTGTATTCCGGGGTGTCCGGGGCGATCACGGTGATGAAGAGAAGGTCTTGATTCGCGGCTTTTGAAGCCTCGACCGCATAGGCCGGGCGCTCCTCCTTCTTGCGGTAGGCGGTCGATACCCAGCCTTCCTCTTCGCGGATTTGCACCGGAACGGACGCCGAGGTCTTGATGCGGATGTCGTTGCCGTCGCCGAACAGCGTGCGTACGGTCCCGTCCTTGGCGTATTCCACCTTGCAGGGGCAAAGTTGGAAATGCACGCCTGTGACGCCTTCGGCCGTGCCCGACACCTGGTCGGCGATCACCAGCAGCCCCTCCGGGGTGAAGAACATCGCACGGCGGTGGGTGAAGCCCTCGTAGGAGGGGTTTTCGGTGACGAGCGTCGTCAGGGAGGGTGTTGCATCCCAGAAGAGGAGTTTCGAATCGGTCGTTTCGAGGTTCCGGTTGTCGAGCGTCACAGTGTTGTGGACGCGGGTCTGGCGGAACCAGTCGCGCTGGGCCAGCACCGCGCTGTCGCCGCCGTAGACGTAGCTGCCCGAGTCGGGGAAGAAGTTACGCCCCCGGCGCCAGTAGTCGAAGGTCCCGTTGTCGGGCTGGTTGTGCCAGAAGGCCGGAGGCCCCGCCTTGACGATCACCACCGTGGCCTCTTTGTCCCAGCCCGTGCGCAAGATGTAGAATCCGGAGTTGGGCAGGCGGTAGGAATCATATGCGGGTTTCATCCCCTTTTTGCCGTCCGTGGCGAACCATTTGAGCTGCTCGTTTTGGGGGAACACCTTGCCCCAGGCTGCGAACTGCCGCGTAAGCGACGATTTGTCATGCAGTTTCGTGTCGCCGAACATCGGATTCGTATAATCGGGCATCATCAGGTTGTAGGTCGCCTCGGTCATTTTTTCGATGGTTCGGGTATAGGTCTCCGGAAATTCGCTCTCCATGCCGTTGGCTTTGGCCATGCCCAGCGCCTTGAGGAAAATGTCGATGGCGGCGATGTGGTAGCCGAAGTCCAGTTCGAACTGCATGCCGTCGGGGTAGACCTGGACGCCCATTTCGCGGTTGAGGATGTCGATGCCGCTTTCCCGCCATGCCGCCGCGTCTTTGAACTCCGGGAAGTAGATGCCCGCGAAGATCATGCGCTGTGCCTCGAACAGCAGGTGGTTGCCCTGTTTGGAGTAGTTGTGCAGCACGTAGTCGGCATGCTGGTGGAGCATCGACAGGAACAGGTCGAGGAACTCGGGCGTGAAACGCGGCGACTGGATTGTGAGGGCGAATTGTACGAGTTGGTCCTGCAACCGGCGGCCGGCCTCCATCGGACGCCATGCGAAGCGGATGTTTTCCCGTTCGGCGTCGATGGCTTCCTTCGAAGCGCCCGCCGCCTTGAGTTTTTCCACTCCGTCCAGGGGGTTCTTGCGAATCCAGTCGGTGTATTGGCTGATCCATGCGTCGATGTATTTCGCATCGCCGGTGGTGTAGTAACATTTGGCCAGCGGGATGAACCAGTAGTGGCGGTGCAGTTGCCAGCGCAGTTCGTTGTCTTTCACGGGCCAGTAGCGCCAGTCGATGTTGTCGCCGTAGAAGTAGGAGGGCTGATAGCCTTTGTGGGCGTAAAACTTGTGTTCCAGCGATTCGTCGGCTTGCTTCTGTTCCAGTTTGCTGACCTTGACGTTGTCCATGTCGAGGCCGAAGAGCGTTACGGGCTTGCGTGTGCGGAAGTATTTCAGCAGTTCCTTGTCCGCCGTGGCGACATTGCCTTTGGCGACGGCTTTTTTCACCGCTTCTAGCCCCGGGCGGTCGAGGTCGAGCAGATCGTAGAGCGACTTTTCGCCGCCTGCGGCGGCTGTCGGTTCTGCGCAGGCCGTGCCGATTGCCAGCGCGGCGCAGAGGGTCATCAGGATTCGTTTCATAGGGTATGTTATTTCAGTTCGTATTTCTTGCCGTTGATTTCGACGTGCAGTTTGCCGCCGCGCCACGACGCCACGACGCGCTGCGCCGCTGCGTCGGCCGCGGGCAGCAGCACCGTGACGAAACGCACGGTCTGTCCGGGCTCTTTATGCGCGGTGAAGGCGTAGGCCGGGCGTTCGGTGCGGTTGCGGTAGGTGCGCGACACCCAGCCTTCACGGCGTTCCATTTTTTCGGCGCCGAATACTTTCAGCAGCAGGTTGTTACCGTCGTCGAACCGGGTTGCCACGGCGCATGCCGCAGTATCCTCCGCCGGATTGCATTCCAGGAGGTTGTAGTGCAGCCCCGCTTCGCCCTGTGCCTTGCCGGAGGCCTCGTCGGCGATGACAAAGAACTCCCGGTCGACAAACCACACCGTACGACGGTGGGTGAGGCCTTCGTAGGAGGGATTTTCGACCGTCAGAATGTCCGTCGCGCCGTCCGTCGTCCAGCGTACGCATTTCGAGTCGGTGTGTTCGAGGTTGCGATCGTCGAGCGTCAGCGTGTTGTGCACCTGCGTCTGCCGGAACCAGTTGCGCTGGGCGGTTACCTCCTTGTCGCCTGCGTAGACGTAGCAGCCCGAGTCGGGCAGGAAGTTGCGGCCCCTGCGCCACAGTTCGAAGGTCCCGTTGTCGGGCTGGCAATGCCAGAAACCTTGCGGTCCGGCCTTGAGAATCATCACCGTGGCGTCCGTCTCCCAGCCGTTGCGCAGGATGTAGAATCCTGAGGTGCGCAGCGCCCGCGAAAGGTACTCCGGGGCGGCTCCTTCGCGCCCTTCGGTGGCCAGGCGGCGGATGGCGGCGTTTTCGGGGAAGACCTCGGTCCACGCCCGGTAGTCGGCGAGTATCTCCTCCCTGGCATGGGCCCGGTTGTCGCTGAACAGCGGCGTCGAGTAGTCGGGGAACGAGCAGTTGAGGAAGGCGTCGATCATCCGCTCGACGGTGGCGAGGTATCCGGCGGGGAAATCGCCCCGGTAACCGTTGGCGTCCATCATCTGCAACGCCTTGAAGAAGATGTTGATCGATTCGAGGTGGTAGTGCGGGTCGAGTTCGTACTGCATGCCGTCGTCGTAGACCTGTTTGCCGATCTCGCGGTTGAGGATTCCGACGCCCGTCGCGCGCCAGCGGGCCGCGTCGCGGAACTCGGGGAAGAAAACCCCCGCGAAGATCAGCCGCTGGGCCTGGAACAGCAGGTGGTTGCCCGAGGCCGAGAAGTGGCCTGTGATGTGCTCGGCGTGGCGGTGGTAGTTGTCGAGGAAGTGTAGCAGGAAATCTCTGCTGAACGCCTTGGCGGGCAGGAAATAGATGAATTGCTGGATCTGAAACTCCAGCCGGTCGCTCACTTCGAGCGGCCGCCATGCAAAATAGACGTTCCGGGCCTGACTCCAGTTCGTGGCTTCGTTGTCGCGGTAGTCCGTGAGCGGATTCTTGCGCATCCAGTCGAGGTATTCGGCGCACCACTCCGCTGCGTAACGCTCGTCGCCCGAAAGGCGGTAGGCCTTGCCCATCGGCACCCACCACTTCATGCGGTGCAACTGCCAGCGCAGTTCGTTGTCCTTCACGGGCCAGTATTGCCAGTCGATGTCGTCACCGTAAAAATAGGAGGGCTGGTAGCCCGCGTGGACGAAGAAACGGTGCTCCATTGCCTCGTCGGCCCAACGCTGTTCGTCGGGCGTAATCGAAATATTCGCGAGGTCGACATCGGGGCTGACGACGCCCGTGCGGTAGCGGTAGTAGTTCAGCAGAGCTTCGGCCGCTGCCGGGTCGTTGCCCGCGGCATGGAGTTCGGCGACGCGTTCTAGTCCGGGGCGCGTGAGGTCGAGCAGTCCGAAAACCGAGGTGTCGGCCTGGGCCCGCAGGACGACGGGCTGGGTGGCCAGCACAAGCGCGAAAAGTAATTTCAGAGGTTTCATGGCGTAGTTTTAGGTGTTGCGGGGAGCGGACGGGCCGGGCGCGGGGCCGGGCTTCATCCAGGACAAAGATACGACAATGCCCCGGGACCTGTTATAAATAACCGCCAATCCTTTTCCGATATTCTGCAAAGAGGTTTCAGTTTTGTGCAATCCGATGCCGCATTTGTTGAATGCCGCCCTTCGGAGCGGCTTCGGAGGGTCCCGTAGGACAAATTTAAGATTCGATTCTACAAAATCGAAAGGCTTTTGCACATGATTTACGTTTTTAGCGACAATCCCCGCGGCCCCGGTAGCGGGTTTGTGGTAATTTTGTATTGCTTGAAAACCGACTTATGACTAACCTGAACTATTCCGCACTGGCGGCTTCGCTCGCCGCCCTGACGGTGGCTGCCGACGCTTCTGCATCCTCCGAAAACAAGCCTGCTGCCGGCAAGCGGCCCGGCATTATCGTCATCATGACCGATCAGCAGACCGCCGGGGCCATGTCGTGCGCCGGAAATCCGTGGGTCGAGACCCCGGCGATGGATGCGCTGGCCGCCGACGGCGTACGTTTCACGCGCGCCTATTGCCCCTATCCGCTGAGCGGCCCCTGCCGCGCTTCGCTCATCACGGGCCGCATGCCCTTTGAGGTAGGGGCCTTCGACAACGCCGACCGCCCTTACGAGGCCGACATGCAGGCCGGCATCGGCCACCGCATCGCTGGGGCGGGTTACGAGTGCCTCTATGCTGGGAAATGGCATGTCCCGGAGATCAACCTGCCCGACTCGGGCACGGGATTCCGCCGCATCTCGAAGATGGGCGACCCGACGCTGGCCGACGCCTGCGACGCCGCGCTGAAGGAGTACGACGGCCGCAAACCGCTCTTCCTGGTGGCTTCGCTGCTCAATCCCCATGAAATCTGCGAGTACGGGCGCAACGAGACGCTGCAATACGGCGAACTGGAGCCTTTCCCGACCGCGGAGTGTCCCAACCTTCCGGCCAATTTCATGCCTTCGACCTATGCGCCCGAAGCCCTTGCGCTCGAAAGCGCAGCTTCGCCGCGCTATCACAATACGGCCACCTACACGCAGGACGACTGGCGGCGTTACTTGTACGCTTACTACCGCTTTGTGGAGCGCGTCGACCGCGAGGTGGGCCGCATCGTGGAGGTGCTCAAGGTCCGCGGGGTCTACGACGACTCGGTGATCATCTTCCTCTCGGACCACGGCGACGGTGTTGCCGCCCACGGCTGGAATCAGAAGTGGAACCTGCAGGAGGAGGTCGTCAATGTGCCGCTGATCGTCAAACCGCCCAAAGGTACGGGTTTGCGGGGTGTGTGCAACGACGAGGCGCTGTCGAATGTCGGACTCGATCTCTACGTCACGGTCTGCGACTATGCGGGTGTAGTGCCCGATCCCGAACGCTACCGCGGACGGAGCCTGCGCCCCGTGGCCGAGGGCCGGCAGGCGGAACTGCACGACGTGGTTTTCGTCGAGACGCTGCTCTCGGGCGTCGGCATGCGCGGCTGGAGCATCGTCGGCAAGCGTTATAAATACGTCCTCTACCAGTGGGGGCGCAACCGCGAGGCGCTGTACGATCTCGAAACCGATCCCGGCGAGATGGTCAACCTGGCCGTCGACCGCCGCTATGAAGGCGAGTTGCGTCACATGCGCCGTGCCCTCTACGACTGGGGCGTGCGTATCGGCGATCCGAAACTCGTGCGCAACATGCGGCCTTTCGCCCGACCCGAATAACGACAAACTGAATACGACCTATTATGAAAAACCTCGACCCGATGCGGTGCAGCGTGCGTTATGCTGCCGTGCCGCTGACGCTGGCAGCCTTGGCTGGTTGCAGCGAGGGGCAGCCCCGGCGCCCTAACATCATCGTGATGATGACCGACGACCACACCGCGCAGGCCATGAGCTGTTACGGCAGCCTGCTGGTCGAAACACCCAACCTCGACCGCCTGGCCCGCGAAGGCATGCTCTTCGAGAGCTGTTACGTCTCCAACGCCATTTCCGGACCTTCGCGGGCCTGCATCCTTACGGGAAAATACAGCCATGTGAACGGTTTCACGGACAACTCGCGGACCTTCGACGGCGACCAGCAGACGTTTCCCAAGCTGCTGCACGACGCCGGTTACCAGACGGCGATGATCGGCAAGTGGCATCTCAATTCCGCACCGCAGGGCTTCGACTACTGGAGCATCCTCGTGGGGCAGGGCGAGTACTATTCGCCGCTGTTCATCGAGAACGGTGTGGAGCGGACCGAACCGGGTTACGTGACGGACGTGATCACCGACAAGGCGATCGGGTTCCTCGAACAGCGCGACAGGTCGCGTCCGTTCGCCATGCTTTATTACCACAAGGCCCCGCACCGCAACTGGATGCCGGCCCAGCGCCACCTGGGCATCAACGACACGCGGGTCTATCCCGAGCCGTTCAACCTGCTGGACGACTATTCGGGCCGCGGAAGCGCTGCCCGTGAGCAGGCGATGGAGATCGGCCGCGACATGTGGCCCGAGTGGGACCTCAAGCTGATGACCCCCGAAGAACTGGTCCGGTCCTACGAGCTGGACAATTCGGGTGACGCCAACAAGGACGACGTGAAGCGCGCCAACGACTGGCGCAGCAGCGTCATGCAGTACCAGGCCGCCTACAACCGCATGACCCCCGGGGAGCGCGCCGCCTGGGACAAGGCCTATGCCCCGCGCATTGCCGAATACCGGCGGATCAAGGACACGCTGTCGCACGACGAACTGGTGCGCTGGAAATACCAGCAGTACATGAAGGACTACTGCGCCGTAATCAAGGGCGTCGACGAGAATGTGGGCCGTCTGCTGAAATATCTCGAAGAGACCGGCGAACTGGACAATACGATCATCGTCTACACCTCCGACCAGGGCTTTTTCCTGGGTGAGCACGGCTGGTTCGACAAGCGTTTCATGTACGAGGAGTGCCAGCGCACGCCGCTGCTGGTGCGCTACCCGAAGGCCGTTGCCGCGGGGTCGCATACCAAAGCGCTGGCCATGAACATCGACCTCGCGCCGACGTTCGTCGACATGGCCGGGCTGCCGGTTCCCGCCGACATGCAGGGTCGTTCGCTCAGGGGGGTGCTCACCTCGGGCGGCACTGTTCCCGAAGGTTGGCGCACGGGCGTTTACTATCATTACTACGAATATCCTTCGTGGCACTCGGTGAAACGCCACTACGGCGTCAGGACCGCCGATTACAAACTCATCCACTTCTACAACGATGTCGACGAGTGGGAGCTTTACGACCTGAAAAAGGACCCGCACGAGATGTGTAACGTCTACAACGACCCGGAGTATGCCGCCGTGCGCAGCGATATGCACGCCCGGCTCGAACAGCTTCAGCAGGAGTGCCGCGACACGGACCCCTGCGAAAAGGAATCTGAATTTTTCCGCGGCGCGGACCAACTGTAAGAACAACCTAAAACACACCAATACAATGGATAGAAGAAAATTTCTGAAAGCCTCGGGCTGGACCCTGCTCGGCCTTGCGGCCGCAGGCGCGATACCCGGCTGCAAGGGTCTCGGCAGCAAGGATTCGCTGCCCGCCGACCTGAAAAAGGGCTTCCCCTCGCTCAAGGACCTCAAGGTCTTCTGGGGCGATGTGCACAACCACTGCAATGTAACCTACGGTCACGGCGACCTTTCGGACGCCCTTGCCGCTGCCCGGCAGCAACTCGATTTCGCCTCGGTGACGCCCCATGCCCTGTGGCCCGACATTCCGGGCGAGAACGATCCGCGCCTCAACTGGGTTATCGGTTACCATACCGAAGCCTTCAAGCGCCTGCGGGCCGGGGGCTACGACAAATACCTCGCGGCCGTCGAGGCGGCCGACCGTCCGGGCGAGTTCCTCACCTTCCCCTCCTATGAGTGCCACAGCATGGAGCACGGCGACCACGTCGCGCTGTTCCACGACTTCAACGCGCCGTTGGTGGAGTGCACCTCGGTTCCCGACCTCAAGGAGAAACTCAAGGACTACGACTGCTACATCACGCCTCACCACATGGGTTACATGACGGGTTTTCGCGGTTACAACTGGGCGGCTTTCCGGCAGGACCGGCAGACGCCCTTTGTCGAGATGTTCTCGCGTCACGGGCTGGCCGAGAGCGACACGGGCGACTACGACTACCTCCACGACATGGGCCCTCGCATCTGGGAGGGTTCGATCCAGTACGGTCTGGAACAGGGCCACAAGTTCGGCCTGATGTGCTCGACCGACCAGCACGCCGGCTATCCGGGCAGCTACGGCGACGGCCGTATCGGCGTGTACGCCCCGGCGCTGGACCGTGACGCTATTTGGGAGCACATGGGCAAACGCCACGTCTGCGGCGTTACGGGCGATAAGATCAAGATCGACTTCCGCATCAACGGCGGCGCCTCGGGCGACGTGATCCAGGCCGCCCGGCGCGAGATTTACCTCAATGTCGAAGGGCAGAACGCCATCGACTACGTGGATCTGATCAAGAACGGGCAGTGCATCGCGCGCCTGAGCGGCCCGCACCGCGCCGCGGCTCCCGACGACGACGTGATCCGCACCAAAGTGAAGGTCAACTTCGGTTGGAACCGCGAGGAGGAGTACGTCCATTGGACAGGCCGGTTGAGGCTGACCGACGGGACGATCGACGACATGCAGACCTGCTTCCGCGGCGCGGCCTTCACCTCGCCCCAGCCGGGCGAAACGGAGTTTCACACGCGGGTCAACCGGGTCGTGGAGCATGACCGGCAGCATGTCGCGCTCGACATGTACTCGTCGAAGAACCCCAACGTGATGACTCCCGCCATGCAGGGCGTCGTACTCGATGTGACAGCTCCGCGCACGGCCAAACTTGTCGCCGAGTTCAACGGTCGTACCTACGAACACACGATCGGGGAACTTCTCGAAGGCGCCCGCGCCCATTTCCTGCGGGGTTGGCTGTCGGAAGCCATCCAGTTCGAACGCGCGCAGCCCGAAACGGCCTTCTGCGTGGGCCACTATATGGTCGACGACAAGGCTCAGCGCGATACGGATTACTATTATGTACGTGTGCGCCAGCGCGACGGCCAGTGGGGCTGGAGCTCGCCGATCTGGGTCGAAAGGGCATGACGATGAAACGCTATGCAATTGGAATAGACCTCGGCGGCACTTCGGTGAAGTACGCCGTGGTCGCCTCCTCCGGGGAGGTGCTTTTCAACGGCCAACTGCCTGCCTTTGCGCAGGATGGGCCGGAAGCCGTGCTGGAACAACTTCTGAGCGGCATCACCGCCTGCCGGGAGTATGCCGCGGGCGAGGGCCTGGAACTGGCCGGGATCGGCATCGGAACTCCGGGCGTGGTCTCGGCCGACGGCCGGACGGTACTGGGCGGCGCGGAAAACATCGCGGGCTGGGAAAATATCCCGTTGGCCGACCGTGTCGAAGTCGCTGCGGGGCTGCCGGTCGTCGCCAGCAACGACGCCAATGTCATGGCGCTGGGCGAGACGCTGTTCGGGGCCGCAAAAGGGGCTACCGACGTGGTCTTCGTCACCGTCGGAACAGGCATCGGTTGCGGACTGCTTATCGACGGTTGCCTCTACCGGGGCTACCGCAACCGCGGTATGGAGATGGGGCACATCACCGTCAGGAGCGACGGCGAGGCGTGTGCCTGCGGCGGCGTGGGGTGTCTGGAGCACTACGCTTCGACCTCGGCGCTCGTGCGGCGTTTCTGTGAACTGAGCGGCAACGGCAAGGATGCTGACGTGGACGGCAAGGATGTGGTTTTCTTCTACAAGGAGGGGAATCCGGCCGCTGTCGAGGCTATGGAAGAGCACTGGAACTACCTTTCGCACGGTATCGCGTCGATGGTCAACCTCTTCGCCCCGCAGCGTGTAGTGGTCGGGGGCGGCATCTCTGAAGCCGGGGAATTCTACCTCGAAAAACTCCGCGAAGGAGTTCGGCGGCAGGCGATGGAGGTCTGCGGCGGCGACACCGAGATCGTCGCAGCCGTGCTGGGCAACCGTGCCGGATGCCTGGGCGCCGCTGGCCTTGTACTGGATAAAATCCGCTGACCATGAGACGGCGCAACTACCGGATCGTGGTGCTGATCATGGGCTTCTGGTTCGTGATCTCGTTCATCACCAACATCATCGGGCCGCTGATCCCCGACATCATCGACAACTTCCGCCTCTCACACCTCGCGCTGGCGGGATTTATCCCGATGTCGTTCTTCCTGGCCTATGGCATCATGTCGATTCCTGCGGGTCTGCTGATTGAGCGTTTCAGCCAGAAAGCGGTGCTGACTGCAGGTTTCCTGCTGCCGCTGGCCGGATCGCTCCTTTTCGCGCTCGTCCCGACTTTCCCCGTACTGCTGGTTTCGTCGTTCGTCATCGGTCTGGGCATGGCCATGCTCCAGACCACGATCAATCCTTTGACGCGCGTGGCAGGCGGCGAAGAGAATTTCGCATTCTTCTCGGTGATGGGCCAGCTCGTGTTCGGCGCGGCATCGTTCGTCAGTCCCTTTGTCTATGCGGGACTGGTCGAACGCCTCACTTCGGGCCGCTGCCTGACCGGATTTACCGGGCTGTTGCAGCAGCTTACCCCGCCCGAACTGCCGTGGGCGTCGCTCTACTGGCTTTTCGCGGCCATTCTCATCGTTGTGATCGCCGTGGTGCTCGTCGTGCGTTTCCCGCGCCTCGAATTGCAGGACGACGAGCGCAGCGGCAGCCTCCGCTCCTATAAGGTCTTGCTCGGGAACAAGTACGTCTACCTCTTTTTCTTCGGCATGCTGGCCTATACGGCTTCCGAACAGGGCGTCGCCAACTGGATTTCCGAGTTCCTGCGCTCGTACCACGGTCTCGATCCGCAGGGCGTCGGCGCTCCCGTCGTGGGGCGTTTCTGGGGCTACATGTCCGTGGGCTGCCTCGTGGGGCTGGCGGCCCTGAAACTCTGGAACTGGCGGACCGTGCTCAAGGTTTCGGGCGTGCTGGCTGTCACGTCGCTGCTCCTGGCGTTGTTCGGCAGCGCAGGGGTCGCCGTGCAGGCTTTTCCCGCCGTGGGCTTCTCGATCTCGGTGATGTTCTCGATCGTGATGTCCACGGGACTCAACTCCGTCGACCGCTACCACGGTTCGCTGGCCGGCATCCTCTGTACGGGCATTGCCGGCGGAGCGTTGGGGCCGCTCGTCGTGGGGTGGCTGGGCGATTTGGCGGGACTGCGCATCGCACTGCTGTTCGTCTGCCTGACGATCGCCTACATTGTCAGCATCGCTTTCTGGGCGCGGCCGCTGGTCGAAAATAAATGTGTCCGCCTCTCCGAACTCTTTAAATCCGCCGAATGATGAAACGCATTCTCCTTCTGATACCGCTTTTCGCGGCCTTCTCCGCCGCCGCGCAGCTTCCCGCCGAGATCCGGCTCGACAAACGCTCTCTGCGGCCCCGTTACCGCGAATGGGCACAGCCTGAGGGCTGTGTCATCGTGACACAGAATCCCCCGGCGCTGCTCTGGCCCGCTTCGGCCGATGCGAAAGCGGCTGTTTACCGCCTGCGGCTGTCGCAGGACAGCACCTTCGCCGGGGCAACGGTCTCCGAACCCTTCGAATGGGCGGCTTATGCCTGTCACAAGCCCCTCTCCGAAGGGCGCTGGTACTGGCAGTGGTCCGTGACGGAACCGGGCGGCAGGGAACGCTGGTCGGCGGTGAACGCATTCGACGTAGATGCTTCGGCCCGGCGTGTCGCCACTCCGACGGGCCCTGAACTCGCCGCCCGTGTCGCTGCGATGCCGCACCATCGCCTCTATGTCTCCCGCGACGGTGTTGGGGCGTTCCGCGCCCGGGCGCAGCGGAATCCCGAGGCCCGCGGGCTGGTGCGTCAGGCTCGCACAAAGCTCGGTATGGCTCCCGTGCCCGTGGCCCCGACGCGTCCGCGCGACACGACGGGCATGTCGCCCTTCGAGAAGAGGTCACTCGTCAATTTCATGTACCACAAGTTCGGCGAGGTCGTCACCCAGCCCGTCGTCGATTTCTCGGTGGCCTACCTGCTGACTGGCGAGGAGCCTTTTCGTGACGCCGTGGTACGGCATGCCCTGCATGTAGCCGCACTGCCCGTCGACAGCGACGCCACGGCGGAGGATTTCAACCGCTCGGCGATCATGTACGGGCTGGCGCTGGGCTACGACACGGCCTGCGACCGTATGACGCCCGAGGAGCGCGCTGCGGTGCTCGAAGCCATCCGTGTCCGCGGCGAATACTTCTACAAACATTACGTCAAAGATTTCGAGTGTCATTCGATGGACAACCATGTCTGGCAGCATACCTTTCGCAATTTCTTCTTCGCTTCGATCGCTACGCTGGGCGATTTGCCCGAAGCCGAAAAGTGGTTCCGCTACTGCTACGAGGTGTGGTGCGCGCGTTTCCCGATCCTGGGCGGCGACGACGGCGGCTGGCACGACGGCAGCAGCTACATGCAGGCCAACCTGGTGACGTTCATCTACGTGCCGTTCGTCCTTACGCGTCTGACGGGTGTCGATTTCTTCGACCTGCCGTGGTATCGCAACCTTCCGTCGTTTCTGGTCTATTCCTTCCCGAAGGGCTCCTATGCCACGGGCTTCGGCGACGACTACGAGAAGATGACCTCCCCGTCGCAGCTTTACATGGGTTTTGCCGATGCGCTGGCCCGCGAACTTTCCAGTCCCGAGGCGCGGTGGTATGCCGACCGACTGATCGGCAACGATCCCAGGGAACTCTACCGTTCGAAGGGGTTCACGCTCTACCGCATTCTGACCGACAAACCGATTGACAGCGTGGCCCCGCAGGCCCCTGCGCGCAACACCTCGCGCTTCTATCCCGATGCGGGCTTCTCGCTGATGCATACCGATCCGGCCGATGCTTCGGACGACTTGATGGCGGCTTTCTTTGCCCTGCCGTTCGGCTCGACGGGACATGCCCACGCGGCGCATAACGGCTTCACGATCAACTACGGAGGTCGCCAGTTGTTCGGCGGCACGGGGTATTACTCCAACTTCAACGACAAGCACACGCTGATGCACTACCGTACGCGGGGCCACAACACGATTCTCGCCGACGGCATGGCGCAGGTGATCGGCGAAAACGGTTACGGCTGGCTGGCGCGCTTTGCCGACAACGAGGCTCTGACCTATACGTTGGGCGACGCCTCGCATGCCTATGACTCGATCCGTACGCCGTTCTGGATCGACCGTATGGAGAAATCGGGCGTGGAATACACGCGCGAGAACGGTTTCGGCGATCCCGGGATCACCCGTTTCCGCCGCCATTTCCTCTTTTTGAAACCCGATGTGATCGTCGTTTACGACGAACTGGCAGCTCGCGGGCCGGTTGCGTGGACGTGGCTGCTGCACAGCCACAACCCCCTGCTGCGGGTGTCGGACAATGCCGTCGGCGCATCCAACGGGCTGGCCCAGGGGCGGATGGACCTCTTTACTTCAGGCGGTTTGGAACTGAATCTCACCGACCGGTTCTTCTCCCCGGCAATCAACTGGAAGAAACGCACAGGACCCGACGGCAAAGTTCAGGAGTACACGAACCAGTGGCATTCGGAGTTTACGACCGCCCGAAAAAGCCGCGCGCAGCATTTCCTGGCCGTCTTCCGCATCACGCCCGAAGGCCGGAAGCCGTTGGAGCTGAAACGCGACGCCAAGGGCCGCGTGACGGTGGGCGGATGGACCCTGGACGCGGAACTGGACGCCTCGAAACCCGCGTCGCTCTCAGTGACCGATCGTCGCGGCAACGCCGTGCTCTACAACACTCCGGCTTCGAAAACCGGGGGCAGCACCGTCGTCCGGCGAAAAGGTGAACCCGACCGCGAACTGGTCGATGTGGTTCCCGCCTCGGTGCGCTGAGCCCCTCTCGTTGCGAATTGCCGTCGGACGCCGCTGCGCCCGGCGGCTTTTTCGGACCCGAAAAAACGCCGCATGTTCGGTTATCTGAAAAAAAAGGTGTATATTTATACTCCCAAGCCTGAATAATATGCTGAGAATCAAACATACGCTTTTGTACCTCGTTGCCTGCCTCACCTTTTTTCGCGTTCTTGCCTCCGATATCGAATTTCGTACCCTGTCGGTCAACGAGGGACTTTCGCAGAGTACTGTGCTGGCTATCGCACAGGACCTGCAGGGGCGCATCTGGATGGGTACGCAGGATGGCCTGAACTGCTACGACGGATACGCCTTCACGGTTTTCCGCCATGTAGAGGGCAATGCGCAGAGCTTGGGCGACAACTCGGTCAGTGCGCTGTTTGCCGAGGGAGGCCGCCTGTGGATCGGCACGGCGTCGGGGCTCTCGTGCTATGACGCCGCAACGCAGTCCTTTGAAAATTTCCGCCTCGAAGGGCGCAGCATGCAGGTTTCCGACATCGCCCCGACGGCGGACGGCAGCCTGCTGTTGGCCACCGATCTGGGCATCGTGCTTTTCGATAAACAGCGCCGTGCGCTGGAGATACGCACCTACCTCACGGGCATCAGTGTGCACGCCGTCTGTCCGTCGCGCGACGGATTCCTGGTTGGTACGTCGAGCGGCGTCTATACCTATTCGTCGACCTACGGCAACATCACGCGCATCCTGCCGCAGATGGCCCGTTACGATATTGCGAGCATCGTTACCGACGGCGAGGGCTACTGGGTCGCCACTCACGGCAACGGGCTCTACCGCCTCGACGGGGCGTTGCAGGTTACGGCGAGCTATACGGCCGCCGCAAATCCCGGGCTGGCTTCGGATTATATCCGTGTACTGAAAACCGACGCTTCGGGCCGCCTGTGGGTCGGTACGTTCGACGGCCTTTCGATCCGCGACCCGCACAGCGGACGGTTCGAACGCTATGTCCACAATTCCGAACCCGGGTCGCTGAGCCACAACTCGATCCGCGCCATCTTCATCGACGCCCAGCACGGCGTCTGGCTAGGAACCTACTACGGCGGCGTGAACTATTACCATCCGCTGGCCCGCCGTTTCGGGGTGCTGCGCTACGATCCATCGCGCAATTCGCTGGGCGACAACACGGTGAGCAGTATCGTCGAGGATCCTTCATCGGAAAACCTGTGGATCGGGACCAACGACGACGGCGTGAACCTTTACGACCGCCGCACGGGCCGGTTTGCGGAGTTCAACACCTCCAACGGCATGCTGCTGTCGAACAACGTCAAGTGTATCCTGCCCGACGGCCGGGGCCGCGTGTGGATCGGGACGCATGCCGGGGGCCTGAGCTCGATGGACGCCGCTTCGCGCCGCATGCGCCATTATCCGGTCAATGCTTCGATTCCGATCAACAACAGTTGCTATGCGCTGCTCGACGGGGGCGACGGTTCGCTGTGGGTCGGCACGCTCAACGGCCTGCTGTCGTTCGATATTGCCTCGGGGAGTTTTTCGCGCCACCTCTGTGCCGAGTACGAGCCCCGGCTGGGGTCGTTGCAGATCACGACGCTTTTCCGCGACTCGAAACGCCGCGTGTGGATCGGAACCGGGGCCGGGCTGTATGTTTTCCTGCCCGAATCACGGCAGGTGATGACGTGCGAACTGGTTCCCGTGAAGGAGGGGATTACCCCCCCCCGGGATATTGCCGTCATGTGCGTCGCCGAAGACTCGCACCGTAATATCTGGGCTGGTACGCGCAACGGACTCTACCGCTTCAACGCCTCGGACAACTCCTTCACGCGCTTTTCGGTGGCCGACGGACTGCCCAACGACTTTGTTTACGGCATCCTGGAAGACGAACTGGCCCGGCTGTGGATTTCTACCAACGCGGGACTGGTCTGCTTCGACCCGCAGAAGAACACGTTCCGTAACTATACGCTGCGCGACGGCATCGCCAACAACCAGTTTAATCCTTACTCCTATTGCCGGAGCCGCGACGGGGTGTTCTGGTTCGGCGGTATCGGCGGCATCACCTGGTTTCGGCCCCACGATCTGGTAGACAATCCCTTTGCACCCGAAGCGCAGGTTACGGGTGTCGACGTAGCCGATTCGGACGGCGATAAACGGGTGCGCGTCGAACGCGACTCCATCGGGCGTGTCGTCCGGGCGGCGTTTCCTTCGGTGCGGAACATTTTCACGGTGCGTTTTGTGGCGGTCAACCCGCTCTCGGGTGGCCGGAATACGTTCGCTTACAAATTAGAGGGATTCAATACCCGCTGGTACGAGACTTCGAACCTCGAAGCCAACTATTCGAACCTCAAGCCCGGGCACTATGTTTTCAGGGTCCGTGCGGCGAACAACGACGGCCGTTGGAGCGACGGGGCCGCTACGGTCGAAATACGCGTGCTGCCGATGTGGTGGCAGACTGCAGCGGCGCGGATTCTCTGGGGGCTGCTGGCGCTGGCTTTCGTCGCCGGGGTGATCGCGGCGGTATTCGGTCGCATGAAGATGCGGATGCAGTTGCGGCTGGAACGCCTGGAGAAGGAGTCGATCGGGCGGCTGAGCCAGGAGAAAATCCGTTTCTACATCAACCTGTCGCATGAACTGCGCACGCCCCTGACGCTGATCATGTCGCCTTTGCAGGAGATTCGCGAGTACGGCGCGGCGGACAAATACGTCAGTACGCGGCTCAACTACATCTACCGCAACAGCCTTAAGTTGCTGCACATTGTCAATCAGTTGCTCGACTACCGCAAGGCGGAGACCGGGGCGTTTCGCATGCGTGTCGCGGTGCAGGATGTCGACGCCATCGTGGGCGAGGCTTTCTCGATGTTCGAGGAGGTGGCCCAGAACCGCGATATGGACTACATCCTCAGTTCCGACCTGCGGGGCGAAGCCCTGCCTGTCGACCGGATGTTCCTCGAAATGATGCTCACGAACCTGCTGTCCAATGCCTTCAAGTTCACGCCCGACGGCGGTATCATCCGTGTCACCCTGCAACGCGGCGACGGGTGTTTCCGCCTCGTGGTCCACGACAGCGGAATCGGTATGACCCCCGAACAACAGCAGCAGGTTTTCGAACGTTTCTACCAGGCCAATGAATCGCATTCGGGCGGCGGCCTCGGCCTGTCGATCGTGCGCCTGATCGTCGAAATGCACCAGGGGACGATCACCGTGCAGAGCGAGCCGAACCGGTTCTCGGAATTCGTCATCACGCTGCCCGACGACATCGAGGTCTACCCCGTGGAGAAGCGCGCCAAGGAGGACGACGTGCGCGGTTCGATCATCCGTGACGCCGAGCAGTACCTTTCCGCCGAGTGGTCGGGAGACGACGAGGGGTTTGTCTCCGGCGGGGAGCAGTCCGACGCCAAGCGTGAGACGATGCTGATCGTCGAGGCCAACGACGAGGTGGCCCGCTACATTGCCGACTACTTCAAGCAGCACTTCACGGTCCACACGGTAGCTGACGGCAACGAGGCGCTCGAACGACTCAAAGCGCTCGAACCCCGGATCGTGATCGCCGACCGGGTCCTTCCAGGAATCGACGGGCTGAAACTCTGCCAAATGATAAAACAGAATATCCGCACGTGCCACATCCCCGTGGTGCTGCTGGCTCCCGAGGGCGGCGTCGAAGAGCAGATTACCGGCATCGAAGCGGGCGCCGACGCCTACCTCCCCATGCCGTTGTCCATTTCGCTGCTCGCTGCGAAGGTCCAGAACCTGATGAAGGCCCATTACCGCATGCAGCACCATTATTCCGACGACGTGGAGATCGATCCCGACAAGATCACCTCCAATTCGTTGGACGGCGAGTTCCTCAAGAAGGCTATACGCATCGTCGAGGAGAATATGGACAACGAGGAGTTCTCGTCGAACGATTTCAGCAAGGCGCTCTGCATGAGCCGTTCGAACCTGCATCTGAAGATGAAGTCCATCACGGGCGAATCGGCGACGAAGTTCATCCGCAAGATCCGCTTCAACTATGCCTGCAAGTTGCTCCTGGACCGCAAATATTCGATTTCGGAGATCAGTTCGATGGTGGGCTTCAACTCTCCGTCGTACTTCGCCACGAGTTTCAAGAAGCACGTCGGATGCCTGCCCACGGAGTATGTCCGCAGCCGCAAGGGCGAGAAGGCGGGATAGTTCGTCCGGCCTCTTTGACAAAACACACCCGGAGCCGTCAGGCCCCGGGTGTGTTTTATCGGATCGGTCCTTCTATTTGGAGAAGATCGAAGAGATTTCCTTGTAGTTGTGCACGCGCTCGATCACGTCGGCAAAGAGGTCGGCGACCGACAGCACCGTGAATTTGTGCAGGTCCTTGTCGGGGTTGAGCGGAATGGTGTCCGTCACGATCACCTCTTCGAGGGCGCTTTCGTTGATACGCTCGTAGGCCGGGCCGGAAAGCACGGGGTGGGTGATGGCGGCGCGAACGCTCTTCGCTCCGCGGGCCATGAGCATGTCGGCTGCCATGCAGATCGTGCCGGCGGTGTCGATCATGTCGTCGACGATCAGCACATTACGGCCTTCGACATCGCCGATGGCAGTCATTTTACCCACGACGTTGGCCTTGGCGCGCTCCTTGTGCGAAATGATGATCGGCGTGCCGAGCAGTTTCGAATAAGTGTTTGCCCGCTTGGCGCCGCCCATGTCGGGCGCTGCGATCGAGAGATCCTCGATGTTGAGGCTCTTGATGTAGGGTACGAAAATGCCGCTGGCGTAGAGGGCGTCGACCGGGACATCGAAAAATCCCTGAATCTGGTCGGCATGCAGGTCCATCGTCATCACGCGGTCGACACCTGCGGCCATCAGCATGTTGGCCACCAGTTTGGCGCCGATCGGCACGCGGGGACGGTCTTTGCGGTCCTGGCGCGCCCAGCCGAAGTAGGGCATTACGGCTACGACCTGGTGGGCCGAAGCGCGGCGTGCTGCGTCGATCATCATCAGCAGTTCCATCAGCGTGTCCGAGGGCGGGAAGGTCGATTGGATGATGAAGACCGTGCAGCCACGGATCGACTCGTTGTAACAGGGCTGGAACTCGCCGTCGCTGAAACGCAGGACTTCCGACTGTCCGAGCGTCGTGCCGAAACTTGCGGCGATCTTTTTGGCCAGATACTCCGAATCGCGACCGGTGAAAATTTTGATTTTGTGGATAGCCATAGATTTCGAGGATTTTTTTTGACGTTGCAAAGATAGGACAATACGCCGAAAAAACACGCCCCAGAGGACGTGTTTTTTCAACATTCGGTTAAACTTTATAGGCGGTGGGCGTTTTTTTGTCCTGCGGCGGCGCGCCGGGATCTTTTTACCCGTATCCCCTCCGGCTTAGTTTTCCCGGAGGCATTCGCCGATGAATGCGAGTATTTCCTCGCGTCCGGCGCCCTTCTCCGATGAGGAGACGAACATCGGCGGCAGCTCTTCCCATTGTTCGGCGAGTGTGGTGCGGAACCGCTCCATGCTCTTCTCACACTGGGTTTTCGAGAGTTTGTCGGCCTTGGTAAAGATGATGCCGAACGGAATACCGTTCTCGCCGAGCATCTCGATGAACCGCAGGTCGATCTTCTGGGGTTCGAGGCGGATGTCCACCAGCACGAACAGGAAGTGCATTTTCTCGCATTTGAGCACGTAGTCGGTGATCAGCTTCGAAAATTCGCTGCGCTGCGACTTCGACGTGCGGGCATATCCGTAGCCCGGCAGGTCGACCAGATACCAGGTGTCGTTGATGCGGAAATGGTTTACCAGGCGCGTTTTCCCGGGCGTTCCCGATACCTTGGCCAGCCCCGAGCGGGAGGTGAGCATGTTGATGAGCGACGATTTGCCGACGTTGCTCCGCCCGATGAAGGCGATGTCTTTCAGGTCGTCTTTCGGAACCTGTGAAATGCGCTCGGACGAGCATTTGAATTCGGCTTTGGTGATCTGCATCGGTCTCTGGTTTTGTGCAAAGATAGTGCAATCCCTCCGGCGAACCAAATTTTCACGGTTTTCACTTCCCGGCCGTCCACTCCATTTTCAGCGAATAACGCATGACGGCGGCCAGGATGACGAACAGTCCGATGCTTCCGGCCAGCAGAGCATAGGTCTCCAGTTGCAGCAGCACGTAAACGTAGGTGTAGAGGATCGCCAGCAGGGCCCCGATGCAGAGTGCCGTGCCCCGGATGCGGATGGCGCCGTAGATGTAGGCCGTAATCAGGGCGGTGGTCATCACCGCGGCGACCAGGTAGGCCAGTCCGAAACTGAGGTGCTCGGAGATCGAGACCAGCAGCGAGTAGAAGAGGATGAGTGCCAGTCCGACGAGCAGGTACTGGAAGGCGTGGATGTTTTTCTTGCGGGTCATCTCGACAAACAGTACCCCGATGAAGGTGAGCAGGATCACCAGCACGGCGTATTTGATCGAACGCATGGCCTGCTGGTACTGGGTGACGGGCACGAGCAGGTTTACGCCCAACTCGCTCCGGGAGATGGTGCGTTGGTGGTTGCCGACTCCGAGTACCTGTGCATAGTTGCGGTTCTGCGCCACGACCTTCCATTCGGCCGTGAACCCGCTTTCGGTCACTTCGCGCGAGGAGGGCAGGAAGTTGCCGATAAAACTCGGGGTAGGGCAGTCGGAGCCGAGCCGGATCGTGTTCTGGTTGCCGACGGGCGCGAGATAGAGCGCAACCGAGCCTTTGAGCTTTATTTTTAGTGTAAACGGAATGGTCTCGCACGGTTTTCTGATCCATTCGCCCAGGGCGATTTTTGCAGCGACGCCGACTTCGAAGCAGTCGTTGTCTGCGGCGGTGACGGTGGGGTGGTCCTTGCCGTTCCAGTTGATCACGATGCTCTCTTCGATGCCGCGCAGGTCGGAGATTCCGACGCCGACGCTTACTGCTTCGGCGTCGATCCGGGCCCCCTTGTCCAGCAGGGTCCGCAGCTCTTCGGGGCTTGCGAACGTTCCCGCGAGGGTGATTTCCGAATTGTAAACATTCGTGTCGTAAAGTCCGCGCCGGAGCTGCTGGCAGGCGACGTTGCCGTCGACGGTGAGCTTCTCGGGCAGAACGGTGAGCCAACTGCGGGCCGTCGTTCGTTTCCCGGATTCGTCCGTTACGGTGTATTCGTAGGGGATCGTCACGACGGGACCCGTGATGTGCTGTTCGGCGCTCCACATCCGGGCGACCTCTTCCTGTGCGTTTTCCATCATTTCGCGCCGTTCGACGATCAGCGACATGATCATGCCGCCCGGGATCAGCAGGATCAGCATGATGATGCCGATAAAGACGATTTTCAGGGTCAGCGGGTTCGCTTTCGCTTTCTTTTCGGGTTCGGGGGCCGCAACCTGCGGAGCCGGGGTGATTTCGGGAGTGGTTTCCATAATTGTTTTGATTTTTAAAAAGTACTTTTAATTACAAAGTGAATTGGCGAAAAAAAAAGACGGTCACTTTCCGGCCGGCCGTGAAGTGGCGTCGATAAACGATTCGAGGGCCTGCAAATGGCGCCGGAACGCTTCGCGTCCCTGGTCCGTGGCCCGGTAGGTGGTGTTGGGCATGCGTCCGATGAACTGCTTCGACGAAGTGATGTAGCCGGCGTTTTCCAGTGTCCGCGTATGGGTCACCAGGTTTCCGTCGGTCAGGTTGAGCAGTGAACGCAGCGATTTGAAGTCCATGCTGTCGTTGACCATCAGCACGGCCATGATGCCCAGCCGGACCTTGCTTTCCAGCGTCTTGTCGATATTTTCGAGGTTCAGGTTCACCGCTTGTTCTTTGTTGCGAGGAAAACGACTCCGTAAAGGATGTTCAGCGCGCCGAACCCGGCCGCCCAGAAAACGAGGGCGTAACCCTGGTAGAAACTGTCGACGAGTCCCAGTGCGAGTTCCGCATAACCCAGGTAGCGGATCGAACTGAACGTGTGGTTGGAGGCGGAGATAAGCGCCATGCCGTAGAATATCAGCATGATCGAGGAGGTCAGCCCGTAATAGCCGTTGACGAAGAGCGCCAGGCTGAAGATGCCGCCGACGATCAGCGGCAGGAAAAAGTTCCACAACAGGCGGCGCGCCGTGGCGTCGATCGTGATTTTCGAGCCGTTGCGGTGTGCTTCGTAGTAGCTCAGCCCTACGGCGGTCGCCAGGCAGAGGACGATCAGCAGGACGGCTGCGCCCAGCAGGGCATAGATGCGCGCATAGGTGTTGACCGTCAGCATCGGGGCGATGTCCCATCCGCCGCTGAAAGCCCGGTTGACGGCCCACACGGCCGCCAGCGCCAGTATCCCGACGACGATCGGGGCATAGGAGCTCACGTTGAGGAAACGCGACGAACGGTTCATCAGCGTCCGTATCTCTGTCAGGGTCGAATAGACCTCGTTGCCTTCTTTCTGCTGCATAGTAAAAAGTACTTTGTGATGCAAAGTTAAAGCTAAAATCCGGAATTGCAAATTTTCCGGTGTTTTTTTGTGGGAGGGGGGCGTCGGCGGAGGACAAGAGGCGGGGCTGCTGACTGGATTGGATGCGGGGTAGCGGCGGTCGATGGTCAGAGGCCGGGTTGTCGGGGCGATTAGGTCGGGAGCGGTTAGGTTGAGAGCGGTTAGGCCGGGGCCGGGAAGGCCGACGGGGCCGGATTCGAGGATGGTTGGTCGGGGGAGCCGGGATCTATGGTAGGAATCGGGTCGAAGAGATTGCGGCGGTATTCGAAGGCCGGGAACGGCGGGGAGGATTGGTTGTCAGGGAGCCGGAGGACAGGCGGCACAAAGCGGAAAATCGCCCTGGGGATACATGAAGAAGAGTGCGCGGGAAACGGCAGATCGTTGCGAAATCCCCGTCCGCCGCATCCCGGCAGCTCATTTTGAAAATCATGCTTTTTTGCCTATATTTGTAGAAAGCGGGACGATGCGGTTCTCATTCCCACGTGAGCGTTACCCACAGCGGACAGTGGTCCGAAGCCGTAGTCGTGCGATCCACGGTCGGTTCGGTGACGACAGCTGATACGGGCAGTCCGCGGCCGAGGATGTAGTCGATGCGGATGGAGGGTTTGTCCGACGGGAAGGTCATCTGTGTGGTGTCCGAAAGGGGCCGGAATTCGCCGCCCAGTCCGTCGAGTACGGTTCGGGCGACTTTCATGTTGAAATCTCCGGCCAGCAGTACCGGTTTGCGGCAGGTGTCGGTGACCGTGCGGATGATCGGCAGCGAAGCAAGCTGGTCTTCGCGCGTGAGCGAGAGGTGGGTGACGCAGACCACGTAATCGGGGAACTCGGCGACGAGCAGTACCCGGGCCTCCTCGCGTCCCGGAAGCGGAATGCGGCGCACGGCGAGCGGTTCGCTGCGTGACAGCAGGCCGATGCCGTAGGCGCCTCCGTCGTAGTCGATGGCGCGGCAGAACCGGGCGTGCATGCCCGTCATTTCGCCCAACTCGGCGGGGATGAAGCGCCCGGACATGCGCCCGGTCACGCTGTCCACCTCCTGCAGGGCCACGATGTCGGGAGCCGTACGGTTGATGACCTCCGCCACGCGCCCGAGGTCCTGGACATTGTCGATGCCGCGGCCGTTGCGGATGTTGTAACTCATGAATTTCAGGGTCGTCGGACGCTGTGCGCAGGCGCCCAGTAGCAGGCCGCAGCAGGTGACCGGCAAAAGAATACGCAGCAATGATTTCATCTCGGAAAATGTAGTTTTCCGTAAAGGTAGGGCAAACCGGATGAAACGCCAAATTTTTTCTTCCGGAAACCGAGGTTTTGCACTCAATTTGAAGCGATACGTTTAATATTAAAATGTTTCTGTCTATGAAAATCCATTCTTTGACGATGCTGTGCGCCGGTGCGCTGGCCGTCTTTGCTCCGCAGGCCGATGCCTGCACCCGCGCCGTTTACCTCGGGCCCGACGGCATGACCGTTACGGGCCGCACCATGGACTGGCGCGAGGACCCGCTCACCAACCTCTACATTTTCCCGCGCGGGACGGAGCGCCGCGGGGCGAATACGGACAACACCGTTTTCTGGACTTCGAAATACGGTACGCTCTCGGCTGCCGGCTACGATATCGGCATTACCGACGGCATGAACGAAGCCGGGCTGGTCGCCAACCTGCTGTTCCTGCCCGAGTCGGTCTACGACCGTTCAGGCGATACGCGCCCCGTCATGGGCCTGAGTATCTGGACGCAGTATGTGCTCGACAATTTCGCGACGGTAGACGAGGCGGTGGCCGAACTGTCGAAGGAAAAGTTCCGTATCGACGCCCCCGACCTGCCCAACGGCGTCCAGTCGCGCCTGCACCTGGCCATCTCCGACGCCTCGGGCGACAGTGCGATCTTCGAGTACCGCGACGGACGGCTGGAAGTTCACCACGGGCGGCAGTACCAGGTGATGACCAATTCGCCTTTCTACGACGACCAGTTGGCCATCCTCGGCTACTGGCAGCAGATCGGAGGACTTACGATGCTGCCCGGAACCAACCGCGCCCCGGACCGTTTCGTGCGCGCGTCGTTCTACATCAACGCCGTTGTGCAGACTGCCGATCCGAAGATCGCCGTGCCGGCCGTAATGTCGGTCATGCGCAATGTCTCGGTTCCCTACGGCATCTCCACACCCGATAAGCCGCACATCTCTTCGACACGCTGGCGCACGGTCTGCGACCAGAAGAATAGGGTCTATTATTTCGAGCCGACGCTGGCTATGGAGACTTTCTGGGTTGACCTCGCGGCGATCGACTTCTCGAAAGGCAGCGGCGAGCGGACCCTCACGCTCGTCGGAGCCCCGGCCTGCACGGGCGACGCTACGGCGAAATTCCGCAAGAGCGCCAAACCCTTCGTCTTCCTGTTCGGGGTGTAACGCCCCGGCGCAGGAATGAAAAAATCCCCGGCCAGTCGGCCGGGGATTTTTCGTGTCAGCGGTGTCGCGGATATTTGTTGTTGAAGCGGTAACCGACGCCCAGCATCAGGAAGTTGGGCATGTGGAAGTCGCGGAGACTGTAACCGATGTGGACGTAGGAACTGCGCGTCACGGCGATTTTCAGCGTCAGCATCTGGTAGAAGGCCTTCAGGTCGCCGCCCTTGTGCAGGAAGTTGGTTCCAAGGCCTACGCCGATGTTGAAATAGGGCATTACGAACTCCGCACGGGCCGAAACGCCGAGCGCCATCTGTTTGTCGATGCCGGGTTTCTCCACTTCAAGGTCCGCGCTGCCGCCCATCGGCACGATCTGGTCGGCCATGACCAGGTTGGCGCTGCCGTCGTATACGCCGTCGAGCGATACGCCTGCGCGGAACTTGTAGCCGAAATTATACATCGAGGCGAAGTTGAATCCCAGGACTGTGTAAGCGTCCGGCGCGGCGTACTGCTTGTCGCCGACCTCGATTCCTTTGCGACGCCACGAGCCGAACAGCGTGAGGTCGTAGCTGAAATGGCGCGGGAATGCCGGGCTTAGGATGCGCGGGGTCATCTCGGCCGATTTCCGGCCGAAATTGTAACTCAGGCCCGCCCGCAGTCCGATGGCGTTGAGCCCCGCATTGGGGAATTTGGTGTTGCCGTTGGAAAAGTGCGTGAGACTCAGGCCCGCCGTGAAATCCACTTCGCGCGTCACCCGCCAGTCGAAGAAGAAGTCGGCGTTGAGGTAGGCGTTCATCTTCGATCCCATCATCTTGTTGAAGGAGTTTTCGATGTCGTCGTAAGGCTTCCAGCCGAACGAAAGACCGAAATTCCACTCGTAGTTGAACGACAGCCGCGGGCTGATCCGTGCAATGCGCGCTCCCTGGAAGAGGTAGACGGCGATCGGGCTGCCCAGCTCGTCGGGATTTCCAAAGTCGTAGTAAGCCGCGCCGATGCCTTGGTAGGCCCCGCCGTAAATCTGGTCGGGAAGCGATCCGGGGCGAAACTGGAACGAATAGCGCAGGTGTCCCGAGAGCGAGAGGTCGATGGGTTGTCCCGCCCGGTTTTCGCCTTCGACGAAGGGGTTGGTCGGGAAGATGTGTTCGGGGCGGAATTCCGCGCTGAGGCGATGCATGAAACGGCGTCCGGAGGCGGTCGTGTCGAGGCTGCGGACGATCGCTCCATCGGCGTAGCGGCGTTCCGGGCGGAAGTTGCGCCGTTGCTGTCCGTCCTGGAACCCGGCTCGGTAACCCGCCTTGTATCCCCTCAGGTAGTCGTCGTTGCGGAAATTGTCGCGGTAGACGATGCTGTCCGGTTTCGCTCCGGACGCACTGGCGGTCGTTTGGTCGTTATGGGCAGTTCCGGACGGCAGTTCTTCTGCACCGGCTTTGGCGGAAAGGAAAAACAGGCCTCCCGCAAGAATTGCCGCTTTCCATATCCGTATTTTATTTTCCATTGAGGCTCGAATTCACATTTTGCCGCCGAAGTTACGAAATTTTCCTTAAACTAATCTATTGAGGACTTATAAATAATAAAAAAAGCCCGCCGCCGATGTGTCGGCGAGGGCTTTTTGGAGATTTGGATATTCGTAGCATCGGGCGGCAGGACTGCCCGGTGTATTCACGCGCTTCGTCCTGCGTCCTATTTAGTAGCCGAGTATTCGTAGCATCGAGCGGTAGGACTGCTCCTTGGCGAACAGGCGCGTGTAATACTCGTTGTCCGACTTGTCGCGGTCGATAATTACGTGCTTGGGCGCGGGAATCAGGCAGTGCTGGATGCCGCCGAAGCCGCCGAGCGACTCCTGGTAGGCTCCCGTGTGGAAGAATCCGATGTACTGCGTGTTGCCCGCCTCGAGTTTCGGGAGGAAAATGGCGCTGGTGTGACACTCCGAGTTGTAGAAATCTTCGCTGTCGCAGGTCAGTCCGCCGAGCAGCACGCGCTGATACTCCTTGTCCCAGTTGTTCACGGCCAGCATGATGTAGCGTTGGTTGATGCCCCATGTATCGGGCAGGGTAGTGATGAACGACGAGTCGATCATATACCAGTTTTCACGGTCGTTCTGCTGCTTCTGGTTGACGATCGAGTAGAGCGTTGCGCCGCTTTCGCCGACGGTGAACGAACCGAATTCGGTGAAGATGTTGGGCTCCTCGACGCCGTTGCGCTCGCAGATGTTCTTGATCTGGCTGATGATCTCCTCGGTGAGGTACTCGTAGTCGTATTCGAAGTTGAGCGTGTTCTTGATCGGGAAACCGCCGCCGATGTTGAGGCTGTCCAACTCGGGGCAGATGGCTTTGAGTTCGCAGTAGACGTTCAGGCACTTCGACAACTCGTTCCAGTAATAGGCCGTGTCCTTGATACCGGTATTGATGAAGAAGTGCAGCATCTTGAGCTGGAACTTCTTGCTGTTTTTGAGTTTGGCCTTGTAGAAGTCGACGATGTCGTTGTAGCGGATTCCCAGCCGCGAGGTGTAGAAATCGAACTTGGGTTCCTCTTCGCAGGCGATGCGGATGCCGACCTTGCACTTCTTGGTGAACGAATCCTCGAACAGCTCCAGTTCCTCCTTGTTGTCCAGCACGGGAATCGTGTTGGAGAAGCCGTCGTTCACCAGTTGGGCGATGTTCTCGACATACTGCGGCCGTTTGAAGCCGTTGCAAATGATGTAACGGTCCTTGTCGATGATGCCGCTTTCGTAGAGCGCGTTGATGATGTGGATGTCGTAGGCCGACGAGGTTTCCAGGTGGATGTCGTTCTTCATGGCCTCCTCCAGTACGAACGAGAAATGGCTCGACTTGGTGCAGTAGCAATAGTTGTACGAACCCTTGTAATCGACCTTCGCCATCGCCACGTTGAACATGCGCTTGGCGCGGTTGATCTGCTGGGAGATCTTCGGCAGGTAGGTAATTTTGAGCGGGGTTCCGTACTGTTTGATCAGTTCCATCAGCGGAATGTCGTGGAAATTCAGTTCGTTGTCCTCGACGGTGAACTCATCCTGCGGGAAATCGAACGATTGTTCGATCAGGTCGATGTACTTGTCTTTCATGGTTCGTTCGGTAAAGTTTTTACAATCCGGCTCGGTTACTTTGCAATTTTCGGGCGAAAGTAGCTCGCCCGGATTTTTAAAAATTTCGGGATGCAAAGTAGATGAATATTTTTCGGATAACCAACACTTTGTTCGATTATTTTGAAAAAGCCCCCTTTATTATTGCTTTTTTCTTTGAAAAAGGGTAATTTTGAACCCGGATTAAAAGGATTTTCAACCGTGCTGATAGATACTCTCATACAATATCTGAAGTCGAATAAGCGGCTTGTCGTACCCCAACTCGGAACGTTCATCGTCAAGGAGCCGGGCCGGAGCGTTGTCTTCTCGGAACTGCTCAAACGCGACGACGGTGTGCTGAGAGGGCTTCTCCGCGCCGAAGGGATGGGCGAACTGGAGGCTGCGGGCGAAATCGACCGCTTCGTCTTCGAGATCCGCCATGCCGTTGAACACGGCGCAGAGTTCCGGCTGGAGGGATTCGGGGTGATGAAACCCGGTCCTAACGCCACCATCGCCTTCGCCTACGAGCCGCAGCCCGAGGCTGAGCCCGCTGCGGAGGACGAACCTGCCGGTGCGAAGCGTTCGTCGTTGCAGCCTGAGAAGGTGGCCGAAGCCGTGAAAACGGCGTTTGCCGAACCGCGTGTGTCGACCTCGGCGAAGATGAATCCCGATCCTTCGGTACGCGGCCTGCGCTACGGCAAACCGCCGAAGAGCACCGATGCCTACCGTTATGTCGACCGTGCGCCGCGCCGCCGCGCCGACCGTTTTATCTGGATCGCCGTGATCGCCGCAGTGCTGGCTGTGGCGGCTATCGCTTTCGGCCTCTGGCGCGACGCCCGGGAAAAGCAGGCCGATGCGGAATATATCGAACAGCCTCAGGCGGCCGCAGAAACCCCGGTCGCTGTATCCCAACCCGAACAACCCGAATAAATGACAGAGATCACCACCGTAAAACAGCGCTTCGGCATTATCGGCAACTCCCCGCTTCTGGACAGGGCGCTGGAGGTGGCCCTGCGTGTGGCTCCGACCGACCTGACGGTGCTCGTCACGGGCGAAAGCGGCGTAGGTAAAGAGTTTTTCCCGCAGGTGATCCACGCCTACTCCGCGCGCAAGCACAATAAGTATATTGCCGTAAACTGTGCGGCGATTCCCGAGGGTACAATCGACTCCGAGTTGTTCGGCCACGAGAAGGGCGCCTTTACCGGCGCTGTGGAAGCTCGCAAAGGTTATTTCGAGGAGGCCGACGGGGGCACGATTTTCCTGGACGAGGTGGCCGAGCTGCCGCATTCGACCCAGGCGCGCCTGCTGCGCGTGCTCCAGATGGGCGAATACATCCGCGTCGGTTCGTCGAAGGTGCAGAAGACCAATGTCCGCGTGGTCGCCGCTACGAATATGAACCTGCAGGAGGCTATTGTCCAGGGTCGTTTCCGTGAGGACCTCTACTACCGCCTGGGGACAGTCCCCATCACGGTCCCCTCGCTGCGCGAACGTCCGGAGGATATTCCGCTGCTGTTCCGCAAGTTCGCCGCCGACGTAGCCGCGCAGTACCGCATGCCCGCCGTGACGCTCGACGATGCGGCCCGCGAAATGCTGAAAAATTACTATTGGCGGGGGAATATCCGCCAGTTGAAGAACGTTGCCGAACAGATTTCGGCTATCGAGCAAACCCGGGTGATCACCCCCGAGGTATTGGCGAAATACCTGCCCCCGCAGGGCGGAGGCGCTCCGATGCCTGCCGGGTCGGTGCGTATGGACGACACGATGTCGACCGAGCGTGAACTGCTCTACAAGGTGCTTTTCGACATGCGGGCCGACATCAACGACCTCAAGCGGATGATTTCCGAATTGCTGAAGGGCGGCGTGGCCTGCGCCGAGCCGGTCCGCGACATCAAGGGCCTGCTGCCGACTACGGCGCAGAGCAGCTATGTCCCGGCCGTTGCGGACTACTCGCAGTCTTCGGCCCCGGTTTATGCCGAGAGCGAGGAAGTTACCGACGAGCCGCCGCGGGAGATGACCAAGGCCGACATGCAGCGCGAACAGATTATCCGCGCCCTGCGCCGTAACAACGGCCGCCGCCGGGAGGCTGCCGCCGAACTATTTATGTCGGAACGTACACTATACCGCAAAATAAAAGAGTTAGGTATAGAGGAAAATTAGCTTATGAAGATCAGAATTATTATACTGGCGCTTTGCGTCGCGTTTGTGGCGGGTTGCGGCGTGACCGTCAAATATTCGCTGTCGGGCGCTTCGATTCCGCCCGACGCCAAGACCTTCTCGGTGGCCTACTTCCCCAACAACGCCACCATGGTTACGCCGATCCTGAGTTCTACGCTCACCGAGGCGCTGGTCGACATGTTCACGCGCCGCACGCGCCTGATGCAGGTCGACGAGGGCGGCGACTTCGCTTTCGAAGGCGAGATCGTCAACTACACTTCGACGACGACTTCGGTGTCGAGCGACGACTACGCCCTGCTGAACCGCCTGACGATCACCGTTAAGGTGCGCTTCACGAATGCGCTGGACGAGAAGATGTCGTTCAACCGCACCTTCACGGCTTATGAGGACTACGATTCGACCAAACTGCTCACGGAGGTCGAGGGCGAACTGATTCCGCAGATCGTCGACAAGATCGTGACCGACATCTTCCAGGCCGCGGCCTCCAACTGGTAATCCCCGATGCAAGATGGCTGACCTGAAAAACTGCTTTGCGGCGCCTGCTACGGTGGAAGCGCCCTCTGTTGCGGAGGCAGACGCCCTTGTGGCGCGCTTCCCGTGGTTTCTCCCGGCGCGTATCCTGCGCGAAGGGCTTACGGGCGAATCCGATCCGCGGGTCGCGCTGATGGCTCCGTGGCGTGCCGAAAGTTCGCTGCGCAGGCCTGCCGTCGATGTCTCGGTGCTCAGACGGCCGACCTCGGACGAGATCATCGACCGCTTCCTGCAGGAAGAGGATCTGCGCATCGTCGCCGGTGACGGCGAACCCGAGGAGGAGATCGTGATGCAGGCCCAACTGGATGACGACGACGAGGTTGTTACCGAGGAACTTGCCGAAATCTATCTCGCTCAGGGCCTTCGTGACAAGTCCGTAGCGATTTATCGCAAATTAAGTTTGCGAAATCCCGAAAAAAGTGTTTACTTTGCCGAACTTATTGGCAAAATAGAAAACAATATTAAAATTTAAGTAATATGTTATACACGATTTGCATTGCCCTGATACTCGTTGCGAGCGTACTGGTGATCCTGGCGGTATTGGTGCAGAACCCCAAGAGCGGCATGGCCGCCAATTTCGGCGCGTCGAACCAGGTAATGGGTGTGCGCGAAACTACGAACTTCCTGGAGAAATTCACCTGGGCGATGGCTATCGCCATCGTGGTGCTGAGCCTCGCTGCTACGCTGGCTATGGACCGCGGCCTGGTTGCCGAGAGCAATTCGGAGATTTCGAAGGATGCCAAGGCGCTTCAGGAGCGTGTGCTCGAGAGCGAGGTTCCCGCTACGATGCCGCAGGCTGAGATCCCCGCTGCCGGACAGACCGAGCAGCAGGAGCAGGCCCAGTAGTTCCCCGGGGCGGCAAAGCAGACCCCATCATAGAAGACCGCGGTTTTTCCGCGGTCTTTTTTTTCTGCCGGACCGAATGCTTCGGGACCGAAGGAGCTTCCCGCTGCGGAGCTGTCGTGACTTTCATCCGCGGCGGTTTTTCTGCCGGACCGATTTTCGCAACGGAGCGACCTTTAAATAAAAAGCCATGGATGGAAAATCCATGGCTTTTTATTTAAAGGTGAGTGATCAGAGGTGCTGGGGACTGAATGCCCCGATGGTTTTGATGCGTTCCTCGAAATCGTCGCGCGAGACGAGCGTGTGTCCCTTGATCTTCGATCGGTAGTTGTAAATCGTGCTCACGGAGTAACGCAGCAGGGCGGCGATCTTCGACGAATCGTTGATACCCAGCCGGATCAGCGCGAAAATGCGCAGTTCGGTTGTCAGCAGTTCGCCCTTTTTCGGCTCGATGCGCGCTTCTTTGTCCAGCAGGGAGTTGAAATCCTCGATAAAGGTGGGGTAGAGTTGTAGGAACGTGGTGTCGAAGTTGCGGTAAAATTCCTCCAGTTCACGGCTGTCGCCGTCGGTCGGGGAGTACTCTTTCCGCAGTTCGTCGATGCGTCCGTCGCGCAGCAGGCGGCGTACGTGCCGCCGCGAGTCGATGATCTTGTCGATGTATTCCGAACACATCGTCAGGAAAATGCCGATGTATTCCTCCTTCACTTCGTTGGCTTCGGAAATTTGGTTGTTGAGCCCGGCGAGCCGGGTGTTGATGTGTTTGAGGTCGTTGTTCGAGATGTTGAGACGGTTGTTGGCCTGCTGCAATTCGAGCCGGGCGAGGCTGAGTTTGCGGTTCTGGCGCAGGACGAAAATCACGCCGCCCAGGGCCAGCAGCATGAAACAGGCGATCGACACGACGAAAATGTTGTACATGGTATCCATCCGCTGCCGCCGGACCCGGTAGGCCTCTTCGATGACGTGGAGCGCCAGCGCATCCTGCCAAGGGCGCAGGCGCGAGTTGAAGAACCGCGCGTCGTCCATCACGATGCGCATATAACGCATGGCGCGCTGGATGTTGTCGTCGTCGAGAAGCGTGTTGGCAAGGCTTTTCAGCGCGGCGTTGTCGCGTATCGCCAGTTGAATGTCGGTCATCGCCGAACGGGCGAACCACACCTGTGCCGTGGGTGTGTCTCCCATCAGGTCGGCGACGAGGGCCCGCATGTACGATGCTTCGGCGTAGTCGCGCGTAAGGGGCTGGATGGTGTTACACAACTGCTCGGAAATCTCGACGGCCTGCGGATAGTTGCGATCGCTGATCGCCTGCCGGAGCCGGAAATTGAGGTGTGTGACCGACGTGGGATCGGTGTTGTCCACGATCAACTGCGCGTAGGCCACCGTGAGCCGCCACGACTCGTGTCCCTGCATCGAATCGTGGGAGTAGAGTTGTAGTTCGTCGTTGAGCTTGTGCCGGGCGACGTAGTAATCGACCAGTTGTTTGCGGTCGAGCGTCGTGGTGTCGATCTGTTGCAGCATGTTCGCCGCTTCGAGGTAGATGCCCGCCGAACTGTACAGGTAGGCGAGTTGGATGCGGCTCTCGTTGAGGTGTCCTGTGTCATGCATGCGCTTTGCCAGTTCGATGTTGCGGTAGAGGTAGTCGATCGTCGAATCGGCCTGGTAGGGGGTGTATTCGTCGATCAGTTGTTGGTTGAGCATGTAACGCTGGGCGTCCGAGAAATCGGATTTTTTGAGGATGGTTTTCAGCGATTCGATCCGTTGTTCGCGGCTGGCGATGTAGGAGTCGCGGTGCGAGAGGGTGGCGTCGAGTTGCGAGAGCACGCTTTTCAGGTCGTCCTGGGCTGTGGCAGGCAGCGTTGCGGCGAGCAGCAGTACGGTAAGCAGTAGGTTTCTCATGTGCGGACGGTTCTCAAGTTTGATCTAAACAAAGATAACAATAATCTCCGGAAAATCAACGGATGTCCTCAAAACCCGGATTCGGATCCGGGATGGTCGTCCGGTTTTGCCGTCGAACGGGCCGATTTTGCAGGGTTAAAATGGTTTATAAGACTTTTCCGGCGATTGGATCGGTTCGCAAGGATTCCGATCCGTCTACTTTTTTTTACAATCGTAAAATAATTAATATGCTGATTATTAGTAAATTATATTTTGATGAATGGGTTTTCGATCTACAATTTCCTGTTTAATTTTTTTTCATGTCATTCAGGTTGGTTAATTTTATTTAAGCGGAAACAAGGCGATTAAACGCTAATATTTTAAGAACCGCGCCTTACCTATTTATATTAACTTATAACTTAAAACCTTTAAATTCCTATGGCACATTTTTGCATGAAACTGCAAGCGGGCTGCCGGATCGGATGGATGCTGGTGCTGACGGCGATGCTGACCGCCTTCGCACCGGCTGCCGTCGCGCAGCAACTTACAGTAACGGGAACCGTCACCGACCAGTCGGGACAGCCTGTTATCGGAGCCACGATCATCGAGCAGGGAACTACGAACGGAACTACGACGGGCGTGGACGGCTCTTATACCCTGAAACTCAGAGGGGGGGGGAATTCTGCTAGCCTGGTTTTCCAGTCGCTCGGATTCGTTTCGCAGACGATTCCCGTCGGCGGCCGCACGAAGATCGACGTAAAACTCGCTGAGGATGCCGTGGCGCTCGATGCCGTGGTAGCCATCGGTTACGGTACGGTCAAGCAGAAGGACCTTACGACGGCCGTGTCGATCGTTAAGACCGACGACCTCGCGCGGCGTCCGATCACCTCGGCTTCGGGAGCCCTCCAGGGCAAAGCGGCCGGCGTGCAGGTCATCCAGCCCAACGGTGCGCCCGGCCAGGGCATGGTAGTCCGCGTCCGCGGCGCTTCGTCCATCACGTCGAGCAACGACCCGCTCTATGTGGTCGACGGCGTTCCCGTAGGCGAAGGCAACTACGCCATTGCCTACCTCTCTCCCAACGAGATCGAGTCGATGCAGGTGCTCAAGGACGCCTCGTCGGCCGCCATCTACGGTTCACGCGCCGCCAACGGCGTGGTGCTCATCACCACCAAGCAGGGCAGCCGGAAAAAAGGCCCCGAGATTTCGTTCTCGACCTTCGTCGGCGTATCGAAGGTGACCAAGAGCTACGACGTGCTCAACGCCCGGCAGTACCGCGACCTGATGGAGGAGAATGGCGCCGTGGCGGGACTTCCGGCCACGCTGACCGACGTGACCGACTGGTTCGACGAGACCTACTCGACGGGTGTCAACCAGAACTACCAGTTCTCGATTTCCAACGGCGATGAAAATTCGTCCTACTACCTGGGCGGTGGCTACACCAACGAAACGGGTATTATCAACACCACCTCTTCGGAGCGTTACAACGTGAAAGCCAGCTTCGAGAAGAAGATATTCAAATGGATTTCGGCCAACGCTTCGACGACCTTTTCGCACTACACTTCCAAGGGTTCGATCATCTCGGGGCAGGGCGCCAACCGCGCAGGCGTCGTCGTTTCGGCCATCACCACGCCGACCTATGCGCCGATCTGGGACTCCGAGAATCCCCAGCAGTACTACAACAATTTTTACGGCGCCAACCTCACTTCGCCGCTCGAAAATATGGCCCGTACGGACTATAACCAGGATGTCACCGACCGCCTGCTGCTCTCCGGCGGCCTGACGTTCTACCTGGCCAAGAACCTGACCTTCAAATCGACGGTCTCGATGGACCGCCGCTGGGTGCACTCGTCGTCGTTCCTCGACCCGATCCGTACGACCTACGGCCGCACGCTACACGGCACGGCTTCGGATACCCGTTCCGACGACATGCGCATGATCTACGACAACATTCTCACCTGGAACAAGACCTTCGACCGCCACAACCTCGAAGTGATGGCCGGTACGTCGGCCACGACTTCGGTGTGGGAGCAGTTGAGCGGTTCGCGCACCTATTTCTCGTCGACCAACAACAACGCCATTCCCAACCTGAACGGCGGTAACAACGGCGGCGTCCGCGGCCAGAGCTACGGCAAGTCGGAGTGGTCGATCATGTCGTACCTGGCCCGTGTGTCGTACAACTACGACAGCAAGTACCTCGTGACGGCCAACTTCCGTGCGGACGGTTCCTCGAAACTGGCTCCCGGCCACCGCTGGGGTTATTTTCCCTCGTTCTCGGCCGCATGGCGCATTTCGGGCGAGAAGTTCCTGCGCGACGTAAGCTGGATCAACGACCTGAAACTGCGCGCCGGCTGGGGCCAGACGGGTAACCAGGCAGGCCTTACGGAGTACGGCTGGATGCAGCAGTACGGAACCAACTACTACGACTGGACGCTGACCGAGAATGCCCAGGCCGTGCCGACCGTCGGCGGACGCAGCAACATCAAAAACGAGGACCTTACGTGGGAGACCTCTTCGCAGACGAACATCGGCGTCGATTTCGCCCTGCTGAATAACCGGCTGAGCCTTTCGCTCGACTATTATTACAAGTATACCAAGGATATGCTGATGAGCGTGCCCCTGCCGTCGCCCTATCCGAACATCATGCGCAACGACGGCGAGATGTCGAACCAGGGTTTCGAGATCACGCTTTCGTCGGTCAACATCGCCAAGAAGGATTTCAACTGGTCGACCGACCTGAACGTTTCGGTCAACCGCAACAAACTCGAAAAACTCGGACTGAAGCAGGTTTACTACTACGCTACGACCTCCGACGCCACCAACGACAATGTCGTGCGCATGACGCCGGGCCAGTCGCTTTCGAAGTTCTGGGGCTACGTCTCCAAGGGCGTCGATCCCGAAACGGGCGACCTCGTTTACGAGGACCGCAACGGCGACGGCGAGATTACGCCGCTCGACAAGACCTGGATCGGCAACGCCAATCCCAAGTTCACGTTCGGCATGACCAACAACTTCTCGTGGAAGGGCATCAACCTGAACATCCTGATCACGGGTTCCTACGGCAACGACATCTTCAATGCCTCGCGCATCGAGACCGAGGGCATGGCTTCGGGCAACAACCAGACGACCACCGTGCTGCGCCGCTGGCGTATTCCGGGACAGCAGACCGACGTATTCCGCTCGGACAACCCTTCGTGGAACGTGAAGAACTCGACCTACTGGGTCGAGGACGGCTCCTATCTCAAGGTGAAGAACATCACCCTGTCCTACGACATCACCTCGCCCAAGCTCAAGCGCATCAACATCACGCGTATCCAGCCCTACATTTCGCTCCAGAACTTCATTACCTGGACCGGCTACTCGGGTTACGACCCCGAGGTGAGCCAGTCGGAAAGCGCGACGCAGATGGGCATCGACTGGGGAACCTATCCCAATGTGCGCACGGTCGTCGTGGGCCTGAACCTCACTTTCTAACCACAGAAAACAGAACCGATTATGAAAAAGATATTTTTAATTGCCGCGGGTCTCTCGCTGGGGGTTGCCACCACGTCGTGCAGCCTTGAGAAATTCCCCGATACGATGTATGCCGAGAACAATACGTCCGGTACGGGCGATGCCGAGACGGCCATCAACACCCGCGAACTGCTCGAAGGCCAGCTTACGGCCATGTACAACTACATGAAGGGCGACCTTCAGACCTACTGGTATCAGTTGATTACGTTGGCCGAAAGCCGTGCCGACAATGCTTACGGAGCGGCGAACGAAGCCAAAACCATGACGATCGAACAGAACCTGATCGACAGCGACAACGAATTCGCCTCGAACCTGTGGAACTATTCGATGAATGCCGTGGACTATGCCAATCAGATTATCTGCAACATTGATGTGGTGAAGGAGAACGATCCGTCGCTCACCGAGAAGGAGTACCAGGAGTGGCTCTCCGAAGCGCTCTGCTGGCGCGCTTATATCTGGATGAACATGATGCAGCTCTTCGGCGAAATTCCGATGCTGACCGAGATTCCGCCTGCTATCAACGCCGGGAACATCGAGGAGGTCTATCCGCTCTATTTTCCTGCACGCGTGTCGAAAGAGACTGTCGGCGAGCAGATCGTCAAGGACATCGAGGAGTATGCCTGCAAGTATGCCCCGGACATGGACGCCTCGAACAAATTCAAGATTACCAAGGGCTTCGCCTACGGCCTGATGGCCCGCTTCTACTCCATGCGCGAGTTCCGCGACTGGTCGAAGGTGATCACGGCCTGCCAGGCGGTCGAGGGCATGGGGTACAGCCTCTGCGACAAATACGGCGACCTGTGGGCCTACACCACCGGCGATACGGGTATGGCGGCCATAAACACCCGCGAGTCGATTTTCGAAGTGCAGTGGACCAGCCAGACTTCGGGTTCATGGATGTGGATGATGTTCCACCGCAACGCCTACGTTCCGAGCGACAGTTTCTCGTGGGGCAAGTGGAGTACGCCGTCGCGTAACCTGACGAAGGCCTACGATGCCGAGGGCGACACCGAGCGCAAGGACGCTTCGGTTATCTACGACGAATGCGGCTGGTCGTACCGCTATCCCAGCGATGCGTATGCCTTCATGCATAAATTCCCGACCAACGTGACGCCGGTTTATCTGATGCGTCTGGCCGAGATCAAACTGCTGCACGCCGAAGCGCTGGCCAACACGGACGATCCGGGCGGCGCCGCCGACATCGTGGACGAGATCCGCGACCGCGCCGGTATCGACAAACTGACCGCGTCGCAGCGCGCTTCGGCCGACCTGATGCGCGCAGCCGTGCTGCACGAACGCCGCCTGGAGCTGGCCATGGAGGGCTTCCGCTGGTTCGACCTGATGCGCTACGGCGACAATTATTCGAAGTTGTTCGAAATCTGCGACGGCGTCAACATCAAGGGTTCCGCTTCCTATGACTCTTATTTCCAGCCCCGCCGTGCGATGAACGACAACCGCGTGCTGATGCCGGTTCCGACTTCGGTGTTGGAGGATAACACCAACATCGAGCAAAACCTGGGCTATTAACCTTAAAAAATACGATTTAACCATGAAATTCACGATCAATAACAACCTGCGCCTGCTGACCTGTTCGCTGTTGCTCGCCGGAGCGGTCTGCTGCTCCAGCGGAAACGGCGACGACCCTACGCCGGGACCCGATCCCGTGCCGGCTGGGTCCGACGTTTACTCCTATGTCACCTCGGCCAACGGCAACCGCCTTTTCACGGAGGAGAGGCTCGACTATTCGAAGGTCTCGATGTCGCCCTACCGGGTGACGCTCGATCCTTCGACGACCTACCAGACCGTCGACGGGTTCGGTCCGGCCATCACCGGCGCCACGTGCTACAACCTGATGAAGATGTCGCAGGCCGACCGCACGGCGATTCTCAAAAAATGCTTCGATCCCGAGACCGGCGCCGGATTCAGTTTCATCCGCGTACATATCGGCGGCTCGGACTTCTCGATGGGTGAATACACCTGCTGCGACCAGGAAGGCATCGAGTTCTTCGCCATTCCCGCCGTTGAGAAGGAGGGCATCTTCCCCGTCCTGAAAGAGATTCTGGCCATCAACCCCGACGTTAAGATCATGGGTTCGCCCTGGTCGTGCCCCCGGTGGATGAAAGGCACGCTCACCGATCCTTCGAAGCCCTACAACGCGTGGACCAGCGGCCGCCTGAACCCCGCCTATTACGACGACTATGCCGAGTACTTCGTGCAGTGGGTGACCGAGATGGAGGAAAACGGCTTCCCGATCTACGCTGTCACGATGCAGAACGAACCGCTGAACAAGGGCAACTCGATGTCGCTCTACATGCCGTGGGAAGACCAGCGGGATTTCGTCAGGAAGCTCGGCCCCGCATTCCAAAAGGCCGGCATCGGGACCAAGATACTTTGCTACGACCACAACTACAACTACGACGGCGTTTCGGGTCAGGAGAACTACCCGCTCAACATCTACGCCGACGGCGATGCTTCACAGTGGATCGACGGTTCGGCATGGCACAACTATGGCGGCAGCGTCTCCGAACTGGACAACATCCTGCGGGCGGCTCCCGACAAGACGATCTACTTCACCGAGGCTTCGATCGGCACGTGGAACTACAATTTCGAAAGCTGCGTGATCGACGATTTCGAGTCGATCTTCCTGGGGACGCTGAGCCGCATGGGCAAGGGCGTGCTGCTGTGGAACCTGATGCTCGACGACAAGGGCGCGCCCAACCGCCCCGGAGGTTGCACGACCTGCTACGGCGCTATCGAGATCAGCTCCTCGGACTACAAGACGCTCAAGTACAACAGCCATTACTACGACCTGGCGCAATGCGCCAAAGTCATTCAGCCGGGGGCCGTACGTATCGGTGCATCGGGCTATGCGGCTTCGGGACTGAGCTACCTGGCATTCAGCAATCCCGACGGGTCGAAGGCTTTCATCGCGCTCAACAAGGGCACGGCCGAGCAGACCGTCGCCGTGTACGAAACCGCCGACCGCTCGTTCAAATACACCATCCCGGCCAAGTCGATCGCCTCGTTCCGCTGGGGCGCCGATGCTGAAAACTAACCTTTAAAATTCGCAGAACATGAAAACGTTGAAATACATTGCCTTGTCGCTGCTCGTTGCGGCCTGCACGACGGCGTGCAAGGACGATCCCGAACTGCAAACCACCGACATCGGTCCCGAGATGACCGTCGTTTCGGTCGATGCGTCGGGCGTCTACGGCGGCAAGGTCGGCTTCGAGGTGGCGATGACCGACCGTTATCCGCTATCGACGCTCAAGGCGCAGATTTTCTTCGACGACGAAATGGTCGCCGAGGAGGTGATCCGCACCAAGACCGACGGAACCTATAAAGGAGCCGTGACGCTTCCCTTCTATAAGAATGTGCCCGACGGCGAGGCCACGCTGCGCCTCGTGGGTCAGAACATCCGCTTCGGACAGACGACCGTCGAGCGCCCGCTCGCCGTGTCGCGTCCCAAACCCGCTTACCTGAATTTCGTCCTCAACGACGTGGAGTACCGCATGGAGCCTACGGGCAACGACTACGAGTACGCCGTGACGGACGATTTCCCACAGAAGCCGCAGGGTTATATTTCGACGCCGGAACTCGACGACGCGGGTTCGGTGGTGACTTTCGGTTACGATACGGAGACCGCCGGCATCGTGGCAGACTCGACCGACCCGATTCCTTACGCCAATTCCAACGCCGGGGAGTTTACGATCACCTTCAACCTGAAGACCTTCGAAGGCTCGCCCTTTATCAAACTGCTCTTCGACGGCACGGAGATGACGATGCTCGATAACGACAATTATTACATCGTTACCACGCTGACGCAGAACCAGGCCTACACGCTGACGGGTGTTGCTGATTTCGCCGACTGGAACGTCGACCTCGACTTCTTCGAGCGCAAGAACGCTTCGAACCCCGAAGAACTGACCTTCCTGCCGATGACGGGCATGTACAAGGTGACGGCCAACTTCAAGCACAGCTACCTGAAGATCGAGGCTATGAAGTCGGCAACCGAACTCGCTACGCTCAACGACGACGGCTCGGGGGCTATCTGGGCCATCGGAGGTACGGAGGTCGGCAAACCGACGCTGAAAAATGCGTATGGCTGGAGTCCTGAGGACGGCGGCATGTGTCTGGCGCGCGTCGCCGACAAGAAGTACCAGTTGACGCTCGTCGCGGGCATCTCGATCAACGCTTCGTCGTTCGATTTCAAGTTCTTCCACCAGAAGACCTGGGGCGGCGAGTTCGGCGGCAAGGACATTACGACCGCGAGCGACATCGTGAAAATCAACGATTCGGGCAACCTGGGCCTTGTCGAAGGCAAGACGCTCGACCTGGGCGGCATCTACCGCTTCACGGTGGACGTTACGGGCGGCAATACGGCTGCTGTGCTGACCGTCGAGAAGGTGGGTGAGCAGCAGCTTCCGCCCGCCGACATTACCGTCAACGGGACGCAGATGACCCAGATCGATGTGGATAACTACCAACTGGAACTCGACCTGACGCAGGGCCAGACGCTGACGCTGGGCGGCGGCGACGCTTTCACCCCGGCGTGGATCAATCCCGATTTCTTCGAAGCGGCCTCGGCCACGAGCGTCAAACTGGTTCCCGTCGCAGGCAAGTACCGTATCACGGCTAATCTTGCGACCAAGGTGGTCGACGCACTGGTGCTCAAAGCCGACGGTTCGGGGCTTGCCACGCTGGGCGACGACGGCCACGGAGCGGTCTATTTCATCGGTTACGGCATCGGTTCGCCCGCGGCGGCCGACCAGCCCGGCTGGACCACGGAGAAGGGTGTTTGCGTGCCCGAATCCGCTCCCGGTATCTATCAGATGACGGCGCAGGCAGGACTGGAGGGCAGTACGACCCTCGGTCAGCGCTTCCGCGTAAGCGGCTGGAGCGGCAAGTTCTTCAAGAACCGCGGCTGGGACGGCATGGGTACGTTCTCGCTGGCGCCGGGCACGGAGGCTTTCCTGTCGATCGCCGGGGACGGAAATATCGAGATCGCTTCGGGGGTTACGCTCGACGAGGGTGCGACCTACTGTCTGACGCTCGACGTGACGGCCGGAAATGACAAGCCCGTTCTGTCGATGGTTAAGAAATAATTACTAATTTTGCATCCTGGAGTGCGCAGCCTCTCGACTGCGCACTCCGTTTGCAAACACATAATCTTTTTCCCAAAATGAAGAACAGAACATTGATAAAGGGCCTTGCTTCGCTTTGTGCCTTTACGGCCGTCGCCTGCGGCGGCGGACAGCAGGCGCAGAGCGGCGTTGCGGTTTACCTCGACGAGTCGCAGCCCATCGAAAAACGGGTCGAGGACGCCCTCGCGCGCATGACGCTCGAAGAGAAAGTCGGCCTGCTCCACGCCCAGTCGAAATTTTCGTCGGCAGGCGTTCAGCGGCTGGGCATTCCCGAGGTGTGGTGCACCGACGGCCCCCACGGAATCCGTCCCGAAGTGCTGTGGGACGAGTGGGACCAGGCCGGCTGGACCAACGACTCGTGTACGGCTTTTCCCGCCCTGACGTGTCTGGCCGCGACGTGGAATCCCTCCATGTCGGCCCTTTACGGCAAATCCATCGGCGAAGAGGCCCGCTACCGCGAAAAAGATGTCCTGCTGGGCCCGGGCGTGAACATCTACCGCACGCCGCTCAACGGCCGCAATTTCGAATATATGGGTGAAGATCCCTATCTCTCGTCGCGCATGGTCGTTCCTTATGTCCAGGGCGTGCAGCAGAACGGCGTGGCCGCCTGCGTCAAGCATTTCGCACTGAACAACCAGGAGGTGCACCGCCACGGCATCGACGTTATCGTCGACGACCGTGCGCTCAACGAAATCTACCTTCCGGCGTTCAAAGCCGCGGTCGAGGAGGGCGGCACGTGGGCCATTATGGGCGCCTACAATAAATATAAGGGCCAGCATTGCTGCCACAACCAGTACCTGCTGAACGACATCCTGAAACGCGACTGGGCCTTCGACGGCGTGGTTATTTCCGACTGGGGCGGTGTGCACGATACGAAACAGGCTGTCGAGAACGGTCTCGACATGGAGTTCGGGTCGTGGACCAACGGCCTGAACTGGGGAGCCAGCAACGCCTACGATAATTATTACCTCGCCAATCCCTACCTCGACCTGCTTCGCAAGGGCGAGGCTTCGACCGACGTGCTCGACGACAAGGCCCGCCGCGTGTTGCGCCTGATTTTCCGCACGGCGATGAATTCGCGCAAACCCTTCGGATCGCTCAATTCGCCCGAACACACGGCCGCTGCGCGCCGCATCGCCGGCGAGGGTATGGTGTTGCTGAAAAACGACAAGAAAGTGCTTCCCATAGACCTTGCCAGCGTAAAAACGATCGCCGTCGTGGGTGAGAATGCCGTCAAGATGATGACCGTCGGGGGAGGTTCCTCGTCGCTCAAGGTCCGCCACGAATATACGCCGCTCGAGGGCATCCGTGCCGCTGTGGGCGATAAGGCCGAAGTGATTTACGAGCGCGGTTACGTCGGTGACGTGACGGGCGACTACAACGGCGTGAAAACGGGTCAGGACCTTTCGGAGAAACGTTCCGAGGAGGCGCTGATCGCCGATGCCGTAGCTGCGGCCCGCAAAGCCGATGTCGTGCTTTTCATCGGCGGTCTGAACAAGAGCGGCCACCAGGACAGCGAGGGCGACGACCGTACCCAGTACGGCCTTCCCTATGCACAGGACCGGGTGATCGAGGCGCTTGCCGACGCGAATCCCAACCTGGCGGTAGTGGTCATTTCGGGCAATGCCGTGGCGATGCCGTGGATCGAACGCGTTCCGGCGGTGCTGGAGGCCTGGTTCTCGGGCTCGGAGACGGGCAATGCGTTGGCCGACGTGGTGTTCGGTGCGGTGAATCCCTCGGGGAAGCTGCCCTTCACGTTCCCCGTGCGGCTGGAGGACAACAGCGCGCATGCGCTGGGCGAATATCCCGGTACGGATTCGGTGCGGTATAACGAGAGCATTTTCGTCGGCTACCGCTGGCACGACAAACAGGCGCTCAAGCCGCTGTTCGCCTTCGGCCACGGTCTGAGTTATACCACTTTCTCCGTCGGCAACGTGAAAGCCGACCGCGCGACGCTTGCGGCGAACGGCCGCATCCGGGTTTCGGCCGAGGTGACCAACACGGGCGACCGTGCCGGTGCAGAGGTCGTCCAGCTTTATATCGGCGACGAGGAGTCGTCGCTGCCGCGTCCGGTGAAAGAGTTGAAAGGCTTTGAAAAGGTATCGCTGAACCCCGGCGAGACGCAGACGGTGACTTTCGAGATTACACCCGATATGTTGCAGTACTACGACGACACGAAGGGTGCGTGGGTTTGCGAACCGGGAGCCTTCACGGCCTATGTCGGCGTCGCTTCGGACGATATCCGCGGCACGGCCGGGTTTGAACTGAAATAGCCGGCAGGCTCGAATGAAAAGTCCGCGACCCTTCGGGGCCGCGGACTTCTTTTATTCCGTAAGGATGTAATACAAGGCGTGTCGCCGCAGGGGATGCCCCTCGGGCAGTGCGGGGTGGTTGAACTCCCCGACGCACTCCATGCCGATCTTCTGCATCACGCGCCGGGAACGTTCGTTCCCGACGTAGGCGAAGGCGCTCAGTTCCGGAATGCCGAGTTTCGCGGCGAAGGCTACGCAGGCCCGGGCGGCCTCTGTGGCGTAGCCCTGTCCCCAGGCGTCGTAGCGCAGGCGCCAGAGGATTTCGATCTGCCCCTCCAGGCCGCCGGAAAACGTGATCCGGTGCAGGCCCGTAAATCCCAGCAGTTCACCGTCCGAAAGGCGTTCGACGGCGTATACTCCGAATCCTTCGGTCGAAAATTCGTCGCGGATGCGGTCGAGCATTTGTGCCGATTCTTCGGGGGTGAGCGGTGCGGGAAAAAACTCCATGACGCGCTCGTCGGCGTTCATGGCAGCAAATTCGGGCAGGTCTTTCTCCCGCCATGCGCGCAGCGCGAGGCGGGGCGTTTTGGGTGGGAATAACATCGTTGCGTATTTTTCGGAACCTCCTGTCCTTCTGGTAAAACGGCGGAACATGAACCGGATAATCCCTGTTTTGTCGTTATATTGCCGATCGGTATTTTGGTTAAGCGGTGTAGGGCGGATCGGTCTTATGTCGTTCTGTCGTCTGTCGAATCCGGCGCCTTATGCCTGCGGAGCGAGACCGAAACCGTGTTGCTCCATTGCCTCTCCCCTGAAATCCGGCGCTTTGCTCCGGTTACTCGGCGACCTCCTTTTTCGAGCGTTTGCGCGAATTGATGGTCAGGTAGCGTTGCAGGGTCTGCTGCAACCGGACGGGGTCGATCCGCTGGCGTATTTCACCGGCCTGGGCGATGGATATTTCGCCCGTCTCCTCCGAGACGACGACGATGATGGCGTCCGAAATTTCGCTCATGCCGATCGCTGCGCGGTGGCGCGTGCCGAACGACTTGGGCACGTCGCTCTGCGTCACCGGAAGGATGCACTTCGCCGCCACGATCCGGTCGCCTTCGATCAGCACCGCACCGTCGTGCAGCGGGGCGTTTTTGAAGAAAATGTTCTTGAGCAGCGCCGTCGAAACCTTGGCGTCGATGGCGATGCCGCCTTCGGCGATCAGCCGCAGGTCGCTTTGCTGGCCGATGACGATCAGCGCTCCGGTTTTCGTGTCCGACATCTCGCGGCAGGCTGTGACGATCGGCACGACATTGGTCTGCACGGTGTCCTCGCCCGTCGAGAAGATGCGGGTGATGAAGTTGAAATGTTTCTGGCGCATGCCGATCATCTGGAGGAACCGCCGCAGTTCGGGCTGGAAGACGATGATCAGCGCAATGGCTCCCACCGAAATCAACTGCCCGAGGATCGTCGACAGCAGTTCCATGTTCAGGGCCCGTACGACTACCCACAGCAGGTAGACGGCGATGATCCCCGAAAGGATATACGGCGCATTGGTTCCTTTGGTCATGCGGTATATCCAGTACATGATCACAGCCACCAGGATGATGTCTATCAGGTCGACGAATGTAAACGGAACGAATCCCATCGTGTGTCAGAAAATTTATCAGGTTTCAGTTATCGTACAAAGATAATGCTTGCCTGCTGCAATGCCAAATTTATTCGGGCGTTGCCGGGTGCGTCTGCCCGGGCAGCGTTTTATCTTTGCAAATGTACTAAAAAAATACCGACTTCCACCTTATGGGGAAGCCGGTTTTTATTCTCCGTGGGCGGGGCTACTTTTTCGGGGCATTTTTGTCGGCTGCGTACAGCTCGTTGACCTTCGCCAGCACGGTAGGCGTGATGTTGAGCGTCGAGTCGGCGTCGATCAGCGCCGAGGCGTTGATGATCAGCTTGTACTGCTTGCCGCTGTTGATCTCCTGCACGGCGCGGTGCAGCAGGTCCTGTGCGCGGTTGGTGAATACATAGTTCTCCTCGTCGAGCGTCTGGGCTTCCTTCTGGGCGTTCGTCTGGTAGGACGCGGCGCGCTGCTGGAGACGTTCCTGCTGTGCCTGTGCGTCACGCGAGGTAATCAGCCCCTTCTCGTATTTCTGCTGCAACTGGGCGGCTTCGGCCTGGAGGCCCTGTTCGCGCTGGGCCCAGCTCTTCTGTGCCTTTTCGGTCTTTTCCTGGAGCGCTACGCCTTCGTTTTTGTAAAGATCGCACTGAGCCAGCACGGCTTCGACCTGGACATAAGCTATGTCGCTCGAAACAACCTGCTGCGCCGCGGTCTCAGCCGCAGCTTCGGCCTGCTCCGAGGTCTTCGTGCCGCAGGCCGCGAGGACAAGGGCTACAGCCAGCGCCGGAAAGAGAGTTCTTTTCATATTGAATTTTTGTTTGTTAGTTAATTATTCAGCATTTGAGACACAAAGGTAAAAAAAAATCTTTACTTTTGCCCAACCCGCAATAAAATTTGAAATCCATGTACGAATACATCAAAGGCTCAGTCGCCGAAGTGGCTCCCGCATACGCAGTTATCGACGCCGGCGGGGTAGGCTACTACCTCCATATTTCGCTCGAAACCTACGCCGCGATCGAACACGATACCGAGACCAAACTCTACGTCCATTATGTCGTGCGCGAGGATGCGCAACTGCTCTACGGCTTCTCGACGAAGGCCGAACGCGAATTGTTCCGCCTTTTGATCAGCGTTTCGGGCGTAGGCGGCAATACGGCCCGCATGATCCTCTCGACCTACTCGCCGCGCGAGTTGCAGGGGATCATCACGGCGGGCAATGCCGTGCTGCTGAAGAATGTCAAGGGGCTGGGCCTCAAGACGGCGCAGAAGATCATTGTCGAACTGAGCGGCAAGCTCGTGGCGCTGGGGGCCGATGCCGGCGAGGCGCTGCCCGCTGTCGGCGGCAGTTTCGACGAGGCCCTCGCCGCGCTGGTCATGCTGGGCTTCGCCCGCGCCTCGGCCGAAAAGGTGCTGCGTTCGGTCCTGCGCTCTTCGCCCGCGGCTTCGGTCGAGGAGCTGATCCGCATGGCGCTCAAAAATCTTTAAAAAAAGCCCGGATCGCCGAAAAAAATACCATTTGTGTAGTTGTAAATTTAATTTATTCGAAAATAACCCTCCGAAAGTCTGACTTAACTTTGTTTTGGCTGGATTTTGTCTTATATTTGCGACGCCTAACAAAATAAGCCTCTTTAATTTCTATGGAAGGGATTCCGTTTGGATTTATTTTTATCCTGCTCGGCTTCTTTGCCGTTGCTATTGTGTTGACTATCATTGCTATTGCGTGGAAGCAGCGCAAGTTGCAGCGACTTACCAACCCGCGTAAGGATTATTACAGGAAAAAGGAATAACCGATTTTTCCTCTTTTTTCGACACGCCCGCATGCAAAGCGGGCGATTTTTTACGTTTCTTCTTCGTAAATCGGATTGTTTTTGTAAATTTGCACGATTGTATGCTGATGAAACGAATACTCACTACACTTTTTTGCGCCCTGCCCCTGCTGTTTTGCGGTTGCTCGGAGGAGGAGGACATCCTTCCCGAACAGCGTACGAAGATCGTGTCGTTCCTCGAAAAGAGCCATGCGCCGACGCTGATTCCGGATTCGCAGCTCGAAGAGGGCAGCACGCAGGCATTCTACACGGTTTCAGGCAATACGGTATACAGGTATATCGACAATTTCTACCGGGAAAACCGGGACAGCAATCCGGAGGTTACCGCCTCGGCGAAGGTGACCATTACCTTTCGGGCCTACATTTTCAACTATGCGACTATCTCCGATACCACCGCGCCTTTCTACACGAACGATCCGAACTGGCAGAAGGCCCTGGAGGATGCGGGGCTGACGCCCGGAGCGTGGTCGTTCGAACCGATTACACTCGATATGCGCGGCGACATACTAAACGGTCTCCGGCATGCGTTACTTGGTTGTCGCGAGAATGACCAGGTCGAAGCTTACATGACTTATAACATGGCTTTCGGGGACAAATATGTGAGTGTAATTCCGAAAGAGAGCCCTGTCGCCTGGTTTTTCGAGATCAGCCAAGTGGAATACGACGAATAAACAGAACACCGAATATATAGAATTGCAGAACAAGATATGAAGTTGATCACCCGTTTTCTCTACCTCTCGGCAGCCGGCATCATGCTGCTGACATCCTGCGCCAAAGAGCAGACCGAGTCGTACGACAAATTCGAGAACCAGGCCCTCGAGGCGTGGATGACGCAGCACCGCAAGGACCTGCTGAAGAACTACCAATCCGAAGGCGGTTACTACGTCGAAGTCCTTGAGGCCGGAGATGCGCAGGCTGCCCCGGTAAACGATACCGCCTGCTGGGTGAAATTCGATTTCTCGGGCCGCGACCTGAGCGGCAATATCGTTCTCACGCGCCGTGCCGGCGAGGCCTACCAGGTCGGAACGTTCACCAAATATACCCACTATGTGCCTTTCTATCGCTATTGCGGTACGGAGAATACGAGCCTGATGGAGGGGACTTACCTCGCCATGCGCAATACGCTGCACCTCGATCCGGACTATGCCGCTTCGAAGGGGGTCGATCCCGAGTTCCTGCTGCGTGAAGGCTCCAAGATCCGGCTTTACATGCCTTCGCGCATCGTCGGTTCCGGCGGCGTGGAGGGCGACGGCGGCTATGAGGGCCAGTTTACGCTCAGCTCCAAGCGTCCGTTCATCGTCGAAATGGAGATTTGCGATACGGTCAAGAATCCACTGGAAGCCGAGGGTACGGTGGTCGACGCATTTTGCGAGGCCAACGGCGGGGTCGTGATGTTCACCAAGGACGGCGAGGACGATTCGGAGAAGCGCCCGACCGATCCCGACGATGAAAAGCATCCCTACAAACGCGCCGAGCGCTGGGTAAGCGCCTGCGACACCGTGGCACAGCTCTATGTCGATGTCCGCTACGATCCGTCCAAGGAGATTGCCGGCGATAAGTTTTCCTTCTCGTTCCCCGTCGGAACGAAACGCAATGAGCCGTACAAAGTAGGCTTCGAGCCTTACAACGGTTCCGACCTGGAAAAGAAGATCGCTGAGGCGCTCGTAAAACGTTTCCACGGCGAGGGCGACGACTACGAAGCCTATAAGGGTGTTGCGGAGCTCGAAGCCGACTCTGTCGGAATGGAAGGCACGGCCAAGATCTGGTATATCGGCCGCTTCCTCGACGGTTTCATCTTCGATACGAATATCGACGAGGTGAAGCAGATTATCTACGGCGAGGTGCGCTCAACCGGTTCGGCGCACTCGTACGACGTGCAGAATCCCGATCTGATAACCGCATTCTATTATACCGTTCCCAACCTCAAATACGGCCAGTGGGCGGCGTTTATCACCACGTCGACCAATGCCTACGGTACGACCGGCAAAAGCGGCGGTACGAATACGTCCACTTCGGGCGGTTATACGTCGAGCTACTACGATTACCTGAACTACCTGAACTATTCGCAGAGCTATTACGGCAATAACGGCTATTACGGCGGTTATTACGGCGATTATTACGGTTACGGCGGTCTGGGCGGCTATGGTTACGGCGGCGGTTATTACGGCGGTTACGGCGATTACTACGATTCGGGCGAGACTACGACTACGACCGAAGTGTATACGGATATTCCGCCCTTCACGCCGATGATTTTCCAGATCTACATCGAGCCCGAGGAATAAATCTTCTGCCGGCTGCGGAAAGTTTTCCGTGCCCCGGGAAAATAAAAAGCTCCTGCTTCGGCAGGGGCTTTTGTTTTGTAACTGTGGGACTTCCGCTTTTTTTCGTTCTGCGGCTATATTTATTGCACTTTTTCAGGCAGAAATTTTGCAGTTCCGCAAAATTGTATTAACTTAGTTGTGCAGAACTATCAACCAAAAATTCAACGGATATGATTATCACATTTAACGAGTTGCGCCGTATCAAGGACCGGTTGCCCAGCGGCAGCTCGCAGCGCATTGCAGATGAGTTAGGAATCGATGTAGACACAGTCCGCAACTACTTCGGAGGCAAGCATGAGGCAAAGGAATGCGTCGGTGTGCACTTCGAAGCGGGGCCGGACGGCGGTGTTGTCACGTTGGACGATACGACGATTCTCGACGTTGCGATGCGCATCCTGAGCGAGCAGTAACAGTTATACGATTTATTTGTCCGGCATCTGCCGGTAAGGGCCTGCGTTGAGCAGGCCTTTTTGTTTTCAATTCTCCCGCCCGCCTGAACCCTGCTTCTTAAGCGGGCTGTCAAAATGCCGTGCGACAACCCGCTGCATGGCATTCTTTCTGCCATCCGGCTGACAATTTGGCAGAGATTGCCGATTGGTACGACCTTTGTTCGATTTAAGGGCGTAACCGGCAGCCGGAGTCCGAAGAAGCCCGGGCCTGCCGAATACGAAACCGAAAAATAAACAATTAAAACATATTTATTATTATGGCAAAGATTATTGGTATTGACTTAGGAACCACGAACTCCTGCGTAGCAGTGATGGAGGGCAACGAGCCCGTTGTAATCCCCAACTCCGAGGGACACCGCACGACCCCGTCGGTCGTGGCGTTCACCGCCGACGGCGAGCGTAAGGTCGGAGACCCCGCAAAGCGTCAGGCTATCACCAACCCCAAGCGTACGGTCTTCTCGATCAAGCGTTTCATGGGCGAGGCTTACGACAAGGTGACCTCCGACATCGCACGCGCTCCCTATGCGATCGTCAAGGGTGACAACAACACCCCGCGTGTCGACATCGACGGCCGCCAGTACACTCCGCAGGAGATTTCGGCCATCATCCTGCAGAAGATGAAGAAGACGGCCGAGGATTACCTGGGTCAGGAGGTTACGGAAGCCGTCATCACGGTTCCGGCTTATTTCTCCGACTCGCAGCGTCAGGCTACGAAGGAGGCGGGTGAGATCGCCGGCCTGAAGGTCCGCCGTATCATCAACGAGCCGACGGCCGCCGCACTGGCCTACGGTCTGGACAAGAAGTCGAACGACCAGAAGATCGCCGTGTATGACCTCGGCGGCGGTACGTTCGATATTTCGATCCTCGAACTGGGCGACGGCGTCTTCGAGGTGAAGTCGACCAACGGCGACACGCACCTGGGCGGCGACGACTTCGACCACGTGCTGATCGACTACATGGCCGAGGCGTTCAAGGCCGAGCACCAGATCGACCTGCGCCAGGACCCGATGGCCCTGCAACGTCTGAAGGAGGCTGCCGAGAAGGCGAAGATCGAACTTTCGTCCTCGACTACGACGGAGATCAACCTTCCGTATATCATGCCCGTCAACGGCATTCCGCAGCACCTCGTGATGTCGCTTACCCGCGCCAAGTTCGAGCAGTTGTGCGACCACCTGATCCGCAAGACCATCGAACCTTGCAAGCTGGCGCTGCGCGATGCAGGCCTGGATGCCTCGCAGATCAACGAAGTGATTCTCGTGGGTGGTTCGACCCGTATTCCCGCGATACAGAAGATCGTCGAGGAGTTCTTCGGCAAGACTCCGAACCGCTCGGTGAACCCCGACGAAGTCGTGGCTATCGGCGCGGCTATCCAGGGCGGTGTCCTGACGGGTGAGGTGAAGGACGTGCTGCTTCTCGACGTTACGCCGCTGTCGCTGGGTATCGAGACCCTGGGCGGTGTGATGACGAAGCTCATCGACGCCAACACCACCATCCCGACCCGCAAGTCGGAGGTTTTCTCGACGGCTGCCGACAACCAGCCTTCGGTGGAGATCAATGTTTGCCAGGGCGAGCGTCCGCTGGCCCGCGACAACAAGTCGATCGGCCGCTTCCACCTCGACGGCATTCCCGCCGCACCGCGCGGTGTGCCGCAGATCGAAGTCACGTTCGACATCGACGCCAACGGTATCCTGAACGTTTCGGCCAAGGACAAGGGCACGGGCAAGGAGCAGAAGATCCGCATCGAGGCTTCTTCGGGCCTTACCGAGCAGGAGATCCAGCGCATGCGCGACGAGGCCAAGGCCAACGAGGAGAAGGACAAGGCCGAGAAGGAGCGTATCGACAAGGTCAACGCCGCCGACTCGAATATTTTCACCACCGAGAAGCAGCTCAAGGAGTACGGCGAGAAACTGCCCGCCGACAAGAAGGCCGCCATCGAGGGCGCTCTGGCCAAGCTGAAGGAGGCGCACAAGAATGCCGACGTAGCCGCTATCGATACCGCCATGGCCGAGCTGAACGCCGCATGGCAGGCAGCTTCGCAGGACATCTACGCCCAGCAGCAGGCCCAGCAGGGTGCACAGCCCGGAGCCGACGCAGGCCACGAGGCGCACAATGCCGGCCAGCAGGGCGGCGGCAACGACGGCCAGCCCGAGGACGTGGAGTTCGAAGAGGTTAAGTAAAACCTCCGGGGCAACACCCCGCCAATCATAACGCGAAGAGCGCGGTTCCGGAAACGGGACTGCGCTCTTTTTTTGCCGGGGAGGTAAAAATCGCTATATTCGCCTTCAAAAATTGATTCCGATGGCTTGGTTGTATCTGATTTTTGCGGGGCTTTTCGAGATGGGATGGCCCCTCGGCTTTAAATTGGCGGACCTCAATCCGCGTTACCATTTTCTGTTCCTGGCCGTTTCGGTCGTTTCGATGGGCATAAGCGGCTGGCTGCTGTACTTGGCCCAGAAGACGATTCCGATGGGTACGGCCTATATGATCTGGACGGGTATCGGCGGCGTGGGGACCGTGATCCTCGGGATCGTCTTTTTCCACGATGCCGTGACCTTCTGGCGGATGTTTTTCCTGTCGCTGGTCTTCATCGGCATCGTCGGCCTGAAGATGGTGCACTAGGCTCGTTCCGCCCGCCACATTCCGTAGAGGATCAGCGCCGCGCCGGCCAGTGCCGCGAGGGTAATCCGCTCGCCGATGCAGAGTGCCGCCACGACGATCGTTACCAGCGGATTGATGTAGATATAGTTGGTTGTCCGCACGGCTCCCAGCTTGTGCATCGCGGCGTTCCAGAGCACATAGCAGAGCATCGATGCGACGACGCCCAGGAAGAGCAGGTTGCCCCATACGAGGGGGTGCGACAGCACCTCCCGGCTCACGTCGAAAGGCTGGAAGGCAAAGACCGGAAGGATCGTCAGAAGTCCGTAAAAAAAGACTTTCCGGGTGATGAAAATAGCGGGGTAGCGGCCGCCGATGCGTTTGATTACCAGCGAATAGACCATCCACAGCAACGCCGCCGAGAGCGCCAGCATATCGCCCCGCGGCGAGAGGCGCAACACGAAGTGGCCGTTCAACACCACGAGCACCATGCCTGCGAATGCCAGCGCCGACCCTGCGATTTGCCGCCGCGTCATCCGTTCGCTGCGGTAGAGCAGGCTCAGCAGTACGGCGGTCCATACCGGAGCCGTGCAGACGATCAGCGAGACGTTCGAGGCCGGGGCGTATTCCAGGGCGATGTTTTCGGTCAGGAAATAGAGCGATCCGCCGCTCAGTCCTGCGGCTGCCAGCAACAGTTCGTCGCGCAGGTTCGCGGCCCACAGGCGCTTGCGGGCGAAGGGCCAGATGCAGACGTAGGCCATGGCGAAGCGCAGGAAGAAGATCTCCGCCGGGGTCAGCGAATTGGCGATGAGGACCTTCGTCGAAACGAACGTCGCGCCCCACACCGTCACCGTGAACAGCGCCGCAATGTGGTATTTGTATTCCGTGTATTTTGTCATGCGGCTCCAAAAATACGGATTTTTTGCCGTTTGACGCCATTTTCCTCCCTTGCGGGCCCTATTATTTAATTCTTTTTTTCTATCTTTGCGTGCTATTGTGCGTAATGACAACAATTACAACAAATAATAACAACTATTTTTTACTCAAATGCAAAGTAAAGGTTTCATTAAACTCATTGCGGTCCTGCTGGCTCTCGCTTGTGTTTATCAACTCTCGTTTACGTTCAAAACACGTGGCGTAGAGAAGAAGGCGGCTGCTTATGCCGCGCAGTTCCCCATCGACCAGCGGGCCGATGCGGAGCAGCATTACCTCGATTCGGTGCAGAACCTGCCGGTTTACAACCTGGGTTTCCGCAAATTCACCTACAAGGAGTGTAAGGAGAAGGAGCTGAACCTGGGTCTGGACCTCAAGGGCGGTATGAACGTCATGCTGGAGGTGCAGGTCGAGGATGTCGTGAAGGCATTGGCCGGCGACAGCCAGAACGACCCCGCTTTCATCGAGGCGATCGGCGTGGCCAACGAGGCAATGAAACAGGGCTCTTCGACGGACTATGTATCCGATTTCGTGAAGGCGTATTCGCGCATTTCGAACGGCCGTCCCATCGCCGAGCTTTTCGTAAGCCCCGATCGTAAGGACATTACGCTCGAAAGCTCCGATTCCGATGTCGAGAAGATCCTCAAGAAGGAGACCGAGGCCGCTATCGGTGCTTCGTTCAACGTGTTGCGCAGCCGTATCGACCACTTCGGCGTTACGCAGCCCAACATCATGCGCCTGCCCAACTCGCACCGCATCCTGGTCGAGCTTCCGGGCGTGAAGGAGCCGCAGCGTGTCCGCGACCTGCTGCAGGGAACCGCATCGCTGGAGTTCTGGACGACCTACGACGCCAACGAAATCTTCCCCGCTCTGTCGGCAGCCGATAAGCTCATCAAGGCCGAACTGGCACAGGCTCCCGCAGCCGGCGCTCCCGAGACTACCGTTGCCGAGGCCGCCGTTGCCGCTGAAACCCCCGCTGCCGAGGCCGACGGCCTGATCGCCGAGGTCGGCGCCGCCGATTCGACCGCTACGGCCGAGAGTGCCGTACAGGAAGGCAACTTCGACCGCGCCGTGAACCCGCTTTTTGCAGTCCTCAATCCGCGTTATGCAGGCGGAGCCGCTATCGGCGCCGCCTATAAGGCCGACATGGCCGCTGTCAACGAGTACCTCGCCCAGCCCGCCGTCCGCGAGTTGTTCCCCGCCGACGTTCTGTTCAAGTGGGGCGTCAAGGGCGACGACAAGATCGACGGCCGTTTCTACCTCTATGCCATCAAGGTTTCGACGCCCGACGGCAAGGCTCCGCTCGACGGTTCGGTCGTTACGGAGGCCACCGAGCAGTACGCCCAGCGCGGCGCTACGGCCGAGGTTTCGATGACCATGAACGCCGAGGGTACTTCGGAATGGTCGCGCATGACGGGCGAGAACATCGGCAAGTGTATCGCCATCGTTCTCGACGGCTACGTATACTCCGCACCCCGCGTCAACTCCAAGATCGACAAGGGACAGTCGCAGATCACCGGCGATTTCACCATCCAGGAGGCCAAGGACCTTGCCAACGTGCTCAACTCGGGTAAGGTTCCCGCTCCCGCCAAGATCATCCAGGATACCGTCGTAGGTCCTTCGCTGGGCCAGGAATCGATCAATGCCGGTATGCTTTCGTTCGTGCTGGCCTTTATCCTCGTGCTGTTGTACATGGGCCTGTTCTACAAGACGGCGGGCTGGATGTCCGACATCGCGCTTCTGACCAACGTCTTCCTGCTGATGGGCGTGCTCGTCTCGTTCGGGGCCGTGCTGACCCTTCCGGGTATCGCGGGTATCGTGCTGACGATGGGTATGGCCGTCGATGCGAACGTGATCATCTACGAACGTATCAAGGAGGAGCTTCGCGGCGGCAAGGGCCTTTCGCTGGCCATCAAGGACGGTTTCTCGAAAGCCTATTCGGCTATCATCGACGGTAACCTGACGACCATCATCACGGGTATCGTGCTGTTCATCTTCGGTAACGGTCCGGTTCAGGGCTTCGCTACGACGCTGATCATCGGTATCATCACCTCGTTCTTCTGCGCCATCTTCATCACGCGTCTCTTGATCGAATGGATCGTCGGCAAGTGGGGTCATATCTCCTTCTCGCGCAAGTGGTCGGAGAACTTCCTGAACAATACGCGTTTTGATTTCATCCGCGTTCGCAAGGTCGCTTACTACATCGCCGTCGCCCTGATGATTCTGTCGTGCGTTTCGTTCTTCGCCCGTGGCCTGAACCTCGGCGCCGAGTTCACCGGCGGCCGCGCTTACGTTGTTCGCTTCGACAAGGCCGTTTCGGCTGAAGAGGTGCGTTCGAACGTCGAGAAGGCTTTCGCCGAGATTGCCGATGCCGACGCTTCGGCAATCAGTTCCGAAGTCAAGCAGTACGGTAAGGAGAACCAGATGCGCATCGTGACGCAGTACCGTTACGACGATACCTCGGACGAAGCTACGGCCGAAGTCGAGCAGATCATCTACAATGCGCTGAAACCGCTCTATACCTACGACATCACCTTCGAGCAGTTCCGCAATACCCAGACCGACGAAAACGGTATCCTGACAGCCGACAAGATCGGCCCCTCGATTGCCAAGGACATGACCTGGAACGCCATCTACTCGGTGCTCTTCTCGCTCATCGCCATCGGTCTCTACATCACCTTCCGCTTCAAGCGCTGGCAGTGGGCTACGGGCGCTACCGCAGCCCTGGCCTTCAACGCCCTGCTGATCATCGGTATCTTCTCGATGTTCAACGGTCTGCTGCCCTTCAACCTGGAGGTCAACCAGGCGTTCATCGCCGCGATCCTGACGATCATCGGTTACGCCATCAACGACACCGTGGTGGTCTTCGACCGTATCCGCGAATACCTGGGTCTGTATCCCAAGCGTAACCTGAAGGAGAACGTGAACAACGCCATCAACTCGACGCTGTCGCGTACGATCAACACCTCGGGTACGACGCTCGTGACGCTGCTGGCTATCTTCTTCTTCGGCGGTGAGACGATCCGCGGCTTCATCTTCGCGCTGATCATCGGCGTGGTCGTAGGTACGGCTGCCACGATCTTCCTCGCAACGCCGATCGCTTACGATCTGATGACCAAACGCGCCAAGATCGACGAGGAGAAGTAATACCTCTTTATATACGACAGAAACGGACCGCGCCTTTGGGCGCGGTCCGTTTTTTTTACATCGGCGACGGTCTGCGGCCCCGGACGTTCAAATAAATTTGGCATTGCTCCCGGGTTGTATTATCTTTGCAATACAGATATTATGTCCCGCATTATGGAAAATTGGTTGAAATGGATGCACCGCTACGTGTCGCCGGTCTTTTTGGCGCTGCTCGTCGCGTCGTTCATCCTGTGGTATATCGCGAAACTGAGTTATACGTACACCACCGAACAGATCGTCAGGGTGAGTGTCGACGGACAGCCTTTCGAGGTGACGTGCGTGGTCGAGGGCGTCGGCACGAACCTCTTCGGCTACCGGGTCTATATGAGCAAGACGCTGCGTATTCCGTTTGCGGAACTCAAGACGAAACGTTCGCACGAGGAGGGGCACGAAGGTAAACTCATCATCGACCCCCAGTCGCTGCAAAATGCCCTCGCAACGCGCTTCAGCGACATCAAGATCATCTCTGTCGGCGACATTCCCGAAATCAACACTCCTGAGAACCCATGATGAAGGTCGGAATCACAGGCGGCATCGGCAGTGGCAAGAGTACTGTCTGCCGCCTTTTTGCATTGCGGGGCGTTGCGGTCTACGACTCCGATGCCGGGGCTAAGCGATTGATGACCGCCGATCCGGACCTGCGTGCGCGCATCTCGGCCCGCTTCGGCGCCGAAGCCTATTCGGAAGGGGAGCTCAACCGCGCTTACCTCGCCGGGAAAGTCTTCTCCGACGCACAGGCCCTCGCCGACCTGAACGCCATCGTCCACCCGGCAGTCCGGGCCGATTTCGCGGCATGGGCCCAGCGGCAGGAGGGCGACTATGTGATCCTCGAAAGCGCCATCCTGTTCGATGCGGGATTCGACGGCGATGTCGACCGCACGGTCGCTGTCCTTGCACCGCAGGAGCTGCGCATCGAACGCACCTGCCGCCGCGACAAGCGTGATCCCGAAGAGGTGCGCCGCCGCATTGCCGCCCAGATGGACGACGATGTGCTGAGCGAAAAAGCCGATTACGTCGTAGTCAATATTTTCGAGGAAGACCTCGAACCCGCCGTTGTGAAACTCGATCGTATTTTCAGCCATGAAGCCCGTAATGCCTGATTTTTCCATACCGCGGGTGATGGCGATCCTGAACGTCACCCCCGATTCGTTCTATGCCGGCAGCCGTACCCCGGAGGCCGAAGCCGTCGAACGGCGCGTCCGTGAGGCGGTGTCCGAAGGGGCGGAGCTGATCGATGTCGGAGGGTATTCTTCGCGCCCGGGGGCCGGGGAGGTTTCGCCCGATGAAGAGTGGCGGCGCGTGACGCTGGGCGTGGAGACCGTGCGGAGGGTGGCTCCCGGCATGGCCGTTTCGGTCGATACCTTCCGCTCGGAAGTCGCCGCGAAAGCCGTCGATGCGTTCGGCCCGCTCGTCGTCAACGACATCTCGGCCGGGGAACTCGACCCTGAGATGCTCTCCGTCGTGGCGAAATACGGTGTGCCGTACATCGCGATGCACATGAAGGGCGACCCCAAGACGATGCAGTCGCAGACCGACTACCGGCGCGACATCACCACCGAAGTCGTGGACTATTTCCGCCGCCGTACCGAAACGATGCTCGCGGCGGGTATCCGGCGGGAAAATATCGTTCTCGATCCCGGGTTCGGCTTCGCCAAGACCACGGAGCAGAACTACGAATTGCTCGCGGGCCTGCACCGCCTCTGCGCGCTGGGGTATCCCGTGCTGGCTGGCCTTTCCCGTAAGTCGATGATCTATAAGGTGCTCGATGCGACACCCGCCGAATCGCTCGCCGGAACCGTTGCCCTGGGCTGGGAGTGCCTGCGCCAGGGTGCGGCGATTCTGCGTGTCCACGACGTGCGGGAGGCTGTGGATACGATTCGGCTTTTCGAAGCATACAGACAAAACAGCAGATAGTTATGGCAAACGAACGACCTGCGGCGAATGCCGCGGAAAAATCCCCCGGAAAACCGTCCGGCCGGCGCAGCGGACACCGTTCCGGCCGTTCGGGTCCTCGTTCCGGGCAATCGGGGAGTGCCCCGGCCCGGAAACCGGGTCGCTGGACCTGGCGCGAATATATGCTTCAGTTGTCGGTAGTGATCCTCGGTATCGTGATAACTTTTGCGGGCAGCGGCCTGATCGAACGCTGGCAGCGCCAGCGGCAGGTCCGCACGACCATGTTGTTGGTTTATGAAGAGTTGAAAACCAACCTCGGCCTGCGTGACAACTGCTGCGAGAAGCTGCGTTTCGATCAGGACGGAATGCTGATGTTCGATCATTACGGACGGAACGTAGACCTCATACCGATGGATTCGCTCGACCGTTACGTGTCGCTGCTGGGCACGATGCGCAGCGTCGAAGTTCAGAACGACGCTTTCGAAGTGTTGAAAAGTTCGGGTGTGATTCAGTTTGTCGGGGATAAGGAGTTGTTGATGCAGGTGTTGGGCTGTTACCGGCAACTGGGGACTTTTGCGGACCGGGTCGATTCGTACAACCAGAGCAAGATAAATGCGATAAACCATTTTTCCGCCAGCGATGTCCATGCCGATTTTCATATGGACTCGCGCCAGTTATGGCGGGCGCTGCTCCGTGATCCGCTGTGCAACAGTTTCATCGGCATGTCGGCCTACTATGTCGGCTATCCCGACTATCTGCGGAGCGACATTGCCGGTGTCGCGAAAACCATTGCCGCCATTAACGAAAAATACCGTTTCGAATGATAAAAGTCACGGATATACACAAGAGTTTCGGCACGCTCGAAGTGCTGAAAGGCGTTTCGCTCGATGTGGCCGCGGGCGAAGTGGTCTCTATCGTAGGGGCCAGCGGGGCGGGTAAGACCACGCTTCTCCAAATCATCGGCACTTTGTCGCGCCCCGACAGCGGGCGCGTGGAGATCGACGGCCGCGATGTTTCGGCCTTGGGCGACAAAGCCCTGTCGCAGTTCCGCAACGAACACATCGGCTTCGTCTTCCAGTTCCACCACCTGCTGGCCGAATTTTCGGCCTTCGAGAACGTCTGCATCCCGGGACTGATCGGCCGGCGTCCCCGTGCCGAGGTCGAACGCCGCGCCGCGGAACTGCTCGGCATGATGGGGCTCACGGCACGCCGCAACCATAAACCCGGACAGCTTTCGGGCGGTGAGCAGCAGCGCGTGGCCATCGCCCGCGCACTGGTCAACTCGCCTGCGGTGCTCCTGGCCGACGAACCTTCGGGCAACCTCGACTCGCACAACCGCGACGAAATCCACCGCCTGTTTTTCGACCTCCGGGAACGGCTCGGCCAAACCGTCGTGATCGTCACCCACGACGAAAACCTCGCCGCCATGGCCGACCGGAAGATCACCATGTCCGACGGGCTGATCCTTTGCGGCGAAACGGTCCGGTAACATGAAGAAACTGCTTTGGTTGCTCTTGCCGGTTCTTGTCGGCTATGGCCTGTGGGACATCGTGCGCGAAGTGCGCGGGAGCTGGACCTCGGACTATTCCCGAACCTATTCGCACGCTGTCGGACAGACCATGTGCCGGGCATTCGACTCGCTGAACCTCAGTGGGCGGAATATCCGCATCGGGGTGCTGGACGCGGGTTTCGGTGGATTCCGCACCAACCGCTGGACGCGGTCGCTGCATGTCGCCGCCTGGAAGGATTTCACGGGCGGTGAGGACGACGCCCTTTTCGATGCCGGTTCCGAGGATCACGGCACGAAGGTCTGCGTCAACCTCGGAGGGCGTTCGGGCGATACGATCTGCGGATTGGCATGGGGTGCGGCGTATTACCTTGCGAAAACGGATTGCGCTCCGGTGGAGCCGCGCGCCGAAGAACAGCAGATGATCCGCGGCATCGAGTGGCTTCTTTCGCACGATGTCGACGTGATCTCTTCGTCGCTCAGCTATACGACGTTCGACGATTTCGACGGCTATACGCCCGGGATGCTCGATGGCCGCACCTCGGTGCTCTCGCGCTACCTCGACAGCCTGCTTACGGCGCGTCCCGACCTGGTTTTCGTGCAGAGCGCAGGCAACGAGGGCAACAAAAAATGGCGGTATATCTGCTTTCCGGCCGATGTCCGGCAGGTCATTACTGTCGGGGCGTGTGACTTCGGCGGTGATTCGCGTTACCGTTCCAGCAGCGTCGGACGCGAGGATGCCGGTTATGTAAAACCCGATCTGGTCGTCGGAGCCTCCCCGATAGGCACTTCTTTCTCGACTCCCGTCATCTCGGGCCTCTGCGCCTGCCTGCTCGAATACCGCCGTATGGAGCGCGAATCGCTGATTCGCCTGTTGCAGGCTTCGGCGACGAATGCGGCTGCTCCCGACTGCGAAATCGGTTACGGCGTTCCCCGAACCGAATTAATTCTGAAACAGCTTCGATAGTATGGAACAACTCCGCGAACTGCTCGAACGACTGCACGACAAGTACAACAATCCCGATTTTATTGCCGACGACCCGATTTCGGTTCCGCATCGCTATACGGACCGCGCCGACCGCGAAATCGCAGGCTTTTTCTCTGCTACGATCGCATGGGGCAACCGCAAAGCCATCGTTCGCAGCGGCCACCGTATGATGCACTTCATGGACGATGCCCCGGCGGATTTCGTGCGCAATGCTTCTGAACGCGAACTGGCCCTGCTCTCGTCCTATGTCCACCGCACCTTCAACGGCCAGGACCTGCGCGATTTCGTGCTGGCCCTGCGGCGCATGGAGGAGCGCCACGGCGGTATCGGGGCCTTTTTCGAGAGCCGTTACGAGGCCGTGCAGAGCATGCCCGCCGTGTTGGCCGACTTTCGCCGCGAATTTTTCGCCGGGGACCATGCGCCGCGCTGCGAGAAGCACCTCTCGTCGATCGAGAAGGGAGCGGCCTGCAAACGGCTCTGTATGTACCTGCGCTGGATGGTGCGCCGCGACGACAGGGGCGTGGATTTCGGCGAGTGGCAGGCGATTCCGATGTCGGCCCTCTACCTGCCGCTCGACGTTCATGTCGGCGACATGGCGCGGGCGCTTGGGCTGCTTGCCCGCCGCCAGAACGACTGGCGTGCCGTCGAGGAGCTGACGGCCGCCCTGCGCGTGTTCGATGCCGGGGACCCCGCGCGGTACGATTTTTCGCTGTTCGGCGCCGGCATTGACGGCTATCTGTGATAGCCGCAATTAAGAATTAAGAATTAAAAATTAAGAATTATCTTCCGGTTTAAACAATTCACGATTTGTCAGGACCGTTGCCCGATGAAGGTCGGCACCGACGGGGTCCTGCTGGGCGCATGGGCCGCGGTGCGGCCGCAGGACGAACGAATCCTCGACGTGGGCACGGGTACGGGGCTGATTGCCCTGATGCTGGCCCAGCGTGCGCCCGGTGCGCTGGTTACGGGCGTCGACATCGACGATGTCTCGCAGGCCGGCGAGAATGCCGCCGCATCGCCCTGGGGCGACCGGGTCGCGTTCAGGCAGTGCCCCGTACAGGAGTTCGAAGCCCCGGAGCCGTTCGACCTGATTGTCTCCAACCCGCCGTTTTTCGTCGACTCGCTCACCTGTCCCGACGAGGGCCGCACCACGGCCCGCCATGCCGTGCACCTTCCCTTCGACGAACTGCGCGACGCTGTCCTGCGCCTGCTGGCGCCCGGGGGCCGTTTCGCCGTCGTTCTCCCCACGACCGAAGCCGACCGTTTTCTCGGGATCTGCTTTGGCCGGCTCGGCCTCTTGCGCCGCACTGACGTGCGAACCACGCCGCGCCGCCCGGCCAAAAGGGCCTTGATGGAGTTTTCCCGTGCGGGTGAAACCGCCGCGGCTCCCGACCTGTCCGAACTGGTCATCGGTACGGGCCAGCACGAATGCTATACCCCGGAGTACCGTGCCTTGACCCGCGATTTTTACCTGAAATTTTGACGACACGCGAAAATAAGCTACATTTGTAAAACCGCATTAAAATTTTCGGACCATGAAACTCAGACTTTTGGCTTTTGCCCTGCTGCTCTCGGGCGGCATTTCGGCCCAGAACCCATACATCGCCCTGCAGGGTGCAAACGAAACCGCCGGCGGCATTACCGTTGCCCAGCCCCGGACTATCCTCGCTGTCGACGTTACCGTCGAGTGCGACGTGACCCTCAGCGGCCCTTATGCGCGCTATGCGCAGAAATACCTCGGAGTGCGCGCTCCGCTTACGGACAAAACGACGTGGAGCGTCACGGGGGCGCAGATCGCCCTGCTGGACGGCGACACCTACCTCAATGCTGCGGCGCCCGCCCCGGCGTCGGCCCGTGTGTTCTCGCACGCCTCTTCCGACCAGGAATTCGCCCGCCTGCAGCCTGACAAGACCGACATGACGACGCCTGCGCTGGAAGATGCCGCACGCGCCGCCGCTACGCAGATTTTCTCGCTGCGCCGCCACCGTATCGAACTCGTTACGGGCGAAGCGGGGGAGAACGTTTTCGGTGAAGGCCTCAAGGCTGCGCTGGAGGAGATTGACCGCATGGAACAGAGCTACCTGGAACTGTTCCTCGGCAAGCGTGTCGTTTCGACCGAAACCCGCCGCTATGTGGTCTATCCGCAGGCCGACAAGAAACAATACATCGTCTGCCGCTTCAGCCCGGCCGCCGGACTGCTTCCCAACACCGACCTTTCGGGCGACATCGTGCTGTTGCAGATCGAGCCTTCGGGCGCTGCGAAGAGCGACCTCGAAGCCGGCCCGAAGGAGACCAACGTCGTGGCATGCCGCGTGGCCGATCCCTCGACCTGCATCGTGATTTCGGGCGGCCGCGAATATGCCCGCGCCGTGCTCCCGATCTTCGAATTCGGCCGTACGATCAACGTCGCCCTGCCGCGCCGCAAATAAAAAAATTCCGATGGATTTTACCTCCCGCATGGCGGCACTGCTCGGGGCGTTCCGCCGCGAGCGCAACGGTGCTGTTGCCGATTCGATGCGCTTCTACGGTATGCCTTACGGGCTGAACTACGGCGTGAGCCTCCCGACGCTCCGCACGCTGGCCCGCGCCGAGGCTCCCGACTACGATTTTGCCAAATACCTCTGGCGGCAGGACGTACGCTGCCTGCGCCTCGCGGCACTGCATATCGCCGACCCTGCGCGCCTTACGCCCGAAGAGTTCGCTTTCTGGGGCGACGGGCTTCTCAACTCCGAGATGGCCGGGGAGGCGGCTTTCGCATTGCTGAACCGCATCGGGAATTTCCCCCGGCTGTTCGGGGAATGGATCGTTCCCGAGGCCGGATATCTGCGGCAGTATGCGGTTCTGATGGCCGCCGCCCGTGTCCCGCAGCCTTCCCCGGCGTGGGCCGATCCGGCTGCCGCAGCCGTGCATCGTGCCGCCGTTGCAGGCGCTGCGGAGGCGCACCTGCTGGCGCAGGGAGCCGTGGCGCTGTTCACGGCCCTTGGCGTCCGAAACGAAGAGAGCCGGCAGGCGGTACTTCGCGCGGCCGGTTCTCTGGGCTCGCTCCCTGCCGAAGACTACGTCCACGAGGAGCTGGCCTGGCGATTGGAGGTTTAGGGCTGCATCACCTGCTCGCGCTTTTCGAGTTCGCCCAGCACGTTGACCAGATGGTCGTAGCCGACGCGGCCGCTCTCGCGCCACAATACCTCCCCGCGGCAGAAAAACATCAGTGTCGGAACCGACATGATGTTGTATCGCCGCACGATTTCGGACATCTCGGGGTCGTCGATGTCGATTGCATAGACATCGACCCGGCCTTTCATCCGTTCCTGGAATTTGTCGACGGCGGGCCGCATCAACTGGCACGGTCCGCACCAGGTGGCGAAAAAGTCGATGAACGTCAGCGCGTCCCGCCAGATAATCTTGTCAAAGTCAGTCATATTTTCTCGGTGTGATTGCATTCCGTTCGTATATTCTCAGCTTATTTCCACCCACGATATTCCTGCGTAGGCCTTGTCCGAAAGCTCTTTTTCGACATAGCCGATCGTGCGCCGCAGTCCCTCGACGAGCGGTGTTCGGGGCGTCCATCCCAGTTCGCGGCGTGCCGCCGAGATGTCGGGCGTCCGGCGGCGGCTGTCGTCGATACGCGCTTCGGCGTGGACGATCTTCGAGCGGCTGCCCGTCAGGGCGACGATCTTTTCGGCCAGCGCGCGGATCGTCACTTCGTGGTTGCTGCCGAAATTGACCGTGCGCGTCGTCTCCGTCGGCGGGGCCTCCATCAGCAGCACCAGCCCGTCCACGATATCCTCCACCCAGCAGAAGGTCCGCAACTGCTCGCCGCTGCCGTTGATCAGGATGTCGCGGTTCTGCAATGCCGCTACGATCATCTTCATCACTACGCGCTGGTCCATCAGGTCGGCGCCGCTGCCGTAGGTGTTGAAGATGCGTGCGATACGTGCGTCGACCCCGAATTCATACTGGTAGGCGCGGTGCAGGGCTTCGCCCGCCCGTTTTCCTTCGGCGAGGATGTGGTGCGTCGAACAGCAGTTTACGGCCTCGACGGTCGTGTCGCGATAGCCCGTATTGTAAACGTCGCCCGTGGAGGCATAGAGGATGCGGGCATGTTCCGCACGGGCCGTGTCGAGGGCGTTTATCGACCCCAGTACGCTGACTTTGAGCGTCTCAACAGGCAGGGCCTTGTTGTAACGGACGCGCGACGGCGCCGCGAGGTTGTAAATCTCGTCGCAGCGGATACCGAAAGCGTTGATGATATTGTGGCGGACGTACCGGAATTCCGGGTGCGGCGGCATGTCGCGCAGCAGCGGCGAATTGGCGGTGTCGCGTATGTCCACGCAGAAGACTTCGTGCCCGTCGTTCAACAGACGCAGGCACAGGTGGGTCCCGATGAATCCCACGCCGCCCAGTATGACTACTCTCTTTTGCATCTCTCTTCCCTTTTTACGGGAAGAAGAGCAAATTTTATTCCATATTGACGGCAATTCGGCAGACGCCGCACTTCTGCGCGCCTTGCCGGAATCAGATCGTATGACCGACTGTTAAAATCCCTTTAAAGGGATTCTACGAATAGCGCTTTGGGGAGTTGGTCGACGCTGTTGATCGAAACGACCTCGATGCCTTTGGGGCGTTTGCCGCCTTTGGCCAGGTAGCCCGATACGACGATGCGCCGGAATCCCAGCCGGGCCGCTTCGCTGATGCGCTGTTCGGTGCGGGGGGCGGGGCGTACTTCGCCCGAGAGGCCGATCTCACCTGCACAGCAGACACCCTCGGCCACGGGACGGTCGTAGTAGGACGAAATCACCGCCGCCACGACCGCGAGGTCCAGCCCCGGGTCGGCGACCTTGAATCCTCCCGCGAAATTCAGGAATACGTCCTTCTGGAACATCTTCATCCCCACGCGTTTCTCCAGCACGGCCAGCAGCATGTTCATGCGCCGGGCGTCGTATCCCGTCGTCGAGCGCTGGGGCGTGCCGTACGCCGCGCCGCTCACCAGCGCCTGCACCTCGATCAGGTAAGGCCTTACGCCGTCGGCTGAAGCGCCTACCGCGATGCCGCTGAGCGGTTCCTCGTAGTGGGTCAGCAGGATTTCCGAAGGATTGTCCACACCCCTCAGCCCGGCGTCGAGCATCTCGAAAACCCCGATTTCGAACGTTGCGCCGAAACGGTTCTTAATACCCCGCAGGATGCGGTAGATGTTGTTGCTGTCGCCTTCGAACTGCAAAACCACGTCGACGATGTGTTCGAGTATCTTGGGGCCGGCTATCGAACCGTCCTTGGTGATGTGTCCGATGATGAAGATCGACGTTCCCGTCGATTTGGCATATTTGAGCAGCGTCGCCGCGCATTCGCGTATCTGCGACACGCTCCCTGCCGACGAGTCCAGGAGATCGGTGTAAATGGTCTGTATCGAGTCGATCACCACCAGGTCGGGCTGGTGCTCGGCGATCTGTGCAACGATATTTTCCAACAATGTTTCGGGGTAGATCAGGCATTCGTCGTTGCCGATGCCGATACGCCCCGCGCGCATCTTGATCTGTTCGGCCGACTCCTCGCCCGATACGTAGAGAGTTTTCAGCCCGTTCGCCGCCAGCGCGATTTGCAGCGAGAGGGTCGATTTGCCGATTCCCGGCTCGCCGCCCACCAGGATCAGCGATCCCGGAACCATGCCGCCGCCCAGCACCCGGTTGACTTCGGGGTTCCCCAGGTCCAGCCGGATGTGCTCGCTCTCGCGGATGTCCCTCACGCGCTGGGGCTTTGCCACAGGCAGGGGCCCCGCCACGGTTGCCGGAACCGAACCGCTTTCGCGGGCGATGATCTCCTCGGTGAATGAGTTCCACTCGCCGCACGAGGGGCAGCGTCCCAGCCATTTCGGGGCTTCGAATCCGCAGTTTTTGCAGAAAAATGCTTTCTTGACCTTTGCCATAACCCGACTATTTAGCGTTTGCCGAGGTGTACTCCTTGCGCACGGCTTTCGTGATTCCGGCATCGGGGTAGAGGGCTTGGTACTGCCCGGTCAGGTCGACCGTCAACACGGCTTTGCTCGTGCCGTCCTCCGCTTTATAGGTCGCGACGGTGCAGGTGTACTCCATCGCCGGTTCCGGGCAGTAGAACAAAATGTCGGTCGCTCCCGGGTCTTTGAAAAAGACGCCCTTCACCTCGCCGGCCTCTGCTGCCGTGTTGATTCGCAGTTGCCCGCCGTTGTACTTGGTGAACGACAGCGTGTAACCCCCTCCCGCCTTCACGGGGGCCGCCGCAACGATCTCCGCCTTGATCTGTTCGATCACCGGGTCCGGTTCTCCTTCGCCGGCTTTCGTTTCGGACGCCGGGTCCGTAGGATCGGTGGGATCAGTCGGTTCCTCCGGGTCGGTCGGCTCTTCCGGATCGGGGTCGGGTGTCGGGACGGTGATTTCTGCCTCGACACGCACGACGGGGTATGCCGTCGTGTAGAACGCGTCCGAGTCGTCTCCGCAGGCGGTCGCGCCCAGCAGCAACAGACAGGCTGCGCAATATTTCAGTTGTTTTGTCATAATCCTAAATCCTGATCGATCAGCACCACCAGCACGCGCTTGTCGGGCCAGCAGCGCAACATTTCCATCCGCGTGTTGCAGATGCGGTCCTGCGAATTGCAGTCCATGCAGACGCCTGTTTTGGCGCAGGGCGTGCGGAATCCGGGGTGGCGTGCGACGTTCTGCGGCGCGGCGATCCGGCGGATGCGCTCTTCGGCCTTTTCGCGGTCGGCCGTGATCTTGTTGCGGCCCGCCACGATAATCACTTTGCGGGGTCCGAACGCCACCGGGGCGATGCGGTTGCCCTCCTTGTCGAGCCAGTGGAGCGTTCCCTGCTCCGTTATGGCATTCACGCCCGTGATGAAGAGGTCTGACAACAGGGCCTGGCGGCGGATTTCGAGCCGTTCGTCATAGGGCATCGAGGCGTCGAATCCGTCGAGCACCTTCAGCCGTCCGTCGCCCTGCATCCACTCGATGATGCCCGTTGCGCGCATCGTCGTCGAGTCGCCGAACGACACGAGCTGCGGGCGTTCCGCTTCCACGACGGCTTTCATCACGCCGAAAGCCGTTTCGGTGTCTTTTACGACCTCGGCTTCGAAATGGTGTCGCCGCAGTGCCGCGGCGCAGGCTTCCAGTTTTTCTGCTGTTTGATTTGCCATTGGGAACAGTTGTCAGCGATACGTATAACGTCATACAAAGGTAAACTATTTTCCGGTTCCTGCAAAATCGTTCGTTCGTCGCATCGCCCCTGAAAAAAGAGGCATGGAATGTTCCATGCCTCTTTTTTTGTTTGCATATTCGCCGCCTCAGCTGACGCGCAGGCTCTCTTCGATCCTGCGGAGCATGTAGCGGCAGAAGTCGCGCGACGCAACGTCCTGCGCCACGGCTGCACCCCGGCGGTAGATGTCGCGGATTTCG
>ENA-UEPG01000134-UEPG01000134.1-human-gut-metagenome-genome-assembly--contig:-NODE-134-length-81967-cov-7.523776_pt1 | contig 81967 bp, 59 predicted proteins | sample MGYA00242893_ERZ507902 | MGnify/ENA primary metagenome ERZ507902 (study PRJEB26167, sample SAMN06115491) | human gut metagenome | host: Homo sapiens | place: China:Gansu | collected 2015-04-23 | study...
AACCGCTTCGTGAAGAACTTCGTGAAGTTCACGGGCAACGAGGAAGGCAAGAAGCTCGTAGCTGCCGGCCCGAAGGTTAAGTAATTTCCGATGACTGCGGCGCAGGCCGCGCATCGTCAGAACGCGGAAGCGGGGTATTTTCACCCCGCTTCCGTTTTTTTTGCGCATGTAGTGCGCCGTCCGGATCATGCCGTGCGGCGGAACGGACAGAGTCGGCAAAACCGGCAGCCCCGCAGATTCCGCAGCCCCTCCCCGCAGAATCCGTGGAACTTGCGGAGTCGGCGGAATTAGCGGAAGAACGGGCAGAACCCGCGGAGTCGGGTGTTTCGAAACCGGCGTTTTCTTTCGGAGTGTCGCCGGGCTGTTTTGCCGGCCCGTAACCTGTCCGGACACATCCGGCAAGACGAAACGCCCTGCTCCTCAAAGAGCAGGGCGTTTGTGTTTGTCCGCCGTTTGCGGCCGTTTTCCGCAATCCGTGTTATCTGCTGCAGGAACCGTCGGTGCGCAGTCGCTTGGGCATGAAGATCCGGTAGCCGATCGAGACGCCGAGCTTGTTGGGATACCACTCCGACGAGCCGTTGAACGGATCGGGGTTCTCCGGCTGCACCGGGCGGTGGGGATACATGTCTACCTTGCCGTCGAAACTGTATCCGTTGTAGTGGCTGTCCATCCATGCCCATCCGAAGAAGGCGTCGAGCAGCCACCGCTCCCCGAACTGGTGTTCGTAACCCACGCACAGGCCGATCATCATGCCGTAGCCTTTGCAGTAGCGGTCTTCGAATTTCAGCTTCCAGCCTTCGATATAGGGTTTCGACATGTCGAAAGCCATCATGCCGATATTGGCGCCCAGATACCAGCCCCGGTTGTGCTCCTTGAAGTAGCGGCGGTATTCGCCCATGAAGATGGCGAAGGTCATATGCTTCCGGTTGATCGACTTCCACGGCGAGACCACGATGTCGGTCTGCAGGGTCGATTTGGGGGATATGGCGAATTCCACAGAGGGGTTTACGACGCCGACCAGCGCATAGAGCGCGTTGAGTTTGACGTAGCCCTGCGATGCTGCGTTCTGTATGCCGAACAGCGAAAACAATACGATCAGGACCGAAATCTTGCGGAATGGCTTTTTCATCGGGACGGAATGTTTAGGAGGGGCAAATATATGAAAAAATCCGGCCAATATACGAATCGGGCCGGATTTTCATGCGGATGACACCGTTTCAGACGGTCATGATCTCCTTCTCCTTTCTCTGGAGCGCTTCGTCGAGCAGCTTGGAGAACTTCTCCAGCAGCTTCTGCGACTGGGTTTCGCCGTCCTTCGATTCGTCTTCGGGCATGCCCTCCTTCTGGGCCTTCTTGAATGCCTCGACGGCGTCGCGGCGGGCGTTGCGCAGGCTGATGCGGGCTGTTTCGGCTTCGCCGCGGATCTGCTTCACCAGCTCCTTGCGGCGCTCTTCGGTCAGGGGCGGAATCGTCAGGCGTATCTGCTCGCCGTTGTTCGAGGGGGTCAGGCCGATGTTCGAGTCGATGATGGCTTTTTCCAGCGGCCGGAGCATGTTCTTGTCCCACGGCTGGATCAGGATCGTCTTGGCGTCGGGAACCGTGACGCTGGCCGCGCCCGATACGGGCACCTGCGAGCCGAAGTAATCTACCATGATGCCGTTCAGGGCGTTGGGCGAGGCTTTGCCCGCGCGCACGTTCAGAAGTTCCTCTTCGAGGTGGTCGATAGCCTTCTGCATACGGCCGGAGGCTTCGTTGAGAATCGTTTTGGTATCCATAGTTATTCGAGTGTTTTTTCGATGGTTTTGATCATTTCGTCGAACTCTTCGGGGTCGTAGCCTACCGATGCCAGCACGACCTTGCCGTTGCGGTCGATGAGGAAATTACGCGGAATGTAGTTCGACGCATAACGGTCGTAGACGGTCTGCGAGGGGTCTAGCCCCATCGGAAAAGTGTAGCCGGTCTTTTCGCGGAACGCCGCCACGGTCTGGTGCGTTTCGCCGCGCGAGATGGGTAGGAATACGAAATCGCGGCCTGCGAAACGGTCGATCACGTCGCTCTGCACGCGCGCCAGCTCCTGCCGGCAGGGCGGACACCACGTGGCCCAGAAGTTCAGCAGGACGACCTTGCCTCTCAGTTCGGCGAGGTCGGTTTTGCCGCCGCCGAACATCTCGACCGTGAAGTCGGGGGCTTTGTCGCCGGCCTTCACGAGCGTCGTCGATTCGACGTCGCCTGCCTTTTTGCTGCTGTTGCCGCCGCACGAAGGCAGCAGCAGGATGACGGCGACGATCGCGACGATCAGCGCCAGCATGATCCATAATTGTCTGTTACTCTTTTTTGTCGCCATGTTTTTTCGTTGTTTTGGTTTGTCGGGCACTTTGTCGCACGGAGTCCGGAGTGCCGGCCGGAAGCTCCTATGAAAGCCCGGTTACGAGCGTTCCGATCTGTTCGCCTGCAAGTACTTTGCCCAGATTGCCCGGCGTGTCCATGTCGAAGACGATGATGCCGAGTCCGTTCTCGCGGCAGAGAGTGAACGCCGTGAGGTCCATGACTTTCAGCCTGCGGTCTAGCACCTCCTCGAACGTGATCCGGTCGAACTTCACGGCCGTCGGGTCCTTTTCGGGGTCGGCCGTGTAAACGCCGTCCACGCGGGTGCCTTTGAGCATCACGTCGGCTTCGATCTCGATGCCGCGCAGCGCCGATGCCGAGTCGGTCGTGAAGTAGGGGTTCGACGTGCCGCCGCCGATAATCACCACATAGCCCGCTTCGAGGTACTCGATGGCACGGGCCTTGGAGTAGTATTCGCCGATGGGTTCCATGCGGATCGAAGTCAGGACCTTGGCCTTCACGCCGTTGTCCTCCAGTGCCGACTGCAGCGCCAGCGAGTTGATGATCGTGGCCAGCATGCCCATCTGGTCGCCCTTCACGCGGTCGAAGCCCTTCTTGGCGCCGGTGAGTCCGCGGAAGATGTTGCCGCCGCCGATGACGATGCCGATCTGGACGCCCGTCCCGGCGGCCGCCTTGATCTGTTCGGCGTAGGACTGGAGCACTTCGGGCGAGAGTCCGTATTTCTGCGAACCTTGCAGCGATTCGCCGCTCAGTTTGAGGAGTATTCTCTTGTATTTCATGTTGCAATGGATTTACCGTAACGCGAAGATAGAAATTTTTTCGAAAAAAACCGGCATCAATGACTATCTTTACAGAAAATAGACGCCCTCCGGACCGCGTCCGAACAAATTCGGCGCGGTGTCCGGTGCGCACGCTTTTCGACGCCGTTCCGGAAAGGCTGCGTCCGGTCAAAAGGCGGACGGGCTTGCTTTTGTGCCCTGCTTGCATTATCTTTGTCTCGCCATGACGCCGGAAGAATACAGACTGCTTCTACATATCGATTCGCCGGAGGACCTCAAAAGGCTCTCCGCGGAGGAGTTGCGCGCTTACTGCGACGAGTTGCGACGTTATATCGTCGACGAATGTTCGGTAAATCCCGGACACCTCGCGTCGAGTCTGGGGGCCGTGGAGCTGGCCGCCGCCCTGCATTATGTCTTCGACACGCCCGCCGATAAGATCGTGTGGGACGTGGGACATCAGACCTATGCCCACAAGATCATCACGGGCCGCCGCGAAGCGTTCAAAACCAAGCGCCGGCTGGGGGGCATCAGCGGCTTCCCGCGCATGTCCGAGAGCGAATACGACGCTTTCGGCGGGGGACACGCCTCGGTGTCGATCTCGGCGGCCTTCGGCATGGCCAAGGCGGCCGAACTGCGGGGCGAGAAGCATCGGGTCGTGGCCGTCATCGGCGACGGTTCGATGACCGGCGGGCTGGCCTTCGAAGGGCTGAACAACGCCGGGGCCAGCAAGCGCACCAACCTGCTGGTGATTCTGAACGACAACAACATGGCGATCGATCAGGCCACGGGCGCGCTGAAAAACTACCTGCTCAAGATTTCGACTTCGGTCCACTACAACCGCTTCAAGCAACGGTTGTGGGGCATCCTTTCGCATACGCCGCGCCTGCTGCGTCTCTGCCAGAAGGCGGGCAACGCCGTCAAGCAGGGACTGCTCAACAAGAGCAATCTGTTCGAAAGTCTCAATTTCCGCTATTTCGGACCCGTGGACGGCCACAACCTCAAGGAGTTGGTGCGGACGCTTCGCGCGCTGCGCGACATAGAGGGACCCAAGCTGCTGCACGTCATGACCGTAAAGGGCAAGGGCTACCTGCCCGCCGAACACAACCAGCCCGTCTGGCATGCGCCGGGGCGGTTCAATCCCGATACGGGCGAGCGGATTTCGTCGCCGGGTTCGGCGTCGCGCTATCAGGACGTTTTCGGCGAGACGCTCGTCGAACTTGCCGAACGCGACAGCCGCGTCGTGGGCGTCACGCCCGCCATGCCGTCGGGCTGCTCGATGAATCTGCTGATGCAGGCCATGCCGTCGCGCTGTTTCGACGTGGGCATCGCCGAGGGGCATGCCGTGACTTTCTCGGCGGGACTCGCCGCCGCGGGCATGGTGCCCTTCTGCAATATCTATTCGACCTTCATGCAGCGGGCTTACGACAATGTGATCCACGATGTCGCCATTCAGGATCTTCCGGTGGTGATGTGTCTCGACCGGGGCGGTCTGGTCGGCGAGGACGGCGTGACGCATCACGGAGTCTTCGACATGGCGGCCTTCGGCTGCGTGCCGACACTGGCGATCGCTGCGCCGATGGACGAACTGGAACTGCGCGGCATGATGTATACGGGGCTGCAGTACGGCCATCCCTTCATGATTCGCTATCCCCGCGGCTGCGGCGAAGGCCGGATGTGGCGCGGTGCGCGGTTCGAAACCCTGCCCGTGGGCCGGGGACGCAAGCTCCGCGACGGAGCGGATGTGGCGCTGGTGACCGTCGGAACGGTCGGCAACGCCGCTGCACGCGCCGCCGTACGCGCTGCCGAAGAAGGGGTGAGCGCGGCCCATTACGACCTGCGCTTCGCCAAACCTCTCGACGAGGAACTGCTCCTCGAAGTGGGCGCGAAGTTCCGCCGCGTGGTGACGGTCGAGGATGGCGCCCTGCGCGGAGGCGTCGGCGAAGCCGTCGCGGCATTTTTCAATGCACGCGGGCTGGACGTTTCGGTGCGTTCGCTGGGCATCGGCGACGAGTGGGTCGAACACGGAACTCCGGCTCAGCTCTACGCCCTCTGCGGCTATGACGAGGAGGGTATTCTGAAAGCCCTGCTCGAAACGAAACAGGCGCCGGTCTGCGCCGAATAATATCCGGACTCCTTACATCGTAAACACCCAGTCGTCGGCTTTGCTGAGCGCCGCGTCCTGCCGGAAGCCTTCCCACTCGAACGCTTTCAGCTGCTGCGGATCGCCGATGCGGTTTTTGAGGATGTGACGGGTCATTTCGCCGCGGCACATTTTCGTATATACCACGACGGTTTTCAGCCGGTCGTCTTCGCGGATGCGGAATTCGGGGGTGACGACCCGCACTTCGCGGCAGATGCGCTTCCAGTCGAACAGCCGCTTCATCTCACTGCTGGCCAGATTGACCAGTATGCCGTCGTCGGCCTTGATCTTCTCCAGAAAGGCGTCCGTCAGTTTGTCCTGCCAATATTCGAAAACCGTCTGCTCGCCGTGGCCGGGCAGTACGGCGTCGCCTTCGAGCCGATAGGTGCGGATTGCGTCCAGCGGACGGAGCAGTCCGTAAAGGAACGAGGTGATGTTGAGGTGCGCCTGCGCATATTCGAAATCCCCGGCCGTGAAATCAGCCGGAGCGATCCGTTTGAACACGATGCCCGTGTAGGCCGCCAGCGCCGGCAGCGCCCTCTCCGCATCGTCGTGGAAACGGCTGTAGCGGAGCCGGTTCGTTGCGGCAATCCGATGGTTTACGCGCAGGATTTTCGCCAGCTCTTCGGTGGAGAGCGTCGCCAGCTGTCCGGCCAGCTCCCCGGCCTGCGCGCCGTAAAGGGGCGAAGTGGTGCGGGGTATCGGCAGGGAGGTGCTTTCGGCCATCGTTTTGGCACAGGAGAGGAGTATTTGCATGATTTGTCAGTTGTTGTCGCCCGCCTGCTCCGGAAAGCGGGTGAACGGGACGAAGGGCGTCACCGTAAAATCGGCGGTGAGCAGGTAGTCGCGGCGCGGATTTTCCATGTAAACGTTTTTGCAGATGCGGTAACGGGCGTATACGGACGGATAGATGCGCGGCGCGAGCCGGGCCGTGAAGCCGTAGGCGTACTCTTTCGTCTGCCGGGCGTCGCCGGGGACGGGAAATTGCGGGCGGCCGATGCCGATCAGCAGGGAGTTCCATGCGTCGGCGCCCGGCAGTGTTTCCCACCGGCCGTTTTGGAACCTGCAAACGGTGTAGTCCGTCCCGAAATAGACGGTCGAATCGCCGCGGTAGCGGATCGTAAGCCGTACGCAGTCGGTCTCCGCAGGGTAGAAGGCATATTCGGCGTCCATGCTCAGTCCGTCGGGCGGCGGCGTGCCTTCGGGGGCGGGCGGATAGGGCGTCGTGTCGGGATCGAACCCTTCGAGCCGGATCAGGGGGCTGTCGTGCACGTAACGGCGGAAGCGGGCTTTCATCGCCGAGTCGGCCCGGAGCAGGTGGACACGGACGATCCCTGCGGTTTCGTCGGTCCCGGACGACCGGACGGCGTCGGCGATGCTTGCTATTTCCTTGGTTGCGGATGCGCGGGCGGCGTTCGCGCTTCCGTCGAATGTTTCGCGCTCCGGTGTGCAGGCGGCGAATCCCCGGTCGGTCGTGAGCAGGATGTCGAGACGGCGCCACACGCTGTCCTGCAGTTCGCCCAGTTCGCGCGCCGTGGGACGGCGCTGGGCGGTCGCCGTACAACCGGCGGCGAGCAGCAGCGATAACAGGAGCAGTCTCATCGGCAGGCGGGTTATGCTACCGAACAGGGGATACCGAGCGTTTCGACGCGGGCGGCGATGGCCTGCAGCTCCTCGCGCGGAACCTTTTCGAGCGTCCGGCACGGGGTGTCGCGGTCGAGCGAGTAGACCATGACCTGCCGCGGCCGGATCTCTTCGATCAGCCGCAGCCATGCCGAGACCTCCTCTTCGGTCGTGTTGTCTGTTTTCTGTCCGTCGCATTCGCCGCGCAGGAACATGGTCTGCACGGTCAGGCGTCCGTCGAAGCCCTTCATCTGCTCCACGACGCCGCGGACGGTGTAGGCGGGGCTTTGGGGGTTGTTCATCAGACGCGCCGTGGCGTCGAACGCCGAGTCGAGTTTGAGGATGTTGTTGTCCACCCGCAGCAGGGCGCGGCGCACCTCTTCGCGGTGGAGCTGGGTGGCGTTCGAGAGCACCGAGACCTTGGCCGACGGGCACAATGCGTCGCGCAGGGCGATCGTATCGCCGATCACCGCTTCGAATTCGGGATGCAGGGTCGGCTCGCCGTTGCCGGCGAAGGTGATGACGTCGGGCGGCGTGCCGTCCGCCACCATGCGGCGCAGCGTCGCTTCGAGCTGCGTGCGGACATCTTCGCGGGCGTTGAATCGCCGTCCGCCGGGGTGTTCGGCGTTCCAGCCGCATTCGCAGTAGATGCAGTCGAACGAGCAGAGTTTCGAATCGGTCGGCAGGAGGTTCACCCCCAGCGAAAGGCCCAGCCGCCGTGAGTGCACCGGGCCGAAAATGATGTCGTGAAATAGTGATGTCATAATGCAAAAATACAAAATCGTTCGGAATTATAAATTTATGGCATTTTTAAAAATTATCATTGATTTAGTTTTTTCTTTTTGAAAAAATGTAACATATCATTATTTCAAGTACAATAATCGTAATTATATCTACTTATTGGGAGGTCTTCTTCTAGTATATTATATTCCGAAAAAGATAAGAAAGAATATAATAACTAATATTAGGCATCCTATATTCATTGATTGTAAAAAGCAACCTTCTGTTTTGGGAAAGAAGCTGTGATTACTAATTTGATATCCGCATTTGGGGCAGTGAGATGCCTGATCTGAAATGCTATTCCCACATTCTGGACAATTGATTAGTGCCATAATTAAAAAATCTATTTTGTTATAGTTAGTCGATAATATGTATAATGTTTTTCGTAATACTTGCTTTTGATTTTTTCTTGAGATAAATTGACTGTATATGTTGAAAATGTCCAGTGAAATGAATTTAGGGGTGGTTGCGAACCTAATATTTTAGATATATGATTTTTGAGTAGAATAATATTTGATGTTTGAACTAATATTGTATCATCATATAATGGTTCGATTAACATCGATAAAGTATGTAATTTATTATTGACAAATTTGGGTTGAATATCAAAGATTATGGAAAACGATTGTGTGCTAGTAAAATTGCCAACTGAATTATCATGAACGGTTATGTTCTGGGTTTCAAACCAATGCATGCAATATGTGTTGTTATCCCATATCGACATTTTGCCACTGTTCTTATATTGTTTGATAAGTGAATTATATTCTAATTTAGACATTCCAAGATGAAATCCGAGAAGAATATTTGGTGAAATTGTAGATATTCTATCTTCTTGTTGAGTGTTTTGTTTTGACTCTGCGTTTTGTTGTGTTGGTATTTTTTTTTGTTTGTTTTGTGCAGAAAAAATAGTGATGGCACTCCCAATTATACAGCCACCCAAAAGGAATAAGAGGATTTTATTCATAAGATTGTTTTTTTGCGAGACCGCTGACTCCTTTACGATCATTTGTTAAAAAAAGAAGTGTGGAGTCTATTGCCTATCTGTTAGGAGGTTCTGGTAAACCTTGAGTCAAATAAACAATACTCCACACCTGCGAGTATGGAATATTGTTTCGCATACGATTGCAAGTGAATGAGTGTTATTGTTTTTCTTGACTCTATGAAATTTACCAGATTTCCTAACAAGAATAAAAGCAAAACACTTTCATCAAAATATGTCTGTCTATGAAGACAACACAAAGATACGAATTATTTGTTAATGATGCATATGAATTGAAAAAGCTAAGTAATTTTCCTATCTTTACAAAAATCATTCTCCTATGAAATTCAGGTTCGGACTGCTGCCGCGCGTCGTACTGGCCATCGGGCTGGGCGTGGGATGCGGCTTTTTCTTTCCCGAATGGGCGACGCGCATCGCGCTGACGTTCAACGATATTTTCGGGCAGTTCCTCTCGTTCGTCATTCCGCTGCTGATCCTCGGTCTGGTGGCGCCGGGCATCGCCGATCTGGGGAAGAACGCCGGGTGGCTGCTGGCCGTCACGGCGGCGCTGGCCTATGCCTTCACGCTTTTTTCGGGCTTCGGAACCTATTTGGTGGGGCGGGCGGTCTTTCCCGCGCTGCTCGAAGGCTCGCAGGCCGTGCTGCCCGACGATGCGGGCGCGGCGCTTACGCCCTATTTCACGGTTCAGATGCCGCCGCTGTTCGGCGTCATGTCGGCGCTGGTGCTGGCCTTCGTGCTCGGACTGGGCATGGCCTATACCCATAGCGTGAAGCTCAAGGGGGTGATGGACGAATTCAAGGGGATTATCGAACGCGTGATCGGCAGCGTCATCATTCCGTTGCTGCCGTTCTATATCTTCGGCATTTTCCTCTCGATGACCCGGTCGGGGCAGGTCGCGGGCGTGCTGGGCGTCTTCGTGAAGTTGATCGCGGTGATCTTCTGCATGACCGTCGTGCTGCTGCTCGTGCAGTTCTCCGTCGCCGGACTCGCGGCGCGCAAAAATCCGCTACGGATGCTCCGCACGATGCTTGCGGCTTACGTCACGGCGCTCGGAACGCAGTCTTCGGCCGCCACGATCCCCGTGACGCTGGCGCAGACCCTCAAACTCGGCGTGCGGCCCGAAATCGCATCGTTCGTCGTGCCGCTCTGCGCGACGATCCACCTCTCCGGTTCGATGATGAAGATCGTCGCCTGCGCGCTGGCCGTGTCGATGATCGCCGGACTGGAGCTTCCGGCCGGAACGTTCGTGGGATTCATCCTGCTGCTGGCCGTGACGATGATCGCGGCTCCGGGGGTGCCGGGCGGGGCGATCATGGCCGCGCTGGGACTGCTGGAGTCGATGCTGGGATTCGACGAAACGCTCGCCGGACTGATGATCGCCACCTATATCGCCATGGACAGTTTCGGCACGGCGACCAACGTCACGGGCGACGGCGCCGTGGCGGTGATCGTCGATGCGATCGACCGGCGGCGCTGAAAACCGTTCCGGGGCCGCCGAAAGCGGCCTTTTTTCTTTTTATACCTGTGTAAATAAGTATAAATGCGTACCCGTGCCGAATAAAAAACGGCTAATTTTGATGGCTAAAAAGGTTTTTTTGTACTTTTGCGCGTCCGGAACGGAAACTAACATTAAATTATATACATTATGGTTGATATTTTTGCACGCCTTGAAAAAAATGCAGGCGGACCTATCGGTCAGTACATGTCGTACGCCCACGGATATTTCGCGTTCCCCAAACTGGAGGGCGAGATCGGTCCCCACATGGTTTTCCGGGGCAAAAAGATGCTCAACTGGAGTCTGAACAACTACCTCGGTCTGGCAAACCATCCTGAGGTGCGCAAGGCCGACGCCGAAGGCGCAGCCAAATTCGGTATGGCGGCCCCGATGGGCGCCCGTATGATGAGCGGTCAGACCGTTTATCACGAACAGCTCGAACGTGAGCTGGCCGAGTTCGTCGGCAAGGAGGACGCTTTCCTGCTCAACTTCGGTTATCAGGGCATGATCTCGATTATCGACTGCCTGCTGACGCCGCGCGACGTGGTTGTCTACGACGCCGAGGCGCATGCCTGCATTATCGACGGTCTGCGTCTGCACAAGGGCAAGCGTTTCGTGTACGGACACAACGACATGGATTCGCTGCGTCTCCAGCTGCAGCATGCCACGGACCTCGCCGAGGAGCAGAACGGCGGCGTGCTCGTGATTACCGAAGGTGTCTTCGGCATGAAGGGCGATCTGGGCAAACTCGACGAGATCGTGGCGCTGAAGAAGGATTTCCAGTTCCGTCTGCTGGTGGACGACGCGCACGGCTTCGGTACGATGGGCGAGGGCGGCCGCGGTACGGCTTCGCATTTCGGCGTGACCGACGGCGTGGACGTGCTGTTCAACACTTTCGCCAAGTCGATGGCCGGTATCGGCGCATTCGTCTGCGGTCCCCGCTGGCTGGTGAACCTGCTGCGTTACAACATGCGTTCGCAGCTCTACGCCAAGTCGCTCCCGATGCCGATGGTCATGGGCGCGCTGAAGCGTCTGGAGCTGATCCGCAACCATCCCGAATATCAGCAGAAGCTGTGGGAGATCGTCCGCGCGCTCCAGAACGGCCTGAAGGAAAACGGATTCGAGATCGGCGTGACCAACTCGCCCGTAACCCCCGTCTTTATGAAGGGCGGTATCCCCGAAGCGACGAACCTGATCGTCGATCTGCGCGAGAACCACGGTATTTTCTGCTCGATCGTGATCTATCCGGTGATCCCGAAGGGCGAGATCATCCTGCGCGTGATCCCCACCGCAGCCCATACGCTCGACGACGTGAACTATACGATCGCGGCGTTCAAGTCGGTGCGCGACAAGCTCGAAGGCGGCATTTATGCCCAGATGCCGATTCCGGTTCGCGCCGACGAAGGCTTCAAGGTCCGCTAATCGGGATTCGCTCTGAGGGCGATCCGTATATAGATAAGGCTGCCATTTCCGGCAGCCTTACTTTACGAGACTTACATCAGTAGTTGATGTAAGTCTCTGTTTTTATGGATATTGATAGAGATTAGCATTTATAGGTTTAGAGTGATTTAAACCTTTTGAGGAGGGAAGCACTACTCTGATGTAGTCTGCTACGGTGGGTCTTTTGACCGCCGGAACAGCAATCCGAACGAATGCTAAACTCTATTTTTATGTTTACGATCAACATCAAAGGGAAAGCAAATCCCAAAGACCCGAAGATGGTCAAACTCGAAATGATTATCTTCAAAACAGCTTACGCACGAGTAACCAAAGTGCTTAATGTTTCCGGACCGGTTAAGGACTGGGATAATCAAGCCCAAGCCTTCAAAGGCAATGGCAGTACCCTTACCGCCAAGAACAAAATCCTGTTCGAACTCAAAAATCAGTATCAGAAAGTCGCTGAGGACTGGGATTACGAGGGACGAGTCTGGTCGCCGGTCGAACTATCGCACTGCTTCGACGAAGTTCAAACCCGCAAAGAGGAGGTAAAGTCACTCTCTGTTCTTCAAATGATCGACTCTCTAATCGAAAAGTTTACTCATAAAGAGCGATATAAGAATGGACAAATCATCACGAGTATTAATAATGCCCGTTCTTATAAGGAGATAAAGAACTCTCTATCTCGATTCACACAGGAGGTCTATAATCGTTCTTTCTCCTCTTACTATTTCAAAGAGATTAATGAACGTTTCCTGCTCGACTATACGCTTTATATCCAGAAAGTCGGCATAGAAAACGGCAACAAAGGCGGCTTGACTCAGAAACTCCGCCGCCTGCGTGCTACCTGCCGTTATGCCGAGAAGCAAGGTATCTACGGTGTGGACATGAAAGTATTCGAATGCTTGGGTGATAATATCAAATGGGGACAGACTACTTCCAAAGCGACTTCCTATGTAGCTCTTGCCAAACTGGAGAATATCGACCGTAGTTTGTTTTCGAAGAAAGAGCAGCTACACTTCGATCTCTTTCTATTCAGTTACTATACCGGAGGCATGGCCAATGTGGATGTATGTTATTTGACTTGGGACTCTATAAAAGAAGATAAGATCATCTATGAGCGCATGAAGTTTCCCAAACAAGCCAAGCCACTTTTGATTGAAAAGGCCAAGAAGATCATTGAGAAGTATCGCGGTACGGGTTTCGAGAATTATATCTTTCCTGTCTTTACTCATAAGCACAAGACCGATATGCAACGTACAAAGCGAATCAGTAATCTTACAGTCAAAATGACTATAACACTTGCTAAGGCTTGCCGCTTGCTAAAAATAAAGGATAAGCTGACATGGTACTCTGCCCGTGCCAGTTTCATTACCCGAATGGTAGATCAAGGTTACTCGCCATACGTTGTGGCCGAAATGGCAGGCAATAGTCCGATGGTGATTTACAAACACTATTATAAAAATACCAAGACTGATGAGATGCTCAAAGAGATGAATTCAATTTTTGGTGAATAAATTTCAATCTTGACAAACCTTTTCTGTCGAGACTCCCTATTCATTTATATACCGTCACAAGGCCGGTGGAATATTCATCACTAAAAAACATCTGTTATGAGCAAAAATGTATTGCAAGTCTTTGATAAGCTATTGCTACACCTGTCACAAATTGAGAGAGAACGAAATGGTCAGATAATTACCGGCTCCCAAAACGAACGAAAGTTTCGGTATGTTCGGGATTGTCTGTGCAATTTTACCCAAACCGTGATGAAGCGAGATTTCAGCATACTGACTTTTGATGATATTGACACGCAATTCCTTCAAAAGTATGTCAACCATTTGAATGGACACAATGTGGAGAATAAACTGCAAAAACTTCGTCGAGTATTCCGAGAGGCTAATGCCGATACCTCAGTTTTTGATGAAGTGAAGATTCCGGTCAAATTGGAAGGTGAGCCATTGTCGGTGGATTATACCATGATTGAACGGATAGAATTTATGAGCCGGAGCAAACTCACAGATAAAGAAGAATTATATATCGACTTGTTCCTGTTTGGCTATTATACCGGAGGTACGACAATTAATGAGATGGCATCACTTAAAATATCCTCCATCAAGAAGGGGTACTTGTATTGCAAGCGGAATGCATCTGAAAACATTGCCGTCATCCCTTTGTGCTCAGAAGTATTACATATCATCGACGAATATCAGTCGATGTGCTTTGACGATTACCTGCTCCCAATCTTTACCCATAAACACAACTCTCCCGAACAACAACTCGGAAGAATCAAGCGTATCTCGGAGTTGACAAACCAGACATTGAGAAAGGTTTCAAAGATGCTTAAACTTGAGAATGTGATTACGATGGGAATGGCAAAATCCATATTTATTGAACACCTGCTATCAAATGAAGTGCCTTATGAAAAGGTCGCTCAGTATTTGGGTTGCTCAATAGAAACCGTACTCCGACACTCCGAAAAAATGCGTCAAAATTATGGTGAATAATATGCATAAGATACGGACTAACTATACTGATTTTACTTGCATAATAAAAGTGAGTAATTCGAGTAAAAACAACTCCCTTTCCTGTATATCTAAAATGAGGGAAATGAAAAGAAATAGGGTGTCTCTAAAATCGGGACACCCCTTTTTCTTATATACACCTAACAACTATCAAGTTATTATAATACAGGTATTTGTATATTAAAACCATACAAGTTTCGCCATTTTTGTAATTTTCTTTTTTTCTACTTCTTTTCTAATCGATTCCAATGACTTTTTTGAAGCGAAAAAACTTCAAAGATCATTGTTATGTTTACGGTAAATATCAAAGGGAAAAGAGACCCTAAAAACATCCATTTTGTCAAACTCGAAATGGTGTTCTATAAGCGAGGTTATGCTCGCGTTAAAAAAGTTATCAATATCACAGGGCCCTACTCGGAGTGGAGCCAAAAGTCACAGCTTTTCGTCGGAAAAGAATCTTTCGAAAAGAATAAGTTTCTTCAACAGCAAAAGCTCAAATACCTCAAAGTTGGCGAGCGTTGGGAGGCCCAAGGTAAAGATTGGATTCCGGTGGAGCTATCTCACTATTACGATACCGACCCAAACTATCGAAACAAATACATCCCAATCTCAGATGTTATCGAAGAACTGGCAATAAAGTTCGACAATCAAGAGCGATATAAAAATGGTCGTGTACTCAAAAGCCTGTCTACATCACGAAAGTATCGCTACTTAAACACCTCGCTGCAACAGTTTACTCGAAGTAAGTATCATCGGGATTTTACAAAGTATCGGTTTCGAGACCTAACACAGAAATTCCTTCAAGACTTTGTTGTCTGGGTTCAAATCAAAGCTGCTAAAAATGGAAATACTGGTGATGTCAGTGGTAAACTTCGAAAATTGAAAGCAGTCTGTCTTTACGCTAAAGAGCAAGGAGTGTACAACGTGAATCTTAACGCTTTTGGTTCATTTAAGGAGAAGCTAAAACATCGCATTACTACCCCAAAAGGAGTATCACCAGAAGTGATGCAACAGATAGAGTCTTTCGACCGAATGTTGCTTACCAAGAAGGAACAATTCTACCTCGACCTGTTTTTGTTTAGCTACTATGCCGGAGGAATGTCTGCTATTGATGTTTGTTTACTTACCCGAGATCAAATCAAAGACGATCAGATTATCTATGAGCGTACTAAGTATGACAAGCAGGCACGAGTCATCATCATCGACAAAGCAGCAGATATTATCGAACGCTATCGCACCGAAGCTTATATGAATTACGTCTTTCCGACCATCAAGCGATGCAATCTAACGCAGACCAAGCTTTACGGGCGAGTGAAGCGAATAAATGAGAAAGTCAACGAGACGCTACAAAAAATCTGCGACCATTGCGGCATCAAATCGCGAGTAACATGGGGAACCGCTCGCAGCAGCTATATCTCCAAGATGATTGATGAGGGGTTTCATCCGCTCCAAGTTGCAGAACTCGCTGGTAACTCTCCACAAACCATCTACCGCTACTACTATACCATATCCAACAAAGAAAAAATGAAGGGAAAAATGAATAAAGTCTTTTAGGAAAGAATTATTTGCATATTAATTATCAATGATATATCTTTGCATTATCAATGATAATTAATTAAATGATAGAAGTTTCAGAAATAAAAACCATTCAAGTAGAAAGTTATATTGATACTTTGAGAGATATACCTGTTGGCGCAAACCGAGTGTATCTTTTGATTGGTACTGTCTATACGGGTTTTCATAATGCTAAAACCAGATTGTCAAAACAAAACTTGCAATTTGTGTTTAGGAGGTTTAGTGAAGAGAATAAACAATTTCTTGAGGTAAAACGATTAAAATAAATATATATGGCAAATGAGCGTAAAACCGATTTTTTCATCGGGAAGCTATTGGATGGAGCTAAAATAGACTATACTCCCAATGGCAGTAGTATCAAGGAAATTAAAGATGCCTTGAAAACTTCATCAAAGAAAAAAACAGGGAGAGCAGGTTTCCCTGAATTTGTTTGCAAGTCAAAAGATTTTATTATTGTTGTTGAAGATAAGGCTGATCTAAGTATGCAAGCGTTATATGCTGATGAAAATAATACCACTTTGCAAATGGATGTAAAAGCAATCACTGAATATGCTGAAAATGGTGCGCTTCATTATGCCAAAGAAATAATTAAGAAGACTTCATTTGACAAAGTATTTGCTTTTGGATGCTCTGGAGACGAAAAACATCATCTAATCCGCCCAATATTTGTTGATAATAGAGGCTGTAAGCTGCTGACCCCTGTCGATAACTTTGAGAATTTTGCCCCAGAAAATATCGAGAAATATTATCGAGAGCAAGTTCTTGGCGAAGTACCTCAAGAAACTTTGGAGCTAGAAGATATTATCAAGAAATCAGCTGAATTACATGAAGCCTTACGGAATTATGGGCAACTTGGAGACTCCGAAAAACCGCTTGTAGTTTCTGCAATATTGCTTGCTTTAAAAGAAGAGACCTTTTCAATTGAGTTGTTAAAAGGAGATGAGTTAAAAACTGATGGGCAGATTATTTTTGATGCTTTGACCACTCACTTAGAACGAGTAAAAGTAGAGCCGCAAGCTAAAAAGAATTTAATACTCAACCAATTTACCTTGATAAAAGACCGTCCGATGTTAAATCGGATAGATGACAGATTAACTGATAAAGATTCAAAATTAGCAAAAACACCTCTAAAATATTTTACGGAATTTCTTAAAAGGCATGTTCTTTCTTCAGTTACAACTAATTCATCGGAAGATGTATTGGGACGATTTTACGGTGAATTCATTCGTTATAGTGGTGGGGATGGGCAGTCGTTAGGTGTAGTTTTAACGCCGAGTCATATCACAGATCTATTTTGTGACTTAGCAGACATTAAACCAACGGATGTAATTTTTGACCCTTGTTGTGGTACCGGTGGATTTCTTATTGCTGGCATGTACCATATGCTAAACAAAGCAGAACCGTCACAATATGCTAACATCAAACAAAATCAAATTCATGGTGTAGAGGTTCGAGATGATATGTTTTCTATTGCTACTACCAATATGATTCTAAGGGGTGACGGTAAAAGTAACTTAATTTGTGAGGACTTCTTGAAAATTACAATTTCAGACTTACGTAGGATTAACGCAACAGTCGGTTTCATCAACCCTCCATATTCTCAGGCAAAGAATAAAGAGACTGCACATTTATCTGAGATATGTTTTATAAGGCACCTGCTCGATGGCTTGTCAGATGGGGCCAGATGTGTCGTCATTGTTCCTCAATCGACAATGATTGGTAAAACTAAAGAAGACAAGAAGGTTAAACAGCTTATTCTTAAAAAACATACACTGGAAGGAGTAATAACATTAAATAAGAATACATTCTACGGAGTTGGCACAAATCCCTGTATTGCAGTATTTACAGCGCATAACCCACATCCTAAAAACAAATATTGTAAATTTGTTAATTATGAGGATGATGGTTTTGTTGTCAATAAACATATTGGTTTGGTTGAAACAGAACGTGCCAAAGAGCGAAAAGCTCGGTTATTGTCATGTTGGCTATATGATGCTCCAGCTGAAACTAAATTTATGGTTAAAACAACCATTGAAGCTAGTGATGAATGGCTACATTCATTTTATTACTTTAATGATGAATTACCGAATGAAGCAGATTTCGAGAAAACGATGGCAGATTACCTGACATTTGAATTCAATCTAATAACCCATGGAAAAGGTTATCTATTTAATATGGAGGATTAACTATGCAAAATATACTTAAGCAGGTACAATGGGACAAATTTAAAATTGAAGACTTATTCTCTGTTACAATAGGACAAAATATTGATGGAAATAAAGTTGATAAAAGCACAGGAAAAACTCCATACATTACTCGCAAGGAATCAAACAATGGGTTAGATGGATTTATAAATGCTTCTCAGTCCATGCTTAATATTTCTTTTCCTGTTATTACGATAGGAAATGAGACAGCAGAACCTTTTGTGCAAACTTATAATTTTTTTACGGGAACAAAAGTTAATATTTTAATTCCCAAAGTAGCACTTTCAAAATATGTTTTGCTATTTATCTGCAATGCTATAAAGATGCATAAAAGTAAGTATTCCTATTCGTACTCTATAAATTCAACTCGGCTTAAAAAACAAACAATTCTTCTACCTATTAATAAAGATAGTGTTCCTGATTATGAATTTATGGAACAATATATGGTGAAATTAGAAAGTAAAAAAATTAGTTCTTATAAAATGTATATTTCAGAACGAAAAACAGAATTATTTGCGAATGAAAAAATTGCATCATTAAATGAAAAAGTTTGGAATGAATTTAAAATTGGAGCATTATTCAACATAAAAGCGGGAAAATCCAAAGGATTAAATCACCTAAAACGGAATGAGAACGGCATAAGTTACTTAGGAGCTACAAATAACAATAATGGCGTTTTAGCACTAGTAGAACAAGTTGAAAATATGGTTCAAAAAGGGAATTGTATTGCTTTTATTCGGAATGGTGAAGGTTCAATGGGTTATTCCATCTATAAAAAGGAAGATTTTATTGCAACTTCTGACATTACAGTTGGATATAATGAAAATCTTAATCCATATGTGGGAATGTTTATAACTACTGTTGCTGATAAAGTACGAGGTAAATATAACTTTGGATATAAAAGAAGTGATGGAAGATTGAAGAAGGAAACATTGCAATTGCCTGTAAATGAAGAAGGAGAACCAGATTACAAATATATGGAACAATATATAAAACAGATAGAAATTGACCTATTAACCAAATATCTGACATTTATAAATAACAGAAAATAATTATGTAGTGGGCATACGATGACATAAAAGCCACATAGAATATTTTTTGTGTAGTCCCTTATGAAATTACCACTCTACGCAAGTTCTCTGTATATATCATTTATAGAGAATAGCTATGTAAAGGGTTATAAAATCCGAACAGACTGTATATCTTTGCAATCGAAATAAAACCATTATAAATCAAGTTCGTATAGGGTTACACGGTGGATTCAGTGCTTTATCCTCAAATGGCTATTGATATACAGTCTGTTATCAAAGAGTTAGAGCTGCCCTTTCGGCAGCCTTATTTTTGTTGCCGTTCGCTGCGGGGCGTTGGCGCCGGGCATGCCTGCGCGATCGCATCTGCACCGGCGTTTCTTTTTTTTTGCGTTTTCGGGCGGCGCAAGAGTAATTTTGCGACAAAATTCGCCGGAAAATTTTGCAGAATAAATTTTTCGGTTTATATTTGCAGTCCCGAAACGCAGGTTTCGAAGCTCGGAGCCGAGGTGCGGATGCAGTTGTCCCGCCCGTCCGAAAACGATAATTGCGGAAATAGCTCAGTTGGTAGAGCGCAACCTTGCCAAGGTTGAGGTCGCGGGTCCGAGTCCCGTTTTCCGCTCTGAAAATCAGCAACTTACAGAAATGAGGTTGCTGATTTTTTTGTCTGTCTACGGCAGAAAACAGGCTTAAAACAGCCTTTTCACGGCCTTGACTCTCCATAGACTCTCCATTAAACTCTCCATTGGAAATGCGCTTTCCCTCCTGCATCTAACGATGCAAAGCAATGACATTCAAAGTAATAATCCGAACTGATGTAATCTATAAAGACAATACCAGCCCCTTGTGTCTGCTTTTCTTCCATGACGGACGCAAAAAATCGGTCGGTTTGGGTGTTTCCGTAGTCCGTTCCTGCTGGGATGCACAAGCACAAAAGGTAACTGACGATTGCCCCAACAGGGACGATATTCAGTTTCAGATAACAGCCAAAATCAAAGAGTACGAGAAGAAGATTAAGAAACTGGAAGCCCTCGAAATCCCTGTAACCTTTGAAACGCTGTTTGAGACCATTGGTAAGCGTATGGATTGTACGGTAGGCGATTATTTCAGACAGATAATCGACAGATTGGAAAAGGTCGAAAAGTACGGTTCCGCCAGCAAACACAAGGTAACACTTGCCCTTATGTCGCAATTCCGCTCGGTCAATATGCGCTTTGATGAATTGGATTTAACCTATCTGCGTGAGTTTGAAATCTTCCTGCGTCAAAGGGGTAATGTAAACAACAGCCTTGCTACCAAGTTCAGCGTATTGAAAGCAGTCTATAACAAGGCAGTTTCAGAGGGCGTATTTGTTCCAAAATCGAATCCCTTTCAGCAATTCAAAGTGGGTAGCCTATGGACGAATACCCGCAAACGAGCCATTACGAAAGAGGACATTCACAAACTGATTGAGTTGGATTTATCGGACAGGGACTTTTACACCCAACTTGCCAAAGACATCTTTCTGTTCTCTTATTTCATGGCTGGAATCAATTTCAAAGACATCGCCCTGCTGACTTATGGAGACATCGACAATGGACGCATCTACTATGCAAGACGCAAGACAGGCAAGATGATGAATTGCTGTCTGACGGAACAAGCACAGGAGATTATCGACAAGTACCACACCGACCAAGTAGAGGAAGATTATCTGTTTCCAATCCTTGACCGCCAAATTCACACGACCGAGAAGCAGATATTGGAACGTGTTAAGAAAACGTTGAAACACGTAAACAAACGCCTGCACGAATTGAGTGAGGAAATAGGACTGCATACGCCATTAACGACCTATGTAGCAAGGCATACATACGCAACGGTCTTAAAACGGTCTGGCGTAAGCGTAGCCTTGATTTCCGAATCGTTGGGACATTCAGACCTATCCACGACACAGATTTACTTGGACAGTTTCGAAAACAGCCAAATCGACGCGGCCATGCAACATCTATTGTAAAGGTAAAAGAGGTCGGGAGCCTATCGACTCCTGACCTCTACAAACCTTATAAGTGCAAAGTAATTCTTAACCGAGATACTGGGTCAGCATATCCATAATCAACTGCTCCCGTGCCATACCTTTTATCGGGTGGGGTGTCATAATCTGGTCTGCTTGGTCGCGCGTGAGGTCGTTTATCTTCCGTTCCATTTCTGCCGTGAACACCTCGAAATCTTCATCGGGTTTCCATTGCTTAGTGATAAAGTCGATTAAATACCTGTTCATAAGGAATTTATCCTTAAATTTCCCTTGTGCGGCCTTGAACCACCTTATGCTGGCACGAAACCATGTTTTATCCTCAAAGATTTCAGGCAGTTTCTTCGTGTTCAGACACTCCACCAAGTCTTTTGCTTGCAGGGATTTCTTGCCGAAGCACCATAACGAAATCGTGGAGAGGGGACAAGCCTTACTGTGCAGGAACATGGCGAAATCGAATACCTCGTTGGCTTCTTTGAGCATCATGGCAGGTGCGGCCATGTAATCCGATTTTTTCCAAACGGTGGTGCAGATGTTCATTTGCGCTATGACCTCCGTAATCGACAATTCAGCATTGAGAGGTTCGCAAATTACAAGGTCATTCAAATCCAACTGCAAATTCTGATAAGCCACCAATCGGTGCTGACCGTCCAATACGGCGTAATACTTTCCTGCATCCTCGTTGGGAATCTCAAACCCTTTCAAATCCATCAGACGACCACCCATCTGAATTACCTTTTCTCCATCGGTTACCGTGATAGGGGTTAGCTGTCCATAGGCTTTCATGGATTTCTCTTTCTGTTTCACGGTTCTGACGTTTACAGGTCGATTGCCTTTGACAAATGCAAACTGACGCTGTGCGTCATCCATTGAAATAACCATCTTTTTCATGGCTTTTACATACTCTGTCCTTTATGCAGAGGGGCTGATAATGACTGCAATCCCTGCCCGAAGATTGCAGACTGCAAGGAACACCCTTGCGGCAGGGCAAAGGTACTGGAGCATAGGCCATAATAGATAGTGAACAGATGCTTCTCTCTAAATCAGTAAGTTATAATAAACCTCATAATATTATGTAAAATAATTGCCAAATTACTTGACTTTTGGACAGATATGTTGTATCTTTGCAAAGCAATTCAGCAAAGACATCCACACTACAAATTGAGCAGTTCCTATAAGGGCAGATTCGTCTGCCTTTTCTTTGCGTTGTGTTACCACATTTTTTGAGTACGAAATGAATATTCCCTTTAATAAGATAGTTTCAGAATCAAAAAATATGGAATCATTAAAAAGTGCATTCACTAAAAACAGCCACTTTTAATGACACATCATGTAAGAGTGAGAACAATTTATTTGTGCTGAAAAACTTTTCATCGAAAAAACGACGCACGATTTTTTACGATAATTTTTTTCTCACAACTCGTGTGATGAAAAACTTTTTTTGCCTGTTTTTTTATTCACGCATTTTTGCGTGTAAAAAAATATCGCTAAAAAAAGTATTCATCTTACTTGGTTGATGAATCTATTTTTCATGATTGAAACTGTTCTTCATTTATTGATTACCACGTTTTTTGAGTACGAAATGAAGATTTCCTATAAAGAATATATTTCAGAATCAGAAAATATGGAAAGCAGAATAGAAACGGATAGCAAGATTCGAGAGTTGAAAACGTGTTTGCTGTTTTTGGCTTATTTGTAAAGTTGCCATTTAATGATGGAGATTCCATTAAGATTAGAGATATAAAAGATTACCACATTTTTTGAGTACGAAATGGATTTTTCCTTTATAAGTATCTATTCAGAATCAGAAATTGTGGAAGATGCAGAGAGATTCCCATTAAAGAGGGAACAGACAAAAGATATATAATCACAATTAATAATCAACTATTTATGAATACTAATAACATTGCCAATCAAAATTGAACAATTAACGCTCCCGCTGGGGCAACTTACTTATCAGACTTTCTAACTGAGATTCCCACTAACTGCCTATTCAACAAGAAGCAGACAGGTTGCGGTGCTACCGAGTTGGCTATCCGCAACTCCATTCCGACCATTATCGCCATGCCTTATGTGGCATTGGTAAAGAACAAGACCATTTACCGCAAAGATGATATTTCCGTGCTGGGCGTTTACGAGGGCATCCAAGAGCAGGACATCATCGACTATGCACAGAACCATTCTCCATTAAAGATTGCCGTTACCTATGATTCCCTGCCACGAACCATTAAGGCATTGCAAAGTATCGGCATAGACCCTTATAAAGATACTTTCCTGCTGGTGGATGAATGACATGTTTTGTTCAACTCCTATTCGTTCCGTTATAATGCCATTAAGAATTTACTTGCAGAAGCCGCTAAATTCGATAAGGCAACTTATATGACAGCTACCCCTATTGAGCAGGAATATGTTTTAGAGGAACTAAAACACCTGCCTGTTTGTGAAATCAACTGACCACATTTACAAGAGGTCAAAATCCGTTCCCGTCAGACCTCTAAACCTGCCTACTATATCGTTAAGGAGTGCCGCAAGGTGTTGGATAAAGACTTACCCCATAACCTGCATATCTTCGTCAACAGCGTGGAGTTTACCGCAAAAGTAATCGACCTTGCAAAACTCACTCCCGAACAGGTTAAAGTGGTCTGTTCGGTTAGCGGGGACAATGGAGAGAACAACCAGCGCAAGTTGGGCAAGGATTATCCCATCGGCCAGCCGTCAGACCCCGTGAAGAAAATAAACTTTTACACCTCTACCTGCTTTGAGGGGTGCGATATTTACGACGAGAACGGCGTTACATTCATCGTCAGCGACGGCAACAAATCCCACACGCTGTTGGATATTTCGACCTTGTTCACACAGATTTGCGGACGGTTGAGAGATTCCAAATACAAGGGCGAGATTATACACGTCTATTCCACGACCAAGTACAGCCGTGATGTTACCCTCGATGAATTCGTGGCATCGACAAAGAAAGTGCTTGCAGAGGCGGTAAGTTATGCTGACGAGATAAACAAGTTGAGCGATACAGCACGGGAAAAGACCTTATCGAAAATCAAATATATCAACGAACAATATGTAAGGATAGAAGATAACCGCCTTATCGTGGATAAGAACCTCGCCAATATGGACATTGTGAATTTCAAAATCTGCCGTCATATTTACAGAACCTATGTAAACCTTACGAATGAACTGCAACGAAACGGTTACACGATAACCCGCCACACGTTCAGCGAGATTATGGAGAAGATAGAGAACAAGGACAATGCACGGGTTACGTTCAAAGAGTTGTTCGATGAATACCACCGTCTGAAAACGACCAAGCCGTTCTTTTCATTGGAGAGCCACGAGGACTTATGCGCTCAGATAGCGGTTAAATATCCATTGGTGAAACAGGCATACGACGAGTTGGGAACGGCCAAGGTGCAGGCATTGAAATACCATGTAGGCAATATTAAACGGGAGCTGATGAAACGCCAGGCAGCACCTACCGAGCATAAAATCGTGAAGATGATAAACACGACCTTTACCAAGCAGACGCCTATTGCCAAAAGTAAGGTCAAAGCAGAATTACAACGCATTTACGATGATTTGGGGATAAAGCAGACAGCAAAGGCAAACGACCTCAATAAATGATACGAGGTGAAGCAGACAACGCCTAAAATCAACGGCAGGACAACGGCATGTATTACTATAATTAGAGATAGGATGATAGCAAAATAATCATTACAAACTAATCTACACTCATAAAATTTATGTACCTTTAAACATCAAAACCATAAAGTATGAGTAATAAGTTTGAACGCTACAAGAAAGACCTTAAGAATTTAATAACGAGAGGCGCCTTACTATGTTATGTGATGGCTAAAGAACTCAATAATGGTGTTCTAACTGGACCTAATCTTGATGAAGTATCTCCAGATATTCAAGCTAAAATAAAGAAAACATCATTCAACCAAGAATATGACAAATGGTATAATGAATCTTTAGCTATTATTAGATTATTAATGCCAGATAGATTGGATGAATTTCGATTATTGTACAAAAATGAGAAACGCAAAGAAATATCATATGAAACGTATACCGTTTCTGATTATTTGATAGGATTAGTCAGAAAAACAACCATTACGGAGACATAATTGTTCCGACATCATGTGGTTATTCCAAATATGAAAGACAGTTTCAAATTGTGATGTCATTAGAAAGTCGATTTGAAAGTTCTCTTTTCGATATGCAACAATTGGTTCAAGCCGATATGTTTGATTCAGAATTAGATGCGGCAAGAGAATTGTGGAAGAAAGGATTTTTACGTGCAGCAGGAGCAATTTGTGGAGTAATATTGGAAAAGCATTTTGCTATCGTATTATCAAATCACCAAGTTGCAATAGCTAAAAAAGTTCCTCATATTTCTGATTACAATGAAGCATTAAAAAATAACGATATAATAGAAATTCCAACATGGCGTTTTATTCAAAGACTTGGTGATTTGCGAAATCTATGTGACCATAATAAGGATACCGAACCAACTAAAGATGATGTTGATGAATTAATAAAGGGAACCGATAAGATATTGAAAACGTTATATTGAAAATTGACTCCAGCCTAATACGGGTTGGAGTTTTTCTTGCCCACGAACAGAGTAACAGATCAAAGCCCCCTCCCTATGTCGAGAATGAAAACATAATAAAACCATGAAAACACTCGACAGAAAAGCAGCTGAAATCTTACGAGGATTATTGGCTCTGCAAACTACCAAGATTGACAACTCAAATGGTACTTATATGCCTGTGCATATTGAGTTGATAGACCGCACAGAAAAGTACAATCACATTTCGCTGGCTCATTACGGACAACAGAACGGCGATGCTATGCGCGACCCCGAAATGCTGTTTGCCCTGCACAAAGAATCACAGCAATTCATTCCGTACTATTACCGTAATGATTATATGGGTATGGAGCAGTACAGCGTTAGATGGACGGAAGAAGGTGTTTTGCTGAACCGTCGTTTACAGGCAGACCACACCGTATTTGCTAATCAATGGTTACGCAACATAGCCACACAACAGCACCTATTATGACAGCACAGCGATTAGTGGAGAACTGCGTACTGACAAATCAAACCGCAGTCGTGGATGAAATGCTGAATAAGAATTTGCTACCTGAAGAATATATCTATCCGTTCGTGGGTGATGTGATGGAATGGTGGTTAATTGATAGCTGGCTGGCAGAACGACTGAAACGAGAGGGAGAGGTTATTATCGACGAATACGGTTGCTATTGGTGGGGCAGGTTAGCAAGCGGGCAGGCTATCTGCATGGACGACGTGATTAGGAAGATTGCAGGAGAGTAAAACTCGGTCTGCATATCGACATAGCAAGAACGTAAATTACAGAGATTAGGGGCATTGCAATTCCGAGAAGATTTTGCAACCTCTAATTTCTGTTTTTATGTTGGCATAAGGTCGAGAATTGTAACCACGAACTATCTGCAACTCATAATTACAGAGTTTATACAGGCGTAAAGCCTATTTTTAATCCGCAACAGTTCCGAGAAATCGGAAAGATGTTTTGCTTTTTAGTTTGTCTTGTCTATCTTTGTGGGACATACGACAAACACGGAAAGTGTAAGTTTATTCTCGGATACGAATCTGGAAAATTCAAAGAGAGAGAATAGGCCGACATCTTCTCGCGTCATATCCATTCGTGGGTATAGGCGTGGGGCTGTTGCTTATTTTATCTCAAGGTTATTCCAGAACCCGTATCCTAAAGTAGGCTTTCAGTCCTGCGCTTTCTTTTTGTACATAACCCACTATCGAGGGACGGATAGTAAGATTTGAAACTCTTGTTTAACTTAAATAAATCTTACTATGAAAAAGCTATTATTTACTCTTATGGCTATTGTTGCGGCCATATCGTTTAGTGCCTGCTCAAAGGATGACGGAGAAACATGGACCGATGACAGCCCAATTATCGAGTTTAAAGATTCCTATTTTTTGGAAGCATTAGTAAAAAGTACCGATAACGACGACGGGAGTAAGATTGACAAGAATGGCGATGGCAGAATTTCTGAGAAAGAAGCCTCTGTTGTTAAGAGTTTGGATGTGGGTGATTCTGGAATTCGTGGTATTGATGGAATAAGCTATTTTACAGCGTTGACGACGTTAGATTGCGGCTACAATCAAATTACCTCTCTGGATGTCAGCAAGAATACAGCGTTGACGACGTTAGATTGCAGAAGTAATCAAATTACCTCTCTGGATGTCAGCAAGAATACGGCGTTGACGGAGTTAGATTGCGGAAGTAATCAACTCACCTCTTTGGATGTCAGCAAGAATACTGCGTTGACGGGGTTAAGATGCAGAAGTAATCAACTCACCTCTTTGGATGTCAGCAAGAATACAGCGTTGACGTGGTTAGATTGCAGAAGTAATCAAATTACCTCTCTGGATGTCAGCAAGAATACAGCGTTGGAGCCGTTAGATTGCGGAAGTAATCAAATTACCTCTCTGGATGTCAGCAAAAATACAGCGTTGACGCAGTTAGATTGCGGAGGTAATCAACTCACCTCATTGGATGTCAGCAAGAATACAGCGTTGACGTGGTTAGATTTCGATAGTAATCAAATTACCTCTCTGGATGTCAGCAAGAATACGGCGTTGACGAGGTTAGGTTGCGGAGGTAATCCGCTTACTTCTCTGGATGTCAGCAAATGCAAAAAATTAATAAAGTTTAACTGCTTTAACAATCCAAGTTTGAAATCAATAGTGATTTACAAATATTACGACAGCCGACTGGAATACGACTTAAACACCATTATTAAAAAATACGGCAATATTATAACTTACAAGGAATAATGTTCGATAATTCAATTAAAATAACATTCCTGTGGCTTGATATGACGGGAGATGGATTAAAAAATTATGGCAAAACGACTTCAAATTATCGGGCTATCTCTATTATTAGTAGCATTTGGCTGGGAATGTTTTTCTCAAACACTTTTTGATAACAAGACAGAATCCTTGTTAGCAGAACTGCATCATAAAATAGACATACTCTGGGAGTGTGAATATGCGGATTTTACGAAAAGTCCGCAAAACACAACAACCAGCAATATGCTTGTCGATATGAATATGACAAACAGGCAATGGAAATCTTATGAACAGATACGGGCAGATTTCGAATTGTCAGACGAGCAAGAGGAATTTGGCCAAATGGCACGAATTATCTTATATATATCGGGCAGTATTTGTGTGATATTGGCAGAAAGATTCAAGAAAGGCTGTTTGTGGAAGAATAACGGTTGATTCGATTTTTTAGGACAGACTTGTGCAAAAGGGTTAATATATAGACCCTCTGCACAAGTTTGTCCTTTCTATTTTACTTGCATAAGTCATAAATTTTTCGTATATTTACATCATAATCAAAGATATAATTAACAACATAAATTTTAGCTAAAATGTATAAAACACCAAAAATTGATTGAGAAGCAAAGACCGAGACTGTCGATGATATTCAGTACTCCTATGTTGCCAAATCCGTAACTTACGCACGGGATTATAATGTCTGTCTGTTTGTAGGACGCAAAACAGCAGAACCTACACCATTGAAATTCACTTATTATTTAGAACTCGACATCGACCCTGAAAAGGATATGTCAATTTGATTCCGCAAACGAGGGCAGGACATAGCAGGATTCTCCTTTCGGTTAGACCCGCAAGATTGAAAAGCAGGGATTCTCGTGCTTCCATGGCCCAACCTTATAACATTTCCCAAATCCAATCACACCCTCAATTTGTTTGAAACCCATATCAAGAGCGATGCAGTCGTATTTGGCTACACATCATTAGAGGGCAAGCAGAAAGAGTTTCGTTTCCCACTCACGGGTTTCAATGAAAAGTATTTAGAGCAGTTCATATAAAGATATATCCTCGGCCTTTCGGTCGGGGATTTTTATTTATAGAAATCAAAGCTACTGAAAATTGCTGAAAACAGACGAACGGCGAGAGGGGAAATTTTTCGCCGATTTTACGTTACAAACTACGGCTATTTGAAGCATTATTTACCATATAATCAACTATTTATTAATTTTCTCGGTTGAATTGAGAGTTAAACCATCAGTTAAACCGCAACGAAAAGACAGAAACAAGGGGCGAACGGGCTATGCGTAAATCGTTGAATAGCAGTGCTATTCAGACGGGATGGTGCCATAGCTCAGTTGGTAGAGCAAAGGACTGAAAATCCTTGTGTCCCCGGTTCGATTCCTGGTGGTACCACGAAGAGAAACAACCACTTACAGCGATGTAGGTGGTTTTATTTTTGTCCTTTCCGTAGCGGTTTTATGGGTGTTTGGACAGGTTGTGTAAACCGCTGTGTAAACCATAAGTGCCACGATCGAGGTCGTATGCAATAAGTCCAAAGTACTGGCATAGAATGAATCGCCGCTAATGTTACGAATCACGAAAGACCGAAAACTGGAATATTCCAGTATCGGCATCCCGATTAATCCTGCATTGTAGGATTTCGAGAAGAACAAGCCACGTCGTAATTGTCCTAATCGGTTGCAAATCGAACGTCTTATTGCTGGCAAGTCGAAGCCGCCTAACGGGCAAAGATGATCGAATTGCAGGTCGAGAGAAAAGGGGTTACCGCAACGTCGTTACATGAAAGAGTTGCAGATAAGACTACTAAACGCACGGTCGGCAAGGCGTTCCAATCTCAAATCGAGAATTTGAAACAAGCGGGGAGAGGCTATCCAGACTCGCACCGAACGGTACGGACATAAAAAAACCCGGAAGCGTCACGACTTCCGGGCCCAGAAATGAGTATTAACCACTAAAGCGGCTTCTGGTGAACCGCATGATGCAGAGTTCTGCCTGCCTATTGTACAGGGTTCTTCAATTCGAACTTTTCGTAGAATGTACCGAACGAACCGGCACTTACGATATAACGGCAGTTGAAATAGTAAGTTTTGGTAGCCGCATCGTAATAGCTCGAGGCATCGGCATTCGACGAGGTGATGTAGACGGCGCCGTAATTGCTGTCGTCGGCGCCGATGTACTGCTCGGGGACGGTAATGTTACCCTCTTCGTCACAAATGAAGTTAAGTTCGATGCCTCCGCCCCAGTTCGGGATTTTATACATCGTAGTGCCTTCTTTCTGGTAAAGTTCGAGCCCGGGATCGACACCCGAGAACACGCTGTTGTAGGTATAATCGCCCGTACCCAGCAAATTCCACTTCACGACCTCCACATTGATGCCGAACAACGGACTACCTTCTACCACTTTGTAGGGATCGGCATACTGCTCGTCCTCGATGGCCAGGCGCAGCGAAAATTCTCCGGATGCAGCTTCGTTGAGCGTGATCGACAACGTCGCGGTATCCTCGCCTGCGGCGAATTCTACGGAGGAAGGAACTACGAACAGGTCGCCCGTCTGAAATGCCGTGACGGGAACCGAAGCCGCCTGGGCGGTCTGCAAACGCATCACCGTGAGGTCGATCGTCGTGCCGGTCAGATCCTCGGGAGCTATTTCGTATTCGGACTCATTGAGTTCGGAGAAATACACCTGCATGCAATCCTCGGGAACAGAGGGCGCAGGCTTATAATCATCATCGTCCGAGCAGGCTGCAAAACCCAGCGAGAGTATCGCCACAGCCAGCATGTAGGCTAAATTACAGTAATATTTCATGTTGTTCTCTTTTTTCGGTTAGACACTGCAGTTATTCGATGACGTTTTCGACCGTATCCGACGGATCGGGGTTGTTCATACCGATCAGTGCGGGGTTGCTCGACCACTCGGTACGCGGGATCTGGCAGTTCCACCACGGAGCCCGTCCGTCGACCACGAAGCGGTAGCTATCCTCCTTGCAGTTGGAGTTGGCCAGGTCGATACCCAGCGCCAGGCGCTTCTTGTACCAGAACGGAATGCCTTCGCCCCAGAACTCGATGCGGGCCTGCAGACCGATCTCGTTCTGGAAGGCTTTGAAATCGGCCGACTGGCAGTTGTAGGACGCATAGCGGTAGGTCTGCATGAAACTGTTGAGCAATGCGATACCGTTCGAGAGGTTCGAAGCCGCGGTAGCCTCGGCCTCGATCAGGTACATCTCCTCGACGCGCATGAGCGGGTGATCGACGGCATTACCCACCGTATAGGTCGTATAATTGCCCTGTCCGGGACGGAACTTGATGGCAACGAGCGAGCCGGGCAATTTGGTCGACGCCGCGGAGTTGGGGTCGAAGAACTCCTTGTAGTCCGGACGGCAACTCTTGTACTCGTAGTAGTCGAACAGCCCGGGATCGAGCCACGAGTGCTTGCGGAAGTCGTCGTCGCTGATCAGCGCATAGAGCTTCGAGTTGATAGCGCGCCCCACGCCCTTGCCGCCATAGTTCGTCCACTGTTCCTCGCCCGACATGTGAGCCATGAAGGAATAGAGGTTGTGAACCTGTTCGGAGGTCTGGGAGGTACACCACATCCAGGCTGAGTTGGAGGTTGCGCTGTTGAAGCCGGTCGTGGGGTCTTCCCACTGCTCCTGCGTCAACGGCGTATAATTGCTCTGGTCGATGGCTTTGCGGGCATATTCGGCAGCCTTTGCGAAAGCGCCGTCTACACCTGCGGAGCCGCGCTCGAGCCATGCACGGGCGCTGATACCGTATACGACGCTCAGGTCGGGCATGGTCTTCACCGTACGGGTGTAGTCGGCCAACATGCGCTCGGCACGCTCCAGGTCGGGGAAAATCACCTGGTCGTAAACCTCGTCAACCGTAGCGCGGGGATTACTTTTCGACTGTTCCTCGGTCGTATTCTCAGTGACGATGCAGCACGCCAGCCCCTTGATGTTCTCGGGGATCGTATAGTTCTTGACCTGTGAGCCCGTGCACTCCTTGGCCTCGAACAAACGTACCAGATCCAGGTAGAATTGCGCCCGGAAAGCGAGCGCGATACCCAGATAGGCTTTCTGCTCGTCGTTCATATCCTCCTCGGCGACCGCCGAGAGGGTGGAGATCACGTCGTTGCAGCTCTTGATCCAGCTATAATAGTTGTACCAGAACTGGTAGCCCGTCACATAGTCCTCGCTGAGGGCCACGTTGGTCATCCAGTTGGCGAACCAGTCGTAGCCCGAATTTCCGGCCACGACCATGTCGCCCGTCATGCTGGTCAGCGATACGTTGATCGCGGGGTAACCGAAATCCCAGGCCTGCGCGTAATTTTGACCGTAAAGAACCAACTGTGTGGGAATTGCGTTCACCATGGCCTGGAGCGCCGTAGTCGATTGGGCCACCTGGCCGGCCGTCGCACCGTTCGTGGGAAAAGTTTCCTTGATACAGCTGCTGAACGACAGCGAAGCCGCCGCCAGCGCCGAAACGGTTATATTTTTCAAATATCTTTTCATAAAATCTGATTTGTATGTACCCGTCAAAACTTAGAACTGAATGTTTATACCGCCCGAAATCGTACGGATAGGAGCATAGTTGGTGTAACCCGTGGTACCCGTGAAGCTGTAACGCGGATCGAATCCCTCGCGCTTCGACCAATAGTAGACGTTGTCGCAGGCCAGATAGACGCGGAGCCGCTCGACACCGAATTTACGGGTGAAGGAAACCGGAAGCGTATAACCTACCTGGATATTCGAAATGTTGAGATAAGAGGCATCCAACAGGAACCGGTCGGACAAGCTGGTGCTGGTGTCGTCGCCGTACTGGAAACGGGGAACCGACGCCGACGGATTTTCCGGGGTCCACGACTTGGCGATATCCTTATGGATGTTGGTGCCGCCCATCGAACCGTAAGGCGATGCCATGGCCGCAGCGTAACCCGAGTCGTAGCTCTTGCCGCCTATCTGGTAGGCGAACGCAGCCGAAATGTCGACGCCATAGAACTCGAACGCCGTGGTGAAGCCGCCGTAGAGGTCGGGCAGGGACGATTCGCCCAGGTAGTTCGTAGCTTCGGAATAGGTCGTCGTGGTCGTGCGGCCCGTCACGTTGCCTTTGGCGTCCTTGACGTCCTTATACCACATCGAAAGACCCGTTTCCTGATCCACACCCGCATATTTGGGGATATACCACGTATAGTAAGACAAGCCTTCGCCCACGAATTTGTTGCCGTCGATATAGCCGTCATACCCTTCGACGGTCGCATTCTTACGCTCGGAAGCCAGCTTGGTAACCTTGTTTTTGTAGTGGGACATGTTCAGCGTGAGGTTCCACCGGAAATTCTTCGTCTGGATCGGGGTTCCGTGCAGGTCGATTTCGAAACCGCTGTTCCGCATGTCGCCGACATTGGCGTAGTAGCCCGAATAACCCATCGAAGGAGCCACCGAGAACCAGAACAGCATGTCCGAAGTCTTGCGGTTAAAATACTCGACGGTACCGCCCAGGCGGCCGCGGAAGAGTTCGAAGTCCACACCGGCGTTGATATTGGTGTTGGTTTCCCAGGTAATCAGTTCGTTACCTTTCTGCGAGAATACGATGGACATGTCCTCGCCCGACGGTTCGATCGAATAGTAGTCCACATAGAGGTAGTTCGAGATATTGTCGTTACCCTGCGAACCGACCGAAGCCTTGAGTTTGAGCATATCCACCCAATCGGCTCTGAACCACGATTCGCGGTTGATCAGCCACGCGGCGCTCGCCGACCAGAAATTACCCCAGCGGTGGTCGGGGTGGAAACGCGACGATGCGTCGCGGCGGTACGATCCGTTCAGGACGATGCGGTTGTCGTATTCGTACTCGACACGGCCGAAATAACCTTCGTTGTTGTATTCCGTCGTATAGGAGGCGGCGTTCTGCGTATCCACGACTGCACCGTTGAGCTCGTTGTTGTCGATCGAGAACATGTTCTGCTTGGCGCCGCTGAGCGTATAGCTCTTCAGGTTGTAGAATTCATGGCCGATCATCGCGCTGAAGCGGTGCTGCGTGCCGAACGTGTGGTTGTAGTTGAGCATCTGCTGCGCATTGACCTCGTAGGTACGCTGGTGCCCGACGACGACGCGGCCGGTACCGGCGAATTGGCCGTAGAAGGGATTCGTCACCGTATTGGAACGGGCTTCGTCGAGGTTCGTACCTATATTGACCGTCGCAGTCAGGTCGCGGTGCAGCTTGATGTCGGCGAAAGCCGTACCCGAGAAAGCGTTGCCGTTGGTGAGGGCGCTGTTCAGGCGGATGGCCTGCAAGGCATTGGAGTTGGGCAGGAACGGACGGTTCAGTCCGGCATTCATGCCGTCGCCGTAGTCGTACATTTTATACCCGTTGTCGTCCCTCATGATATTGCCGTTGCCGTCGCGCACGTAGACGGGGTAGATCGGGGCGATCTGGTTCGCAATGGCGAACACGTTGGTCGTACCTCCGGAGCCCGACTCGTCCTGCAGCGCCTTGCTCTCGTAGTGCGAATAGCTGGCGTTGGCCCCGACTTTCAGCCATTTCTTGGCCTGGTAGTCGGCGCGCAAACGGGCTGAGTAACGCGTAAAACTGGAATTGGCTACGATACCCTCGTTGTCGAGGTAACCCAGCGACGCATAGAAATTGGCGCGGTCGCTCGCGGCCGAAATATTTACATTGTATTCCTGACGCAGCGAGGTGCGGTAGGCCTCGTCCTCCCAGTCGTCGGGCCTCAGCCAGTAGTCCTGGCCGTTGTAAATGACTTTGCGGCCCAGCGTGGCGTTGGGGTTGATCTTGCCGTTCGTACCGATGAAATATTCGCCGTCGGGAACCGTATAAACCTGGTAGCCCAGACCGCCGGCGTTGCTGCTGGTGAGCAGGTTGTTGGCACGCATATGTGCCTGGTCGGCCGTACCGCTGGCCAGATAGTAGTTATACAGCGACTTGTAGTAGGTTTCGTAGTAATCCCCGGGATTATCTATATAATCGTAGAGCCGCGTGGCGCGGGAATTGACACCCCATTTGGCATCGAAGCTCACGACCGCCTCCCGGCCCTTGGCCCGTTTGGTGGTGATCATGATGACACCGTTGGCACCGCGCGCACCGTAGAGGGCGGTGGACGCCGCGTCCTTCAGGACGGTCAGCGTTTCGATATCCGACGTGTTGAGCATGTTCAGATCTCCCGAGTAAGGCACGCCGTCAATCACATAGAGCGGAGTCACGCCGGCCGAAATCGACGAGAGTCCGCGGATGAGAACCGTAGGTGTCGAGGTGGGATTACCCGACGAACTGGCTACCTGCACACCGGCTGCGGCACCGGCCAAAGCCTGTGCGACGTTCGAAACCTGGCGCTTGGCAATATCTTCGGCTTTCACGACGGTGGCCGAGCCCGTAAAAGCCTCTTTGGTCGTCGTACCGAACGCCACGACGATCACGTCGTCGATCGCCTGTGCGTTTTCTTTCAGCGTCACTGCGACATTGGTTTGCCCAGCAATCGCGATGGTTTCCGTATCATACCCGATGAACGAAACGACCAGTTTCCCGTTTGCAGGGGCTGCAAGCGAAAAGGTGCCGTTCGTACCTGTCGTGGTACCGATATTCCGGCCCTCGACCATGACTGTGGCTCCAGCCACCGGAGCACCGGCGGCATCGGTAACTGTACCGGAAACCTGCTGATTCTGAGCCATTGCAACGGCGCAAATCCCCAAAACAGCAATTAACGATAGTACAATTTTTCTTACCATAAGCGTTAATTTTAATTGGTTTTTTAAAATAAAAACCCAACAGCCTGTGAGCAGGATTTTACGATTCTGATAAGATGCTGAATATCATATATATAGTTGATTGAACGCGAGATTGCGATCCGGTTTTGAAAAGGCGCGGTAACTTGAAAGTTACCTGAGGGGGCGGTGTATAAAATTAATTTACAGCATATTAACGACTACTTGCCATATATCTTGAGTTACCAATACATAACCGGGAAACGACTGGTAATGCCCTGCGATTCCCCGAAAATCAACGGGATGGAATAATATGACTCAATATAATCCAAAAAATCCGTATGGATTACAGTTGCCGGAACCCGTATCAGGATTTATCCGGGTAATTCCGCCGGGCATCGCGGCAATACTCCGGATGCCGTAACGCTATCCCGGGCATCATAAGCCCCCCTGCCGGAATCCCGGCAGCGACAGGGAGGGGCTATCAATACGCACACTGCTCACCGGACGGTACGGGCATAAAAAAACCCGGAAGCGTCACGACTTCCGGGCCCAGAAAATAAGTATTAACCACTAAAGCGGATTCTGGTCGGCCGCATTGATGTATGGGTTGCTGTTCAGCTCGATCGACAGCGGAATCTGGTAGGTGAATTCCTTGCCGGCAGCCTTGACCACCTTGTGCGTGTGGTTGGAGGATGCCGTACGGTCTACACCGACGTTGAAGCGCTTGTTGGTAAAGAATTCGTGTCCCTCGCCCCAGAGTTCGATACGGCTCTGGAGGAAGATCTCCTTCAGCAGTGCTTCGCCCGTATTCGAGGACTTTGCATAACCCGAATCGCGCTTCGACACCAGGTCGTAAAGCGTCTGCTGGGCTGCGGAACTGTTGCCGCCGCGGGCTTCGGCCTCGGCCTTCAGCAGGTATGCCTCCGACAGGCGCATGTAGATTTCGTCAGCCTCGTAGGTCGGGGTGTTGAACTTGACGTTCGAATAGGCCGGATAGGTGGACTCCCCGACCGTGGTCTCGGTCGCATTGAAATTCTTCTTGCGGTAGTCGGTAGCTGCGATCTGGTTGTAGAGCTGGTCGTCGATAGCCATGTAGATACCCTTGTTGTTGGCATTGTCCACAGCCGTGATCGACATGAACGATGCGAAGGAACGGTTGCCGAGCGACGTGGAAGCAGCCCACGTGTAGCCCCAGATGGTCTCGGGAAGCGAGGTGCTCTGGAAACCCGAAGTCGTATACTGCTCCTCGTTCATGAGCGAGTAGCCTGCCGAAATCACCGCCCCGGCAGCATTGGCTGCCGTGGTGTAATCGCCTGTGGTCAGCGCCACGCGCGCCAGCACCATGTTCGCAACCGTCTGGTCGATGTCCGCCGTCGAACTCTTGGGATCGTAGCCTTCCTGCTCGAACAGCGCGATGGCGTTCTGCAAATCGGTCGTGATCGTGCTGTAAACCTCGGTCGACGGGGTGCGTCCCTTGGCACCCTCGACGGTCAGATAGAGGGGGACACCCGCCTTATCCTTGCCGCCGTGCATGTAGTCGTCCTGGTAAACGCACATCAGGTAATAGTAAGCCAGCGCGCGGTAGGTCAGCACCTGAGCCTTATATACCAGCGCCTTGCCCGTAGCATCGTCGGGGATCAGGTCGAGGATCTGGTTCGACTGATAGACGATCTTGTAGTAACAGTACCAGCGGTCTGCCGTATAGGCATTGGTCTGGGCGCGGATGCTTTCGAACATATATTCGTCGGCAAACCAGTTGGTCAGTTTCGTGAGCACCATATCGTTGCCCTGCAAATCCATACCCAGATTCCAGACCATGAATCCGCGGTCGTTGGTCGTTGCCCGGCGGTTGCCGGTATGCATGTAGTTGACGGCTCCCTGCATCATGGGGGCGAGCACGAGGTCGGCATTCTCCTTGATCAGTTCGCCCAGCTGCTCATCCGACACCTGGCTGCCCGAAGGCTCGGTGTCGAGCTCGCTCGCACAGGATGCGAACAGGAGCACCGTAGCTATTGCGATGTAATATACTATGTTTTTCATACGCTAATATCTCGTTTATTATAAGTTCATCGTAATACCGAAAGTAAAGGTCTTCGCCTGCGGGAACCCGAATGCGTTCTGTCCTGCGTAAGCGGTACGCGGGTCGAAGCCCGTATGCGCGGAGGTGAAGTAGAGGTTGTCGGCGGCGAAGAAGACACGCAGCGACTCGATGCAGATCTTCGACGTCCAGCGCTTGGGCAGCGTATAGCCGACGTTGATCGTCTTGAGGCTGAAGTAGGAAGCATCGCGGTAGAGGTAGTCGCAGTTCGAACCTACGAAATTCCAGGTGCCGTTGAACATCAGCTTGGGGAATTTGGCATTGGTATGCTCCGGCGTCCAGGTGTTGCCCACGAGGTCTTGCGAGGCCGTAAAACCGGCACGTCCCGGACTATATACGTTGGCCGAGTTGCCGTCCCACTGGCGGCCGCCGATCTGGTAAGCCGCAGCCAGCATGAAATCGAAGTTCTTCCAGCGGAACGAGGTGCGAAAACCACCCGTCACGTCGGGCAGCGCATCGCCGATCTCATACTGCGTGGCTTCGTTGATATTGAAGGTCTTTTCACGGCCCGTAACCTTGCCTTCGCCGTCCACGACATCTTTCCAGAACGTCTCCTGGCCGGTTTCGGGATCTACGCCGGCAAACTTGAAGAGGTAGAGGTTGTAGTAGGACTTGCCTTTGCCGCGCAGGAACCTACCGCTGATGTAGTCGCCGCCCAACGCCGGGTTGCCCAGCTCCGAAGGATAGTCGATCAGGCGGTTGCGTGCGAACGAGGCGTTGACCGCGAAGTTCCAGTAGAGATCCTTATGCTTGAGGATGTCCACGCCCAGGTCGATTTCGAAACCGCGGTTAGCCAGGATACCGACGTTTTCCAGGCGGCTCGCAAGGCCCGTCGACGACGGGGTCGGACGGTCCCAGATCAGGTCGTGCGTACGGCGGTTATAGTAGTCGACCGTACCGTAAAAACGGTTCCACAGGCGGAAGTCGATACCCAGGTCGATCTGGTAGTTGCGTTCCCACGAAAGATTGCGGTTACCCGTGCTGGCTTGCGTAATGCCGATCTGGCCGTTGGTTTCCCCGATCGTCCAGAGGTTGGTGTAGGGATACGAAGCCGAAAGCTGGTTGCCGGCCACACCGTAGTTGACGCGCAGTTTCAGTTCGTCGACCCACGTAGCGTTGTCCATGAAGCTCTCGCCCTTGATACGCCATGCGGCGCCCACAGACCAGAAGTGGCCCCACTTGTCGTACTTGAAGCGCGACGATCCGTCGTAGCGGTACGAACCCGAGAAGAAATACTTGCCGGCGTAGTTATAGTTCACACGTGCGAAATAGCCTTCGATGGCGGTCACCACGGTGCTCGAGGTCGAGCCGTTGCTATACTGCGAAACGGCGTTGCCCAGTTCGGGGATGCCCGGGTAGAAAATATTTTTCTTGTAGGCGTCCACGACACGCTGGTCGGTCTTGCCGAACTCGTGGCCGATCAGTACGTCGAAGTTGTGGTTCTCCTTGATGGTCTTGTTCCAGTTGAGCATCTGCTGGGTATTGTACGAGAAATAGTTGTCGTTGTACTTCTCGACAAGACCGTTGTTGGTCGACGTGGCAGCCGTACCGTATTCATTGTTATAATAGAAGGTATCCATCCGGTACACGTTGTCCAGCGTGAAGTTGGCCGTGAACTTGAAATCCTTCAGGAATACGACCTCGCCGTAGAAATTGGCGTAGAGGTTGTCGCGAACCGAGTTGTTGATATCGCGGCTCATCGACTGCACGGGGTGCGCGAAGTTGTTGAACGAGTTGAACTGATCCTGCGTCGGGCCGTAGGGCGAAAGGGTCGTGCCGTTGCCCTGTTCGTACATCTTCGTGCCGTCGGCATTGTAGCGGATGTTACCGTCCAGGTCGCGGGCGTAGTACGGCACGGTGGGGTTCTGCCACATCGTCCACAGGAACACGTTACCCGTGTTGGCACCCGAATAGCCGGGGCTGTCGATGTCGCGGCGCGAATACGAAAGGTTCGTCCCGACCTTCAGCCACTTGGTGGCCTGTGCATTGAAGGCGGCGCGGCCCGAGTAACGCTTGAATCCCGACATGATTACGTACGAGGGGTCTTCGAGGAAGCTGCCCGAAACGTAGTAGTCCATCTTGTCGTTGCCGCCGCTGATGCTCAGCGTGTATTCCTGACGGAACTGCTTGGTGAACAGGTAGTCGTCGTAGTTGTCGGCATAGAGCAGTTTCGCGTCGGAATTGAGCTTGCCCGTGGCGGGGTCGATCAGCGTCGTGCCGTCCGGGATCTTGTAGGCCATGTAGTTTCCGAGCACGGGCATGAGGTTGGAGTTCGCCACATTGGCAAGCGCAGCATGGCTCGCCCCCGGATTATTCGCCTCAAGGTAGTTATAAAGCCCGCCGTATACATATTCGTAATAGTCGCCGGGGTTCTGCATGGTCTCATGCTCTTTGATACCCTGCTGGTTCCAACCCCACTTGGCTTCGAACATGATGTTGGCCTTCTGGTTGCGCGTTCCCTTCTTCGTAGTGACGAAAACCACGCCGTTTGCGGCACGCGAACCGTACAGCGCATTGGCAGCGGCATCCTTCGACACGACGATCGACTCGATATCGAGCGGGTTGATCGTCGAAAGCGCCGACGAATAAGGCACGCCGTCGACGACGATCAGTGCGGTCTGGGTTCCGTTGATCGAACCGATACCGCGGATGATGATCGAAGCGTCGTCACCGGGCTGTCCCGTAGAGCTGTACGACTGCACACCGGTAACGGCGCCTTCCAGCATTCGCGAAGCGGAAGCAACGGTGGTCTTTGATATTTCACCGGCCGAAACCGATGCGATCGAACCGGTAAAATCCTTCTTCTTGATTTCACCGAAGGCCGTGATGACTACATTGTCGATCGCCTGTGCGTTCTCCTTGAGCGTCACCGAAACATGGGTGTGCCCGGCGATCGCGACGGTCTCGGTGTCATACCCGATGAACGAAACGACCAGTTTCCCGTTTGCAGGGGCTGCAAGCGAGAAGGTGCCGTTCGTACCTGTCGTGGTACCGATATGCTGGCCCTCGACCATGACTGTGGCTCCAGCCACCGGAGCACCGGCGGCATCGGTAACTGTACCGGAAACCTGCCTGTTCTGGGCGGATACGTATAACCCGCATACCAAAACGGCAATTAACGATAGTACAATTTTTCTTACCATAAGCGTTAATTTTAAATTAATTTTAAAATAAAAAGTTCACAAGCAAAGATAAAGGATTGCTAACTCATTTACAAATAAATTATTAAAAAAAATTTAACACGGTTACAGCTATCTTTCAAATTGTGGTTGACGGCTTACGATTTTTCGCACATAACGCCTGTGGTGATTACAATCTGCAATCGCCTTTTCGGGACATTTTTTGATTGTTTTGGGATTTTCCCCTGTGGGAAGGGGATGCAAGGGGTGAAAAAAGTGACTTAGTAGAGCCTTTCCGACTCGTTCGGCATGCCCGACGGCGTCCAGTCGGGGCACAGCGAGTTGATACGTTTTGACAGGCGTTCCATCTCTCCGCTGATATGCGAATGGGTGATATTCGCATAGATCTGCGTTGTGCGTATGTTTTTATGTCCCAGTAATTTACTGATTGTTTCGATGGCGACACCCTGCGAAAGGGTAATTGTCGTGGCAAACGTGTGCCGGGCCGCATGGAACGTGATCTTTTTCGGAATCCCCGCTTCGGCAACGATCTTGTCGAGGCATTTATTGCACCACCCGTTGCTCGGAAGGTCGAATATCCGTCCGGAGCCCGATGCGGGCATGTATTTCAACAGGATATTGTACGGGACGGTAAACAGCCGCACATTGACCTCCGCCCCTGTTTTACGACGTGTCGTGTTGACCCACAGCTGTTTGTTTATTTTCTGAATATTCTGCGGCACCAGGCCTCGGATGTCGACATAGGACAATCCCGTGAAACAACTGAACAAAAACGTGTCCCTGACAAGTTGTAAGGTGACATCCTCGTTCTCATACTGCATCATTCGGTTTATTTCATCCATGGTCAGGTAGTTGCGTGTTACGAATTCGCTTTGTAATTTGTAATTGGCAAAGATATCCTTGTCCATATATCCCTTGCTGCGGGCCAGCATGAGGATGTGTTTCAGGGCGATCATGTAAATCCAGATCGTGTTTTTTTTATACCCGGCTTCCTTTGCGATATAGGCGTGGAAGCCCGTGAGGAATTCTCGGTTGAGCTCCTTGAACATCAGGTCTTTCCGGTCGTACTTGTCCCAGATGTAGTTTGCCAGATGCTTGCAGACGCACCTAATTTATAATATGTGGCCTTGCTGCGGCTGATGCCGACCATACGGTTGAATTCTTCGTTGTGCTGCCTGAAAAAGGCGAGCACGGTCTCCTGCCGGAGATTGGCGCCGAAATACATCTCTTTGACCATCATCGGAGTTACGAACGACTGCTCGTAGAATAACTTGTTGTAACACCTTTCGATGTGGTAGTGGATATTCGAAAGTTGTTCGTTGATTCTGCCGGCGGCATTGCTCCGCCCGGCGACACGCCCCATACCGACGTCCCAGTGTTCGGGTGCGACCGAGAGGCGTGTGGAAAACTGCGTCCGCTCCCCGTTGATCGTGATGCGTCCCATGATCGGGGCGTTCCCATTCCGGAGAGGCGCGTTTTTCTTGATGTAAAACAATACATTAAACGTGTTTCTCATTGCTCAAATAACCTTTTGTGTTTAACCTAATAACAATATGCAAACCGCATTAAAGGTAATGATTAAGTAACCCCCGAATAACGTATTATTCGGTCTAAATATCTTATTGTACAGATGTTAGCCTGTGCGAAGCGGTTACTTTGTAGTAACACTGCTACAATCCGACATGGCATTTATGGAGATTCAAATGCCTTTTAATCAGTCTATTATGTTTGGATTAGCCGATTTTGCGCCAGAAAAGACCTTGTGCGCTGAATATCATGGTGTTGTATAAATTAACGCACAATGATAACTTTTTATTTTAAAAAACCAATTAAAATTAACGCTTATGGTAAGAAAAATTGTACTATCGTTAATTGCTGTTTTGGTACTCGGGCTATACGCATTCGCCCAAAACAAGCAGGTCTCCGGTACAGTTTCTGACGCAAACGGGAATCCCGTTGCGGGCGCTACTGTCATGGTAGACGGTACTTCGATCGGTACTACGACCAACGCGGCAGGCCAGTACTCACTTTCGGCTCCGGCTGACGGCACCCTTTCGGTGACGTTCATCGGATATGTGGGGCAACAGCTCCCTATCGCTGGCAAATCGCGCATCGACGTGACTATGCACGAAGATACACAGGCGATCGACGACGTGATCGTCGTGGCGTTCGGTACCTCCAAAAAGGAGGCGTTTACCGGTTCTGCGACCGTCATCAAGGCGGACGACATCGCCAAGTCGCAACAGTCGAACGTCGCCCAGTCGCTGGCCGGTAAGGTTGCCGGTGTCCAGATATCCAACGAATCGGGTAAACCGGGTGCCAACCCGATCGTCCGCATCCGTGGTTTCAGTTCGATCAACGCCGAGAAAGACCCGCTGTGGATCGTGGACGGAACTCCCTACGAAGGAGACCTGAACAACCTGAACCCCAACGACATCGAGTCGATGACCGTCCTGAAGGACGCCGCATCCAACGCCCTTTACGGAGCACGTGGTGCCAACGGTGTCATCATGATCACGACCAAGAAGGCCCGTGGCCAGGAAGCGACCATCTCGGTAGATGCCAAGTGGGGTGTGAACTCACGCGCAATGGAGTCCTATGATTATATCAAAAGCCCTGCGCAGTACTACGAAACCTACTATTCGTCTCTCAGCAGCTACTACCGCTCGCAGGGTATGAGCGAGAGCGCCGCACACGCCATGGCCAATAAGAACCTCGCCGCTTCGAAAAACGACGGCGGTCTGGGCTATATGGTTTACAGTGTCCCCGACGGCCAATCGGTTATCGGCACCAACGGGAAACTCAATCCCAACGCCACGCTGGGTAACCATATATTCTACAACGGCCAGGATTATCTGCTCACGCCCGATGACTGGGAAGACATCGCTTTCCGCTCCTCGATGCGCCAGGAATATAACGTCAGTGTATCGGGTGCTACGGATCGCAGCACGTTCTATGCTTCGTTCGGCTACCTGAACAACGAAGGTATCACGGAAAATTCGAACATGGAGCGTTACACGGCACGTCTGAAGGCAGACTATCAGGCCAAGAAATGGCTGAAGGTCGGTGCCAACGCCGGTTACGCAAACTTCACCTACAATTCGCTGAGCGGTGACGGCCAGGGCAATTCGTCGGCCAACATCTTTGCGTTCACTACGTCGGTAGCTCCGATTTACCCGCTCTATGTCCGCGACGGGCAGGGCAATATCATGAAGAACGACGCCGGCATCACCATGTACGACTACGGTGACGGCATGAATGCCGGACTGACCCGTCCGTATATGCCCAATGCCAACGGACTGTCGGATTCCCGCCTGAACACCAACCGTTCGGAAGGCAATGCCTTCAACGGCACGGGATTCTTCGACATCCTGTTCCTGAAGGATTTCAAATTTACGTTCAATGCGGGAATTTCGCTCGACGAAACCCGCCAGACGACCGTACAGAACCCCTATTACGGACAGTTCGCAGGGGAAAACGGTATCATAGGCAAATACCATACGCGTGACTTCTCGCACAACCTCCAGCAGATCCTCAACTACACGAAGGTCATCGGCAAGCACAATATCAACGTGATGCTCGGCCACGAATACTACCAGCGCAGGCAGTACCTGCTTTACGGCAGCACGGCCAACATGTTCTCGCCCGACAACGACGAACTGGCCGGTGCCGTGATCGACAAGCAGGGCGCAACATCGTATGTCACCACCTATAATAATGAAGGCTATTTTGGGCGCGCACAGTACGATTACGACGGCAAATACTTCGCCTCGGCCTCATACCGCCGCGATGCCTCGTCGCGCTTCCACCCGTCGCACCGCTGGGGTAACTTCTGGTCGGTAGGTGCCGCATGGATCGTTAACAAGGAGAATTTCATGTCCGGGACGCACAGTTGGCTCGACATGCTGAAGGTCAAGGCCTCGATCGGTTCGCAGGGTAACGACAAGATCGGTAACTACCGCTATGTGGATACCTACCGCCTCGCCTCCTCGAACGGCGAAATGTCCGTGGCATTCCTGCAAAAAGGTAATCCCAACATCACCTGGGAGACCAATACCAACTTCAACGCCGGTATCGAATTCGGCGTGCTCCAGAACCGCATATCGGGTAGCATCGAGTATTTCAACCGCAAGACGACCGACATGCTGATGGCATTCCCCACGGCTCCGTCGCTGGGTTACTCGTCCTACTATGCCAATGTCGGCGACATGTCGAACAAGGGTATCGAGATCGACCTGAACTTCACCCCGATCCGCAGCAAAAACGTGCAGTGGGACATCAGCGTGAACCTGACGCACCTCAAGAACAAAATCACCCTGCTGCCGCCCGAGCGCCGCACTTTGCAGGTCGACGGCTACAACGGTTACACCAGCGGCATCTATTTCTACGGACAGGATCTGCCGATGTATACTTTCTACATGAAGAAATACGCAGGCGTCTCGGAGGACGGACGTTCCATGTGGTATAAGAACGAGGGCGATACCCGGACTACCACCACGGAATACTCGGAAGCGGACGATTACCTCTGCGGCAATGCGATCCCCGACCTGTTCGGCGGTTTCGGCACGAGCGTTTCGTTCTTCGGATTCGATTTCGGCATCAACTTCAACTACCAGATCGGCGGCAAAGTCTACGACTCGGGGTACGCAGCGGCAATGAGCGTTCCGACCTCGACCGGCAGCATCGGCGTGAACTGGCATAAGGATATGCTCAAAGCGTGGACACCGGAGAATCCGAATTCGAACATTCCCCGTCTGCAATACGGCGATCTGAATGCGACCGATACGTCCGACCGTTTCCTGACCGATGCCAGCTACCTGACTCTGCAGAACATCAACTTCGGCTATACGCTGCCGTCGAAATTCACCCAGAAATTCGGAGTCGGCAAGTTGCGCATCTATCTTGCCTGCGAAAACGTCTTCTATTGGTCCAAGCGTAAGGGACTGGATCCGCGGTACGCCGACAATACGGACAGCCAGGGTGTTCTGGGTACTGCCAACGCAGCGACCTACTCTCCGATCCGAACCATCTCGGGTGGTATCAATATTCAATTCTAAATCCATAACCAGCTAATTATTCGGATATGAAAAATATACTGAAAATATCTATAGCGGCTCTTGCCTCGGCAGCACTGCTCAGCGGGTGCATCAAGGAGACGTTCCCGACGGACAGGGCTACGTCCGACCAGCTCGCCGGGTCTTCAACAGCCCTCGAAGCTATGGTGAAAGGTATCCCCACCGCATTGATACAGCCGAGGTCTCTTTCTGCCTATGACAAGATGCACTGGAACTTCGCGCTGCCGGCCATCCACCTCGCTACGGACTCTGCGGCCGGTGAGATCGTCATAACGGGCGATACGGGCTACGACTGGTTCAGCCAATGGGGTGCCAATAACTCCCTCGGCGACAACTATGCAGTCGGCGACCTGCCCTGGAAAAACTATTACACATGGATCAAGGCGGCCAACGATATCATCAGCACCATCGACCCGGAAGCTCTCACGACCGCGACCAAACATGTCCTCGGCTTTGCCTACGCATACCGGGCCTCGTTCTACCTCGACTTGGTACGCATCTATGAATTCAAGGAGAACAAGTATACCTCCGGCGATGGAGTTGTCGGCCTGGCAGTGCCCATTGTGACGGAAACGACGACCGAAGCGGAAGCCAAAGCCAATCCCCGCGCTACGGCGGCCGAGGTGTACGAAAAAGTAATCTTCCCCGACCTCGAAAAGGCGGCGGCATACCTTTCCGATTACTCGGCGGCAGATCCCTATACGCCCAGCCTGGCAATGGTCTATGGCCTCCAGGCCCGTGCATATCTGGAGCGCGGAACTTCCGACAACGACTCCGAGGCTTACAAGAAGGCTGCCGAATATGCCCGTAAGGCTATCACAACGAGCGGCTGTACTCCCTTGACCCAGGCACAGTGGGAAGACCCCACGACCGGCTTCAATAGTGCGACGGCCAACAACTCGTGGATCTGGGGCCTGCCGATCACCAGCGACAACGTCACCAACCTGATGAATTTCCAGGCCCACATCGGCAACGAGGAGTCGTGGGGCTACGGACATCAGGTGGGACGCGCCATCGACAAGGAGTTCTATACCAAAATCGACAACAAGGATTTCCGCAAGCATTCGTGGCTCGATCCCGACCGCAACTTCTACGCGTACAAGAGTTGCCGCCCCAACGGCAGTGCATATTTCGCTACGCTGAAGGATTACGTCAACATCAAATTCCGTCCCGCACAGGGAGCTTACAGCGACTACAAGATCGGCGGTGCTACGGACATCCCGTGCATGCGCGTCGAAGAGATGTATCTCATCGAAGCCGAAGCTACGGCCCAGAGCAATCTGGTCGCAGCTCGTGAGTTGCTCAATACGTTCATGAAATACCGCATTACCGACGGTTCGTACAGTTGCACCGACCGTACGCCGACGCTCAAGAGTTTCATCGAGGAACTGATCACGCAGAAGCGCATCGAGTTCTGGGGCGAAGGTATCATCATGTTCGACCTGAAACGCCTGGATATGCCGATGAAGCGTGGTTACAAAGGCACCAACTCTCCCTCGGATTACCGTCTGAATACCGACGGCCGCGCTCCCCACTGGAATTTCGTCATCACCCGTGGTGAAATCCAGAACAATCCCGCCGTAGTCAACAACCCCGACCCCTCGGGTAAGATTCCGGTTTGGACAGAATAGGTATCCGGAGAATGCAAAATTTGCTTTAATTCCAAAGATCGAATAGTATGAAAACAATCAAATATTTATTGTTCGCGTTCATAGCACCCTTCGTATTGGCAGGATGCTCGGACGACATCAAATATACTCCCGGAGAAGGCGAAGATCCGGACTGCTACGGCGTATATTTCCCCTCGCAGGAATATGCCACAGACAATGAACGCGATCCGGCAGAGCCTACGACCCTGCCGTTCACGGCCAAGCGCAAGAACTACAAGGATGCGATCACGGTTCCCGTGGAAGTCACCGGCACTCAGGACGGCATCTTCACTGTTTCGGAGATCAAATTCGAAGCAGGACAGGAGGAGACCGAATTTACCGTGGATTTCCCCAATGCCGAGATCGGCAAAACCTACGAATGTTCCATCCGCGTGACGGACAAGAAATACGCGCAGCTATACGGGGAATATTCCAACGGGCTCGATTTCAGCGTCACCCGCGTACAGTGGAACCTCGTGAAGGGTCCCAACGGTGAAACCAAGGGCACGTGGCGCGACGATTTCTTCACGGCGATAATGGGCTCGAACATAAAGGAAAACGGTGTCCCCAATGCAGAAAAGGCAGTCGAGATTTACGAACGTGCCGACATGAAGGGGTACTACCGTATCCAAAACATCTACGACGAAGCCTACATGGCCAAGATCGTCGGTGTAAGGTACTCCAACGTACCCTCCGTTCCTACCTATACCATCATCGACGCACGGGATCCCGAAAAAGTATGGTTCCCGGTACAGCCGACTGGTTTTGAGATCAATGACGTCGGATACGAAGACAACGGCGCATTCGTGATCGTTTCGTTCTGCCAGGAGAATTATCCCACCATGGCTTCCGCCACGATGTACGGTACGCTGGAAAACGGCGTCCTCACCTTCCCGCCGAAAGCGATCCTTCTGACGACACCTTCGCTATGGGAAGCAACCAGCTACTTCAAGGCCAATACCGAAATGACCCGCCTGTTATTCCCGGGTGCGGTAAGCTACGATTACTCGGTAGCCTTCGAGAAGTCGGCGCCCGCAGACGGCAAGGTCGCCATCACGGCTACGCTCGGCAGCGACGTCGACAAGGTGAAATATGCCTTCTTCGAGGGTGCGCTCAGCGAGTCGCTCGCTGCGGCCAAATCGGGAGATATCGACGCAGGTACGACCCCGAGCGAGGAGATCACGGCTTCGGGTACGATCACCGCCGTCATGGAAAAGACCGGTATCTACACCATCGTCGGCAACTCTTATGACGAGAAAGGCAACCTCCAGAAATACGGGTACGTATCGTTCGGTTACGTCAAGGCCGGGGAGGAAAAACCCGTCGTGATGAGCGTCCGCACAGAGCTTACGTGGGAGAAAGAGTCTGAAGGCCACACCCCCGAAAACTCGATCAAGGGGATCCTGTTCGGCGAGGAGATCGCATCGGGCTACATCGGCCTGTTCACGACGGCTTCGACCCAGGGCATGAACGAATCGCAGCTGATCGCCGGTGTCAAGGCATCCGGCAAGGCATTGACCGCCGAACAGCTCGAAAAGATCAACGATACGGGCTACGCTCCTTTCTATGTTGGGCTGTCAAAGGGTACGAGCTACACACTGCTGGTATACGCCGACAACGGTTACAACGGCAAACTGTTCGCCGTAGAACAGACTACTGCCGGCAAGGCAGATCCGCTGCAGCGTAAATATACCATTGACGATCTTTATACCTTCTCTAATAAAGCCCAGCTCTTCAAAACATGGGATCTGTGGGGCATAAACAATGACGGCTCCGGCAAAACGAATCGCTCGAAGATCGGCCAGGTCGTATTCTCGGAAAACGAGACCGACGATACCAGCAATCTGGATGCAATCAATGTTGCGGGCCTCTCGCTCGGAGCCAATAACGAAGACACGGTTGTCTGGGAGTGGTACAACGGGATCATCTATGTTCTGAAAGGGCAGCCCATGGGCACCATTCCGTACCAGGGAGCGACGCTCTATCTCAAGTATTACATTCTGGACAAAGAAACGAGCATGGGTGCGGACACAATCGACGGCATGATGGTCGGAGGTGTCACGGAAGACGGGTACCTCGCCCTGATTTGTAGCCCCGACTTCTCAGACAAGTATAATTTCGACACCATATTGGTCAGGGCGTACACGGATGCCAACTATACGAACTCGATCGGCAACTGGGAAAGCTATACCTCCCCGCTGATGGTACCGGCGACCGGTGGCAACACGGGAGCAGCTGCGCCGCGCAAGGTTGCTTCGGATAAGATGCTGACCCTCTCGAAGGAAATTTCCATCAACCCCTCGAACTACGTCGAACTGCGCGGCCGCGAACGTGCCCACGCCCTGATCGACGAATTGTTCGGCAAGCCCGTCAACCGCGGCGCGAACCCGCTCGAAGGTGAGGTGTCCGTTCGGATCGCAACTCCCGCGATGAGTTCATTCTCCGAAGGTTTTGTACCCCGGGCAAACAGCCTGCAAAGCGGAGGCATGGAGAAAATGCCCCTGAAAAAAATGGCTAAATAATTTCAGTCGTTCACCCAATTAGTGATCAAGAGCGGTCTCCCCTTCCATCGGGGAGGGGAGACCCTCAAAAAAATAACTCGGATTATGATTGATAAAAAATTACTACTCATTGCAGCGCTTCTGCTGGCGAGCTGTACGTCCGACCTTATGACCGAAGGTAGCGACGGCGGTTCGCAAAACACCGCCGCATCGCATAAGATCGTCAACACCTCGGTCAATGCCGAGGCCGGAAGCCTGCTCGTCTATTTCGACGACGCAGCCATCGGCAGCCTCGAACAGGCCGCCGAAGCCGCCGCCAAGACACGGTCGGTCGCTACCCGCGCGGGTATCGTCTCCGTGGATGAAATACTTTCGGAGCTGAACGTCAGCTCCCTGAACCGCCTGTTCCCGGTAGACACACGCAACGAGGAGCGCACACGTGCGGCCGGCCTGCACAGGTGGTACGAATTGCAGTTCGACACCGAAGTCGACCTGGATCTCGCCGCACAGAAACTGTCGGCCGTTGCCGAAGTAGCGAACATCCAGTTCAACACGAAACTCGAAAAAATGTGGGACGGCAAGGCTACCCCGCTCCGTTCGGATGCGCCCGCCATGTCGGCAGACACACGTTCGATCGTATGGCCGTTCAACGACCCGGAATTGAAGCGCCAGTGGCACTATATCAACAAAGGCGACAAGGCCGTGGCACAGACCGCGCGCGAAGGTGCGGACATCAACGTGGAAGATGCCTGGAAACTCACGGCCGGAGACCCCAAGATCATCGTAGCCGTAGTCGACGAAGGAGTGAAATATACGCACCCCGACCTGGCTGCGAACATGTGGGTCAACACCAGGGAGATGACCGGAACCACGGGTGTCGATGACGACGGCAACGGATACGTGGATGATTATTACGGGTACAATTTCGTTACGAACGGCCCCATCTCCTGGGATGTGGTCGATGACAAGGGCGAAGGCGACTCCGGCCACGGAACGCACACCGCCGGCACGGTAGCCGCAATCAACAACAACGGCATCGGTGTCTGCGGAGTAGCGGGCGGCTCGGGCAACGACGACGGTGTACGAATCATGTCGTGCCAGGCCCTGTCCGGCACTGCAGCCGGCTCGGGTACGACCGCCGTCATGGCAAGGGCATTCAAATACGCCGCCGACAACGGTGCTTCGATCATCCAGTGCTCGATGGGTATCAAGGGCGGCGGATACACCTCCGACAACCAGTATGCATCGAGCGCCAAGGCCGAACACGACGCTCTCGCCTATTTCATCGCCACGTCGAACTGCGACGCGATCGACGGAGGAATCGTTGTCTTCTCGGCCGGCAACGACGCACTCAACCGTGCCGGTTACCCCGGGGCGTTCCGCGATTATATTTCGGTAACCTCGTTTTCGCCCGACTTCCTGCCGGCCAGCTACACCAACTACGGCCCCGGCTGTAACATTTCGGCACCGGGCGGCGACGCTTACATCGCAAGCAACATGACCGCGACGGTACTGTCGACGATGCCTTCGGAGGTAAACGACGGTTCGGACTACGGATACATGCAGGGAACCTCGATGGCCTGCCCGCACGTGTCGGGCGTGGCAGCACTCGGACTCTCCTATGCGCTGAAACAAGGCAAGCACTACACCCGCAACGAATTCATCAGCATGCTCCTCACTTCGGTGAACGACATGGAGCGCTACCTCGACGGGACAAAGAATTCGAACGGCACGATGTACCTGGAAAATTACCGCAAGAAGCTGGGTACGGGCGCAGTAGACGCTTATCAGCTGCTGATGCAGATCGAAGGCACGCCGTGCCTCAAGGTAGGCGTAGGGGCTGAAGAACTCGTTCCCCTGACGCAGTTCTTCGGTGGCAGCGCAACGAACCTCACCTACACCGGTGTTTCGATGTCCGCAGCCGACATGGCCAAATTGGGGATCGAAACCTTGCCCACGATGGCCTACGGCAAACTGAAGATCAAGTGCACCAAGTCCGGCGTAGCGAAGATTACGGTCACGGCAATCGGCGGCGGCGACAAGGTCGGTACGGGTACCGTGATGGGCGGCATGACGATCACCAAGGAGTTCGCCATCATCGCCTGCGGTGTACAGGCCGAGAACGGAGGTTGGTTATAATACGAATTATAATAACAGCAAAAAGATCATGAGAAAGACTATCTATATTCTCTTTGCCATACTCGGCATGAGCCTGTTCGCAGGGTGCGACGACGACAAAAAAGATAACAACACGCCGTTGGCCAAGCAACTCGTCGGAGAATGGCGCCTGACTTCATGGACAAGCGAAGCCCCCCAGGCATTCGATGCTTACATCGCATTCGACGGAGGGTCGTTCACCATCTACCAGAAGGTCGAATCCGTAAGGTACCAGAAATACACGGGCAGCTATCTGCTTCAGGACGACGTACTTTCCGGCAATTACAGCGACAACACTCCCTGGGGAAGTTCGTACACGGTGACCGCCGACGAGGCCAACAACACGATCACGCTCACCAGTACGATCAACCCCGGTGACGTGAGCGTCTATACCCGTGCTACCATCCCGGAGTCGGTGAAAAACGATGCCATCGACATGCAGGGCGTACGCGCGGCTTTCTTCCGGTTGCTCTAAGCCCCGGCTGTAATATTTCCAAAGCCTTCGGTAAATGCCGAAGGCTTTTTTTCATACATATACCAAACTAATGCACAGCAAGTTAAGCAATTAAAAGAAGAAGCTCGCGCGGCCAACGCCGCAGGCACCCGGCCGGCCGGAAAGCCCTCAGTGCAGCCGCCCCATCACGCGGGAATTGTTTTTTTCAGAAACAGATTTTACGCATATCCGAAAAAACGGTTATCTTTACGCAAATTTTTATACCGGACGATAGGGAAAATCAGGCATGCAGGAAGGCCCGCACCGTTCCGCTTTGGCACATTTTTCACTATCTTTGAAACAAATACGTCACGAACCATGAACATCACCGAAATTTTGCCCGGCATCCATTACGTCGGGGTCAACGATCGCACTACCACACGTTTCGAAGGTCTCTGGTCGCTCCCGCAGGGGGTTTCATACAATGCCTATCTGGTTGCCGACGAAAAGGTCGCACTGATAGATACCGTCGAAGAGGGCTTCGGCAGCCGTCTGACAGAGAACATCCGCGAGGCCATCGGCGACCGCAAGATCGACTACCTGGTCATCAACCACATGGAACCCGACCACTCGTCGTCCGTGCGCGCACTGCGCATGCTCTACCCCGACATCCGAATCGTGGGCAACGCCAAGACGCTGCAGATGCTCCAGGGATTCTACGGCATCGACACCGGGACGCTCGAAGTCAAGGAGGGCGACAGCATATCGCTCGGCTCGAAAACGCTCTCGTTTTACATGGCGCCGATGGTACACTGGCCCGAAACGATGGTGACATGGTGTGCCGAGGCCGGCACGCTCTTCTCGGGCGACGCCTTCGGCACGTTCGGCGCCATCGACGGCGGCATTACCGACTCGCAGATAGACCCGTCGCGCTACTGGGACGAAATGCGCCGCTACTACGCCTGCATCGTCGGCAAATACGGAGGGCCTGTACAAAAGGCGCTCGCGAAGGTACGGGGCCTGAATCCCACGACCATCTGCTCGACCCACGGCCCCGTATGGCAGCGCGAGATCCCGCAGGTGATGGACGTCTACGACCGTCTGAGCCGCTACGAAGGCGAACCGGGCGTGGTGATCGCATACGGCTCGATGTACGGCAATACGGAGCAGATGGCCGAGCGCATAGCGCGCGAGCTGGCCGCCGAAGGTGTGGGCCCGATCTTCGTCCACAACATGTCCTACGCCGATGAATCGGTCGTCCTGCGCGACGTGTTCCGTTACGACACGCTCATCGTGGGCGGCCCGACCTATAACGGAGGGCTCTACCCGCCCGTGGCCCGCCTGCTCGACCTGATCGCGGCACGCTGCGTCCCGCAGCGCAACTTCGGCTGGTTCGGCTCCTTCTGCTGGGCGAGTGCCGCCGTACGCTGCCTGGGCGAATTCGCACAGAAGATGAAGTGGGAGGCGATCTGCGAACCCGTGGAAATGAAGCAGGGTTTCTCGCCGGCATGGCACGAGGCATGCCACGCGCTCGCAGCGCGGATCGCCGGGTGCATGCACCGCTAAACCAACCAAAAACTTGGACATAATATGATGAAAATCGCAGTCGTGGGTACGGGTTATGTCGGCCTCGTATCGGGTGCCTGTTTCGCAGAAATGGGGCTCGATATTACGTGCGTCGACGTCGACAGGAAAAAGATCGACGCCCTGAACAACGGCATCATCCCGATTTACGAGCCGGGGCTCGAAGAACTCGTCAAACGCAATGTCGAGGAGGGGCGCCTACACTTCACGACCGAGCTGACGGACTGCCTGGACAAGGTGGAAGTAGTCTTCTCGGCCGTCGGCACACCGCCCGACGAGGACGGTTCGGCAGACCTGAAATACGTGCTCGAAGTCGCCCGTACGTTCGGCCGCAACATCAAGAAATATACGGTGCTCGTCACCAAAAGCACCGTACCCGTCGGTACGGCGCAGAAGGTCAAGGCCGTGATCCGGGAAGAGATAGACAAACGCGGCTGCAAGATACCGTTCGACGTGGCCTCGAACCCCGAATTCCTGAAGGAAGGCGCGGCCATCAAGGATTTCATGTCGCCCGACCGCGTGGTCGTAGGCGTCGAGAGCGAACGGGCGCGCAAGCTGATGACCCGCCTGTACCGTCCGTTCCTGATCAACAATTTCCGGGTGCTGTTCATGGACATCCCCTCGGCGGAAATGACCAAATACGCGGCCAACGCCATGCTGGCGACCCGCATTTCGTTCATGAACGAGATCGCCAACCTCTGCGACCTGGTAGGGGCGAACGTCGAAATGGTGCGCAAGGGCATCGGATCCGACGCCCGCATCGGCAGCAAGTTTCTCTACCCCGGCTGCGGCTACGGCGGCTCGTGCTTCCCCAAGGACGTAAAGGCCCTGGCCCGAACGGCCCAGGAAAACGGTTATACGATGCAGGTCATCGAGGCGGTGGAACGGGTCAACGAAGGGCAGAAATCCATCCTGTTCGGCAAACTGCAACGGGCATTGGGCAACCTGCACGGAAAAACCATAGCGATATGGGGCCTCGCGTTCAAGCCCGAAACGGACGACATGCGCGAAGCACCGGCACTGGTGGTGATCGACCTGTTGCGCAAGGCGGGCGCCACGGTTCGGGTCTACGATCCCGTGGCGATGGAAGAAGGCCGCCGCAGGATCGGCGACGAAGGGGTGCATTACGCAGGTTCGATGTACGAAGCTGCAAAGGGCGCCGATGCCATCGCACTCGTCACGGAGTGGAAACAGTTCCGGATGCCCGACTGGGCGCAGTTGCTCACGCTCATGCGCGACAACATCCTGGTCGACGGCCGCAACATCTTCGACAAGGAAGAGGTGCTCAACGCCGGACTGCGCTACTACGGGATCGGGAAATAGGCGGCGGGAAATAACCCGCCGCAGGGCATCCGGCCGATGCCGCGCCCCGCACCGCAATAAGCCCCGGAGCTTCCGCTCCGGGGCTTTTACCGGCAGACGGGACGGCAGTCCGCATGCCGAAAATGAACCACACCCTGCAGGAAAAGGCCAATCACCGCCCGATAATTCGGTGTATTTTTGTGGTGCCAAAACCATAAAAGCACATGGATAAAGATAATTCCAAAACATTCCTGCTCGTCCTGCTGGGGCTGCTGACCGCATTCGGGCCCTTCGTCACCGACATGTACCTGCCGGCGCTGCCCGCCATGGCGGACGATTTCGGCACCTCGTCGTCGATGGTACAGCTGGGACTGACCACAAGCATGATCGGGCTGGCCTGCGGACAGCTCTTCTTCGGGCCGCTGAGCGACAAATACGGCCGCCGCACCCCGCTGCTGACGGCCATGTGGCTGTTCCTGGGCTCGACAGTGCTCTGCATCTTCGCCGCAGACATCGAACAGTTCGTGTTCCTGCGCTTCGTGCAGGGCATCGCGGGGTCGGGAGGCATCGTGATCTCCCGCTCGGTGGCGACGGACAAATTCTCAGGCCGCGAACTGGCCAAGATGCTCGCCCTGATCGGAGCGATCAACGGCATAGCCCCCGTGGCGGCACCGATCGTCGGCGGAACGCTCACCGGCATCATCGGCTGGCGGGGTATCTTCACGATCCTGCTGGGACTGGGCATAGTGCTGCTCGCGGGCAGCTTCCGTTTCAGCGAATCGCTCCCGGCAGCCAACCGAAGCACCGTGGAGTGGGCGGATATACTCCGCGGGTTCAAAACGACGCTCCGCAACCGCCGCTACCTGTGCTATATCTTCCAGTTGGGGTTCGCCCAGGGCATATTGTTCGCCAACATCGCTTCGTCGCCCTTTATCGTGCAGCAGCACTACGGGTTCACGCCTTTCCAGTTCAGCATCTGCTTTGCGGTCAACGCCGTCGCCATCGGGGGCGCAGCCGCACTCTCGGTCAGGTTCCGCCGCCCCGAAAACGGCACCAGCACCGGTTGTGCGGGGATGATCTTCTTCGCCGTGGCCGAAGCCATAGCCCTCGCCGCGGGCTGCAACTTCTGGGTTTACGAGTTGCTGATGTTCGCGCTCCTGTTCGCCATGGGGCTAACCTTCACGACTTCGACGGCACTGGCGATGGAAAGTGCCCGGGAGAATGCGGGGACGGCGTCGGCACTGCTGGGCGCCGTATGCTTCGCCTTCGGCGGGATCGTCTCGCCGCTGGTCGGGATCGGCGACATACTCCTCTCAACGGGCACCGTGTTCGTCGTCTGCGCCGTCTGCTCATGGCTCTGCATACGCCTCGCGATGCGCCTCGCCCCGCCCCGGCTCGCGGCTGCCTGACAACGGAACGGGCCGGCTCCCATGCGTGGGAACCGGCCCGTTATCTGTCCCGGACAACGAATCACCTGCGGACTTTGACAATGATCTTGCGCACATCGCCCTCGCCGATCATCGGCGCATGGCCGTCTTCGGGGAAAAGGATCGTGAACTGCCCCGGGCGCAGCGTATAGAAGGTCTGCGGCTCATCGTCGAAGAACTGAATATCCTTCCCGGCATCGAATTCGCCCAGCGGCTTGCGCAGGTCGGCACGCTCGCTCCACCCGAAAGTCTCCTGCTCGCCGCGGATCAGCACCTGGATGTCGATATAGGCGTCGTGTATTTCGAGTTTGGCATCCGCCGGTTTTTTCAGCGCAGGTTCCATTACGTTGACATAGATGTCCTTGCCGTCGAGTTCATGGATCCCCGGCTCCATCGTTTCCCAGTCGGTCGAAGCGATGAAGCCGAAGGCTTTTTCCAGACGCGGGCTCACCGGATAATAGAGCGCGCTGTTCTTCAAAGAGTCGAAAATCATAGTTTATCGGATTAGTTATTCAGTAGATTCTTTTGGAGACGCACCACGACGGGCAGGTGATCCGAATATTCGACCTGCGGCACCTCGTAGGAAACCGGATCGAAACTGTCGGAGCAGAGGACATAGTCGATGCGCAGCGTATTGAAGAAGCCGCGGAAAGTATGCGAATAGCCCGAACCGCTCTTGCTGAAAGCGTCGTTCAGCCCCCCGGCCATCGTGCGGTAGACATAGGACATCGGCGTATCGTTGAAATCGCCGCAGACGATGCACCGCGCACGCGCGTCGGCGATGACATCGGCAATGCTGTCGACCTGTGCGGCACGCAGGATGCTGTTCTCGCGCAGGCGGCTCACGATGCTGCGGATCTTGACTTCGCGTGCCGTGTCGGAGATGAAATCGCGGTTGGTGATATATTCGTTGTCGGCCGCCTTGATCGCCGTCGAACGCAGGTGGTTGTTGAACACGCGCACCGTATCGTCGCCGACCAGCAGGTCGGCCCAGACCGACGTATTGGGGGTCAGCACGATGCCCGAGCGCAGGATACGGTATTTGCTCAGGATGAAAAGCGATGCCCCGTACAGCGAATCGGGAGCCTGCGTACGGCCGAAGGCCGCGCTTTCGTATTTCTCGTCCAAAAGGGCGAAATCGTCGGATTTCTCGGCCAGGCGGGCATTGAACTCCTGCATGCAGACGATATCGGGATCGTATTCGCCGATCAGGCGCACGATGTCATCGACATTGCTGGCTCCGCTTTCGCCGAAGAAGCTGCGCACGTTATAGGTCATGACCTTGAAAGCCCGGCGGTCGTAGCTCTCCTCGCCGTAGCTGCGGCGGAATTCGGGCTTATAGAAGAGCGAAACCTTGAAGAGACCGATGACGACCAGCGCCAGCATCGTCCCGGCGCGGAGCAGCCGCCAGCGGATGACCCAGTAGAGCGCCAGGATGACCGTAGCGACGTAGATCGCCGGGGCGGCAAGCCCCAGCAGGGGAAAGAACCAGACCCCGGCGGGGTTCACATAAGGGACGAAATAGGTGACGGCCATCGTGGCCCCGACAACGACGGTCAGGAGCGTCATCACCAGGTCGAGTAGCCACATGAGCAGGCCGCGGTGCGGTTTCTCCCCGCGCCGGCTGCCGTAATCGTTCTTATAGAATTCGCCGGACATCGGCTCAGAAGCGGATTATGCCGCGCTGCTTCCACCAGTGGAGCAGCAGGAAACCCCAAAGCATACCGCCCACGTGGGCGAAATGCGCCACATTGCCTACGCCACGCCAGCCGAGGAAAAGTTCGATGACGCCGTAGATGATGACGAACCATTTGGCCTTCATCGGGATCGGCGGGATCAGCAGCATGATGACCGCATTGGGGTGCATGACGCCGAAGGCGAGCAGCAGCCCCATCACCGCGCCCGAAGCACCGACCAGCGACATGGGCAGCTCGCCGAACGCCAGCGCCGTGAAATACTGGATCAGCGCCGCACCGATGCCGCAAACCATGTAATAGGTCAGGAAACGCTTCGACCCCAATTCGTATTCCAACGTACGCCCGAACATCCACAAGGCGAACATATTGAAGAAGATATGCTCGAAATTGGCATGCACGAACATATAGGTGACGAACTGGTAGGTGTGGAACAACGGCGCTCCCAGCCACAGGGCGCAATACTCCATGATGGCGTTATGTGCCGGTTGGATCAGGGCCGTAGCCATGTAGACCAGGGCATTGATGATTATCAGGTTTTTCACCACCGGGGGTGTCTGAAAATAGCTGTTCATTGCGTAAAATTTTTACAAAAGTACGTTTTTCCACCGGATTATCCCAGTTTGGTACGGATATCTTCGGGGGTTATTTCTGCAGTTATGGCTTTGCCCGAGGGCGAGAAACTGAAATTGCCCGTAGCGGCGAGCTGGGCGAGCAGTACGGCGGCTTCGTCGCGCGACATATTGCGGGGAATGCCTTTCGCCCCGCCGCGCGCCATGACGGCGGCGATCTTCTCGCGGCGCTGATCCGCGAGCGACACGGGCGTCGAAAAGGCTTGCAGCAGGTCGTAGACCATCTGGTCGACGGCATCGGCCGGCATATCGGCCGGAGTGCCCTTCACCTCGATCGTCCCCTCCCCCGCAAAGTCGATGTCGAATCCCAGCGACGCGAATTCCACGGCGTTCTCCTCGAGCAGCGCATATTCGTCGCCCGACAACACCAGCCGCTCGGGAAAAAGCAGTTGCTGGCTCACGGAAGAGCCGTTTCCGAGCATCTTCAGGTAATCCTCATAAAGAATGCGCTCGCGGGCACGCCGCACGTCCACCACGACGAACCTCCCGCCCAGCAGCGCGGCGAGGTACCCGCCGCCCAACGGCAGGGGATCGGTAAATTCCGGACGCCCCTCGACCGCCAGCCGCTGCTGCCCGGCCGTAGCCCCGGAAGGGATGAACTCCAGGGCACTCGTCCCGAACCCGGCATCGGACTCCACCTCGAAACTGCTCCCCGAAACGAAATCCTCGAACCCGTCGGCCGCCGAGGAAGGGATGGTGAAGTCCTCCCCCGCCGGCGGGGTTTGCGGAAGGGTAAATCCGCTGCCGGCGCTGCGCAGCCCGCCGGGCAGGCTGCCACCGGACGCACTGCCCCCCGACTTGCCGCCGCCCATACCGGCGCGCGGGGCGAAGCCCGTCCCGGCCGTATCGGAAAGCGTCTGTCCGCGATCGTCGTACGGGACGTCGAAGCCCGTGAAATCGACATTGGGATCGGGCGCCGTAGGGTCGATATACTCCTCGCGGAACGGATTGTAGTCGCCGTTGGACATGGCGCGGGGCTCGCTGTAGACGGCCCCTTTGCTCAATGCCGGGATCTCGACGATGCCGTCGCGGTCGAAATCCATCAGCGGCACGGCCCCCGTCTTGGCGAGCGTCTCGCGCACGGCGGCGTTGATGATCTGCCAGACGGCCTCCTCGTCGGCGAATTTCACTTCGGTCTTCTGCGGGTGGACATTGACGTCGATGCGCGAAGGGTCGATCGTCAGGTAGAGGAAATAGGAAGGCGAACTGCTCTCGGGGATCAGTTTCTCATAGGCCTTCATGATGGCGCTCGTGAGGTACGAACTCTTGAAATAACGTCCGTTGACGAAGAGGTACTGCTCGCCGTTGCGCCGCTTGGCGGCAGCCGGACGGCCGATATAGCCCCCGATGCGGGCGATCGAGGTGTCGGCATCGACCTCCAGCAGGTTCTGCTTGATATGGCGTCCCACCACGTCAACGATACGTCCCGCCAGCGACGTGGCACAGAGCGTATAGACCGGAGCGTCGTTGGCGTAAAGTTCGAAGGCGATATGGGGGTTGCACAGCGCAACACGCTGGAATTCGGCCTTGATCTGTGCGGCCGAAGTCGTACTCTTGTCGAGGAAACGGCGGCGGGCGGGCACGTTGTAAAAAAGGTTGCGCACGAAGAACTGCGCCCCCACGGGACACATCACGGGAGTCTGCCCGGCGAACTGGCCGCCGTTGATTTCGGTCTGGGTACCCACTTCGTCGCCCTCCTGCCGCGTGCGCAGTTCGACCTGCGCCACGGCGGCGATCGAAGCGAGCGCCTCGCCGCGGAACCCGAACGTATTGAGGGCGTAGATGTCTTCGACGGAAGTTATCTTGCTGGTGGCATGGCGGTCGAAGGCCATACGCGCGTCGATGGGCGACATGCCCGAGCCGTCGTCGACGATCTGGATCAAATCCTTGCCCCCGTCACGGAAGTTGACCTTCACGGTACGGGCGCCGGCGTCGATGGCGTTCTCCATCATCTCCTTGACCACCGATGCGGGACGGTTGACGACCTCGCCCGCAGCAATCTGGTTGGCGACGACTTCGGGTAATAATCTGATCTTATCTGCCATTTATTCCTGATAATCGTTGGGAACCACCGTGATAGGCTGCTCCTGCCACTCTACGTCGGAAATACCCGTCTGGTCGAGCCCGTTGCGCGGAGCGGATTCGGTGGCAGCGGATTCGGTCTGTGCCGGCGCCGTACGGGCGCGCAGGAACACATCGGCGAGCTTCGGATAAAGGATGTAGATGAACAGCAGGACGATAACTGCGGCACCGGCCATCTTCCAGATGCGCATACGCCCCTTGTCATCCTCCTTGGAACGGCGGGCGGCACGGGCATCGCGCTGCGTACGGATATATTGTCCGGGACGGTACTCACGATCCCCGTCTTCGGCCCTCTCGCCGCGAAGTTCGGCACGGCGCTGCTCGCGTGCCTCCTTTTCGGGATCGTAGTAGCGCGGTATGTAGTTAAACTTGTTGGCGTGTCTCTTGAACGGGGTGAAACCTAACATGGCGTGTCCTCCTAATTATTTTTGGTAAAGATACGAATTCTCCGGCAATTTTATTGCCTGTAAAACCCTTTTTTCCGCCTGCGGCGCCCGTAAAGTCCTGCCGAGGATGCGGTGCCAGACGTCCGATGCCCCGCAGCAGGGGAAACCCCCGGCAGCGGTACGGGTGGGGAAACACCCCTCAAACAGGCTGGCAACAGCCGCAATGGCCCCGGGAAAGGCGGCGGGGAATACGCCCGCAAACCTCCGTGCACCGCAGCGGAAGGGGCGCTGCGAACGACGGCGGAATGCCGTGGCCCGCAAAGTCCCCCGACATCCCGCCGCATAGGCAAACCGTTGCTTCCCTACCGGAAGAAACTCTTCATCCGCTCGAAGATATTCTGGTTCTTGACCGATTCGGCATGCTGGAAACCGGGCTGCTGCGCCAGTTGTTCGACCAGCCGCTTCTCCTCGGCACTGAGCTTCGAGGGGATCGTGATGTCGACCACGACCAGTTCGTCGCCGCGGCCATAGCCGTTGACGTCGGGCAACCCCTTGCCGCCCAGGCGCAGCACCTTGCCGGCATGCGTTCCCGGGGCGATCTTGATCTTGGCACGGCCATCGACCGTCGGCACCTCGACCGTACCGCCCAGCAGGGCTGTCGTAACGGTGATATTGAGGTTGTGGATCAGGTCGTTGCCGTCACGCACCAGCTCGGGATTGGACTCCTCTTCGATCATGACCTGCAGGTCGCCGTTGACGCCTCCGTGACGGGCGGCATTGCCCTTGCCCGTGACGGTGAGCACCATACCCTCGCCCACGCCGGCCGGAATTCGGATCTCCACGACCTCCTGACCGCGGAGGGTTCCCTCGCCCTTGCACTTGTCGCAGGGTGCGGTGATGACTTTGCCCGTACCGCCGCACGTGGGGCAGACGCCCTGCGTCTGCATGCGGCCGAAGAAGGTGTTCTCCACACGCGTCACATAGCCCGTACCGTTGCAGGTCGAACAGGTCGAGTAGGAGTTGCTGTCCTTGGCCCCCGTACCGCCGCACTTATCGCAGGCGACGGTCTTGTTTATCTTGAGTTTCTTGGTGACGCCGTTGGCGATCTCGGCGAGGGTCAGCTTGACCTTGATGCGGATATCCGATCCCCGGTTCACACGACGCCCGCCGCCCGATGACGACGACGAGCGGAACCCGCCGCCGAAATGTCCGCCGAAAATATCGCCGAACTGCGAGAAGATATCCTCCATCGAGAAACCGCCGCCGCTGAACCCGCCGAAGCCACCTGCCCCGCCACCCGCGGCACCGCTCATCCCGGCATGGCCGAACTGATCGTAACGGGCACGTTTGTCGGGGTTCGACAGTACGTCGTATGCCTCGGCCGCCTCCTTGAATTTCTCTTCGGCCTCCTTGTCACCCGGGTTTTTATCGGGGTGGTATTGGATGGCCGCCTTGCGGTAAGCCTTCTTTATTTCGTCAGCGTTAGCGTTTTTCTGGACGCCCAGCACTTCGTAGTAATCCCTCTTTTCTGCCATGGCATTATTCTCCTACAACAACTTTTGCGAAACGCAGCACCTTGTCGCCCAGCATATAACCCGTCTGGACAATGTCGACGACCTTGCCCTGCATCTCCTCCCCGGCAGCGAATTTGGCCACCGCCTCGCAGAGGTCGGCGTCGAACTCCCTGCCCTTGACGTCGATCTCGGTGACCCCTTTCTGGCGGAGCGTATCGGTAAATTTCTGTGAAATAAGCGTCACACCGGCACGCAGCGCCTCGATGTCGTCGCTCTTCTGCATGGCATCGACGGCACGCTGGACGTCATCGCGCACGGGGAGCATCGCCAGCAGCACGTCACGGCCCCCGGTCTGCACCAAGTCCATCTTCTCCTTGAGCGTACGCTTGCGGTAATTATCGAATTCGGCCTGCAGGCGGATGAATTTATCCTGCCACTCGGCCAGCGCCGCCGTCAGATCCGATCCCGCTCCGGCCTTGTCGCCGCCTTCGGCAGCGTCTGCCATTGTGTCAGTTCCGTCCTGCGAGTCGTCTGACACATTGGCACAGGGTTCGCCGTCGCACGAAGGGTAACCTTCACCGGGAACGAATCCTTCGTCGCCGTCAACAGCCTCATTATAAGTTTTTTCCTTTTTCATATCTCGTGTTTTTCAGATTTTCCGTCTTATATTCGAACAAATTGTATACCAACCGCCGGGCCATGCCTACCCGATGATAAAAATCGCCGGGCGCCTGTTCATTTCCGGCAGCCGCACCGACCGCCACTCGCGCACGGCGAGCGTACGGATATATTCGCCGGGGGCGGTAATGTCCATCGCCAGCGTCAGGCGCGTCTCGGGGGCAAGGGTTTGCAGGAGCTGTTCCATCAGCTTCACATTGCGGTAAGGCGCCTCGATGAAGAGCTGCGACTGGCGTTCGGACTGCGCACGGCGTTCGAAGCGGCGGATCGCCTGCACCCGTTCGGGCGGCTTGACGGGCAGGTAGCCGTTGAAGGCGAACGACTGCCCGTTGAGCCCCGAGGCCATGACGGCCAGGATGACGGACGACGGCCCGACGAGCGGCACCACGCGGATACCGTGGCGGTGGCACGCCTCGACGACCAGTGCCCCGGGATCGGCGACGCCCGGCACGCCCGCTTCGGAAACAACCCCCGCCGAACGGCCCTCAACGAGCGGTTTCACCAGCTCTTCGACCTCACGCCCGGCGACGGTATGTTCGTTCAGCTCGCGGAACTCCAGCGTGTCGATCGGCCGCGCGATGCCGGCCTTCGACAGGAACCGCCGCGCCGAACGGGTGTTTTCGACGATGAAATAGTCGAGCGAATCCATCACGGCACGGTTCGCCGCAGGCAGCACGTCCCACGGTGCCGTTTCGTCCGAAATCGGACACGGGATCAGATAGAGCGTTCCGTACATCTTATTTCAGTTTTTCGAGTTTGGCCCGGAGTTCCCGTTCCCGGCCGGCGGCCTTCGTATACAGCACCGCAAACCAGACGCTCAGCGCCATGACACCGGCGATCACCACCCCGAAAACACCGCTCAGGAAGAATGCGCTCACGACCAGCCCCGCAACCGAAAGCACCAGCGGGGATTTGCGGACATTGCAGCCGATAGCCACATAGCCGCCCGCCAGCACGAGCATCACGATTCCGACCATCAGCCTCACCCCGTTTCCCTGGGCGTTGACCAGTTCGACCACGCCGCTGGCGAGCGCCAGCAACGCCGCGGCGAACATGGCGCTGCGGGCCTTGCCCAACTGGTCGAGGGCCGATTCGGATTCGAGCTGTGCCGTCAGCAGCCGCGCCCCGAGGCACTCGGCGGCCTCATCGCGCCCGGCGGGGCAACCGCAGGAGGGACACGTTCCGGTTCCGGAAGCGATTTCACCGCCGCAATCATAGCATTTCATAACGTTATTCTTTGAGGTAAATCCGTTTTACGCGCCCCGAAACCGAGGTCATGATCTCATAGGGAATCGTATCGAGCACGCGGGCCATCGTTTCCAGGTCGTTGCCCGGCTCGGGCGAGAAGACCACGACTTCGTCGCCTTCCTTCACGCCGGGAATCCCCGTAATGTCGACCATGCAGCTGTCCATGCAGATGCGTCCGACGATGGGGGCGGGGCTCCCGGCCACCAGCACCGACCAGCGGCCGCAGCCCAGGTGGCGGTCGAGCCCGTCGGCATATCCGATGGGGATCGTCGCCGTCGTAGTTTCGCGCGTGAGTTTCCCGGCCCGTCCATACCCTACGGCCTCGCCCGCAGGCAGGTGCTTGACCTGCACGATACGCGTGCGGAGGGTCGAGACGGGACGCAGCATCCCGTTATGCCGGTAGCCGAAGCCGTAAAGCCCCAGCCCGAGGCGGCACATGTCGAACTGCGCCTCGGGGAAGCGTTCGATGGCGGCCGAATTGGCCGTATGGCGGATGACCGGATAGGGCAGCGAGGCGGCGACGCGGGCGCTCATGCGGTCGAACAGGGCGATCTGCGCCCGGGTATAGGCATCCTCTTCGGGCATGTCGGCACAGTTGAGGTGCGAGAAGACCGAGGCGACCTTGACCTGCGGGGTTTCCGCCAGCGCCCTGCACAGCGCCCCGACTTCGTCGTCCGTGAATCCCAGCCTGTGCATACCCGTGTCGAGCTTGATATGGATCGGGTAACGGCTCTCGCCCGCATGCACCACGGCCCCGGCGAAGGCGCCGAGCGAATGGAGGCTGTATATCTCGGGTTCGAGGCGGTTGGCGATCATCTGATCGAAACTGTCGGCATCGGCGTTGAGCACCACGACGGGCATCGAAATGCCCCGCTCGCGCAACAGTACCCCTTCGTCGGCGAACGCCACGGCCAGGTAATCAACGCCCTGGTGCTGCAAGAGCTGCGCGACTTCGAAATCGCCGGCACCGTACGAGCCGGCCTTGACCATCGCCACGAGTTTCGTACCGAAGCTGAGCTTCGAACGGAAGAAATTGAGGTTGTGCGTCATGGCGTCGAGGTCGACCTCCAGCACCGTCGTATGGCTGCGGCGCGCGAGGGCGTGCGCCAGTTTCTCGAAGCGGAAATCGCGGGCGCCTTTCAGCAGGATGGCACGCCCGGCCACGGCCCTGCGGTCGATGCGCGCGATGCACTCGTCGGTCGAGGCGTAAAACTCCTTGTCGCAGCCGAACAGACCTGCATGGCGTTTCAGGCGCGGGCCGATGCCGATCAGGAAGTCGACGCCCGCCCGTGCGACCATCCCCGCGACACGACCGTAGAGCTCGCCGTCGGAAAGCCCGCTCTGCGAGATGTCCGACAGGACGAGCGTACGGCGGCGGTTCAGCGCCACGCCGTGCAGGTAATCGAGCGCCAGCGCCAGCGAATTGAGGTCGAGGTTATAGGCGTCGTTGATCAGGATCGAATCGTTGATGCCCTCCTTCACCTCGAGACGCATGGGCACCGTGGGCGCCGAGGCGAACGACGGCGCGGGATAGTGCATCGCGGCGCAGAACGCCTCGACGATCTGGGCATTGCGGCGCGATGCGGCGTTGCCGATGACCGACTCCGGCACCTCGGGGAACGACGCGGCATCGAGGGGCTTGCGGTCGGCGAAACGCGCCGCGACCATGCCCCCCAGCGGCTCGTAATAGCTGTGGTAGATGATTTTCGAGGCATTGCGGGCCAGCACCATTTTCTCGTCGCACTTCTGCTCGAGATTGAGGAAATTCTCCTGATGCGCGTCGCCGATCGAGGTAAAAACAACCACGTCGGGACGGATGATGCGCTCCAGCCGCTCCATCTCGCCGGGCTTCGAAATGCCCGCCTCGAAGACCGCCAGCTCCTCGTCGCCTTCGAGCATCAGCACCGAGAGGGGCACGCCCAGCTGCGAATTGTAGCTTTTCGGCGAGCGGTAATATTTCATCCCCGCGGGCAGTTCTTCGGCGATCCACTCCTTGATGACGGTCTTGCCGTTCGAACCGGTGATGCCGACGACCGTACCCTTGAATTGCGCACGGTAGTGCGCCGCAAGGCGTTGCAGGGCGTCGATGGCGTTGTCCACACGCACGAAGCCGCAACCGGCGGAGCACTCAACGTCACGTTCGACGAGGAACGCACGCACGCCGCGCGCCGACATCTGGGCGACGAAGCCGTGCGAGTCGTGGTTGGCACCGCGCATGGCCACGAACATCGGGCAGCAGCCCAGTTCGCACGACAGCGAGCGGCTGTCGGTGACGACCGACCGCACTTCGGCATCGCAGCCTGTAAATTTCCCGCCGACAACGGCGGCTATTTCCGAGAGTTTGTAGTTCATCCTGTATCTTATCCGTTTTTCGCCGGGCGGATGGCATCCGGGGCTTCACGAAGCCGGCGGGGCAGGAACATACGCGGAGTATGCGGCTGCCGCGAGCGGAAGCGCCGGAGGCAGCCGTCCTCACGAAAGGTCAAATGTCACGATCGTAATTCCCGCCCCGCCCCGGTCGGCATGCTCGTCGCGGGCGCTTTCGACCTCGGGCACCGTGCGCAGGTAGCGGCGTATCTCCTCCTTGAGAGCCCCCGTGCCCTTGCCGTGGAGAATCGACACCGACCCCACGCCCACCATCAGGGCGTCGTCGATGAAATCCTGCACGGCGTCCAGCGCCTCGGCGGCACGCATGCCCCGCACGTCGATATGGTCTTTGAAGCTGAGCTTGCGGGCCGAAATGTCGGCCGACACCACCGTCCGCGCCGTCTGCGGGCGTGTCGCCTCGCGGAACTCGCTGTTCGAGACCACGGTCAGCATCTTCCGGTCGACCGTAGTCAGTATCTGGCCGAAGGCGACCTGCGCCTTGCGCCCCTTGACCGACTGCACCACGCCGACCATATCCTGTCCGGCCATGCGGACTTTCGACCCGGCCTCCACCTCGCGCGGTTTCGGAGCCTCGGCAGGGGCAGCCCCCGCCGCCTGCGCCTCGCCCCGCTGCGCCTTGCGTTCTTCACGCCGCTGACGGCGGCGCTCGATACGTTCGATCTCGCGGGCGACCTCGGCGTCCTTGTCCGCCGTGTCGGCCTTCGCCACCGCGTCGCGGAAATCGTCCAGTTCGCGGCGCGCAAGGCGCGTCAGCTCCTTTTCGGCCTGCGCCTCGCGGATCGTCCTGATCGTATTCTCGATCTGCCGGTTGGCATCGGCGATCAGCTGCTGCGCCTCCAGCTTGGCCTTTTTGAGTATCTCCTGCCGCTCGGCCCTGATCTTCGACAACTGCCCGGCATAGGTCTGCTCCAGCTCCTCGACCTTGCGGTCGGTCTGGCGGATGCGGTCGCGCTTCTGTTCCCAGTAATGCTTGTCGCGGGCGATCTCACGCAGCTGCTTCTCGATGTTGATATGGTCGCTGCCGGCCTTCTCGCCCGCCGCGCGGATAATATCCTCCGGGAGCCCGATCTTGCGGGCGATCTCCACAGCGAACGAACTGCCCGGCTTGCCCATTTCGAGGCGGAACAGCGGGCGGATATTCTGCACGTCGAACATCATGGCGCCATTGGCGATGCCCTCGGTATTCGACGCATAGTACTTGATATTGGCATAGTGGGTCGTGATGACGCCGTAGCACCCTTTGGCCAGCAGGCGTTCGAGGATGGCCTCGGCGATGGCTCCGCCGATGACCGGCTCGGTACCCGACCCGAACTCGTCGATCAGCACCAGCGCCGACGACGAAGCCCCCGAGAGCATGTTCTTCATGTTGAGCAGGTGCGACGAATAGGTCGACAGGTCGTCGTCGATCGACTGCTCGTCGCCGATGTCGATAAAGATCGAACGGAACACGGGCAGTTCCGAAACCTCCGATGCCGGGACGGGAAACCCGCACTGGAACATGTACTGCACGAGGCCGGTGGTCTTGAGGCAGACCGACTTGCCGCCCGCATTGGGCCCCGAAATGACAAGGATATGCTTGCGGCGGTCGAGCTGCATGTCGAGCGGTACGACCTCGCGCCCCTGCGCCCGCAGGGTTTGCTGCAGGAGCGGGTGGCGGGCATTCTTCAGCACCAGCCGATCGTCGTCCGAGATGATCGGTTTCACGCAGCCGTTCTGCGATGCCCAGCGTCCCTTGGCACGCAGCATGTCGATCTCGGCCAGGTAGTCGCCCGACGCGGCGATCAGCCCGGCATCGGGGCGCACCGAATCGGTGAACTCCGAGAGGATGCGGACGATCTCGCGCCGCTCGGCATATTCCAGTTCGCGCAGCTCGTTGTTGATCTCCACGACCTCGACCGGTTCGACGTAGAACGTACGCCCCGTGGCCGATTCGTCGTGAATGAAGCCCTGCAGCTTGCGTTTATTGGCCGCGGCGACCGGGATCACGGCCTTCCCTTCGCGGATCGAGATCTGGGCGTCGGCATCGACGATACCGGCCCCTTTGGCGGCGGCAAGCACCGCCTGCAACCGCTTGGCGGCCTGCCCTTCGCGTTCGCGGATGGCGCGCCGGATCTCCAGCAGGGCCGGCGAAGCATTGTCCCGGATATTGCCGAAACGATCGACGATGGCGTCGATCCGCTGCACGATCCCGGGGAATGCCTCGACGCCGCGGCTGCGGGCATACAGCGCCGGATATTGCCCTTCGCGGGCGAGGATGAACGCAACGACGCTGCCGACGAGGCTCAGCGCCCGGTGCAGGGTCACCACCTCCCCCACGTCGAGGAACGTCCCCTCGACACGCAGTTTGGCAACGACATGGTCGACGTCGGGATATTCCCCGCCGGGAAAATCGTGCTCCATGTCGAGCAGCAGGCGCATCTGGTCGGCAAGTTCCAGCCTCCGCCCGATCTCGCGCGCCGAGGCCGAGAAAGTCTCTTCGGCGAGCTTCCCGCGGGCGGCACGCATGGTGCAAAGCGCTGCAACCTGTTCCCGAAGCCGGTCGAAGCCGATCTTCTGCTCGAAGTTTGCAGGATAAATCATCTCTATGTCGGGTTGATGGGCTACTGCAGCCGCTTGAGCGAATCGCGCTCAGCCTTGGCAGCAGCCTTGGCGGCCTTCCTGTCGGCACGCTCCTTCATCTTTTCGGGATTGCGCCCGAAGAGCGAGAGGTGGACGTAACGGCCGGGGTATTGTTTGACATCGGCCAGCAGCGCCGCGAGGTTGTCGCTGGCCTTTTCGAGCGAATCGTACAGTTCGGGGTCGCTGATGAGCTTGCCGACCGTGCCTTCGCCCTGCGCGATGCGTGCCACGAGACCGTCGAGGTGCTCCACGGCCTGCGAAAGCTTGCGGGCAAACTGTTCCTCGGTGAGCTGCGAGGTGAAACGATCCACGTCGCCGATGATGCTGTCCACGCGCCCGGCATTCTCGCCGAGCATGTCGGAGAATTTCGAAAGGTTGTCCAGTGCGCTCTTCAGGCTGTTTTTCTCCGCCGAGAGTATCTCGGCCATGTCGCCCGTCACGGAGTTCAGGTTGCCGAGCGTCCCGGCGATGTTGTCCGCATTGGTTTCCATCAGGCCGTTCAGGTTTTCGAGCGTGCGCGAAAGGTCGGTGGTGAGCTGCGAAACCTTCTGCTTGAAGAAATCCAACTCGGAGCCGGCCATGTCCATCAGGTCGCGGTCGCGGCTCGAACGCAGCGTATCGCCCTTCTGGAGGTAGGTGTCGGCCGTGCCGTAGGTGATTTCGATCGCCTTGGCGCCCATCAGTCCGTTGCTGAAGATTTTGGCCTCGGAATCGGACGGAATGCGGTATTGGCGCTTGATCGTGAATTGCAACACGACCTTGTCGCTGCGGGCGGGATCGAACGAAAGCCGTGTCACGGAACCGATCTTCACGCCCTTCATCATGATCGGCGACGCGTTCTGCACACCGTTGATCTGGTCGTAGGCCGCATAATACTCGACGTTCCGGCTGAAAATGTCGAAACCTTTCAGAAACCGGATTCCGGCCCAGGCGACGCCGATCATCGCCACGGCGAATATGCCGATCTTAACTTCCCTTTTCATAGCTCGTTTATTTTCATTTCACAATCTGCGTGCCCCGGCAGCTCACGACGAAGGCATCGGGGAAAACCTTGCGTACTTCAGCCAGCCGTTTCTGGGCTGCGGCACGGGTGTCGTACTCGCCGACGCAATATTTATAGCGGAACCGCCCCTCGGCGGTATACTGTTTCACCTTGTTGCGGTAGGATTTGAAACGTGCGGACGAGGTCGGCACGGTCTGCGCGCTGGCCAGCACCTGCACGGTATAGCGCAACGGCCGGGCAGCTTGGTTAGGGGCAGCTTCGGCCCCGGCCGGTTTCTGCGGTTCCGGCTTTTGCGCCCCGGATTTGCCCGCAGCCTTCTGCGGCTCCGCCTTTTCCGGGGTGGCGGCCTTCCCGCCCGGCTTCCGTCCGGACTTCTCGGCAGACGTATCGGATGCCTTGTCCTGCTCCGCAGGGCGCACGGGCTCCTTCCCGATGACGACCTGCGTTTCGGGCTCTTTAACGGGCTTCGGAGAGGCCGCGGCCTCCTCCCCGGCTCTGCGCGTTTCGAGCACATAGGCCGAATAGTCCTTCACGCCCTCGTAAATCGAGCGGGCGATCTCGTCCTGCCCCTTTTCCGACTTCATATAGGCCATCTCCTGGGCGTTGGACATGAAACCGATCTCGGTCAGCACGCCCGGCATGTCGGTGGCATAGAGCACACGCAGCAGCTGGGGTTTGATGCCCCGCGAATGGCGCCCGGCCTTCAGGTAATTATTCTGGATACAGCGCGCCAGCGCCATGCTGTACTCGCCGTAGGTGAATTGCAGGTTCTGGATATATGCCCGCACGATGGCCGCCGTCCGCTCGTCCGACATGTCGATCAGGTCTTCGCGGTTGTTCTCGAACAGGGCGTTCTCGTTGTAACGCTGCTCCTTGGGGCTTTCGCCCATGATGAGCGTCTCGACACCCCGTGCCGCCGAGGATTTCGCAGCATTGACGTGGATCGAAACGAAGAGGTCGCCGCCGGCCTTGTTGGCGATGTCGGCACGCGCCTGGAGGTCGGTTGCCAGATCGGTGCCCAGCGCCTTGTCCGTCTTGCGGGTATAGACCACCTTCACGCCCGGCATCCCCTCCTCGATGAGCTTCCCGAGTTTGAGCGCCACCTTCAGCGTGAGGTCTTTCTCGTAGACATTGCCGTAGTGCGCCCCGGGGAATTTCCCGCCGTGTCCGGCATCGATGACCACAACTTCGACCCCGTGCGCAATATTCCCGGCCGTGGCACCGTTCATTAGAACGGTAACGGCCGCAAACGCGAATAACAGGAACAGTCGTGTGCGCATATTTAATGGAGCCAAATGTGAGCTTTCTGTAATTTTTTACCTATCTTTGTCGCGCCTAAAAAACCCGGCGGGAGTGCATCGAGGCCCCGATCCAGGCGTTTTTGCCGACATGTCGGCAAAGGTACGAAAAATTATTGGGATTTTGGATAGAATCAGGGTAAAATATCTGTTTTCGGCGGCGGCACTCCTACTCTTCGCCCAGTTGGTGTTCGGCTCGTCCGTACCCCGGGGAATGCTTGCCTCGGCAGCCGAAGACAGCCTCCGCCAACGCCTGTCCGATTCCCTCCAGACCCATTCCGAAGCCGCGGCCGAAGTGCCGGAAGCTGCGACCCAAAGCCGCCGCGACCGCCGCGAGCAGGCACGCGCCGCCCGGGAACAGGCACGCCGCCGCGCCGCATTCGAAGCCCTGCCGCAGGAGCAGCGCGATTCGCTCTTCGGCGCACAGCTCGATTCGCTCATCACGCAGAAAGGCGACTCGCTCGAAGGCCGCGGGGCGGACACCATCGCCCGCGACACGGTGAAAGAGAAAAAGCCCCAGAAACCGGGGGCGTTCCTCGACGACCCGATCACGGGCAAGAACAAGGACTCGCTGGTCTACGACGTGCGCAACAAGATGGTCTACATTTACAACGAAGGCGACATCACCTACCAGAACAGCAACCTCAAGGCCGACTACATGCAGATCAACATGGACACCAAGATGGTCTATGCATACGGCAAGCCCGACTCGCTCGAAGGCAAACCGATCGTCACCAAACCCGAATTCTCCGAGGGCGACGCATCGTACACGATGGATACGATCACCTACAACCTCACCTCGAAGAAGGCCAAGATCAAGGGCGTGGCGACGCAGCAGGGCGACGGCTGGCTGGTCGGAGGCAGCGTGAAGAAAATGCCCGACAACACGGTCAACATCCAGCACGGCAAATACACGACCTGCGACGAGACCGACCACCCGCACTTCTACCTGGCGATGACCAAGGCCAAGGTCATCCCCGGCAAGAAAGTCGTCACGGGGCCGGCCTACCTGGTCATGGAGGACGTGCCGATCTACTTCCTCGGCATCCCCGAGGGCTTCTTCCCGATCAACATGGGCCCCAAATCGGGTCTGCTGATGCCCACCTACGGCGAGGAATACTCCAAGGGGTTTTTCCTGCGCGACATGGGTTACTATTTCACGCTGGGCGACTATGCCGACCTGGCCGTACGCGGCGGTATCTACACGCTCGGTTCGTGGGAGGCGTCGGCCGCATCGCGCTATATCAAACGCTACAAGTACAGCGGCAGTTTCAACATGCAGTACTCGAACATCAAGACGGGCGAAAAAGGCGAGCCGGACTATATCAAGCAGAGCAACTTCCGCATCCAGTGGACGCACTCCCAGGATCCCAAGGCCAACCCCGGGTCGACCTTCTCGGCATCGGTGAACTTCGCCACGAGCGGTTACAGCAAATATTCGGCGACCAACCTCAACGACATCCTCTCGACGCAGACCAACTCGTCGATCGCCTACTCGAAGAACTGGGCGGGAACCCCTTTCTCGCTCTCGGCGAACATGTCCATCTCGCAGAACTCGCAGAACAAAAGCCTCTCGGTAACGCTGCCGACCGTGGTTTTCAACGTCTCGCGTTTCTACCCCTTCAAGCGCAAGGAGCGCATGGGCAAAGAGCGGTGGTACGAAAAGATCTCGATGCAGTATACGGGCAAGATGACCAACTCGGTGACGACCACCGAGGACAAGATCTTCTCGAAGGAGACGCTCGACAACATGAAGAACGGTATCGAGCACAACATCCCCATATCGGCGTCGTTCAACCTGTTCAACTACATCAACATCTCGCCGTCGGCGACATACAACGAAAAGTGGTACTTCAAAAAAGTCGAATTCGACTGGAACCCCGTCACGAACAAGGTCGACACGCTGCCGACGCAATACGGGTTTTACCGCCTCTACAACTACAACTTCAACGTCTCGGCATCAACGACCGTATACGGCATGTACGACTTCACCAAAAAGCGCAAAGACCGCAAGATACAGGCCATCCGCCACACGCTCACCCCCTCGATCGGATTCTCCTACACGCCGGACTTCGGCGACCCGAAATACGGCTACTACCAAACCCGGCAGACCGACTCGACGGGACGCTTCACCACCTATTCGCCCTATTCGGTCAACGCATACGGCGTACCCAGTTCCGGACGGTCGATGTCGATGAACTTCTCGTTGTCGCAGAACCTCGAAATGAAGGTGCTGTCGAAACGCGACACCTCGGGCGTGAAGAAGATCAAGCTGATCGACGAGCTGCGCATCAGCGGGTCGTACAATTTCCTGGCCGACTCGATGAGGCTCTCGACCATCCCGATCTCGTTCCGCACGACGCTCTTCAAGAATTTCGGCATCAACCTCTCGATGACGCTCGACCCCTACCGGCTGACCCCCGACGGCAAACGCTACAACAAGCTCTTCTTCCCGGGGCGTATCGTCTCGACGGGCTGGTCGTTCGGCTATACGTTCAAATCGCGCGAAGACCGCTCGCAATCGGCCATCAACGACATCACCAGCATCCCGCCCGAATACATGAACCCCTACTACGACCCCTACGGCAACATGGATCCCGTACTGCGGCGGCAATACATGTCGCAGATGTACTACGATTTCTCGCTGCCGTGGAACTTCGGGTTCAACTATGCCATCAACTACAACATATCGACGGGCAATTACCCGCCCAAAGGATACAAGAAGAACGTCACGCAGACCGTCAGCTTCAACGGCAGCCTTACCATAACGCCCAAGACCGGCATCACGTTCCAGGGCGGTTACGACATCAAGGCGAACAAACTCACCACCTCGTCGATCTCCATCTCGCGCGACCTGCACTGCTGGCAGATGTCGTTCTCGTGGATACCCTTCGGGTTCCACCGCAGCTGGAGCTTCAACATCGGCGTAAAGGCGGCATCGCTTTCAGACCTCAAATACGACAAGAGCCAGTCGATGTACGACAATATGTACTAAATCCCGATCCCCGGCTCATCCACCCACCCTTTCATCCCAGACAATCCGGCTACCGGCTGCGGCAATGCGGCACGGTCGTCGTTTCCCGCCGTCGGCACCGGCAACAATACGCCAAACAGACAAAACCCGGCAGGAAAACAGACGTTTGTGTATATATTTTGACCGGGAACCGGAATTTCACAATTTTTTAACGGGAATAGACTATTTTTTGCTATATTTGATACGAAAATGTTTCAACCAAAAAAATTTAGCCTTATGAATTACAATCTGTCCACCAGCAAGGGGGGGGGGAAATTCGACCTATCTTCCGCCCGTAATTGAGACGATCGACATCGAGACTGAAAAAGGGTTTGCAACATCGCCCACCCCACCCGACGTCTATGACGATTGGGGCAGCGGCGGCGGTGCAGGAGGTATCGGATCGGGAAGCGAACACGAACTCTAATACCGCAGCCCTATGAAAAGTCTCTCTAAAATCACACTGTTTGCAGCTCTCACCGCTGTAACAGCTACAGCCTGCCAAAAGGAAGACAGCAGCATCGACACCCCTTCCGGCAAACTCGTCAAGATGACTTTTACGGCCGGGAACCCTGAGCTCAAACCGGAAGTCCGCACCGAGATCGACGGATTGACCCCTTATTGGTCTGTCGGCGATCAGATCGGCATCAGTACCGACGGGACGAAGTCCAACTACCCCTTCACGAACGATGCGACGGAGCGCGCCGCAACAACGACTTTTTCCGGTAACGCGAACATTTCATCAACGATTTACGCTTATTATCCATTCACGGCCAACGGAATCGACAAAGTAGGCGATAATACGGGCGCAAAGGTCGATCTGCCGGCAAACCAAACCCCGACAGCCAACTCGTTCGACGGCAAAGCCGACATCCTGGTCAGCAAACCGCTTACACTCGATTCCGAGGAACAGCAAGTCGCCAATCTGGAATTCAGGCGGTTGAGTGCCATTGTCAAAGTCGTACTCAAAGACCAGTCTACAGACACCAAATTGGCCGACCAGCACGTATCGTCACTGTCCATTACGACCGATGGCGACAACACACTGGCAGGCCGGGTTGTTGTAGACCTCTTGAACTACACGATGTATGCACCCTATTATAACGGCTCCAACACCGTAACGGCGACCTATACGACAAATACGGAATACGTTATCAACGGTGTCAGCGGCACCTATTTAAGCGTGTATCCGCGATTGTTGGCTGCGGGATCGAAACTGGTCGTCGAAGCAGCGACAGAAGGGTTTGTCATCAAAAAAGAGATTGTCCTATCCAATGAAATCAATCTGGAAACAGGAAAGATCACCACTTTGAATGTCAATCTTTCAGACGAACACATCACAGCCGCGGCAACCGGTCTGAGCCTGCCGTTTACCGACGATTTCAGTGACCTGACAGGGAACGGATCCGCAGCAAATATCCTGTCCCGCAAAGACAAAAACGGAAACGACCTGTATTCCGCGGCGAACTCCTATGTTTATCAATACGACTCCCCGCATGGCCTCCGCATGAGTTCGAGCAAAAACTCCGGGTATATCGTCACCAGCGAACTGGATCTCTCCGCACCGTTCTCGGTACTGATTTCGGCTAAAGTCTGGCCGAAAGATACTTCCGGGATCAAAGTAACCGCCGGAGAATCCGCGGCAATCACGACCGCAGACCTGACCGAGGAGTTCAAATCCTACCTGCTGAAATTCGACGCACAAAATTCGAAAACGAAAATCAGGATCGAGCCCTCCGCCACAAACGAAAGAATAATTATCGAAAGCATACAGATCGTTCCCGGCCATGACATCACCCTGCCGCCGGTACTGAAAATCACATCGGAAACGACCTTGTCCGTTCCTGCGGAAAGCGCTACCAAAACCATCAACTATACGGTTGATAATCCCACAGACGGGGTGTCGGTCGTCGCATCGTCGAACGTTTCCTGGCTCAATTCATTCGTTTATGACGTCGACGGCGTTTCTTTCACGATAGACGCAAATCAGGGTGAGGAACGTTCCGGCACCATCACATTGTCGTACGAAGGCGCCGAAGCGCAAACCGTAAGCGTCACCCAACTGGCAGCGGGCGAAGAAGTAAAATCATACGTTAAAGTAACAGCAGACCTTGCAGATTGGAGCGGTAGTTACATTATATCCGCAGGCACCAGCGCTGCCAATGGCACAATCACCGGTAAATGGTTAAAATACACCACTGTTTCCATAGCTAATGATCAAATCGAAAGCAACGCAACGACAGATGCGCTGGCTGCCATCATCGAAAAAAATGCAGACGGCTACTATACGATTAAATTCTCCAGCGGTTTTCTGATGACGATCGATGACAACTCCGGCATTAACGTAACCTCAACGGCAACAAATGCCAATGCACAATGGTCGTTTAGTATCAGTAACGGGAACGTTTCCATTGCAAACAGGGAAACACCTAGACGCATACTGCGTTGTAATGGGAATTCAGGCTATAGGACATACACGGGAACCACGGGAACATTACCCAGTCTCTATCGCTTATCGAATTGAACTCCGGGCGGGGAAGGAGGCGATCCTTCCCCAGACCCTACTCCGGGAACAGGAACAGCGGCATTAGGAAAATCGTGGGCGGAACTGCCCGCAGCGAACACTTCGGTGACCGAGATATGCCACTACATCACCGGCGTGGCGGCGACGGGTAACGGTTCCTACCCGCGCAATTTCGCAATGGGTTATGACAAGGCGAAAAAGGCGGCCCTGTGGGCGGCATATCCGCTGCACGCCTATTATACAGCCCCGAATGCTTCGAAAGAGAGGGCCTACTCGGCCGACCCGTCGCTGGGAAAGACCGAGCAGATGGTGGGCGGCGTGGGAGCACCTTACAACAAGGGACACCAAGTCCCCAACGCCGACCGGAAAGTGAGCAACCTGGCGAACAAGCAGATTTCCTACTATTCGAACATGACGCCACAGCTCGCTACATTCAACAGCGGTGCATGGGGCACCCTGGAAAACAGAGTCCGCGGATGGATGTGCGCCGATACGCTCTATGTGGTAACGGGATGTTATTTTGACGGGACAGAGGGTACGACGACCGACAACGGCGGCAACCCGTGCCCCGTACCGACGCATTATTACAAGGTATTGCTGCGCACCAAGCAGGGCACCACGGGACAACCCGTAACCACGCTTGCGGCCGACGAACTGCAATGCATCGGATTCTGGTACGAACAAACCACAGACAAGGCCCAGACACCGGACAATTGCGCGATGTCCGTGGCGGAGATCGAAGCCAAATGCGGGTTCGAATTCTTCGTCAACGTGCCGAACGCTCCGAAAAGCGGCTACTCCCCGGGGGAGTGGGGCCTTTCGGGCAACTGACACCGAGCCGCAAAGGAGAAGCGGCCCCTGCACAGCAGAGGCCGCTTTTTTTTGTATCCCGGCGACAACCGGCGCTATCCGGCCGCATTCGAGTGGAGGGGCAGAGGCGGGGACGGACAATTCTGCAGCAAGAGGGCAGAAGAGAGGTTTCCACTGGAAGCAACCGGATAAGACAGCCAGGCGGAGCAACCGCGGCAAAAGCCCCCGGGAAAGACAAAGGAGCGAGAGGCCGCGGTTCCATAGACAACAGCCGGATCAAGCGGACAGATGAAGCGAAGAAACAAAGCCCCCGGAAAAAGCGACTGAAATTTCCCGGGCACAGCTCCGGGAAGCCCTGCAAGCCTATCTCCGTTCCAAAGGGGAAGGCGTGCGGTCGATATAATTCGGGTAGCGGAACTGCGGCATCCCGAGCGCCATGACGGCACAGATACGGCGGCCGGCGAGCCCCAGCATCTTGCAGAGCCCCTTTTTCTTATCCTGCCGCACGGCGGTCAGCACGAAGCCCATATATATCTGGCTCACCCCGAGCGCTTCGGCCATCAGCGAAGCGTTCTGGTAGGCGAGGTTGGCATCTTCGGCGCCGAACCGGCTCTCTTTCGGCGCATGGATCAGCAACACGGCCGTCGCACCCCGCAGGATACGGTCGTTGCCCTCGGCATATTCGCGGCGCATTTTCCGGAAAACGGGGATATAGCGGTAGACATCGGGCAACAAACGGCTCAGCCACGGGCGCACGAGCGGGTGGGAAAGGCGATCCGCGAGCTTGCCGAACACGCCGAGCGTATATTCGCTCATACGGCGCAGCAGCACAGGGTCGGTCACGAGCGTATAGCCCAACTGCCGGGCGTTGGTGGCCGTGGGAGCGAGGTCGGCGGCCGCGACGATCCGGTCGAGCATCTCCTGCGGCACGGGACGCTGCGACAGCGCCCGGTTCGAGCGCCTCGCGGCCATCAGCAGTTCGACCTGAGCGGATGTGGGCATGGCCGCATAATCGACCGGGTGTACCCTCCCGGACGGGAATTCCGCATGCAGCACCGCCCCCGTCGGGCAGGCCGCGACACAGTGCCCGCAGACGATGCAGTTCCCGGGTTTCGAGAGCGCCACGGGGCCGCCCGCCTTCTCCTGTACGAAAATCTGCGAAGGGCACACCTTCACACAGCGGCCGCAACGGATGCAGCTCGCACCATCCACACGGATCGTATCCATATCTTCCGAAATTTTAAGTACCTTTGTGTTCAATTACAAACCGCCATGTATCCTGTCATCGCAAAACATTTCAGCGAACTCTCCGTCCGGGAATACCACCGTATCGTGCAGGCACGCGAGGCCGTCTTCTTCCTCGAACAGCACATCACGGAACCCGATGCCGACGCAGCCGACCCGCAGAGCGTATTCATGTGGATGGAGGACAATGCCCGCGTAGTAGCCTTCCTGCGGGTCATACCGGCGGGGATCGCCTACGACGAAGCCTCGGTCGGCCGCGTGCTGGTCGATGCTTCGTACCGCCGCCGCGGGCTGTGCCGCAGCCTGATGTCCGAAGCGCTGCGCTATATTGCCCGGACATGGGGCCCGCAGCCCATCCGCATCTCGGCTCAGGAGCACCTGGCCGGATTTTACGCCACCTTCGGGTTCGCACCGGTCTCGGGCACCTATTTCGAAGCGGGTATCCCGCACGTCAAAATGCTCCGCCCGTAGCCCGGAAACGGACAAAAAAATTCCGGCGGCGAGAGGTTTCCCCGCGCCGCCGGAACCATACCTATATTAATGGTTCACCGAGACCATCTCTTCGGGGTTGTGTTTGTATTTGAACACGAACGCGAAGACCACGGCCACCACGAGGGCATAGCCGGCGAAGATATACCACGAATCGGGCCAGCCCCAGGCATCGACGACGGCACCGGCAGCATACGAACCGAAGAACGCACCGAAGCCGTTGGTCATAATCATAAAGACACCCTGTGCCGAGGAGCGGATCTCGCGGCTGGTCTCCTTCTCGACAAACAGCGAACCCGAGATATTGAAGAAATCGAATGCCACCCCGTAGACGACCATCGAAAGGATGAGGAACGCGGCACCCGAGCCCGGGTTGCCGACGCCGAAGAACCCGAAGCGGAGCACCCATGCCAGCATCGAAATGAGCATCACTTTCTTGATACCGAAACGCCGCAGGAAGAACGGGATCAGCAGGATGCAGAACGTCTCGGACATCTGCGACAGCGAGAGCAGGATCACCGAATGCTTCACGATCGCCGAATCGGCATACTGGGGCATCGAGCCGAAGCTCTGTATATAGGAGTCGCCGAAGGCGTTGGTTATCTGCAACGCGGCGCCGAGCAACATCGAGAAGACGAAGAAAATGGCCATGCGCTTCTCCTTGAAGAGCGTGAACGCACGCAGCCCCAGCGTATCGACCCACGACCTGGCCTTGACATTGCGGTCGACGGGGCAGCCGGGCAGCGAGAACGAGTAGACGGCCAGCAGGAACGACAGCACCGCCGAAACATAGAGCTGCCACTCGGTCAGCTTGATCTGCACGCCGCCGATATGCGTCAGGTCGACGAACCACATCGCGGCGATGAAGCCTACGGTACCCCACACACGGATCGGGGGAAAATGTTTCACGGTATCGAGCCTTGCCAGGTCGAGGGCATTGTATGCCACCGAATTCGACAGGGCGATGGTCGGCATGTAGAACATCACGCTCAGCAGCATACAACTGTATAAAGGCGCATAGGCCGTTTGCGAAGCCGCGGCAATCAGGAACCCGCCGCTCACCAGATGGCAGATGCCGAGCAGCTTCTGCGCCGGGATCCATCGGTCGGCAATGATACCCATCACTGCGGGCATGAACAACGACGCAACACCCATCGTGGCAAAGAAACTTCCGATTTGCAGCCCTGTGAAGTCGAGGCCACCGCCAAGGTAGGCGCCCAGCGAGATGAGCCACGAACCCCAGATGGCATACTGGAGGAAGTTCATGACGATAAGGCGGAATTTAATTCCCATAATTCTCTGATTTTAGGTTGTTTTTATTTACAAGTTCATTCGGTCGGAAAATGATTAAAACAAATGTACTAATTTTTTTTGTGAATTTTCTTTGCAATTGAAAAATAAAGTTCTACTTTTGCATCACCAAAACGTCATTGAGCTATGGTGTAATGGTAA
>ENA-UEPG01000143-UEPG01000143.1-human-gut-metagenome-genome-assembly--contig:-NODE-143-length-79653-cov-10.704471_pt1 | contig 79653 bp, 59 predicted proteins | sample MGYA00242893_ERZ507902 | MGnify/ENA primary metagenome ERZ507902 (study PRJEB26167, sample SAMN06115491) | human gut metagenome | host: Homo sapiens | place: China:Gansu | collected 2015-04-23...
TCGTTCACCGTCATGTACCTCGCCAAAGAAAAAGGTTACGAAGTATATGCAGCTTGTGCCAATACGGGTGGTTTCAGTGAAGAACAACTGAAAACAAACGAAGAAAATGCTTACAAACTGGGAGCAGTGAAATACGTAACACTGGACGTTACCCGGGAATACTACGAGAAGAGTCTGAAATACATGGTTTTCGGAAATGTGCTGCGTAACGGTACTTATCCTATTTCGGTCAGTTCCGAACGTATCTTCCAGGCATTGGCCATCGCACGTTATGCCAACGAAATCGGAGCGGACGCTATCGCACACGGTTCTACCGGAGCAGGTAACGACCAGATTCGTTTCGACATGACTTTCCTCGTACTGGCACCGAATGTGGAAATTATCACATTGACCCGCGACATGGCATTGAGCCGTCAGGAAGAAATTGATTATCTGAACAAACATGGTTTCAGCGCGGATTTCACCAAACTGAAATATTCGTATAACGTAGGTTTGTGGGGCACTTCCATCTGTGGCGGTGAAATCCTCGACTCCGCACAGGGATTGCCGGAAACTGCCTACCTGAAACATGTAGAAAAGGAAGGCAGCGAACAACTCCGCCTGACTTTTGAAAAGGGAGAATTGAAAGCCGTCAACGACGAGAAGTTCGACGACCCGATCAAAGCAATTCAGAAGGTGGAAGAAATCGGTGCCGCTTACGGTATTGGCCGTGATATGCACGTAGGTGATACAATTATCGGCATCAAAGGCCGTGTAGGTTTCGAAGCCGCCGCCCCGATGCTGATTATCGGCGCTCACCGCTTCCTCGAAAAATATACACTGAGCAAATGGCAACAGTACTGGAAAGACCAGGTAGCCAACTGGTATGGTATGTTCCTGCACGAAAGCCAGTATCTGGAACCTGTGATGCGCGACATCGAAGCGATGTTGCAGGAAAGCCAGCGTAATGTGAACGGTACGGCTATCCTCGAACTTCGCCCGCTTTCTTTCTCTACCGTAGGCGTGGAATCGGAAGACGACCTCGTGAAAACTAAATTCGGAGAATACGGTGAAATGCAGAAAGGCTGGACAGCCGAAGACGCGAAAGGCTTTATCAAAGTGACCTCTACTCCGCTGCGTGTTTACTATAATAACCATAAAGACGAAGAGATATGATTAAAGCAGGAATCATTGGTGGCGCAGGATATACGGCAGGCGAATTAATCCGCCTGCTGCTCAACCATCCGGAGACTGAAATCGTATTTATCAACAGCAGCAGTAATGCCGGAAACAGAATCACCGACGTACACGAAGGTTTGTATGGAGAAACTGATTTAACATTCACCGACCAGTTGCCTCTGGACGAGATTGACGTTCTTTTCTTCTGCACAGCCCACGGTGACACGAAGAAATTCATGGAAAGCCACAACATACCGGAAGACCTGAAGATTATCGACCTCTCCATGGACTACCGCATCAAGAGTGACGACCACGACTTCATCTACGGTCTGCCGGAACTGAACCGTCGTGCCACATGTACGGCAAAGCATGTAGCCAACCCCGGTTGTTTTGCGACGTGTATCCAACTGGGTCTGCTCCCGCTGGCCAAAAACCTGATGTTGACAGACGATATTTCCGTAAATGCCATTACAGGAAGTACCGGAGCCGGAGTGAAACCGGGTGCTACCAGTCATTTCAGTTGGAGAAACAACAACATTAGTGTGTACAAAGCATTCGAGCACCAGCACGTGCCGGAAATCAAACAGTCACTGCAACAGTTGCAGAACAGCTTTGATTCCGACATAGATTTTATCCCGTACCGCGGCGATTTCCCCCGCGGCATCTTCGCCACCCTCGTGGTAAAGACGAAAGTGGCTCTTGACGAAATCGTCCGCATGTATGAAGAATATTATGCGAAGGACTCATTTGTACACATCGTAGACAAGAATATAGACCTCAAACAAGTAGTCAACACCAACAAGTGTCTGATACATCTCGAGAAGCATGGCGACAAGCTATTGATCATCTCCTGTATCGACAACCTACTGAAAGGCGCCAGCGGACAGGCGGTTCATAACATGAACCTGATGTTCAACCTGGAAGAGACAATAGGGCTGCGTTTGAAGCCTTCAGCGTTTTAATAACGGAATAACGGTTAGTGATTAGTGATTAACGGCTACGCTATAATGAAGTTAATTATTAATCACCAAACGTTAACCGCTAATCGTTAATCACTAAACGTTAATCAATATGAAATTATTCGACGTATATCCTTTATATAATATCAATATAGTCAAGGGGAAAGGCTGCAAAGTCTGGGACGAGAACGGAACTGAATATTTAGACCTTTACGGCGGTCACGCCGTTATCTCCATCGGACACGCACACCCTCACTATGTAGAGATGATCAGCAATCAGGTAGCCAATCTTGGTTTCTACTCGAACTCGGTTATCAACAAACTGCAACAACAGGTAGCCGAACGGTTGGGAAAGATTTCCGGCTATGACGATTACAGCCTGTTTCTTATCAACAGCGGTGCCGAAGCGAACGAGAACGCACTGAAACTGGCTTCTTTCTACAACGGACGTACCAAAGTGGTTTCTTTCACCAAAGCCTTCCACGGACGTACTTCACTGGCAGTAGAAGCGACCAACAATCCATCCATCATCGCTCCTATCAACAACAACGGGCACGTTGTCTATCTTCCTTTGAATGACACCGAGGCCATGAAGCAGGAACTGTCTAAAGGAGACGTATGCGCTGTTATCATTGAAGGAATACAAGGCGTAGGCGGCATCAAGATACCGACTACCGAATTTATGCAGGAACTCCGCAAGGCATGTAGCGAAACGGGGACTATCCTGATTCTCGACGAGATTCAGAGCGGATACGGACGTAGCGGAAAGTTCTTTGCCCACCAATACAATGATATCAAACCGGATATTATCACCGTAGCCAAAGGTATCGGAAACGGATTCCCGATGGCAGGCGTTCTTATCAGTCCGATGTTCAAACCTGTATACGGACAGTTAGGAACCACTTTTGGCGGAAATCACCTGGCGTGCTCGGCAGCCCTTGCCGTAATGGACGTTATCGAGCAGGAAAATCTGGTAGAAAACGCTGCCAGGATAGGTAACTACTTGCTGGAAGAACTGAAAAAACTCCCGCAAATCAAGGAAGTACGCGGACGCGGACTCATGATCGGGCTCGAATTTGAAGAGCCAATCAAAGAATTGCGCAGCCGCCTCATCTATGACGAGCACGTATTTACCGGAGCAAGCGGTACGAATGTACTTCGTCTTCTGCCCCCTCTCTGTCTCAGTATGGAAGAAGCGGATGAGTTCCTTGCCCGGTTCAAGAAAGTACTCTAACCGCTCATTTGATTAATAAACAGCCAACGATAAAAGCAGCCTTCAGTAGAAAAATCTTTCTTATTCAGGCTGCTTTTTGTTTTTTCGTAATTTACCGTTACCTTTGTCTATGACAACTCATTAAAAACAAGCGTAATATGAAAATAGCTATCATCGGTGCAGGCAACATGGGCGGCTCTATCGCTCGCGGCCTGGCAAAAGGAAGTCTGATAGAAGACTCGGATATCATCGTATCCAACCCCAGTGCAGGCAAACTGGAACAACTGAAAAAAGAATTTCCGGGTATCTCTACCACTCACAACAACGCCGAAGCGGCGCTGGGAGCAGACATCGTTATCCTTGCAGTAAAGCCCTGGTTCATGCAACCCGTAATGCGCGAGTTGAAACTAAAAAGCAAACAGATACTCATATCGGTAGCCGCCGGTATCAGTTTCGAGGAACTGGCTCATTATGTGGTATCACCGGAGATGCCGATGTTCCGCCTTATCCCCAACACCGCTATCAGCGAACTGGAAAGCATGACACTCGTTGCCGCGCGCAATACGAATGACGAACAAGATAAATTCGTTCTCCGGCTCTTCAGTGAAATGGGAACAGTGATGCTTATCCCCGAAGACAAAATAACCGCAGCCACCGCACTGGCTTCCTGCGGCATCGCCTACGTCCTGAAATACGTTCAGGCGGCCATGCAGGCCGGTATCGAAATGGGAATCCGCCCGAAAGACGCAATGACCATGGTAGCGCAATCACTGAAAGGAGCCGCCGCACTGATTCTGAACAATGAAACCCATCCCAGCGTAGAAATCGACAAGGTGACTACTCCGGGCGGAATCACCATCAAAGGAATCAACGAACTGGAGCACAACGGCTTTACGTCTGCCATCATCCAAGCAATGAAAGCATCGAAATAACGATTAACGGAGTAGTGATTAGTGATTAACACTATACAGCGTAGCTATTAATCACTACTCCGTTAATCACCAAATCAATCTCTAATCATTAATAATTAATCACTTAATAACATGAATGACCAAATTAAACAGATAGCAGAACGCCTTCGCGGATTGCGTGATGTACTGGAACTGACTTCTGAGGACATTGCCCGCGACAGCGACATCTCTGCTGAAGAATACCGACTTGCAGAAACAGGAGAATACGACATTTCTGTCAGCATGCTGCAGAAGATTGCACGTACGTATAATGTTGCCCTCGACGCCCTGATGTTCGGCGAAGAACCTAAGATGAGCAGTTATTTCGTAACCCGTGCAGGAAAAGGAGTCAGCATCGAACGTACGAAAGCCTATAAATACCAGTCACTGGCATCGGGATTCATGAACCGCACTGCCGACCCGTTCATCGTTACCGTTGAACCGAAAGGGGACAACGAACCTATCCATTACAACAAACACAACGGACAAGAATTCAATCTTGTGATTGAAGGACGCATGCTCATCAATATCGAAGGCAAAGAAATCATCCTCAACCAAGGCGACAGTATCTATTTTAATTCCCAACTCCCACATGGCATGAAAGCGCTCGATGGTAAAACGGTACGTTTTCTGGCAGTAATTATGTAATAATATCATGGTAGAAAGATTTTTATCACAGACCTCTTTCAGTTCACAAGAGGACTTCAACAAGAACTTGAAAATAAACGTTCCGGAGAACTTCAACTTCGGTTACGATGTAGTAGATGCCTGGGCTGCCGAGCAACCCGATAAGAACGCTTTGCTTTGGACAAACGACAAAGGCGAGAGCCGCCAGTTCTCATTTGCCGACATGAAGCGTTATACGGACATGACCGCCTCTTACTTCCAAAGTCTGGGTATCGGTCGCGGCGACATGGTGATGCTGATTCTGAAACGGCGTTACGAGTTCTGGTACAGCACCATCGCCCTTCACAAGCTGGGAGCAACCGTTATCCCCGCCACTCACCTGTTGACAAAAAAGGATATTATCTACCGTTGCAACGCTGCGGACATCAAAATGATTGTAGCCGCCGGTGAAGGAATCATCCTGCAACATATCAAAGATGCCCTGCCCGATTGCCCGACTGTTGAGAAGCTGGTCAGCGTCGGCCCGGAAATTCCCGAAGGATTCGAAGATTTCCACCAGGGAATAGAGAATGCAGCTCCGTTCGTACGTCCGAGACACGCAAATACCAACGATGATATTTCGCTGATGTATTTCACTTCCGGCACTACCGGCGAACCTAAAATGGTGGCACATGACTTCACTTATCCGTTAGGTCATATCGTAACAGGCAGCTTCTGGCACAACCTTGACGAGAACAGCCTTCATCTCACCATCGCCGACACCGGTTGGGGAAAAGCCGTATGGGGCAAACTTTACGGACAATGGATTGCCGGAGCCAACATCTTCGTGTATGACCACGAGAAATTTACTCCCGCCGCCATTTTGGAAATGATACAGAATTATCATGTCACTTCCCTCTGTGCGCCGCCTACCATCTTCCGCTTCTTGATTCACGAAGACCTGACGAAGTTCGACCTGTCTTCACTCAAATACTGCACGATTGCAGGAGAGGCCCTGAATCCTGCCGTATTCGAGACGTTCAAGAAACTGACCGGCATCAAACTGATGGAAGGTTTCGGACAGACAGAAACGACCCTGACTATCGCCACCATGCCTTGGATGGAACCGAAACCGGGAAGTATGGGACTGCCGAACCCGCAATATGATGTTGACCTGATAGACCACGAAGGCCGTTCGGTTGAAGCCGGAGAACAGGGACAAATCGTAATCCGTACCAGCAAAGGCAAACCTCTCGGACTTTTCAAAGAGTACTACCGCGATGCGGAACGTACACGCGAAGCCTGGCATGACGGCATCTATTATACAGGAGACGTTGCATGGAAAGACGAAGACGGTTATCTGTGGTTCGTAGGTCGTGCGGACGATGTAATCAAGAGTTCCGGTTACCGTATCGGCCCGTTCGAAGTGGAAAGCGCCTTGATGACTCACCCGGCGGTTGTGGAATGTGCCATCACCGGAGTACCTGACGAGATTCGCGGACAAGTAGTAAAAGCTACGATTGTTCTATCAAAAGAGTATAAGAACCGCGCCGGAGAAGAACTGATTAAGGAATTGCAGAACCATGTGAAGAAAGTGACTGCTCCTTATAAATATCCGCGTGTGATTGAATTTGTAGACGAACTTCCGAAGACTATCAGCGGCAAAATCCGTCGTGTGGAAATCCGTCAGAATGATGAGAAGTAAGTAAAAAACAATCTGTTCATCAATATATCCCCTTTAGCTACCTCTTGGGCAACTAAAGGGGATTTTTATATTATATATAAAAAAATTACACTTCTATTTTACTTTTCTCCATACCTTTGTCTCCGAATAATTTAATACAACCATTTAAAATAGAACCAACATGAGATTTGTTAACTACATTATCGGACTTCTACTCGCAGCTTTCTACACATCTGCCCCCCTCATGGCAAATAACAATAAAAATGACGAATTTGAAACTTTAATGGAGAAAATAAGGAACGACTTTGCACAAAATCCGCTTATTGACGAAGCTTTAAATAAGTACGATGCCAGCAAAGGATGTTTTACCGATGTAGACTACAGCCGCCGTGACCGCACCAACTGGGAACCTCTCATCCACATAAACCGATTGTATGATTTTGCTTTTGCCTATACCAATCCGCAGAACACTTACTATCAAAACGAAGACATTTACAATAAGATAGTGAAAGGACTGGAATATTGGTATGAACGTAATCCGCACTGCAACAACTGGTGGTACAACCAAATTGCCGAACCTCAGAAAATCGGCATATTACTTATACAGATGCGTATCGGCAAAAAACAAATTCCATCCGAACTGGAGACTAAAACTTTACAACGCATACGCAAAGACGGTGGACACCCTGCCAAATGGACGGGTGCCAACCGGACAGACATCGCACTTCACTGGATTTACCGGTCATGCCTGGAAAAAAACGAGACCGACCTGAAAACGGCTCTCGATAATGCTTACAGCCCGATAGAATACACCGTCAAAGAGGGTTTTCAGCATGACAACTCTTACTTCCAGCATGGCGTACAGCTTTATATCGGCGGATATGGTGATGAGATTCTGAAAGGAATCACCCAAGTAGCCATGTACACACAAGGAACCCAATATGCATTGAGTGCCGAAAAAATACGGATTCTGAGCAAATTCATGCGCGGGACTTATTATCAGACCATACGCGGAAAACATATGCTTTTTGACGTACTAGGCAGAGGCATAAGCCGGAAAAACATTACCGACAAAAGCGCCACTACCCTGTTTGCCAAACGGATGATTGTCCTCGACCCGGAACATACAGACGAATATAAGGCCATTATCGCCCGTCTGAAAGGTGAGCAGCCTGCTGACTACAAGTTGCAGCCACTGCACACACATTACTTCCGGGGAGATTATACCCTGCACGTACGTCCCGGCTATACTTTCGACGTCCGCATGGTATCCACCCGCACCATGCGTTGCGAATACGGCAACGGGGAAAACTTAAAAACTTACTTTATGTCGGACGGATGCACCAATATAGCAACACAAGGAAATGAATACGCCAATATCCTGCCTGTATGGAACTGGTGCAGAATCCCCGGAACAACCGCCCCGCAACTGGATACGATTCCGATGGCTGCGAGCGACTGGCAGACCCGAGGAACATCAACTTTTGCCGGCGGTGTATCCGACAGTATCTACGGAGTATCCGCCTACGCCTACACGGACAACTATGCAGGAGTCAACACCGGTGCTAAAAAGGCATGGTTCTTCTTCGACAATGAAGTGGTATGCTTAGGGGCAGGAATCAATTCTACCTCTCACGCACCCATATATACTACAATCAACCAATGCCTGCTGAATGATAAAAACATACTGGTATCACAGAACAAGAAACAAACAGCTATAAAGAAAGGAGAATTTACCTATGATTCTCCCGACTGGGCTTTACATAACGGAATCGGATATATCTTTCCGCAAGGCGGGCGGATATACCTGAATAATAAACAACAAACAGGGTCATGGTACGACATCAACCATACCGAATCGAAAGAGATGCAACACCGGGAAGTTTTCACTCTCGGATTCGACCACGGGACTACTCCTCACAACGCCACCTATGCATATATCATAGCACCGGGGATAACTTCCGCCCGGCAAATGGACGCATACAATAAGAAGAGCCCTGTTGAAATCCTGGTCAATACGGATTCCATGCAGATTGTAAGGCACAAAAAGCTGAATATCTGGCAAATGGTATTTTATCGGGAAGGAACTTTCACTCACAAGGAGATGACCGTAAAGGTGGACAAAGCATGTACATTAATGCTCAAAGGCAGTTGCCGGAACAATGCGGAATTGCATATTGCCGACCCTGCACAAAAACAGTCGCGCATCAAAGTAGACGTATGCATCCCCAAGATTTCCAAAGATACCCAGAGCATCTTATGTGATTTTGAGAATACAGGTATCTATGCCGGCGCATCCAAGAAATACATTCTTTACAAGAAACAATAATCCATTTGAGCTCCACATAATCCCCGTTCCAGCATGTTCAGACAAAGGGTCATTCTCACCGCGATGAGATTTTTTTCTCATCACGGTGAGTATACTTTGAGAAAAGTACTGGCTGATAATTTGTATAGAGGAAGAATTCTCTTTATTACATCTGTTTATTGGATTATATTATCAAAAACAGCTATATTTGCTACATAATTCAAGATATCTTATCTCCAAACAAATTTAAACAGCAGATAATGAGCCCAGCCGTCATATCTATTACTATTGTGGCATACTTTATAATCCTGTTCACTATTTCTTATATAGCAGGACGCAAAGCCGACAATGAAGGATTCTTTGTAGGGAACCGTAAATCGGCTTGGTATATCGTTGCTTTTGCCATGATTGGTTCCACGATTTCCGGGGTTACTTTTGTCTCTGTTCCGGGCATGGTACAGGCAAGCAGTTTTTCTTACTTGCAAATGGTACTGGGATTTATAGTCGGGCAGATTATCATAGCGTTTGTGCTCGTTCCTCTCTTTTACCGCATGAATTTAGTTTCCATCTACGAATATTTGGAGAACAGGTTCGGAAGTTCATCTTATAAGACGGGAGCCTGTTTTTTCTTTATTTCAAAGATGTTGGGAGCAGCCGTCCGGCTCTTTCTCGTATGCCTGGCTTTGCAACTGCTTATCTTCGAACCTTTCCATCTCCCGTTCTTGCTGAACGTTATCCTGACCGTATTTATCGTATGGCTCTATACATTCCGCGGCGGGGTGAAATCATTGATATGGACAGATGTCCTGAAAACATTCTGCCTGGTAGTTTCGGTGGTTCTCTGTATCTACTATATCGCTTCCAGCCTGCACCTGAATTTCAGCGGTCTGGTCACTACGATTTCGGACAGTGACTTCTCCAAGACATTCTTCTTTGATGATGTCAATGACAAGCGGTATTTCTTCAAGCAATTTCTAGCAGGAGTATTCACCGTCATTGCCATGAACGGGCTCGACCAGGATATGATGCAACGCAATCTCAGTTGCAAGAACTTCCGGGATTCACAGAAGAACATGATTACAAGCGGCATTTCGCAATTCTTTGTTATTCTGCTTTTCCTCATGCTGGGAGTATTGCTTTATACTTTTACAGCGCAGCAAGGGATTGAGAATCCGGGAAAAAGCGACGAGCTATTTCCGATGGTCGCTACCGGAGATTATTTTCCCGGCATAGTCGGGATATTGTTCATTATCGGATTGATAGCTTCCGCCTATTCTGCGGCAGGCTCTGCCTTGACGGCACTGACAACTTCCTTCACCGTAGACATTCTACATGCACAGAAAAAAGGAGAAGCCGCACTCAGTAAGATACGAAAGCATGTACATATCGGTATGGCAGCCGTCATGGGAGCAGTTATTTTCGTTTTCAATCTGCTGAACAATACCAGCGTGATTGACGCGATTTACACATTGGCAAGTTATACATACGGTCCTATTTTAGGACTGTTTGCCTTCGGCATCTTCACCAAGAAACAAGTTTATGATAAATATATCCCGTTAGTAGCTATCGCGTCCCCTGCACTTTGCTATATCCTGCAAAGAAATTCGGAAGCCTGGTTCAACGGTTACCAAATCAGTTACGAGTTGTTGATTATCAATGCCCTGTTTACATTCCTCGGGCTTTGTTTGCTCATCAAAAGACAAGACAAAGAGGTATCGTACACAACTCATACTACAAAACAAGAAATAAAATAATGAAAGCAACAATCAACTGTTTTCTTCCTTTTAGCAGGTTGGAAGAAACGATACAGACGGTTAAGGAGTTACGCGCATCGGCACTGGTAGACAAGATTTATTTATTGGCATCACCGATTACCAATGTCTGCCTTCCCGGATGCGAACTTATTTCCGTAGAGAAAATGCAATCCACACAAGCGATGCAAGTTATTGCCGAACACTCCGATAAAGCATATACCTTACTTTATACCAAACGCACTGCGTTAAAAATAGGGCTGTTCGCTCTTGAAAGAATGGTTCAAGTAATGGAAATGACTCAAGCAGGCATGGTCTATACAGACCATTACCAACAAGTGGACGGTGTGCTAAAACCTGCTCCGGTCATTGACTACCAACCCGGTAGCCTACGAGATGATTTCGATTTCGGTTCGGTATTGCTGTTCGATGCCAACGCATTCAAGAAAGCTATAAAAAAAACAGAAGAAGAATATCAATACGCTGGCTTGTATGATTTGAGACTCAAAATATCCCAAAAGAACAAACTGGTACATATCAACGAATATCTATACACTGAAGTAGAAAGTGACAAGCGGAAAAGCGGTGAAAAACAGTTTGATTATGTAGACCCTAAAAACCGCCAGGTACAGATTGAAATGGAACAAGCATGCACCAACCATTTGAAAGAGATTGGCGGATATCTGCATCCTATCTTCCATCCCATAGACTTCTCTTCCCACACTTTTGAATATGAAGCTTCTGTCATTATACCCGTGCGCAACCGCATTCGCACCATCAAAGATGCCGTACGCTCGGCACTAAACCAGCAAACGACCTTCCCGTTCAATGTCATTGTCATCGACAACCATTCGACAGACGGAACGACCGAAGCACTTCAGGAACTAAGTGTGGACAAACGTTTGATTCACGTCATTCCCGAAAGGGATGACCTCGGCATCGGTGGTTGTTGGAATGTAGGTATCCATCACGAAAAATGCGGAAAGTTTGCCGTCCAACTTGATAGCGATGACGTATATAAAGACGAACATAGTTTGCAAATCATCATTGATACTTTCTATAAACAGAAATGCGCAATGGTAATCGGCACTTATATGATGACTAATTTTGATATGCAGGAAATTGCCCCCGGCATCATCGATCATAAGGAATGGACGCCCGACAACGGACGAAACAATGCATTACGCATCAACGGCTTGGGAGCTCCCCGTGCATTCTACACGCCTATTCTTCGGAAAGTCAAAGTCCCGAATACAAGCTATGGGGAAGACTATGCCCTTGGATTGAAAATTTCACACGATTATCAGATAGGCAGAATATATGACGTGATTTACCTTTGCCGCCGTTGGGAAGGAAACTCGGACGCTGCGCTGCCTGTTGAGAAAGTCAACCAGAATAATCTATATAAAGACCGACTTCGTACGTGGGAATTGGAACAGCGCATCCTGCAACAAGAAACGACATTAGAGAAAATTCAGCAAAGAATCGAACAGTTATTCCAAAAGCAAACCCTTTCATGGGAACTTGCCAAAGAGAATTACCAGGCACTGGAACAGTATCAGTCACGAACAAAAGAAATAGGAAAATGGATGGGTAATAGCCATTTAAGCGCGAAACTATTCCTTAATCCGAAACGTATTCTTTCGGCTACCGCACAGACAGATACTGTCTCTATTCACTCACGGCCTTGCTTCCTCTGCCAAACAAACCGACCGCAGGAACAAGAGTTCCTCAGTTTTGGGAATTATCAGATACTGGTTAATCCCTATCCCATATTTAAACACCACTTTACAATTGTAGATAAGGAACACAAGCCGCAATCCATAGCCGGGCGTTTTAAAGATATGATAGAACTCACCGACATAATGAAAGAATACTTCCTTTTGTATAATGGACCGGAATGTGGAGCTTCCGCTCCCGATCATGCCCATTTTCAAGCTTGCAGTAAAGAGGAAAGCTTGCAGGGGACATATAACGATAGCATAGAATTAATAGATAACGACAAGGTGCTAATTAATTATGCAGATTTCCCGTACAGTTTTATCCATATTGAGGCGGAAAATAAGAGAACAATGTCGAAAACCTTTCATCTGATTTACGACATCCTAGCTGCCAATAATAACGGAAAAGAACCAATGATGAATATTCTTGCCTGGTATGGTTTGATACGCACCAAAGATTCTTTTGGAAAGAACTACGAAGACGAACTTAAAGCTGCAACCACACACCCTTACAAATGTGTTATTTTCTTACGCAGTAAACATCGCCCTGACTGCTATTACGCCAAAGGAGACGAACAAATTCTCATCAGTCCTGCTATTGCTGAAATGAACGGTATATTCCCTATAGTACGCGAAGAGGATATGGAGAAACTGACTCCTGAAAAGGTATATGATATCTATAAGGAAGTATCCATATCTAAAGAAAAACTACAAGAAATAGCAGAACGCATTAAAGCCGCCTTATGACAGAGCCTCAAATAGCAGTTGGCATTCTTTCGGAGAAAGAGATTAGATTCTCTTTCCCGAATGAATTCATCTCTTCTGATGGAATGGCAATCTCCGGAATACAACAAGCCGTTTATCAGAAAGGGAAAATCCATTGGCAAGAAAAAGTATATGATGAGTTATCCTTCGCTCCCCAACAGAATACAGTTTCTTTCTTTGAACTGCAAGACGTAACCATCGGCATCAACTTCCATTGGGAACGTAAAGAAGTTCAAAGATTCAAAGGTAAACTGAAGATTATCGTTGAAGATGACAAGCTGACCGCCATCAATATAATTTCTATCGAAGATTATCTCACCAGCGTGATTTCATCAGAGATGAGCGCAACAGCTTCTTTAGAACTGTTGAAAGCACATGCGGTTATCTCCCGAAGCTGGCTATTGAATAAATTGAGAATTGAGAATGAAAAATTGAAAAATAAGATGCAACCGGACAACGCGGACAGCGCAGCCATTTCTCAATTCTCAACTCTCAATTCTCAATTTATCAAATGGTACGACCATGAAGCCCACAAGAACTTTGATGTATGTGCCGACGACCATTGCCAGCGTTATCAAGGGATTACACGTGCCTCAACTCCGCAGGCTGTTGAGGCTGTTTCCGCTACACGGGGTGAAGCACTTATCTACGAAGGGAAGATTTGTGACGCCCGCTTCTCCAAATGCTGCGGCGGTGCTTTTGAAGAATTCCAGAACTGCTGGGAGAATGTAAGGCATCCTTATCTTATCGGGCAACGGGACAGCCGAACAGAAAACCTGCTTCCCGACTTGAGCATAGAAGCGGAAGCGGACAAGTGGATACGCACTTCGCCCGTTGCATTCTGCAACACACAGGACGAGAAGATTCTCAGTCAGGTTTTAAATAACTACGACCAGGAGACTGCGGACTTCTATCGTTGGCAAGTCAGCTATTCCCAACAAGAACTATCCGAACTGATTCACAAACGCTCGGGTATTGATTTCGGGAAGATTATAGATTTGATTCCCATAGAAAGGGGAACGTCCGGTCGTCTCGTCCGCTTGAAGATAGTAGGCACGCTACGCACGCTCACCATCGGAAAAGAACTGGAGATACGCCGTACCCTATCGACTTCTCATCTTTATAGTTCTGCTTTCGTTGTGGATAAGGAATACAAAGAAGAATATAGAGAATACAAAGAAGAAGAGCTAAAAATCCCTTCCCGCTTTATCCTCACCGGCGCCGGATGGGGACATGGAGTAGGGCTTTGCCAGATTGGTGCTGCCGTAATGGGAGAACAAGGCTATAAATACGAAGAGATACTATCTCACTACTACCCCGGTAGTACGATTGAGAGACAATATAAATAAAATCAGACTGATGCTATGACAACGCCAACCATAAACAAAAATCCCTGGAGCTGGATTCCAACCCTCTACTTTGCGGAAGGGCTGCCTTATGTAGCGGTAATGACTATTGCCGTCATCATGTACAAGCGCCTGGGATTGTCGAATACGGAAATAGCCTTATATACTTCCTGGCTTTATCTTCCCTGGACTATCAAGCCCTTATGGAGTCCTTTCGTTGATTTGGTTAAAACGAAACGCGCCTGGGTTATCGCCATGCAAGGACTCATTGCTGCCGGACTTGCAGGGATAGCCTTTTTTATCCCTACGCCCCATTATGTGCAATTTACGCTTGCTTTCTTTTGGTTGTTAGCGTTCAGTTCCGCCACACATGACATTGCGGCGGACGGTTTCTATATGCTCGGACTCAACAACAAAGAACAATCTTTCTTTGTAGGTATCCGAAATACATTCTACCGGCTCGCCAATATCTTCGGACAAGGTATTCTTGTGATGCTGGCAGGCTGGTTGGAGACATCACAAAACAATATCCCCCTGGCGTGGAGTATTACGTTCTACTTTATGGCGGGATTATTTCTTGCCCTTACTATCTACCACCGCTTTATCCTCCCCTATCCCGCTTCCGACACTAAACGTCCCGGGCTGACAGCGGGAAAGTTATTAGAAGATTTTCTCCTGACCTTCGTCACTTTCTTCAAGAAGAAGCATTTGGGGCTTATGTTCTTTTTCCTGCTCACCTACCGGTTGGGAGAGTCACAGTTAGCCAAAATAGCCTCTCCTTTCCTGCTTGACACTACGGATAAAGGCGGATTGGGATTATCTACGGCAACCGTCGGAATGATTTATGGTACGATAGGTGTCATAGCCCTGTTAGTCGGGGGGATTATCAGCGGCTTCCTTGTGTCACGCGACGGATTCAAGAAATGGATATTACCCATGGCACTGGCTATCAACCTGCCGGATATTTTATACGTATGGATGGCTGCCACCACTCCGGACAATCCTATATTTATATCCATCTGTGTAGCTATCGAACAACTGGGTTACGGTTTCGGCTTCACCGCCTATATGCTTTATCTGATTTATATTGCGGAAGGCGAGCACAAGACTGCTCATTATGCTATCGGAACGGGATTTATGGCACTGGGCATGATGATTCCGGGAATGCCCGCAGGTTGGATACAGGAACACACCAGCTACACCAGTTTTTTTATCTGGGTATGTATCTGTACCATACCCGGCATTATCGCTTCATTAATGATTCGCAACCGGCTGGACGATTCTTTCGGAAAGAAACAATAAACAATTTACTTAATAACTTAACACATTAACAAGTAACAGTCATGAATGTAACAAGTAACAAACGCCTGTTGGCACTCGATGTAATGCGAGGCATTACCATCGCAGGAATGATTCTGGTAAATAATCCGGGGTCTTGGGGATACGTATATCCCCCTCTTAAACATGCTCAATGGAACGGTCTTACCCCCACAGACCTGGTTTTCCCCTTCTTCATGTTTATCATGGGAATCTCCACCTACATCTCGCTCAGAAAGTATAACTTCACGTTCAGTACCCCCGCTGCCCTGAAGATTATCAAAAGAACGATTGTCATTTTCCTTATCGGAATAGCCATCAACTGGTTTGCCTTGCTTTGCTACCACCACGACCCGCTCCCCTTTGCCCAAATCCGGGTATTGGGAGTGATGCAACGGCTTGCCCTCTGCTACGGAGCGTCCGCATTAATTGCTTTGCTTATCAAACACAAGTATATACCTTATCTGATTTTTGTATTATTGGCAGGTTACTTTATCATTCTTATCACCGGCAACGGTTTTGCCTACAACGAAACGAACATTCTTTCTATTGTAGACCGTAGTATTCTAGGAGATGCACATATGTATCAGGACAACCACATCGACCCGGAAGGACTTCTCAGCACTATCCCTTCCATCGCGCACGTACTGATAGGTTTCTGTGTCGGCAAACTATTGATGGAGGTCAAAGACATTCGCGAGAAACTCGAACGGCTCTTCCTTATCGGAACTATCCTTACTTTTGCAGGTTTCCTGTTGAGCTATGGATGCCCGTTCAACAAAAAAATATGGTCGCCGACTTTCGTTCTGGTCACTTGCGGACTAGGTTCCAGCATGCTGGCTTTGCTCGTCTGGATAATCGACATAAAAGGGTACAAGAAATGGAGTCGCTTTTTCGAGTCTTTCGGAGTGAATCCGCTCTTTATCTATGTGCTGGCAGATGTTCTCGCCATCCTGCTAGGCGTCATAACCGTCACTTACCAGGGAGAAAGCACTTCCTTGCAGCAAGCCTTCTATGCCGGTGCCCTGCAACCCATTTTCGGAAACGAAGGGGGCTCATTAGCTTACGCCATACTGTTTGTCCTGCTCAACTGGGCAATAGGCTATATATTATATAAAAAGAAAATATACATTAAGATATGATATTGATTGCAGACAGCGGTTCTACCAAGACCGACTGGTGTATCGTTCTCAACGGCACACCTATCAAACGAATCAGCACAAAAGGGCTGAACCCTTTCTTCCAATCGGAAGAGGAAGTTCAACAAGAACTGGCACATTCTCTTCTGCCACAGTTACCGGAAGGGACGATTAACTCCGTCTATTTCTATGGCGCAGGTTGTACCCCCGAAAAAGCGCCTGTCATCCGACGGGCTATTGCCGACAGTTTACCCATTGTCGGGAATATCAAAGCCTATTCGGATATGCTGGCTGCTGCCCGTGGATTATGCGGACATGAGTCAGGCATTGTCTGTATCCTGGGAACCGGTTCCAACTCCTGCTTTTACAATGGAAAAGAGATTGTCAATAACGTCTCGCCATTGGGATTTATCTTAGGCGATGAAGGAAGCGGCGCAGTACTGGGAAAATTGTTAGTAGGTGATATTCTGAAAAACCAGTTGTCACCTACCGTAAAGGAAGCATTTCTCAAACAATTCGACCTGACAGCTCCCGAAATCATCGACCGGGTTTACCGTCAGCCTTTCCCGAACCGCTTCCTGGCAAGTCTCTCTCCTTTCATAGCCCAACATCTGGAAGAACCGGGTATCCGCCAGTTAGTCCTCAATAGTTTCATCGCTTTCTTACGAAGAAATGTGATGCAATATGACTATGCACAGTATCCGGCTCATTTCATCGGTTCGGTAGCTCATTATTACAAGGAAATATTACAGGAAGCAGCACAGGAAACGGGAGTCAGTATCGGCAAGATTCTTCAAAGCCCGATGGAAGGATTAATCCGGTACCATACGACTTCGTCCAATCAGTTTAATTTATAACCAATTGCTTATATATCATCTATTTATAATCAGCAACTCATAATATAATTAGTAAATTGTAATCATCCCAATGCAGATAACCGAACAATCATCCCTCTACGACGATTTAGAAAAGAAGTCTGTACGAGAAATATTAGAAGACATCAATCGTGAAGACCAAAAGGTGGCATCAGCCGTACAAAAGTCTATTCCACAGATTGAACAACTTGTCAGCCTGATTGTCCCCCGTATGAAGCAGGGCGGACGCATCTTTTATATGGGTGCAGGAACAAGCGGTCGCCTGGGAGTACTGGATGCTTCAGAGATACCACCGACATTCGGCATGCCGCCTACCTGGATTATCGGCTTGATAGCCGGCGGAGATACTGCTCTACGTAATCCGGTGGAAGGTGCAGAGGACGATATGAACCGGGGATGGGAAGAGCTTACCGAACATCAGATTAATGATAAGGATACCGTAATCGGCATTGCCGCTTCCGGCACCACACCTTATGTAATCGGTGCTTTGCGGGAAGCCCGCAAGCATGGCATCCTGACAGGCTGTATCACCAGCAATCCCGATTCTCCGATGGCGGCAGAAGCGGATATCGCCATTGAGATGATTGTCGGGCCGGAATATGTGACGGGGAGTTCACGGATGAAATCAGGTACCGGACAAAAGATGATTCTGAATATGATTAGCACTTCGGTGATGATTCAACTCGGACGGGTGAAAGGGAATAAGATGGTGAATATGCAGTTGAGTAATCAGAAGCTAGTGGAAAGAGGGACGCGGATGATTATGGAAGAACTGGGACTGGACCATGGGCATGCGCAAAAGCTGTTACTGCTGCATGGTTCGGTAAAGAAAGCGGTTGACGCATACAATTCAATATCCAAACTATAAAGTATTGCTATTACCCTTTACCGGAGAGCGCCGGAAACATTGATTTTCGTTCAATAATCTAATAGATGGTATCGTATATCTGCCAATAATTAAATAGTATATACTGTTTAATCGTTAATTTAGTTGCCTTTAAAAAGAGAATAGACTATTTTTGTTCTCACACTAAAATATTACTCCTGCAACCCCGGTTATTACAACTTCCCGACATGGTTTATAGCTACTGCATCGAAATTAAGTATGCCAAACGGGATACATCCGACACCGAGATAGAGAAACTACTGGCCGATGCAAAAATACAACTGAAACAATATGCAGCCAGCGAATGGATAGCACACGACAAGAGAACCACTGAGCTGAAAAGTATTGCGTTAGTATTTCAAGGATGGAAGCTTGTAAGAGTGGAAGAGGTGTGATATGGAACTTCCCTCGAATCCTCAAATATAGCATCAAAGCTATGCCGGTTCCACTCCGGTCCGGAATGGACGGCAAAGTGCTTGGCACGATACCGATAGATTGGAGAAAAACGGTTGCCAGTCCGGCACGTCCTACACCGTGCAACGCTTCATTCCACCAGTCGTACTCTTTGATTCCCAGTCGCGGAATAGCCGGTGAGGAATTTTGCATTAATGATACTTTCTCTTCCTGTGTCAAACGGGGCAATTTCAGACATAAAAAGGATGAAAGGTATCAACCTCCCACCCTTTCGTTCAGGATATATAAAGCAAATTCCTAAAACTCAACCAAAATACGGAATACCTTTCCCGGATTAGCCGTCCATTCCTGCATGGCTTCCAAAGCACCTTCCGGTTTGGCTATCTTCGAAATCAACTCTTCCACCGGACAATTTCCTTCTTTCATATAGTTTATTACCGCACGGAAATCTGCCGGCAACGCATTTCTGGAACCACGGATATCCAATTCTTTTTGAACGAAAAGCTTCGTTTGGAAAGCCACTTCACTCTTGGCATAGCCGATGCAAACCACACGCCCAGTGAATCCGACTTCATCCACTGCCATTACATAAGTTACCGGACTGCCGACTGCTTCAATCACAACATCGGCACCGAGTCCTTCCGTTATTTCCTGTATCCGTTCGTGTACATTCTCTGTTTTAGAGTTAACCACATAAGATGCGCCGACCTTCTTCGCCAGTACCAGTTTTTCATCATCCAAATCAACAGCAATTACTGTTGCACCTCTCAAAGCAGCACGTACAATCGCACCTATACCAATCATGCCGCAGCCGATTACCATCACAAACTCGTTATCAATCACCTGTGCACGCGATACGGCATGAAATCCGACACTCATCGGTTCAATCAGCGCACAGTCACGGGAAGATATATTGCCTGCAGGAATAATCTTTGTCCAGGGTAATACTGCATATTCGCACATCACTCCATTGCGTTGCACACCCAGCGTTTCGTTATATTCGCAGGCATTGACCCGCCCATTACGGCAGGAAGCACATTTACCGCAATTGGTGTACGGATTCAGCGTCACATTCATTCCTTTCTCGAAACCTGCCGGAACACCCGAACCGATTTCTTCAATTACCGCCCCTACTTCGTGTCCCGGTATCACTGGCAATTTCACCATCGGATTCTTGCCCAGGAACGTGTTTAAGTCCGAACCACAAAAACCGACATACTTGATTCTTACTAATACTTCACCGGCGCCAACGGTCGGTTTTTCCAGTTCAACCACCTTCATTTCTGAGGGGTTGACAATTTGAACTGCTTTCATTGTTTGATAATAAATTTATTAATCGATTACTTTATAGCCTTTCCAACCGTAATAGGCACAGAAGACAAAGCAAATCATCGGCACACAATAGGCCATATAATAGATGTGCTCATTGGCATGCATGAAATAGGCTGTCAACTGCGGGAGACAGGCGTTGCCCACAATCGCCATGACAAGAAATGCCGAGCCGCTCTTTGTCTGATTCCCCAATCCTTTCAAAGCCAACGAAAACTGCGTAGGATACATGATAGACATAAAGAAAGAAATAGCCAACATTGCGTATAGTCCGACCATTCCGCCCCATATCATGACAACTCCGCACAGGAGTATATTCATCAGTGCATAGATTAACAGCATATCCTGCGGACGGAATTTTACCATCAATCCCGTACCAATCCAACGGCCTAAAAGGAAAGCGAGCATATACAATCCGAAAAAGGTAGTTGCCGTATCTTCCGGCAGTCCGGCATACGTACAGCAATATACCAAGAAAAGGCTGTTAATAGCCGTCTGCCCGCCATTATAGAAGAACTGCGCAATCACTCCCCAACGCAGATGCGAATGTTTCAGTACGCCAAAATCTATCAGTTTTTCTTTCTTATTGTCAATCGTCGCTTTATCTGAAGAAGCTTCTGCGCCTTCATCCCCAATCTTCGGCAGTTTGGAGAATACAAAGACAACAGCTATGGCGATAAGCAGCAAAGCCAGTATCAGGTAGGGAAGTTTCATGGCATCCGTTTCCAGTTGGATATAGGCTTGCCAGCCACCCGGATAATCTACCGGAAGAGTCTCACGTGTATAGTGAGTTCCACTGAGGATAAGTTTACTCAGGAACATGGCAGCAATGAAAGCTCCCAGCCCGTTGAAGGATTGTGCCAGGTTCAGTCGTCGCGGAGCGGTTTCGGGAGCTCCTAAAACGGTGACATACGGGTTGGCGGCTGTTTCCAGAAAACACATTCCGGTGGCGATAATGAAGAAGATGCAAAGGTAAGCCCAATACTCTTTCAAGATAGCTGCCGGGAAAAATAGCAGGCCGCCGATAGCTGCCAATATCAGTCCGAAGATAATTCCTGCCTTATAGCTATAACGCTTCATAAACATAGCAATGGGAATCGGGAAAATAAAATAGGCAAGCCAATAGGCAGTCTCCGTAAAGGAAGCCTCAAAGGTATTCAGCTCGCAGGTCTTCATCAACTGTCGTATCATCGTGGGAAGCAGATTACTACTTATCGCCCACAAGAAGAAAAGGCAGAAAACCAAAGCCAGCGGTATTGTATATGTATTCTTTTTCATGGTATAATATTGTTTCACAATGTGGTTATTTTCTCAATCATTCAGACATGTTCTTGATGTAAGGAAGTACGGGAAGGTCCGTAAATCCATAGAAGTTCCGGGCATTTTCTCCTAGAAAAAGTGCCTTTTCCTTCTCTGACAGTTCTGGCGATTTCAGCACAAAGTCATAGGACATCTTGTAGGTGATAGCCGTAATAGTACGCGGATAATCCGACCCCCACATCAGTTTCTCCATTCCGACCAATTCCGCCGCTTCACGAATAGCCTTAACAGCGCCTTTGAACGGATAGAACTCATCATTGAAAAGCCACGTGATTCCTCCGGATTCAATCATTACATTCGGGTGGCGTGCCAACTTTATCTGTTCGAGCCAATCCGGCAACGTAACCATTCCGAAATGTCCGATAGCTATCTTCAACCGGGGACATTCCTGAATTATCTCTTCCATTTCAGGAACTTGTGTCGCTCCATCCGCCAAATCAATAGAAAGCATCACACTCCGCTCTTCCATATAGTGGAACATCTGCATCATCTCTTCGCTATTCAGCATCACCCTGCCTTCTTTCAGCAACAGGCGATGTGCGGGAATCTTGATAGCTTTAAAGCCTCTGGCTATGAGTTTCTTTGCCTGTTCCAGGAATCCCGGTTTACGAAACTCACACATTCCGCATACAAAGAAACGATTGGGATAACGGGCAACAACCTCGGCTAAATAGTCATTCTGTATGCCATCAATAAACTCCTGTGTAATGACAGCGGCAGACACTTGCGCATAGTCCATATTCGACAGAAAGACTTCCGCACTATTCACTCCGTCTATCATAAAAGGTGGAACCATCTGCCGGATTTCTCCCATAAATAGCGAGCGTCCGTTTTCAAGCGTTCGGATAGGGAGTCCATCTACGACCGTATCCTGCCGTAACCACAGATGAGCATGTGCATCAATAATTGTGTAATCCATACGAACGGTTCTGTTTTATGAGTTTGCCCAGCTTACACGTTTCTGTTCCCCGATAATATCCTGCACTTCCCGAACGAGTTCCCAGTCAACCGGTTCCCCGATGAAAGCGATATTCTTTTTCACATTTTCAGGATTAGTCGTACTGAACAAAGTAGTCGCAATCCGAGGATTGCTGACAGAGAATTGCATGGCAAGTTTCTCAATCGGATAGTTTTTCGCTTTGCAATGTTCCATTGCTTTGCGGCAGGCTTCTACCAGTGTTTTGGGGGCCGGATGCCAAGCAGGAACACCCCGTTCGCTCAATAGTCCCATTGAAAGTGGAGAAGCATTGATTACACCGATTTCTTTAGATTCAAAATAATCCAAGAAGTCAGCCAGTTTATCATCACACAGGCAATAATGGCAAAAGTTAAGAACAGATTCAACCGTACCGCTTGGAGAGTGGTCGATGACCCATTTCAGGTTCTCCAGTTGCAGGTCAGTGATTCCGACATGGCCTACCACACCTTTCTCACGCAATTCCACCAAAGCAGGCAGTGTCTCATTTACCACCTGATTTAAATCGGCAAATTCAATATCGTGCACATTTATCAAGTCGATAAAGTCTATGTTCAGACGTTCCATACTCTCATACACGCTCTCGGTAGCACGTTTAGCGGAATAATCCCATAAATTCACACCGTCCTTTCCATAACGTCCTACCTTTGTAGAAAGATAATAACGGTCACGAGGAAGCTCTTTCAGTGCTTTTCCCAGTACGGTTTCCGCTTTATAGTGTCCGTAATAAGGAGAGACATCAATGAAATTCATTCCCGATTCAACAGCAGTGAACACCGCCTGGATACCTTCTTTCTCTTTCAAATCATGGAAAACTCCCCCTAGGGAAGAAGCTCCGAAACTAAGAGATGAAACTTTCATCCCCGTCTTTCCGATTTCATGGTATTGCATACTTTTAGGTTTTAAATAGTTTTGTATGCGGCAAAAATAGGTCATGAATGATTGCCGTCAGTCAAAGGATAGCGTAAAAAGCCACGTAACGGTTTACGTAAAAAATATTGCTTCGAATGTTTTTATTTACCCGAGAATGTGCTTTCTTTGTAAAAGATTCAAAGTTGGAAACCTTCAAATGGAAAACCGGAAGCATACCTCACTCAAAGACCTTGCCCAAGCATTGGGCGTATCGATTCCCACTGTATCCAGGGCGTTGAAAGACAGTCCTGAAATCAGCCGTGAACTTTGTGCCAAGGCAAAGGAACTTGCCAAGAAGATGAATTATCGCCCTAATCCTTTTGCCATGAGTTTACGGAAAAATGCGCCGCGTATTATCGGTGTGGTCGTTCCGGATATCGTAACCCATTTCTTTGCATCTATTTTGAACGGAATAGAAAATATGGCTATCGCCAACGGATATTTTGTGATTATCACCACATCACACGAATCTTACGAGCATGAGAAGCGGAATATCGAGAATCTGGTCAATATGCGTGTAGAAGGTATTATCGCCTGTTTATCCCAAGAGACAACAGATTATTCCCATTTCGAAGCCTTGAAAGACATCAATATGCCGCTTATCCTATTCGACCGCGTTTGCTTGACTGACCAGTTTTCTTCAGTTGTAGCCGATGGAGCACAATCTGCGCAAATGGCAACGCAACATCTGTTGGATAATGGAAGTAAACGGGTAGCCTTTATCGGTGGAGCCAATCACCTGGATATTGTAAAAAGGAGAAAGCATGGTTATCTGGAAGCATTGCGTGATAACCGGATTCCTATCGAAAAGGAGTTGGTGGTTTGCCGGAAGATTGATTACGAGGAAGGCAAGATTGCCACGGAAACATTGCTGTCTCTCCCCCAACCTCCCGATGCAATTCTTGCAATGAATGATACATTGGCATTCGCGGCTATGGAAGTTATCAAAAAACATGGTCTCCGCATACCGGAGGATATTGCCATTATCGGATATACGGATGAACAACATGCCAATTATGTGGATCCCAAATTATCAGCCGTGTCTCATCAGACCTATAAAATGGGAGAAGTTGCCTGCCAGTTGCTGATTGAACATATTAAAGGAGATAAGACAATCAAGCAGGTGATGATTCCGACACATTTGCAGATTAGGGAGAGTAGTATTAAGCCACGGCCTTAATATAAGAGCGTAAGCCAAATTCGTATTATTCAAATAAACCTTGTCCACTTTCCCCAACAGCCTGATACCTTCCGTATCCGAACGAAGCTGGTTAATCATATCGGCTTTCTCCCAATAGCACATAAGATCAGAAACCGTATTTCTATTTATATCAAGAAAAGAGGTATTGCATCTATTACGATACAATACCTCTTTATCCTCATTGTCTTATATAAGACTATCTATCTACGATCTTGTCTAACTTCACATTATAAACTAATGCAGAATATGGCTGTAAAGATCCATCGTTACCAGTACCAGAGCCATAACCGCTTTGATAAGGAATATATAATGTCCAGAAATCACCAACTTTCATTTCAACCAGAGCATAAGACCAACCAGAAATTACACCATCCAAAGAAAACTCTGCAGGAGAATCAAACTCTGTCGGCTCTGCCCCCGTGAAAGTCTGCTGAACTACATCTCCATTAAAATAAGACATACGATAATATGCACTGATAGTAGAAGTATATACGGGAAATTCTGTTCCATCCCCGTTTTGTATCTTCTTTACATATATCTTTTGATTATTGGTCAAATCTGTTACAGCATAAAGTCTCTCTTTTTCATCTGTTACCGCTATGCTACCGCTTTGCTGCCCAGCATATACATTTGCTATAGAATCGATAAAAGCTTCGCTACGTGCCTGCCAATTATCATACTTACCAACCTCTTCCGTTTCACTACAAGCAGTAAACGCAAGAGCCAATAATATTAAGGAGAAAAAATAGATCTTTTTACTCATTCGTCAAAGGTTTATTGTAAAGTTTTCAATAGAGAAGTGATGCTTACTCTGTCTGCGATAATATTATTCAGTTCAGAGATAGCGACACGCTCTTGCTGCATGGTATCGCGGTTACGCAATGTTACGCAGTTATCTTCTAATGTCTGATGGTCGACTGTTACACAGTACGGAGTACCAATAGCATCCTGACGGCGATAACGCTTACCGATACTATCTTTTTCATCATATTGGCAATGGAAGTGGAACTTCAGGTCATCGATAATCTCACGAGCCTTTTCAGGCAGACCGTCTTTCTTCACCAACGGCATGACAGCTAATTTCACCGGAGCCAAAGCAGCAGGTAATTTCAATACTACGCGGCTTTCACCATTTTCCAGTTGTTCTTCGCAATAAGCTGCGCTCATGATGCTGAGGAACATACGGTCAACGCCGATAGAAGTTTCAATTACATACGGAGTATATGATTCGTTCAGTTCAGGATCAAAATATTTAATACTCTTTCCTGAGAACTTCTCATGCTGTGACAAGTCGAAGTTAGTACGGGAATGGATACCTTCCACTTCCTTAAATCCGAACGGCATCAGGAATTCGATGTCAGTAGCAGCATTGGCATAATGAGCCAGTTTATCATGGTCGTGATAACGATAGCTTGCATCACCGAAGCCCAGCGCCTTGTGCCATTTCAGACGGATTTCTTTCCATTTCTTGAACCAGTCGAGTTCAGTTCCCGGTTTTACAAAGAACTGCATTTCCATCTGTTCGAACTCACGCATACGGAAGATAAACTGACGGGCAACAATCTCGTTACGGAAAGCCTTACCAATCTGCGCAATACCGAAAGGAACTTTCATACGACCTGTTTTCTGTACATTCAGGTAGTTTACGAAAATACCTTGTGCAGTTTCCGGGCGAAGATAAATCTTCATAGAACCATCGGCAGTAGAACCCATTTCTGTAGAGAACATCAGATTGAACTGACGAACCTCTGTCCAGTTCTTAGTACCGGAGATCGGGCATACGATTTCTTCATCAATGATAATCTGGCGAAGTTCTTCCAAATTACCGTCATTCAGCGCTTTCGCGAAACGAGCATGAAGAGCGTCACGCTTTGCCTGATGCTCCAATACACGTCCGTTGGTAGAACGGAATTGAGCCTCATCAAAACTTTCGCCGAATCTCTTGGCAGCTTTCGCCACTTCCTTATTGATTTTATCGTCATACTTAGCCAACTGGTCTTCAATCAGCACATCGGCACGATAACGCTTTTTAGAATCTTTATTGTCAATCAAAGGGTCATTGAATGCGTCAACGTGTCCGGAAGCCTTCCAGATAGTAGGGTGCATAAAGATGGCAGAGTCGATGCCGACAATGTTTTCGTGCAACAGCACCATGCTGTCCCACCAATATTTCTTAATGTTGTTTTTCAATTCAACGCCCATCTGACCATAGTCATACACAGCGCCCAGTCCGTCGTAGATATCGCTTGAAGGAAATACGAAACCGTACTCTTTGCAGTGCGATACAAGTTTCTTAAAAACGTCTTCTTGTGCCATTTTCTTTTCTATATCTATTAATTTGAATTTGCTTTTTTCGTAAAAAGTGCCACAAAGATAGGGATTTATCTCATAAATAAGACAGGGAGGGTATTAATTTATCTTATTCCTGAACTTCTTCATCCATTTCCGGCGCTGTCATACGTTCATACTCCTGTTGTTCCTGTTTCCGGTCCGCCGCTTTCATTTCCTTGGTCAGCGAGCTTTCGGGCATATACAAATTGAAGGGAATCCGTGAGCATTTTATCTTCTTCACCCGTCTGCTAAATTCAGGGCAAGCCACAAAATAAACGCGTGAAACAGATACTTTTCCCGGAGTCACCTGCTCCGGCCGTTCAAATCCCTCACTAGTCAATGCCGTATGAAACGTTCCCAACCCTTCAATAGTTACTGACTGCCCTATGGAGAGCAAGCTATGGATAGCATCGACCATTTCCGTCAATATGCCATCTATCTGTCCACGGTGAAATCCGCTTCGCTTCTCCAAATACTCGGCAAATTCTTTGTTCTGAATGGTGTCTATTAGATTCTTAGGCACACCATACCATAATTCTTTTCTCTTCCCGGACGTTAAATCCGCTTTTTTTCTCACTACATAAGGGACTGTCATTGTCTATACTCCTTTCTTTTTGGGTTTGTATTTCCGTTCTATCTGACACCCGGGTGTCAGCGCTACCAGCACCCGGGTCTCAGACATGCCAACACCCGGGTGTCAGCACCATTGAGACCCGGGTGTCAGATAAGTGTTAGCTGCAACAAAAATAAGTCTTTATTGTAAGAGAACAAAAGAATTATCGCATCAAAAAATAATCAGATAGAAATAAACAGAGCATAATATACCCAAAACACCGCCAATATGGTATATCCTGTCACCTTACAATTATCTTTTGAACAAAATTGCAAGCCTTTTGAATCATATTTAAAAGCGATATTCAACTTTTTGACTTCATTTGCAGAAACAAAAATGAATATGAAAACACCTAATTCCAAATTTGACTATATCAGTATCTTATACTTTGTACTAATCTCCATAATGATTATAGTACTACTAATCTATATAGTATAAAACACAGATCTTAATTTTAAATACAATACTTATATGAAAAAAGAAGATTCACTTTTATTCTTGCTATTCAGTAAGAGGATAATCGGATTAAAACTATACCGGTTAGAAAACCTGCTTAGATTTTCATTTATTCTCTTATGCATTATGAGTACTTCGTTCTCTTTTTCTCAAGACAAGGAGTTAAAGATAATTGGAGTAGTGACCGATACCCAAAACAATCCCCTGCCAGGAGTCAGCGTTCTCATAAAAGGAACCTCTACAGGAGTTGTCAGCAACCTGGACGGTAAGTATGTGATTTCTATCCCAAATCAGAACAGTACTCTTATATATTCATACACAGGTTTTGCCAAACAAGAAATTGCAGTAAAAGGCAAAAGAGTTTTGAATGTCATTCTAAAAGAATCCGTCAAAGAACTAAATGAAGTTATAGTTGTCGGATATGGAGCTATGAAAAAGAGGGATATCACCGGTTCAATTGCTTCCATTACCTCAAAATCCATTGAAGAAAGAAATGCAATTTCAATCACGGATGTGCTGCAAGGACAAATGGCAGGTATCGAAATCACTTCCGGTTCCGGAGCGCCGGGTGAAGGTTCAGATATTCGGATTCGCGGAACTTCCACTTTCGAAGGTGGAGTGAAACCTCTTTTTGTTGTCGACGGAGTCCCTTTTGAAAGTATCGATGACATCAATCCTTCGGATATCGAATCCATCGAAGTTCTTAAAGACGCCGCATCGGCAGCTATCTATGGTTCACGCTCTGCCAATGGTGTTATTTTAATATCAACCAAACAAGGTGAGAAAAGTCGTCCCCGACTGGATATACGTTATCTGAAAAGTTTCAGCACTTTAACTCGAAAAATGCCCAAAGCCAATGGAGCAGAACGCAGATACTATGACAAAGTCCGTCAAAAACTGACGAACGGGCTCAACGGGTATAATATCAAGGACTCTTTGGCCTTCTTTAACAACCAAGACATTGACCTGCAAGATTTAATTTTCCGTACTGCGTCCAGAGATCAACTTGATTTAAGCGCAAGCGGAGCTTCTGATAAATTCAAATATTATGTAAGTGCCGGATTACTTTCTGATAAGGGTATTATCCAAAACAGTAGCTATACACGTATCACTACCCGTATCAATGGTGAATATAAACCCAATAAATACATTACTCTAGGGAGCAAACTGCACCTCAGCATAGTTAATAAAAAAGGTATTTCTGAAGACGGCGTACTGAACCAATTGCTGGAACGTCCTTCTTACTGGGCCATTTTCAATCCGGATGGCAGTTATGTTCCCAACATCAGCAGCAGACGCAATCCTTATGCAGTAATGATGGACGACGTTCAGAAGAATCAAAACTACAAGGCATCCATATACGAATATCTGGAAGTGAACTTCAACAGCAAATTCAAATTCAATACGAATGTACAGGGAAATTTTATTCTCGACCGGAACCAGTCCTATCGTCCTTCTCCGCAACTGGCAGTAACCGAACGTACAACCGGCAGAGATTTATCCGAACTTAACTATGACTGGGCGAATGAAAACTATTTCAGCTATGTTGATAATTTCAAGTTCCACAACATTAACGTAATGGTAGGTAACAGTATACAGGAATGGGCCAGAGAGAATATGAATATAGTGGGGTTGGATTATACCACTGATATGATTTACACACTGAATGCCGCTTCACTCTTTGATACGCAAAAAACATATACACGTATGTACCGCCACTCCATGACATCATTCTTCGGACGCGCCGCATACAATTATAAAAGCCGTTACTTGGTAAATGCCAATATCCGTACCGACGGTTCCTCACGTTTCGGTTCGTCCAAACGTTGGGGTGTATTCCCTTCCGCTTCTATCGGATGGCGTTTCTCCGACGAACGTTTCATGAGATGGAGCAAACGATTCTTAAGCGATGGAAAACTAAGAGCCAGTTGGGGTATCACAGGTAACCAGGAAATCGGGGACTATGACTCATGGCAATTATACAGTCCGAATTATATTTATGAAGGTGTTTCCGGAATTGCGGCAAGTAATCTGGCATACAACGGCCTGAGCTGGGAAGAAACGACCCAATATAACATCGGATTAGATTTACAGTTATTCAATAGTAAAGTACGAATTGTAGCAGATTACTATAAAAAAGACACAGAAAAATTACTTTGCCAAGTAGAAGTTCCCAAAGAAACCGGATTCACCACCATTCGCAAGAATGTAGGTTCAATGTCGAATGAAGGGTTTGAGTTTTCACTTGATTATGATGTACTTCGATTGAAAGACTTCAATTGGTCATTAAACTTCAATATTGCCCACAACACCAGCAGAATCAAACAAATTGCAGACGGAGTTCCTTTCTATAAGGGAATGGATGATGCAATTTACGTACAACCTAATTCCAAACTCGGCGAGTTCTACGGATACAAATATTTAGGCATCTATCCTTACAATGAGTCCAACGCTTATACTAAAGAATGGAACCAACTGACACCGGAATTTGCCAACGGAACTTTCACTGGAAAATACCTTTTAAATGGTAAGGAATACACAGGTGAAATTCTACAGAAAAAAAGTTCGGATGGCAATCCGTTAAAAGGCGGTGATGTAGACTATGTGGACATAAACGGAGACGGAATTATAGACGTATCGGATAAAACAAAAATCGGATGTGCACAACCTGATGTATATGGCGGGCTTAGTACTAACCTCTCATATAAAGGTATTTCCTTATACATATCATTCTACTATTCTCTAGGTGGAGATATCTATAATTACGCAGAAGCCAAACGTAACAAATTCTCATATGACGGCGCAACTCCTTCACCGGATGCTATTGCCAATATGTGGACAGGCCCCGGCGATATAGCTAAATATCCGGCTCCGATCAACAAGGAACATAACAGGCTCCCGCCATCCAGCTTCTATATCGAAGATGCTTCTTATATTAAATTACGCAATGTAAAATTAAGCTATTCATTGCCCAAGAAATGGATAAACACAGTCTGGATGAAAGCTGCTACAATCTATGTATATGGAAACAACTTATTGACCTTTACCAATTATAAAGGTTATGACCCCGAATTTTCATTGGGAACAAGCGATCCTTTAACTTTAGGTATCGACCAAAACCGTTATCCGAGAAAGAGAGAATACGGATTAGGCGTAAATGTTACATTCTAAATAATAAGCAATCATGAAATCTATATATTATATTTTTATTCTGACATTATCACTACTATGTGCTTCGTGTAGTGATTTTCTAACAGAAGAACCAATCAGTGACCTGACAGCAGAAAGTTTCTGGAAAACAGACAAAGATGCAGAAGTGGGGATCGTTGCCATATACAGTGCCTTTTCAAAAGCCATCTCACCGGGCATGTGGGACTGGGGAGAACTTCGTGCCGACAACTACATTCCCCACGACAAGGATGCATTCGACCAAAAAGAGCTGATATACAACAATATACAAATTGACAATCAAGCCGCATTATGGACAAATTTGTATAGTGTCATCAGTAGAGCCAATGCTGCCATCAAGTACATTCCCCGCATCACTATGACACCCAAGAAAAAGAACAACCTGCAAGCAGAAGCATATGCCCTGCGGGCATGGGCTTACTTTTACTGTGTCCGCGTATGGGGAGACGTACCTTTATACACAGAACCCATAGAAGAAATCTCACAAGGAATCTACCGTGACCGCACTGATAAAAATATCATTTTTCAAGAAGTAATCTTGCCGGATCTTGAAAAAGCCTATTATCTGATTGATAAAACTTCAACCGTACGGACACGAATCAATGTCGCCACTATATGCGCACTTACAATGGATGTAAATGCTTGGTTGCATGATTACGAAAAAGTAGTGAGTACCATGAAAGAAAAAGTGCAGACATTGAATAAACGGAATTGGGGACTTTCCGCCCTGACACCGGAGACTTTCGCTAAAGATTGGAGAGCTATCTTTATAGAAGACAATCAGACCGAAACACCAATAGAGGTGATATTCAAATTGGCTTATGACCAATTGGGGAACGGAGAGAACCAATCTATCAATTATTTTGCAAGTTCCCAGCCGAGAGTCTTTCTATCAGACAAGATAAAAGGTTTGTATGGGATACTGGATAAACGGTTTGGCAGTACCCAATGGGAAGACATAGGCGAAGGTAAAACACAATTAAAGAAAAAGTTTTGGCCGGACGGTACTATTTTCGTCGGTACAGGGCGTGTATATTCAGACAATGACCTAGTATTATACCGATATGCCGATATTGTACTATTGTATGCCGAAGCGTTAAATGCGCTGGACAGAACTCCGGAAGCTATCACCGAATTGAACAGAACCAGGACACGTAGCGGAGAAAATCCTTTTTATACAAGTGATTTTGTAAGCAGTGACGAAATTCTTGATGCGATACTTGAAGAACGGCAGAAAGAGTTTGTCGGTGAGGGTAAACGTTGGTTCGACCTTGTCCGCTGTAACCGTTGGAAAAAAGTAATGGAACCCATCAATGGGATGAATGATGAGAGAAAAGTATTATTCCCTATCCATCGTGACCATATTAATCAAAACCTCAACTTAAAACAGAACTCCGGTTATTAACAAACTAAAACTACCAAACTTATGAAAACTTTAAAACTTTATATCATACTATACATTTCAAGCCTATGCTTGTTTAGTTGCTTGGACATACAGGACAGTTATGATTATGAACCGGCCAATATAGACAACAATGTCTACATGAATACGTGGGAATTTATCCAGTCACGTCCTGATGCGTTTTCATCTCTTCAGACTGCCATCGAATGTTCGGGAATAGACCTGTCGATATACACTCAGACTGAAAAGAAATATACTTACCTGCTACTTCATAATGACGCATTCAAAGGTGCCAACGGTATCCTGTCCAACTACGGAGTAGCATCTATTGAAGATATGGATAAAGAGACACTGACAAACATTTTGTTATACCATGTGATAAACGGATACTACCATGGCCTCGGTACGCTCAATTTTGATCCAATCAACGTGATTACCTTATGGAAATCACCAAATGCTTTTATGACATTAAAACTGAACAATTCCGCTTCTATCGAATCCTACTCACGTCTGGTTATCAATGATATGCTGGGCAACAGCACTCCTGTCACAGCAATGACCAGCAATATCCTGACAACCAACGGTGCCGTACACGTAGTAGGGCAGGAAATTATTTACAAACCATAATCTTAAACAGACATATTATGAAATCGAAAGTATATATTATTATCTCATTTATATGTGCCAGTCTATGTTGGTTATCATGTAATGATGACGAAAAACATACAGGCTCCGCTCCTGAAATATTGTTTATGACAGAATCAATGTCTATTGATCTGAACAAGACAAACAATCCATCGATTGTCTGTGTCATCAACTCGGAAGTCGGACTAAATTCCGTACAAAGCTGGATAGTGAAAGAAGGTGACATTGAAGTGGAAATAGACAATCCGGTTACTAGTTTCTTCAATAAAAACAGCTATTCACTGGCACAAACACCTGTGTATACTGAAGACATGATTGGTTTCAAAGTTAGCGCAACTGACGCAAGTGGGCAGACATCTACTTTGACCTTACCTTTCGAAGTCATCCCATTACGCGACGCACCAGTTGTTTCATTTAACGAGGGCATTAATGAAATAAACTATAGAGAAGGGGATCCGATGCCTTCTATCTCAATAAAAATCAGCAGTGAAGAAAACCTGCGATACGTCGCTTTCTCGGAAGTAATAAACAGACTGGAAAAGATTGTACCTATCAACGGACAGGACACATTGAAATTCACCAATAATGAAAAAGAATATGTGCTGAACCTGCAAGATGACGACTTCCAGTTCAAAGTAGGAACGACAGCTATCAAAATTGCGACGGGAGCAGGCTCTTCCGATATGGTTAAAATAAAAATAGGAACATTGAAAGTTAATTTTGAAGAGATTCCGGCACCGGAAATCTCGTTTGACTCCGAAGGAGACCTTCAGGTGAACGAGTTTGCCGACCTGACTGTCACCGGAAAAATCAATTCGCAGTCCAAAGTTACCTCTGTCAGCTATTACAAAGAAACAACAGAGGGTAAAGAACAAATAGGAGAAACAGTCTACCCAAACGAAAGTTCGTATAATTTCTCCGTAACATTAGAACGGGTAACATTTGATATACAAGCAGTGGTCATAGAAGCAACCGACCAATTGGGTAAAACAACAACCATAAAAAAACCGCTGAAAGTAAAAGAACTGGCTCCCGCCCCGTCGATTATTATTGACCAGACAGCCGAACAGTTTAACGGAGTAAGCATAGATGTTCCCATAGCATTGACTGGAAAAATCACTTCCGAAGCCGGAATAACATCAGTAGTGATAACCAAAACAACTCGTAAAGGTGAAGAAAGCACAGAAGAAATAAACATCACAAATGATAAGGAAGTGATAGTAGACCAGAACTATACGGCAGATATAGAACTCGCAGGCCTCAAATTGACGGCAACCGATATAAACGGAAAAGAAAGCAGCATTTCATACGACATACATGTAGGCTACTACTACCATACAGTGCTTATGTCATTAGATGGCGCCCCTAAACATGAAGACTCTACACCAGGCTGCTTCTTCTCAGCCTCAACAGCAAGAGCCTTTGACTATTGTGACGGGAAAGACAACTGGCAGGAAGTCGATATAGCCTTCTCTTCTTATAGTAGCAATACCGTCATAAGAGTAGCTTCCTTAAAGCAAAGTATCACCAAATTCAAACACGCGACATGCGGCCTTGACAAATGGGATAATGTGAAAGGCGTTTATTTCAGAACTGCCTCAAACATAAAGAGAAGTACTTTTGACAAAGCAACTATCAACGACATGAAAGCTGAGAGACTCGCAACAGGTTTCACCGAAGTGGCATCACTTACCGAAGGAAACTTCGAAACAGCGACAGAAGCAGTCGGGGTATACGAAACACCGATTAACGGAGTCGCCAAGCGAGTAATCGTCACTTATGATCATTTTGTAGAACGTACTACACAAAATTTGGCCGCTTCCAAATTCATGATCAAAGTAAAGATTGAAAAATAATCAGACAAAAATTCATTTTGGTAGCAACTACGACCAGAGTTGCTACCAAATAACCCCCTATTATCATAAATACATATGAACCGTACTATAAAAAAAGAGCCGTATATCTATCCTATATTCATTATGGGGTTTCTGTTCTTCATCTTCGGGTTTGTTTCCTGGGTGAATTCCATACTGATTCCTTATTTCAGGATAGGATGCGAACTAAACCATTTCCAATCATACTTGGTAACATTCGCTTTTTATATAGCTTATTTTATCATGTCAGTACCGGCTTCTTTCTTACTGGATAAATCCGGAATAAAAAAAGGACTGGCTATCGGATTATGGACAATGGCATTAGGAGCGCTCTTGTTTGTACCTGCCGCATACACCAGGACATATAGTATTTTCCTGACAGGCTTATTCATCTTAGGAACCGGACTGGCTATTCTCCAAACTGCCGCCAATCCATACATCACCAATATAGGCCCGATTGAGAGTGCCGCCAAACGGATTAGCATTATGGGGCTATGTAACAAGTTTGCAGGAATCATCTCTCCTTTAATTTTTGCCGCACTAGTCTTAAAGACATCCGACAATGAACTATTCAGGCAACTCAATCAAAACATCCTGATTGGCGAAGAGCGCACCACCGCACTTGATGAGCTTATCGGCAGAGTTATGATCCCCTATGCAATCCTTGCATTCATTCTATTTGTGTTCGGACTGTTTATCCGCTATTCCTCTCTCCCGGAGATGAATCTTCGGAAACAGGAAAAAGAGGAAACCGTAACCCTGCAAAAGAAAGGCAGCATTTGGGATTACCCCTATCTGATATTAGGTGTTTGGGCTCTCTTTTTTCATGTAGGGACTCAAGTCATCGCCATCGATACGATTATCGGATATGCCGAAAGTATGAACGTGAGTCTCATTGACGCAAAACATTTTCCGTCGTACACTTTAATCTGTACATTAACCGGATACACAATAGGCGTCTGTCTGATTCCTAAAATTATTTCCCAAACCCGCGCTTTACAAATATGCACTATATTAGGGCTATTGTTATCTGTGGGAGTAGTAATAGTATCAAAAGAGATTGATTTTATGGGAATGCAAGTGGACATATCCATATGTCTTCTTGTATTGCTCGGGCTTCCGAATGCGCTAATATATGCCGGAATATGGCCTCTTGCCATCCATGATTTGGGGCATCACACTAATTTAGGTTCCTCACTGCTGGTCATGGCATTATGCGGCAACGCTTTCTTGCCAATGGCCTATGGAGCTATTGCTGATGCATATGATGTACGCACGGGATACTGGGTACTGATTCCCTGTTTCATATATCTGGTCTTTTATGCAGTATACGGTCATAAAATAAAAACATGGAAAATAAAATGAGACTCATCAAAATATACAACTGTAAAGCAATAACGCCTTCTCATATTCTACCGGATGCAATGGTCATCGTAAAAGACGGAGTAATAGAAGAGGTGACAACAAATAGAATAGAAATTACTGATGCAAAAGAAATTAACGGAAACGGAATGTATGTTTCTCCCGGTTTTATAGATTTGCATACACACGGTGCCGGCAACCACGACTTCATGGACGGAAGTGTAGAAGCCTATTTGGAAGCCGCACGTACCCATGCATGCCACGGCACCACATTACTGTTTCCGACCACTCTGACAAGCACCAATGACACTCTTTTCAAGAGTTTTGCAAAGTATGAAGAAGCCTGTTCACGCAATCATCAAGGAGCAGCCTTTGGCGGAATACATTTAGAAGGGCCCTATTTTGCCCAAAGCCAATGCGGAGCACAAGATCCTAAATTCCTCAAAAAACCTGTTCCATCGGATTATCAGGAAATATTATCCCATACAAGTCACATAGTTCGATGGAGCATAGCACCTGAACTTCCGGGAGCACTTGACTTAGGCTGCTATCTTGACAAACAGGGAATATTACCTTCCATTGCCCACACCGACGCCACTTACGAGGAAGTACAGAAAGCATTCGATTGTGGATACAGGCATATCACCCACTTTTACTCTGCCATGTCAGGAATTACCCGGAGAAATGCCTTCCGTTATGCAGGCGTCATTGAAAGTGGTTATTTAATGGATGGAATGACTATTGAAATTATAGCAGATGGAATACATGTACCTAAAAGTCTGATGCAATTAGCTTATAAAATCAAAGGCGCAGAGAACATTGCCTTGGTTACGGATTCGATGCGAGCCGCCGGCATGCCGGATGGAAAAAGTATTCTCGGCAGTATTGAAGAAGGACAAGAGGTACTCATAGAAGACGGTGTTGCCAAACTACCGGATCGTTCTGCTTTCGCAGGCAGTGTTGCTACTACCGACAGACTGGTACGAACTGCCACTAAAATAGCCGAGATTCCTCTATGCGAAGCTGTCAGAATGACGTCGGCAACTCCCGCCCGGATTATGGGTATCCAGCAACATAAAGGGAGTTTACAGAAAGGGAAAGACGCTGACTTACTTTTATTCAATGAAAACATTGAAATAAAAATGACCATGATCAAGGGAAATATTGTATACGAAAACCTATAAAAAGAAAAATAATGGAACTGAAAGTAGATAATTTATCTGTAAAAATAAGCAAAAACCGTATTTTAATGGGAACTCATGCAGCTTCCGAAGCCGCTACATGTTTAAAACGATTACTAGAAGAGAAAGAAACAGCCAACATCATATTCGCAGCCGCACCATCCCAAAATGAATTTCTGGATGCACTCAGCAAAACAGAAGGAATCGACTGGAAAAGAGTAAATGCGTTTCACATGGATGAATATATCGGGCTGGATAAAGATGCTCCACAAGGATTCGGCAATTTCTTGCGGGAACATATCTTTTCAAAAGTCCCTTTCCGGACTGTTTTTTATCTCAATGGACAAGCGGATAACATACAGGAAGCATGTCAGGAATATACAGACCTTTTGCTAAATTATCCTGCCGACATTGTCTTTATGGGAATTGGTGAAAACGGGCATATAGCCTTCAACGACCCACATGTAGCGGATTTTCAGGATCCATATTTGGTGAAAATCGTAGACCTTGATAAAAAATGCCGTCAGCAACAAGTAAACGATGGTTGTTTCAGCAGTATTGCCAAAGTACCGACTCATGCACTTACGCTGACAATTCCTGCTTTATATAGAGCCGGCTACCTTTTCTGCATGGTACCCGGAAAAGCAAAGGCATGGGCTGTAAACGAGACATTAACAGGGGCAGTATCTCCCCGATGTCCGGCGTCCATCTTAAGAAATCATCCTCATGCCACATTATACATCGACAATGATAGTTCCAGCATATTCATGCCTAAATAGACTAATATGAAACACTTTATATTTTTATTAACCGTCATCCTATCGGGAATCACCCAAGTCCATGCCTGTGGCAAATATCCCATTATTCCTTATCCTAAAAGTCTGCAGGCTATGGAGGGATACTTTATCCTTAAAAACAATATGCAAATTTCAGTACCTTTCGAGAATAAAAAAGTACATCAGATTGCTGATGATTTCACCAAAAAGTTATCGGAAGTATCCGGCCTGTATCTGTCAATCTCTCAAGAGAACACAAAAGCAGATATCATATTCACAAAAGATAATTCATTAGGTAATGAAGCATATCTGTTAAACATAGCGCCGGAAAGAATCGTTGTCAAGGCGGCAACTCCCAACGGCTTTTTCTACGCAGTACAAAGTATCCTGCAATTATTGCCTGCGGAGATTTGCTCTCCGGACTTCATCGGGGATCATGTCACCTGGCAAATTCCTTGTGCCCATATCATAGATGAGCCAAGTTTCAGTTATCGGGGAATGATGCTGGATGTTGCCAGATACTTTATGCCCAAGCAATATGTATTAGACTTTATAGACCGGTTAGCCGCACAAAAGATCAACTATTTCCACTTTCATCTGACAGAAGATCAAGGATGGCGGATTGAAATCAAAAAATATCCGCGGCTCACTTCAGTAGGTGCATACAGACCCTATACCCAAACAGGATACAAACATTTCCATGCACCAGTTATTCCCGATGAAGTGGAACACCAAGGATTTTATACCCAGGAAGACATCAAGGAAATAGTAGCATACGCAGAGAAGCGATATGTTACTATCATTCCCGAAATAGAACTGCCGGGACATAGTTCGGCTGCGGTAGCCGCTTATCCGGAACTGTCATGCGGAATAAAAAAAGAATATGAAGTAGTAAAGAACTTCGGAATCTTTGATAATGTTTTCTGCCCGAAAGAAACAACATTCCAGTTCTTGGATGACGTATTCACTGAAGTCGCAGCCCTTTTCCCCGGAAAGTATATCCATATCGGCGGAGATGAATGTCCTAAAACAGCCTGGAAACAATGTAAGCATTGCCAGCTGTTAATAAAGAAATTACAATTAAAAGATGAAAGCAGCCTGCAAAGTTACTTCATCCACCGTGTGGAAAAAATACTAAACAATAAAGGTAAACAACTGATTGGTTGGGACGAAATATTGGAAGGCGGCCTGGCACCTAATTCCACCGTCATGTCATGGAGGGGCGAACGAGGCGGCATCGAAGCTGCCCAAGCAGGTCATCCGGTCATTATGATTCCCAATGCGGATACCTACCTGAATTATTATCAGGAAGATCCGGAATTTGCTCCGGTAGGTTCCGGCAGTTTCCTTCCCATGGAACAAGTATATCGTTTCAACCCGTTATCCACGCTACTAAAAGGCAAATTGAGCCAATATGTACTTGGTACCGAAGCTGCATTATGGACACCATACATGAAAAATCCCCAAATAGTGGATTATTATATGTATCCCCGTTTCTATGCATTCGCAGAAGTTGCCTGGGGCACAAACAAACCTGAACGCTATCAAGAGTTCCTTGCGAATATCGGCCCGCACTATAAACGTCTGGATTACCAGTCGATTCACGCTTGCCGCAATTATTTCGATGCCTATATCGATGGGGCATACAACCCGCGTACCCGTGCTTTCGAAATACGGCTTAAAGGAATGATGCCCGGCTCGGTAATTCACTACACATTAGACGGGAATGAGCCGACAAGCAAAGCTGCCATATACACCCAGCCCATTAAAGTAACAAAAGATACTCAGGTTAAAGCAGTTGTTTTTAAGAACGGAGCGCAAGTCGGCAAAGTCACACAAAAATCTTTTTTCGTAAACAAAGCAACAGGGAAAAGCACTTCTTCAAATGTAGCCTATAGATTCAAACCTGATAATCCCGGAGCCAAGGACTACAGCGAGTTTAATTTCTGTGGACTAACCAACGGTATACGCGGCTATTTAAACCACGTACATCCCTGGGTTGCCTTCAAACCAGCTCAATATACTGAAATTATTGTCGATCTTGACACCATAACCTCTTTCCGTAAAATACGTTATGGAGTAATGAATGGATACGGGCAGGAAGCGGTTGCCCCCGAATCAGTGGATATTGAAATCTCAAACGATTCAATCTCTTTCAAACGGATTGCTTCTAAAAAGTTCACCTATACTATTAGTAATAAATGGCAAATGTTCGAACAAAAGTTTAATTTTGAACCACAAAAGGCACGTTATGTGAAATTGAGATTCAAGAATGGAAAATTACCCCACAAATTGGGTGGTTTCCCCGTTCCCGAAAAACGTGAAGGAGAATTGGGACTACTGTTTATCGATGAAATTGAAATAAAATAAGATTAATACAAATAGAGTTATGAGAACCAAACTGTTACTACTATTATTTATTATCTGCCAACAATGCAGCCTGTCATTGGCAACAGAAGACCCGGCCTCTAAGGCAGAGCTCACCGAAAAGCAGTTGCAACGGGCCGCTGAATTCAAAAAGGTGTTAAGGACCGGTGAAGGATACAGAAGCGGAGTATATATTTATACCAAACGAAGTATCAACGATTATCTGGCGACACCGGACATACTGGCAGCCCGCCTAGCAGTATTGGGATTTACAGATGTATATTTAGGTTCAGAGAAAGCCTTGTCCGGAAAATCGGATGATTACTTAAAATGGCAGAAGAAGTTCATTGAAGAAGCCCATCTATATGGAATGAAAGTACATGCCCTCAGACTGAGCAGTGCCCGCTTATATGTTGATGACATGCGTGTATTGGAAGATTGTAAATTAGTAAACGACTATAACTATTCTGTAAAAAAGAAACAGCGGTTTGACGGTGTATCGGCAGACTTGGAACCCCATATTCTCAAAAAAGGCTTTATAGACTATCCCAAAGGATTGACCCTATACTGGGATTCTAAAAACAATTTCGGAATAGGAAAAGACAACGACCTGTTATTGAAACGGACGGTGGAAGTAATGAAAATGGCACAAAAGGAACTGAAACCACTTCCCTTGAGCCAAGCATTGGGATTCTTTTTCCAACCAAGAGTGGACAACGGATTACTGAAACATGGTGGTGCCAAAGAATTCTTGCAATATTGTAATCAATTAATCGTCATGGCTTATAACTATAAGGCCGAACGGGTATTTGAAATGGCAAAACCCATCTTAACCGCTGCCGGCGACAAAGAAAAAACGGTCAGTGTATGCGTCAAAACAAGCCTAGGTACAGTTGGTGATGAAGGGCCTATTACTTCTTTTCAAACTCATGGTTGGGATTATATGATCAACGCACTCCAGTTTTTAATGAATGAATCGTCCCGGTTCGTATCTTTCAGAGGTATCGACATTTTTGAGTTTCAAGGTTTTGAAATAATGTGGAAAGACAATGGAAATAAAAGAATTAATCAATGAAACATATAGGAACATACTTCTCTTTATTCCTTTTACTGTTTGTCACCTCTTGCGGGGCGAATGAAGAAACAGAGGAAAAGCCCGGTAAGGGAAGTTCAGTTACAGACAATCAAATCTTGATTGAACAAGCTGATTTCACATCATCGACAATGGAGAGAGTAAAACAGTTCCAAGCCACTACTCATCCTACAAATTCCAGCCGGAACGGTATATATGTATATTCTAAAACAATAGACAAATACTTGGATGCACCCGAAAAGTTAGCCGCCCGAATCATTTTATCAGGATTCAGCGAAGTTTATTTATCTACCCCAAAATCGACCTTATGCACTATACAAAGTGCTAACTTTCAGTGGATGCGAACATTCATCTCATTTTTACACACATACAATATCCAAGTGTTTGCCTTATTGTTAAGCAATCCCCGATTATATACCAACCAAGATCTTCTTTTTGAGGATCTTGGTAACCTGGAGTTGTATAACCAGACAGTCCATAATTCCGAGAAACTGGATGGCGTTATGGCCGACCTTGAACCTCATACCCTTAAGTCGGAAAACGAACAGGCTCCGGAAGGACTGGACATATATTGGGACAGTAACAACCATTATGGCATCGGAAAAGAAAACGACCAACTTCTCAAACGCACACTAAATATACTTCAACGCGCTTCTTTTGAGCTATCCCCCCTTAAGCTCAAAGAATCGGTATCTTTTTTATATCAGCCCAAATATGATGAAGGTCGTTTGTCTTATGGTAGTGCAACACAGTTTTTGCAACAATGCGAGTCCGTTCATGTCATGGCTTATTACAATCGTGCAGAAGTAATATGGAACCGTAGTCTTCCCCTACTTGAGGATGCGAATAAACTTTATAAGAATGCAGTAAGTATATGTGTCAAAGTGAGTGTAAATACTTATGGTGATGAGGGAAACGAGAATACCTCCTTGCAACCCAAAGGCTGGAAATACCTGATTGAAACCCTATCCGATATTTATGCCCGTGGTAATCAGCATCCAAGTTTCCGTGGCATGGACTTTTTTGAATACGACGGACTAGAAATTATGCTAGAGAACACACTTGACACATTTTAAACGCAGCATTATTTTTGCAGGTTATAAAATAATTGTTTTTATTTGTATCGGTAATAGCAAACTGTTTATGCGTCATCATTCATCTGCTTTTCATATTCTACTTATTATATTACTCATTGCATATACAAAAGCTGTATACGCTGAGAATGTATCATTCGAATCCCTGACAACACGCCAGGGCTTGCCCCAAATGAGCGTACTTGATATTATTCAGGATGACCAAGGTTATATTTGGTTTGCCACCAGAGACGGTATGGCACGATACGACGGATACTCGATAGATGTCTTTCAAAACCGGGCAAATGATTCCCTTTCCTTATCAAACAACTATGTAATATCGGTAGGAAAAGACAAAAAAGGAGCATTATGGATTGGTACATTGTACGGGCTCAACCGCTACTCTTCAGAAACCGAAGAATTTGAACAGTTTTACGCTAAAGAAGACGATAAACAATCTCTTAGTTCAAGTATTATTCGCAGGGTCTATATAGACCCTAAAGAGAAAGTCTGGATATGCACAGATAACGGGTTAAACCTGTTTGACCCTGAGCACCGAAACTTTACCCACTATTCTCCGGACTCAACAAAAAGCTTCCGAATCAATACAATTATCGATCTGGATGCCAACAACAATTATCTGGTCGGTACTGACAGCGAATTGCTGCTTTTCAATCCTTCACAAAATAAGTTTATCCCACTACCCGATAAACAGATGATCTCCGGAATTAAAATATTGTATAAAGGTACAGATGGTTCCATATATATCGGTACAGCCGAAAATGGTTTGTTTGTATTAGATCGCCAATTGGATATTAAAGCACATTATGTAAATCAAACCTATAATCCTAACAGTATAAGTAATAATTCTATCAGATGTATTACCGAAGACCATGATGGCGATATTATAATCGGAACATTCAACGGAATTAACATCTTCAATCCTCTGAAAAAAACGTTCATAACCTATCAACAAAAATCCGATAATCAAAACGGGCTGTCTCACTTTTCCATACACTCCGCTTATTGCGATAAAGACAATACGATTTGGTTAGGTACCTGGGCAGGTGGTGTCAACTACTTCAATCTGCAAAACAATAACTTTTTCCAATTCTACACTCCTACCTTTGAAGGAAAAAGACTACTCGGTATTGTAGGTCCACTAGCCAATGATAATAATGGGATATGGATAGGGCTCGAAGGCGGCGGTCTCCTTCATTATGATATATCAAGAAAAGAATATACAAGATACAATATCAACAATAAAGAAGGAGATTTTGATTTCCGTTCCAATATTGTGACCTGTCTATATAACAACGGTTCCATATTATACATAGGAACAAACAGCGGGAAACTCTCTCTTTTCGACATTCGACAAAGAAAAATACTTCGTACTGTTACACTACCCGGCGGGTCTTCTATCATCACTATTCATCCCGACTCCAAAGGTAACATCTTATTAGGTATTTCCGGAACAAGAGGGCTGGTCTACATTTCCGCAGACGGACAGATACAAACCTGTTTCTATCTGCCTTCCGGTAAAGAAATCACATTCAGTAATATTTGTTCTATTTTAGAAGACGAGAACGGCTATTTCTTATTAGGAAGTAATTCACATGGAATCTATCGCTACAACTTCCAGACCCGCGACTGTTCTTCTTTTCTACATACGGACAAAAACGGATTAAATATCTGTGTTAACCAGTTATATCGTGACATCAACAACCAAATTTGGGTAGCAACAGCCAGACAAGGTATTATCGGGCTGACAAGCGACAAGAAAGTCGCTCACCAATATACCATTGACGATGGCTTAAAATCAAACACTATTTGTGCCATCACTGGAGATGCAAACGGGAATATTTGGGCCTCGACCTTTTCTTCTGTAGCCAAAATTACTCCGGAAGAAAAAAGTATCAGTAACTTCACAGGATTCCAAGTCAATGAATTCGCATTACGCTCCTGCCTGCGCACAGACTCTGTCTGCTATTTCGGAGGTGATATCGGTATCGTGTCTTTCAATCCTTCCCACCGGAGCACAAATACCAACATCCCACCCGTTGTAATAAAAAACATCTCAATCAATAACAAGAGAATTCCACTAAAGCAGTTGAATATTCACAAAGATGCAATTGTAGTAGATTATAATGAATCTAATATTACATTCGACTATCGCGCCCTGAATTTTATACGTTCCGACCAGAACCAATATGCATACTACATGGAAGGGTTCGATAAGGACTGGATATATGTCAGTGACCGGACAATGGCGCATTACACCAACCTGCCCGCAGGAAAATATACTTTTCATGTAAAAGCCTGCAACAACGATAACGTATGGAATGAAGAAGGAGTCAGCGTCAGGCTGGAAGTATTACCGCCGCCTTGGAAAACCTGGTGGGCGATAGGTATCTATATTCTTATCTTATTAGGCATCATCGTTTCATACCTGCATTATTTAAAAGTAAGAATAAAATTAACGAATGACGTACATATAAAGCAAATGGAGCAGGAGAACTCCGAGAAATTGCATAATGACCGCATCAACTTATTCACAAATTTCTCTCACGAGTTACGCACACCTTTGACTCTAATCATTGCCCCTTTAGAGGAATTATTAAACCGTCCGGATTTATCCTCTACTGTAAAAAAACCTTTGGAACTGATGTACAGCAATTCCAAACGTCTCCTATTCCTGATTAACCAGCTTATGGATTTCAGGAAAAAAGAAGCCGGCAAGATGAGTCTAAGAGCGGCAGAAGGCAACTTCTCCAAGTTCATAGAAGAAATTGTACTGGCTTTTCAGGAACTCACACACTCCAAAGGTATTACTCTTTGTTATAATCTACCGGATGCACCTATCAACCTATGGTATGATCGCGGACTAATGGAAAAAGTCTTGTTCAATCTACTGTCAAATGCCATAAAGAATACCCCTGATAGTGGAAGAATAGATATAGGAACCGTTTATAATGAAACAACCGGACAATCAATCTTATTGACAATAAAAGATACAGGCATCGGCATTCCACAAAACAAGTTAAACGCCATCTTTGACCCTTTCTATCAGGTCAACGAGTCAGATTCGTCCACTCCCGGAACCGGTATCGGGTTATATCTTACAAAAGCTATTGTAGAAATGCATAAGGGACGTATTTATGTAGAAAGCGTCCAAGGAAAAGGAAGTACCTTCTTCGTTGAATTACCAACTGGAAATGCTCATTTGTCCACAGATGAGATTATTGAAAACTACAAGGACAGTGAAGACATCACACGTTACATTAATTTATCATTAAATAAGTTTGACTCCAACGAACAATTCAATGAAACAGAGGAACAAGTTACGAACAAGAAGTATACGATATTAATCGTGGAAGACAACAAAGAATTACGTCACTACATAAAACAGAACTTATCAAAATTCTATAATGTCATAGAGGCCGCCGATGGTGAAGAAGCCAAAATAAAATCATTCAGCTATATGCCTGATTTGATAGTCAGTGATATCATGATGCCTAGAACAGACGGTATTCAGTTATGCCGTATCATAAAAGGAGACTTACGTACCGGGCATATTCCCGTCATTTTGCTCACCGCGCGGACTACTGTTTTGCAAGTAGAAGAAGGCTTAAAAATAGGAGCCGACGATTATATCACCAAACCATTCAACATGACGCATTTGAAAGTTCGCATTACAAACCTGCTCACTTCCAGAGATAAATTAAAAAAAATATATAGCAAAAACTTCAACACACATGATATCGGCGCCAATATAACTTCGGCTGACGACCGCTTTTTACAAAAGCTATATGCCGTCATGGAAGAAAATATGTCGAATCCGGAACTGAACATTGAAAAGTTCTGTAATGAAATTGGAATGAGCAAGACCAATCTCTACTATAAAATCAAACAACTGACTAACTTCTCTCCCACCGAATTCATGCGACGGTCACGTTTACAAATGGCAGCACGCCTGTTAATAGAAAAGAAAATTACCGTTTCAGAAGTCTCGACTTTAGTTGGTTTCAACAGTCATTCTTATTTCTGTAGTTGCTTCAAGGTAATTTATGGCTGCTCCCCAACAGAGTATGTTGAAAGAAATCAAGAAATTACATCCTTTTAACACAAGGAATCTCGCTCTTTCTCTTCCTAAATCTCGTTTATTTTTGTATTTTTGCCTGCGTATGCATGAAATTATAGTATATATACGAATTTATGAGTGACGAAATTAACGAGATACCGGAAGAACATTCAGACTACAAACCGGCGGACGCGCGGGACGAAAACGTAAAACATCAACTGACAGGCATGTACCAGAACTGGTTTCTGGACTATGCTTCGTATGTGATTCTTGAGCGCGCTGTTCCCCACATTAATGACGGTTTTAAACCTGTTCAGCGACGTATCCTGCATTCTATGAAGCGTCTGGATGACGGACGATATAACAAAGTTGCCAACATTGTGGGACACACCATGCAGTTCCACCCGCATGGTGACGCTTCTATCGGAGATGCCTTGGTGCAGCTCGGGCAGAAGGATTTGTTAATCGACTGCCAGGGAAACTGGGGTAACATCCTCACCGGAGACGGTGCCGCCGCTCCCCGTTATATCGAAGCGCGCCTGTCCAAGTTTGCTTTGGATGTTGTTTTCAATCCCAAGACTACCGAGTGGAAACTGTCTTATGACGGACGAAACAAGGAACCGGTCACTCTTCCTGTGAAATTCCCATTATTGCTGGCACAGGGAGTGGAAGGTATCGCCGTCGGACTTTCTTCCAAGATACTGCCACACAACTTCAACGAACTTTGTGATGCCTCTATCAGCTACCTGCGTGGCGAAGAGTTCCAGCTATATCCCGATTTCCAGACGGGTGGTTCCATTGATGTAGCCAAGTACAACGACGGAGAACGCGGCGGAGCTGTAAAAGTACGTGCGAAAATCAACAAGCTTGACAACAAGACACTTGCCATCACGGAGATTCCTTACGGCAAGACCACTTCATCCGTTATCGACTCCATCCTAAAAGCTGTCGAGAAGGGAAAAATCAAGATCCGTAAGGTAGACGACAACACGGCTGCCAACGTAGAGATATTAGTGCATCTGGCACCCGGAACGTCATCGGACAAAACAATCGACGCCCTCTATGCTTTCACCGATTGCGAAGTAAGTATCTCGCCCAACTGCTGCGTAATCGACGACAGTAAACCCCATTTCCTCACCGTCAGCAAGGTTCTGAAGAAATCTGCAGACAACACACTCGATCTGCTGAAACAGGAGCTGGAAATCAAGAAGGGCGAAATACTGGAAGCCTTACACTTCTCTTCTCTCGAAAAGATATTTATCGAAGAACGCATTTATAAGGACAAGGAGTTCGAACAATCCAAAGACATGGATGCCGCCTGCACACATATCGACAACCGCCTGACTCCTTATTATCCGCAATTTGTCCGTGAAGTGACCAAAGAGGATATTCTCAAACTGATGGAAATCAAGATGGGACGTATCCTGAAATTCAACTCGGACAAAGCGGACGAACTCATAGCCAGAATGAAAGAAGACATCGCCGAAATTGACGACCATCTGGCACATATTGTAGACTATACCGTCAACTGGTATCAGATGTTGAAGAACAAATACGGCAAGAACTTCCCGCGCCGCACGGAACTGCGCAACTTCGACACCATCGAGGCCGCCAAAGTAGTGGAAGCGAACGAAAAGCTCTATATCAACCGCGAAGAAGGATTTATCGGAACTGCCTTGAAGAAAGACGAATTTGTGGCTTGCTGTTCGGATATTGACGATGTCATCATTTTCTTCCGTGACGGCAAATACCTTGTCACGCCTGTTGCCGACAAGAAGTTTGTGGGCAAGAACGTTCTTTACGTCAACGTATTCAAGAAGAACGACAAACGTACAATTTACAACGTGGCATACCGTGACGGAAAAGAGGGAACGACTTATGTCAAACGTTTCGCCGTAACTTCCGTAGTCCGCGACCGTGAGTATGACATCACACAGGGCACACCCGATTCACGTATCACTTATTTCAGCGCCAATCCGAACGGAGAAGCTGAAATCATCAAGGTTACGTTGAAACCTAATCCGCGTGTACGCCGCATCATCTTCGAACAAGATTTCAGCGAAGTGGGCATTAAAGGCCGACAAGCACGCGGTATCATCCTCACCCGTCTGCCGATACACAAAATCGCCCTGAAACAGAAAGGCGGTTCTACGCTCGGAGGACGTAAAGTATGGTTTGACCGCGACATCCTCCGCCTCAACTATGATGCCCGAGGTGAATATCTGGGTGAATTCCAGAGTGAAGACACCATACTGGTTGTTCTGAACAACGGTGACTTCTACACCAGCAACTTCGACTTGAGCAATCACTACGAAGATAATGTAAGCATCGTTGAGAAGTTCGATCCCAACAAGGTATGGACCGCCGCGCTTTATGATGCCGACCAGCAGAATTATCCGTACCTGAAACGTTTCTGTTTTGAAGGTTCCAGCCGCAAACAGAACTATCTGGGTGAAAACAAAAATAACCGCCTCATCTTGCTGACCGATGAATACTACCCCCGCCTGGAAGTTGTATTTGGCGGACACGACAGTTTCCGTGACTCGTTGGAAATTGATGCAGAAGAGTTTATTGCTGTCAAAGGATTCAAGGCTAAAGGAAAACGCCTCACTACCTACACGGTAGAGACGATTAACGAACTTGAACCTACCCGTTTCCCCGAGCCCGAACAGCAACCGCAGGAAGAACCGGAAGAAGAGCCGGAGAACTTGGATCCGGACAGCGACAAAAGCGAAGGGGATATCATTGATGAAATCACCGGGCAGATGAAATTATTCTGATGAAGAAAAAACTAATATACTGGGGGCTGGCAGGATGCATCCTGTTCGCCCTCTGCACAAAATTACAAGCTCAGACCGACAGTCTGCAGGCTCATCGCTATGTAACACGTGCTACCATGTACGGTGTCGGATTTACTAATGTGTTTGACACCTATCTTTCGCCACAGGAATATAAAGGAATCGACTTCCGTATTTCCCGTGAGACGATTCGGATGACCAAACTGTTCGATGGAAATGTTTCCGTACAGAATTTCTTTCAGGCAGATATCGGTTATACGCACAACCGTGCCGACAACAATAATACATTCTCCGGTTTGGTCAACTGGAATTACGGTCTTCATTACCAGTTCCGGCTGACAGAGAATTTCAAATTACTGGCAGGTGGATTGATAGATGCCAACGGTGGCTTTGTCTACAATCTCCGGAACACCAACAACCCCGCTTCCGCTAGAGCTTACGTAAATCTGGACGCTTCGGGAATGGCAATTTGGCATTTGAAAATCAAGCGTTATCCGATGGTGTTACGCTATCAGGTCAACTTGCCTGTAATGGGAGTGCTTTTCTCACCGCACTACGGACAATCCTATTATGAGATATTCTCCTTGGGCAACTCTAGTGGAGTGATTAAATTCACTTCCCTACACAACCAGCCTTCACTCCGGCAGATGCTTTCCGTTGACCTTCCGATAGGATATACAAAAATGCGCTTCAGTTATCTGGCCGATTTGCAGCAATACAAAGTAAATAATATCAAAACACATACCTACTCCCATGTATTCATGGTAGGATTTGTGAAAGACCTATACCGTATCCGAAATAAAAAAGGAACAGGTTCTTTGCCATCATCGGTAAGAGCTTACTAAGAGAACTAAAATTTAATGTTGAAATTTCAAAGCGTGAGAAATAACAAGAATGAAAAATAAGATTATACAACTACTTTTGCTAATCTGCTGCTTACCAGTACTGACCGGTTGCATTAGGGAGGATGAGTACGCCAATGATCCCATAGGCAACTTCGAGCAACTATGGAAGATCATTGACGAACAGTATTGTTTTTTGGAAGCAAAAGGAATTGACTGGGATGCCGTTCACGAAGAATACAGGAAGCTAATCATACCGACCATGTCCAACGATGACTTGTTCGATATTCTAAGCCAGATGCTGTATATCTTGAAAGACGGGCATGTCAATCTTTCTTCTGCCAAACGCACTTCTTTCTACGATGACTGGTATCAGGGATACGACTGGAACTACCGGGAAGATATTCTCTATCAAACTTATTTGGGTAGTGCCAGCAGTGGTTATTACACGGCTTCCGGACTGAAATACAAGATTTTCGATAATAATATAGGATATATCCGTTATGAAAGTTTCAGCGCCGGAGTCGGAAACGGCAACTTGGACGAGGTTCTCCTCTATCTGGCACCTTGCAACGGATTAATCATTGATGTACGCGACAACGGTGGTGGAAATCTGACGAACTCTACCCGCATTGCCGCCCGGTTTACCAATAAAAAAACGCTGACCGGATACATCCAGCATAAAACCGGACCGGGACATAATGACTTCTCTAAGAAGGAACCTATTTATCTGGAACCATCCAGCAGTATCCGCTGGCAGAAGAAGGTCGTCATATTAACCAATCGCCGTTGCTACAGTGCGACAAACGATTTTGTCAATGCGATGCGCAGCATAGAAGATACAGAAATTATCCAGGTCGGTGACTGGACGGGAGGTGGTTCGGGACTTCCTTTCTCATCGGAATTGCCAAACGGATGGAGCATACGCTTCTCTGCCAGTCCACACTTCGACAAAAACGAACAACCGTTAGAAGAAGGTATCGCACCGGATATTGCCATCAATATGTCTGAAGCAGACCAACTTAAAAAGAAAGATACCCTGATTGAAAAGGCATTCGAGATATTAAGTGAATAACTTTATCACCGAATTATTTGTCAAATCAGAAAATCTTCCTATCTTTGCACCGCTAAACAAAAAAGCTACATATGCGGATGTGGCGTAATTGGTAGCCGCGCCAGACTTAGGATCTGGTGCCGTGAGGCGTGTAGGTTCGAGTCCTATCATCCGCACAGAAATAAAACTAGAAGCCTTCAAGATACTCTCTTGAAGGCTTTTTAATTGATTGGATATGAATAAACATCAACTTTGCTGTATCGGTCACATCACACTGGACAAAGTGGTTACTCCACAAAACACGGTCTATATGCCGGGCGGAACTGCCTTTTATTGTTCGCACGCCATCCGTTGTTTCAATGATATTGACTACGCATTGGTGACAGCAGTCGGTGCTACCGAAATGAACGTAGTAGAACAACTACGCGAAACAGGCATTAATGTTACCGCATTGCCCAGCAAGTATTCGGTATATTTTGAAAATATCTATGGAGATAATCCAGACGACCGTACCCAACGTGTATTGGCAAAAGCAGACCCGTTCACCGCTTCCCAACTCAAAGAGATAGACGCGGAGATTTATCATCTCGGTTCTTTACTGGCTGATGACTTCTCATTGGAAGTAATCAAAGAACTTTCTCAGAAAGGATTGATAGCGGTGGACTCGCAAGGTTACCTCCGCGAAGTACGCGACACGCACGTGTATCCGGTAGACTGGACAGATAAACGGGAAGCACTTCAATATATCCACTTCCTCAAAGTCAACGAACACGAGATGGAAGTACTGACAGGTCTTGCCGACCCACACGAAGCCGCCCGCCGATTATATGAATGGGGAGTAAAAGAAGTATTAGTCACACTCGGAAGCATGGGTTCGCTTATTTTTGACGGAACTGCCTTCTATCGTATCCCGGCTTACAAACCCGGAAAAGTAGTAGACGCGACAGGATGCGGAGACACTTATACCATCGGCTACCTGTACCAACGGGTATCAGGTGCAAGTATCGAAAAGGCGGGACGCTTTGCGGCAGCTATGTCCACATTGAAAATTGAGAAATCCGGTCCTTTCAGCGGAAGCAAAGAAGACGTCATTCACTGCATGGAGGCTGCAAAAGAGATGTTTTAATCGTTCCTTTATTTACACGAAAAAACTTCAGGATCATTTTCAATCCTAAAGTTTTCCACTTAAAGCATATCAATATATAGAACTATCTATCAATTCTTTGTTTCATTATCAAAAAGTACGCACTTTGTAAAACAACACCCACAAAAATCACTTTTATAGCATTAACTTCAATGGAATGCTCACGTAAGACCTCTACAATTTTTAATGCACAAAATAGAGAAATAATAAACGTAAAAGAATACTGCAAAGCTTTTTTCCTAACTTCTAAAAATCGTTCATCTGTTCTCTTACAGCACCAAGGGAACAAACAAGCCAAACTAAAGCCAACAACAATAGATATTAAATCATCACATACAGATTGCCACATAAACAAGTCATATATTCCCCAAATAACCAGTAGAATGAGAATGATTATATCAGCCAAATTATCTTTTACATATTTCATAACACTATATATTTAACGTTTCATCATCTCCATTATAAACAGCAGTAGAAGTCTCTTCTGTACTATCATCGACTTCTGATGAGGTACTATCTGATGTATCTACAGTCACTGTGCTGGGATCTAAGCATTTATCCAAGGAATAAGAGAAAGCTGCTCCCCAAATTACGCTCATCGCACCACAACATGTTAAACCCAACAAACCGCCAAGGCAATCAGCCGCTATAACCTTTCTATTATCAGAATTCCTTGTTGTCACAGGCTGCCAGTAGTCTGAAGAAGATTTAAAAATATTACTATACACAACTAAATACTCCCCACCTACATAACTCTTATATTTTTCTGCTAATAAACTTAATTCATAAGAAGAAAGAGTACAGTTCTCATCAGTAATCTCATAAAGAATGTGTTTAACCTCGTCGCATATTCCATTATTATTTTTAATTCTATCAAGAACCAAATCTAAGGAATTCTCATAAAATGCACTATCAATTTCCAAAGACATTACATCTTCAAAATCACTAATAGAGGTTTCACACAATGCTACCTGTTGCCCACTAATTTCATATTTTCCACTCGTAAACAATTCCTCTTTAAATGCATCATAATAAGTTGATATATCATTAGCGGGCACAGTAGTCCCTCTAGTTTGAGATACGAAATAAGCTGCCAATAATTCATTATGAATATCACCTATATTTTCTATAGTAACAGACTTTTTCAGACCTTTGTTTACGGTATTCAAATCCTCTGATTCATGACAATTAATCAAAAGGAATGCACCTAAAATAGCAGAAATAAATACTTTGGTTTTCATGGTATTCTCTTTTTTAGTAATTCAAACAATTCATGAAAAGACTTTTCCAACCCTAAAAACTTTTCATATATATTCAAACTAAGATTCGTATCACCTCTCATAGATACTCAATCTTATTGAATTCTTCAGAATAACTTCCCAATGAAGTGTTACCATAGTTCCGGAACGAGTATATTTAAAGCCATTAATTGAAACAAATGAAGTCACTTTTCCTCTAATATCCAAGCAAAAGAGGTTACAATTTTAGTTACAAAACAAGATATAGAGATAGTTACATGATTGGAAGATAGAAATGCAATGCTTATTTATCAGTGCTCCTTATTAATAAGAAGTTCAAAAAGCTTATCACCTAATTTTTCTTTAATCCTACTCTTCCGGGTTTTAAAAGCTCCCTCAGAAATACCAGTACAGAGTAGTATCACATATTTCGGGCAGTTCATCATCAGGAATATGCAATAAAGAATATCTTGTTTTGTCAGGTTGGTACACTGTGATTTCAAGTCAGCCATCAAATCACAGAAGTTCTCATAAAGAGATTCACAGATATTTTGGCGTTCGGCAGCATTTAAATGAATTTTATGACGTAGCTCATCATTTTCAATCACATGAATTTTTCTGTAAACATCACTTTCTTTGTATAATTTAAGGCACAAATCTAGCTTTATTTTAAAATACGTTTCAAAGTCCTCATTTTCGGGTTTTATAGAGTCCAAAGCAACATAAGTATCCTCATCAAAAGATGTATTTTGTAAAATACCGGCTTTCAATCCATTGAGTTGTTTCTGCAATTTGATTATTTTATTTTTACTTAGCCTGTCCTTCAATAGAAACACAAGAATAATCAAGACGCATAGACCACCCAGAGACAGTAGTTTAATTCTATTATTCAAGAATAATTGCTGTTGCATCAATTTTGCCTCATATCTGCCCAACATTTTCTCAATTTCTAAAGCATTAGTCGTTTCTTGTATAGAATCGGACAAAATAAGAAAAGAATCAACAGCAACCATTGCTGCCGAAAAGTTCCCCTGTTGTCTTTCCAAATCATAAAGTTCATAGCAACTACCTGCACGACTATATATATAAGGAGATGTCTTAGCGATATTAAAATAGTAACGGGCAGAATCCACCTGGTTCATATGCTTCAAGATTCGTCCTTTCAGAAAATACCCAGCCCAAAGCCTATCCTTTGAAGGAGCAATAGCAATAGATAATGAAACGCACAAATATGCTTTCTGAAAATCTTTCTTCTTTTCATAGATATGCGCCAAATCGCTTAATACTACATAACGCCAGCGCTTATCATCATATTTTTCGGCAATAGATAAAGCCTTTTGATAATACAAGAGAGAACTGTCCAATTGATTCTGAAGATGATGTATGACTGCCATTCCACGATAACCATAACAAAGTTCCATTTCATTATGCTGCTCACGATATACTTTACAAGCTTTCCGATACATATCTAGTGCATCTGCATACATATCCTGATCTTCATAACAAGCAGCCAGTTTTACATAGATTGCTCCCAAATATAAACCACCACACTTTTCCGGCATCACCTTTACAGCTTTCAGAAAAGCATTCACCGCAGCTTTCATTTTACGCATATCCTTATTAGCGCATCCCCAATAATAATACGCTTGCATTTCTCTCTCCTTATTTCGTCCTCCCGCATAATAATTCACAGCTTCACGGATTAATAAATCACTCGTCTGCCGTATTTGTAATTCATTCTGTACACGTGAATATAAGATTGCATAATCTGCTCTTTCTTTTCTCGAAAGTTTTCCGGGATAATTTATAGACTTAAGCATTGGCAGAGCACTATCCGGAGATGTTTGCATAAGCGATTCGGCACATTTCAAAAGAAATGATTCAGGGTTACTATCCTTCCGACAAGAAGATGTAAATAATGAAATAGCAACAAGACAAATCCAAATCATTATAAAACAAAACCTCATAGCATATGATTTATAGATAGGATTCGCAATTTAACAAATAAAATACAATCCCCCCAATATTATCCTTAAAATTATCTTACTACAAGCATCTTATCATAAACATCGTACCACAAAAAAACAAGTCCCCAATGTTAAAATCGAGCATTCTTTCTTTTTCCAAAATCTTTTTGGAGTCTAGTTTGTTTCCTTTGTTACTTTCGCCGGCGCAGACGGCAGAAAAAAAGACTTCAACCTAAATAGTAACAAATGGAAAAATTTAATGCAATGAGGACTAGATTTTTACAACATCTTCAGACAAAAACCATCAAGCTAAAGGGCGTCATTGCGCTCGCTTGCCTGCTACTGGCTTCCGCATCTGCCTTTGCACAGACAAAGACAGTGACAGGAACAGTGACAGATGCCGCCAATGAGCCGTTAATCGGCGCATCGGTACTCGTACAAGGAACTTCCACCGGAACTATCACAGATATGGACGGTAAGTACTCAATCTCTGTCACTCCGGACGACATACTGGTATTCTCATACGTAGGTATGACCACGCAGAGCGTCAAGGTAGGGACACAGAACGTTATCAACGTCACCTTGAAAGAAGACTCGCAAGTACTGGCCGAAACAGTCGTTATCGGATATGGTAGCGCTAAGAAAAGAGACTTGACAGGTTCCATCACCAACATCAAAGGGGAAGAACTGGCCAACAAACCGGCGATGAACCCGCTTTCTTCCCTGCAAGGTAAGGTGGCAGGTGTACAAATCGTAAACTCAGGACGTGCCGGTGCCGACCCGGAAATCCGTATCCGCGGGACAAACTCCATCAACGGATACAAACCCCTCTACATCGTTGACGGACTGTTCAACGATAACATCAACTTCCTCAACCCTGAGGACATCGAATCTATGGAGATTCTGAAAGACCCGTCATCCCTCGCCATCTTCGGTGTACGTGGTGCGAACGGCGTTATCATCATCACCACTAAGAAAGCGAAAGAAGGGCAGACATTGGTCAATATAAACACGTCCTTCGGTTTCAAGAAAGTAGTGGATAAAGTAAAAATGGTGAACGGTTCACAATTCAAGGAACTGTATAGCGAGCAGCTTGCCAACCAAGGAGATGATCCGTTCGATTATACCGGATGGGACGCAAATACCAACTGGCAAGACGAGATTTTCCAAAACGCTTTTATCACCAACAACAATATCAGTATCACCGGTGCTTCACCCAAACACAGTTTCTACCTGGGTGTAGGTTACTCCTACGAACAAGGCAACATCGAGCATGAGAAATTCAGCAAGGTAACCATCAATGCCAGCAATGATTATAAAATCACGGACTTCCTGAAAGTCGGCTTCCAGTTCAACGGAGCACGTATGCTTCCCGCTGATTCCAAACAGGTCTTGAATGCGCTCCGTGCCACTCCTATCGCTCCGGTTTACAACAATGAATATGGATTGTACACTGCCCTGCCCGAGTTCCAGAAGGCACAAATCAACAACCCGATGGTAGACGTCGAATTGAAGGCGAACACTACCAAAGCCGAGAATTACCGTGCATCGGGAAATATCTACGGCGAAGTGGACTTTCTGAAACATTTCAATTTCAGAGCTACCTTCTCCATGGACTACGCATCCAACAACGGACGTACCTACACTCCTATTGTCAAAGTGTACGACCCTACTGTCAATGGTGACATCGCCACTTTGGGAACAGGAAAAACGGAAGTCAGCCAATTCAAGGAAAATGAGACGAAAGTACAAAGCGACTATGTGCTGACATATACCAACAGTTTTGACAACGGCAACCATAACCTGACGGCTACCGCAGGCTTCACTACCTATTACAACTCACTGAGCCGGCTGGACGGAGCACGCAAACAGGGAGTCGGACTGATGATTCCGGACAACCCCGACAAGTGGTTTGTCAGCATCGGAGATGCCGCCACTGCCACCAACGGAAGTACACAATGGGAACGTAGCACTTTATCCATGCTCGCACGTGTCATTTACAATTACAAAGGCAAATACCTGTTCAACGGGTCGTTCCGCCGGGACGGTTCTTCAGCGTTCTCCTACACGGGCAACGAATGGCAGAACTTCTTCTCACTGGGCGGCGGCTGGCTGATGAGCGAAGAAGAATTCATGAAAGATATCAAGTGGCTGGATATGCTGAAGATTAAAGCATCTTACGGTACGCTGGGAAACCAGAACCTGGACAAGGCCTACCCTGCCGAACCGCTGTTGAGCAACGCTTACTCTGCCGTATTCGGCAAGCCTTCCATCATCTACCCGGGATACCAACTGGCATATCTGCCCAACCCGAATCTCCGCTGGGAAAAGGTAGAAGCCTGGGAAGCCGGATTTGAGACGAACCTGCTCCGCAACCGTCTGCATTTCGAGGGTGTTTATTACAAGAAGAACACCAAAGACCTGCTGGCAGAAGTTCCCGGCATCTCCGGAACAGTTCCGGGCATCGGCAACCTTGGACAGATTCAGAATAAAGGTGTGGAAATGGCAGTAACTTGGCGTGACCAGATAGGCGAATGGGGATATACCGTCAGTGCCAACCTGACCACTATCAAGAACGAAGTGAAGAGCCTCGTGCAGGAAGGATATTCCATCATTGCCGGAGACAAGCAGCAGAGTTATACGATGGCAGGTTATCCTATCGGCTATTTCTACGGATACAAAGTGGCGGGAGTTTACCAGTCACAGGCCGACATCAACTCATCCCCTGAGAATACGCTTGCCACAGTCACCCCTGGTGATTTGAAATTCGCAGATGTCAACGGTGACGGCAAGATTACCCCGGAAGACCGTACGATGATAGGTAATCCTACCCCGAAAGTAACTTATGGTTTCTCTCTCGGAGTGAACTACCGCAACTGGTCGCTGGACATCGACATGATGGGACAAGGCGGAAACCAGATTTTCCGCACATGGGACAACTACAACTTTGCCCAGTTCAACTACATGGAACAACGTCTGGGACGCTGGCACGGTGAAGGAACCTCCAACAGCCAGCCATTGCTGAACTCCAAACATTCCATCAATATGCTGAATTCGGATTATTACATTGAAAGCGGTCGTTTCTTCCGCATCCGTAATGTACAACTGGCTTATGCATTTGACAAAAGCCTGCTCGCAAAAATCCGCCTGCAAGCTCTCAAAGTATATGTCAACATACAGAACCTGAAAACGTGGAAGCATAACACCGGATATACCCCTGAACTGGGCGGCACCGCCACCGCATTCGGAGTAGACAACGGCAGTTACCCTGTACCGGCAGTTTATACATTCGGAATCAACTTAACATTCTAAAACTATAATCATATGAAACTGGATAAATATATATTTTCAGCCCTTATTGCCGCTACCACACTGTTTCTGGGCAGTTGCAGCGACTTTCTCGACCGCAGTCCGCAAGGACAGTTCACCGAAGACGACAATCCCAACGCACTCGTCAACGGTAAGATTTACAATGTTTACACAATGATGCGTAATTATAACATTACTGCCGGGCCTCCCGCATTCGCCATCCACTGCTTCCGTTCCGAAGATTCGGAGAAAGGAAGTATAGCCAGCGACGGTTCCGACGTAGCGGAAATGTACGATGATTTCATATATACTGCGAACAATGGCCTGCTGGGCGCCTACTGGGGACAGAATTATGCCATCATCTACCAGTGCAATGACATTCTCAAATCCATTGCAGATAAAGAGACTGCCGGACAAACGGAAGCTGAAGATATTATCAACAAAGGCGAGGCCTCTTTCTTCCGTGCTTACTGCTACTTCAATCTGGTAAGGGCTTTCGGCGAAGTGCCTCTCGTGACGTACAAAATCAACGACGCTTCGGAAGCCAATATTCCGAAAACAACCGCCGATAAAATCTACGAGCAGATTGACAACGACCTGAAAACCGCTGAGGAATCACTGCCGGAAACGTGGAGCACCGAATACCTCGGACGCCTGACCTGGGGAGCCGCACGTTCCCTGCACGCCCGTACCTATATGATGCGCAACGACTGGAACAATATGTACACAGCCTCTACCGATGTCATTAAAAAAGGGCTTTACAATCTGAGAACCCCGTACAATGAGATATTTACGGACGAAGGTGAAAACAACGGCGGCTCCATCTTCGAACTGCAATGTACCGCCACCGCCGCCCTTCCTCAAAGTGATATTATCGGCAGCCAATTCTGCGAAGTACAAGGTGTGCGCGGAGCAGGTCAATGGGACTTGGGATGGGGATGGCACATGGCAACAGAATATATGGCGGAAGCCTACGAACAGGGCGACCCGCGTAAAAACGCCACCCTGCTCTACTTCCGTCATTCGGACGACGACCCGATTACTCCCGAGAATACCAACGAGCCTTACGGCGAATCCCCGGTTTCTCCGGCAACGGGCGCTTACTTCAACAAGAAGGCTTATACCGACCCGGCTTTGCGTAAAGAATATACCAACAAAGGTTTCTGGGTAAATATCCGTCTGATCCGTTATGCAGACGTATTGTTGATGGGAGCCGAATCCGCCAATGAAAAAGGCATCCCCGGCGAGGCCATCGACTATCTCGAACAGGTACGCGCACGTGCCAGGGGCACGAATACCAACATATTGCCAAAAGTAACGACTACCGACCAGGGAGAACTGCGTGAAGCCATCCGTCACGAACGCCGCGTGGAACTGGGCATGGAATTTGACCGTTTCTACGACCTGGTTCGTTGGGGCATCGCCAAAGAAGTGTTGCATGCAGCCGGAAAAGTCAACTATCAGGACAAGAATGCCTTACTTCCATTACCTCAGACTGAGATAGACAAGTCCAAAGGAGTGCTGGTACAAAACCCGGATTATTAATATAACATGAAACAATAATATAATAGAACGATATGATAAGTAAAAAAACAATATTGTCACTTCTTCTTCTCGCTACCGGATTCCTGACTGCCACGGCACAAAAGTCGCCGCAGGATATGAACCGTTTCATCGACGTATTGATGAAGAAGATGACGCTGGAAGAAAAGATAGGTCAATTAAACCTTCCCGTCACCGGAGAAATCACCACCGGACAAGCCAAGAGCAGCGATATTGCCGCTAAAATCAAAAAGGGCGAAGTAGGCGGACTGTTCAACCTGAAAGGAGTGGAAAAAATACGCGAAGTACAGAAACAGGCAGTGGAACAATCCCGTCTGGGCATTCCGCTATTGTTTGGCATGGACGTTATCCACGGATATGAGACAATGTTCCCTATCCCGCTCGGTTTGTCTTGTACCTGGGATATGGCAGCCATCGAAGAGTCTGCCCGCATTGCAGCCGTAGAAGCCAGCGCCGACGGAATTTCCTGGACATTCAGCCCGATGGTGGACATCTCGCGCGACCCTCGCTGGGGACGTGTATCCGAAGGGAACGGCGAAGACCCGTTCCTCGGCGCCATGATTGCCGAAGCAATGGTACGCGGCTATCAGGGAAAGAACATGCAACGCAATGACGAAATCATGGCGTGCGTGAAACACTTTGCCCTGTACGGTGCAGGTGAAGCAGGACGTGACTATAACACCGTGGATATGAGCCGCCAACGGATGTTCAATGACTATATGCTGCCTTATGAAGCAGCCGTCGAAGCCGGTGTAGGCAGCGTGATGGCATCGTTCAACGAGGTGGACGGAATACCTGCCACCGCCAACAAATGGCTGATGACGGACATCCTTCGCGGACAATGGGGATTCAACGGCTTCGTTGTAACCGACTATACCGGAATTTCCGAAATGATAGACCACGGTATCGGCGACCTTCAGACCGTATCCGCCCGTGCCATCAATGCCGGAGTAGATATGGACATGGTCAGCGAAGGTTTCGTAGGAACATTGAAGAAATCCGTCGAGGAAGGCAAAGTATCTATGGAAACATTGAATACCGCCTGCCGCCTCATCCTGGAAGCCAAATACAAACTCGGTCTGTTTGACAATCCTTATAAATATTGCGACCCGAAACGTCCGGCACGCGACATCTTTACGAAAGCGCACCGTGACGCAGCCCGCAGAATAGCTGCCGAAAGTTTCGTCCTCTTAAAGAACGACAGCCCCGACGGAAACCCGAACGGGAATCCGTTATTGCCATTCAACCCCAAAGGGAATATCGCCGTTATCGGCCCGCTGGCCGACAGCCGCAGCAATATGCCGGGTACATGGAGCGTAGCTGCCGTGCTCGACCGTTGTCCTTCATTGGTAGAAGGACTGAAAGAGATGACCGCCGGAAAAGCGAATATCATGTATGCCAAAGGAAGCAACCTGATTAGCGATGCCGCCTATGAAGAACGTGCAACGATGTTCGGCCGTTCACTGAACCGTGACAACCGCACAGACCAGCAGTTGCTGGACGAAGCCTTGAACGTAGCCCGCCGGTCGGATATTATCATCGCAGCCCTCGGCGAATCTTCGGAAATGAGCGGTGAAAGCAGCAGCCGTACGGATTTGAATATCCCCGACGTGCAACAGAACCTGCTGAAAGAATTATTAAAAACAGGCAAACCGGTAGTACTTGTACTATTCACCGGCCGTCCGCTCACGCTGAACTGGGAACAGGAGCACGTACCTGCCATCCTGAATGTATGGTTCGGTGGTAGCGAAGCTGCTTATGCTATCGGCGATGCCCTCTTCGGCTACGTCAACCCGGGCGGCAAGCTGACCATGACTTTCCCGAAGAACGTCGGTCAGATACCTCTTTACTATGCGCACAAGAATACCGGACGCCCGTTGGGACAGGGCAAATGGTTCGAGAAGTTCCGCAGTAACTACCTGGATGTGGACAATGACCCGCTTTATCCGTTCGGATACGGACTTTCTTACACCACTTTCTCTTACAGTGATATTGACCTGAGCCATTCCAGCATGGATATGAACGGTTCACTGACCGCAGCAGTGGAAGTTACCAATACCGGCACATGGCCCGGCTCGGAAGTCGTGCAACTCTATATCCGTGACGTAGTAGGCAGCAGCACCCGTCCCGTGAAAGAGCTGAAAGGTTTTCAGAAGATATTCCTGCAACCGGGAGAAATGAAAATTGTCCGCTTCAAGATTGCACCGGAGATGTTGAGGTATTACAACTATGACCTGCAACTGGTAGCTGAACCGGGCGACTTTGAAGTGATGATTGGCACGAATAGCCGGGATGTGAAAACCGCTAAATTCACGTTGAACTAAACTTTTAGGCACGGTAATCCGTGCCTAATTTAATAAACTATTACCCTGATTATGAACGATAAATATAAAAGACTCGCAGCAATGAGCGCACTCCCTCTCATGCTACTGTTCCTGTCCGCCGTTGCCCTGACTTTCCAAAACTGTAAAGGGAAAAGCAAAAGCGACAACCTTTCCGCCGTCACCGATTCACTGTCGGACGATGCCTTGATGGATACCGTCCAACGACGTACCTTCCTCTATTTCTGGGAAGGCGCGGAACCGAACAGCGGTCTTGCTCCCGAACGCTATCATGTAGACGGCGTATATCCGCAGGACGATGCCAACGTAGTCACTTCCGGTGGCAGCGGCTTCGGCATCATGGCTATCCTTGCCGGAATAGACCGCGGCTACGTCACCCGTGAAGAAGGACTGGCACGCATGGAACGCATCGTCTCCTTCCTCGAAAAAGCCGACCGCTTTCACGGAGCTTATCCGCACTGGTGGTATGGCGATACCGGAAAAGTGAAACCTTTCGGACAGAAAGACAACGGCGGTGACCTCGTAGAAACCGCCTTCCTTATCCAAGGACTTCTTGCCGTACACCAATATTACGCAGACGGCAACGAGAAAGAAAAAGCACTCGCCCAACGCATCGACCAAATCTGGCGTGACGTCGACTGGAACTGGTACCGGAAAGGCGGGCAAAACGTCCTCTACTGGCATTGGAGCCCCACTTACGGCTGGGAAATGAATTTCCCCGTACACGGTTACAACGAATGCATGATTATGTATATCCTTGCCGCCGCTTCGCCAACGCACGGAGTACCTGCCGCCGTCTATCATGACGGATGGGCACAGAACGGCGCCATCGTCTCTCCACATAAAGTAGAAGGAATCGAACTTCATCTCCGCTACCAGGGAACAGAAGCCGGCCCGCTTTTCTGGGCACAATATTCGTTCCTCGGACTCGACCCCGTCGGGCTGAAAGACGAATACTGCCCCAGCTACTTCCACGAAATGCGTAACCTGACATTAGTCAACCGTGCCTATTGCATCCGCAACCCCAAACATTATAAAGGTTTCGGCCCCGATTGCTGGGGACTGACCGCCAGTTACTCCGTAGACGGATATGCCGCCCACTCACCCAACGAGCAGGACGACAAGGGAGTCATCTCTCCTACCGCCGCCCTCTCATCCATCGTCTATACGCCGGAATATTCCATGCAGGTGATGCGCCACCTCTATAATATGGGCGACAAAGTATTCGGTCCCTTCGGATTCTACGACGCTTTCAGCGAGACGGACAACTGGTATCCGCAACGCTACCTCGCCATCGACCAGGGCCCTATCGCCGTCATGATTGAGAACTACCGCACAGGCTTGTTATGGAACCTCTTCATGAGCCATCCCGATGTACAGGCGGGACTGACGAAGCTGGGTTTTAATACCAACAAACAGGATGTGAGACAGAAATAGATGTGAGACAGAAATAAAACTATCCATCCTTCAATATCCAGGTATTTTTTTCTATATTTGCACAACAGAAATGATGTGTGATTATGGAATTTAATAAAGAAGGATATTTGCCTGAAGGAATTCACACGCTCAGTTGGGAAGAATTTGAAATAACCTTCGGATTCAGCCCCAAACGTAAAGAACTGCTGGAAGGCTTACTTCAAGTTATAAATATACTAAAGATTTGCGGTTGCGAAGCTATCTATATCGACGGTAGCTTCGTCACCGACAAACTGGAACCCGACGACTGGGATGCCTGCTTCAAAGGAAGTGCACAATCTCTTAAGACACTGAAAAGACAAGAGCCTTGCCTGCTCCTCACTGACGATTATAAACTGCGGGAAACGCAAAAACAAAAATTCAAAGGAGAGCTATTCTTCTATAGCCTTTATGCAGGCTTGAATATCTCCTATCTGGATTTCTTTCAAGGAATAAAAGGAGCAAAGAGGAAGAAAAAGGGAATAATAAAAATAAATCTGAACTAAGATATGATTAAGAACGAAAGCCAACTGACACGCGCCAAACAGGAAATGGAAGAGTTGCTGAATGCCTTGTATCAGATAAAAGGAGAAGAACTGACCGACCGTATGCAAAAAGCAGCATACTGCTGCCGTTTGAAAGACTTGAGTTCGGAAATCGAAGAATTCGAGAAACTAAGAAACCGGCAATACCTGTCTTTCACAAACGAAAACCTTCCTAAATCTATCATAGCCTTGCGTATAGCTTCCGGATACACCCAAAAGGAACTGGCAGACAAAATAGGAGTGCCGGAACAACAAATCCAACGCTATGAACAACAAGAATATGGTAAAGTTAAATTTGAACGAGTCGTACAAATCATACGGGCACTCGCTAAAAAATGCGAATTGAACTTTCAACTTAGTGCCTCCGGCCAAATTCCTGCTCCATTCCAACAGACGGAAGAATCAGCCAGAGCCACTCGCATCGCCAAAGAAAGAGCTTCACTCATGCTAATCATATAAGAGTTATGAAAACATTTACTTTTTATTCATACAAAGGAGGAGTCGGACGCACATTGGCGTTAGTCAACATAGCCAATCGCTTGGCTGAATTTGGAAAGAAAGTGTGTATCCTCGACTTTGACTTGGAAGCTCCGGGGTTGCAAAGCAAATATGCCAAAGAACTTCAACAGCCTATCGACAAAGGATTGGTGGATTATATTTATTCATATGCCGTGGAGAATGTACAACCCCGTCATATATCAGATTATATGGTTGACATTCGTTTAACCAACGCAATAAATACCATCCATTTATGTGCGGCAGGCAATGTTGACTCAAGTGATTACTGGAAAAAACTCGCACGCATCAATTGGTGGAACTTATTCTACGCAGAAAACAGTTACGGCATTGATTTCTTTCTGAACCTGAAGAAACAGATAGAAGAGGAACTGGCTCCCGACTTCTTACTGATAGACTCCAGAACAGGAATCACGGAAATGTCCGCTATCACGATGTCCTTGCTTGCCGACGACGTTGTCTTTCTAGCTGCCAATAACGAAGAAAACATCAAAGGCTGCTGTAAAGTCCTGAACTCGCTCTCGGCACCGGAAAACAACCTGCTGGGAATCAAGAGGACCTATCATTTTGTCCTGACCCGTATCCCTCTACCGGACAGTCCCGATGAAAAAGTAAAACATAATATCATTGTAGAGCAAAAGACAAATATCATCAAAGAATGTCTAGCACAGAATGGCATCACCCTCGAAAGCGCGAATGTAATCCATTCGGACCGCTGCCTGGAAGAGAACGAGCTTTGCAACACTTCTTATATATACGAAGTCTCCAAAACTTCTTCCGTCAAAGAATATATGGCCTTGTATGATTCTTTGGTAAAGAATTATTTCTCAAAAGAAGACCTTGTCACTTTTGACGGATACAAGCAGCTTCAGTTAGAAGTAGACAAAGCATTACGCTACTATAAAGAAAACGATACCCGTTTCATAGAACAAGCAGAATTGCTGATTGAGAAATATCCCAATTTTTCTTATGGATATTCATTCCTAAGCAACTATTATTATGCTCGTTTCGAACTTCAGAAAGCATTGGAATTTGCAAGTAAAGCGACTAAGACCCTTGGTCCTGAACTGTTCTCTATCCAACTAAAAGAGGTTTACTTGAACTTTCTGTTAGGAAATTATCGGAAAAGTGAAACCCTCCTGAATAAGATTTATGACGAAGGTTATGAGCTTGCACAATTTCTCAAGATACAGATAGAGCACGTCCTCTATCACAATGAAGAAAAAGACATGGAAGCGATTGCCCAATTAATAAAAACCCATCCGGATAATGCAATATATTATAACGAAGAGGCAGCAATGTACAATTTCTATAAGAAATACGACAAAGCTCTGGAATCGGTCAACAAAGCCTTCGAAATCGACTCGGAACTGGATATAATATATATCACTCTTGCAGAAATCAAATATCGCATGAATGAGAAACTTGACTTCTACAGAAATATAGAACTTGGCCTGAAATACAACTACGACCTGCGTTGGGTGAAGTATGATGCAATGTTCTATATTTACAAAGAATGTCTCGAAGATGAAAGATTCCTAGCCATACTGGATAAATATGACATAAGACACGTCATATCCTTCTGGCTAAGTTGAGCAGTGGTGGTCTTACTGACCACCTCCGCCACCGGCACTTCCTCCACCGCCCTCACCACCTCTCACATCATCATTACTGATGCTGCGGGCAGCTTTCTTCACGCTGGCTTTCAGCTCTCCAATCCGGTAGCCGATACTGAACCCGACATAACGGTTCGGATACTTTCCGCTACTCTTCGATATAAAATTGTCGCCTTTCGTATGGCTGTTATACGTTCTGTACTTCTCAAAGACATTGCTGCAATATAGGTTCAGGCTGAGACGGTCGTCCTTCAGGAACGAACGGTTCACTCCGATGCTGTAATACCGGTAGCCGGAACCTTTTCCCTGCAAACTGATATACGGAGTCCCCCCGCCTCCATTCAGGCTCAAACGAATTTTCAAAGGAAGCGTATGCTGGATACCTCCGTGGCAGGAAGCGTTCCATCCATAATTGTGCAACCCTTGCGCCTCACTCTTCAAATCCCTGTAACTTCCGCGCCCGTTCACGTAAATACGTGTTTTGGAAGAAGCGTTCCAGTTCAGATAAAGGGACAATCCGGTATCCCGATTCTTGCCGATATTATCATAAGTACTGTACATAGCCCCGTCCGGCGCCCTGTGTTCCGGATTATTGTCAAAGATTTCTCCGTCCTCATTGTTTATCAGCCGGCTTACCCTCTCTATCCCGTTATTGCCGAATGAATGGCGCAACGAAACGTTTATATTGAACTTGGCACTGAAATTACTGTACGCAATATCAAAAGCATGGCTTTTCTCACTCTTCAAGTCCGGATTTCCCTGACTGATAGACATCGGGTCTTGATTATTAAAGTAAGGATTCAGGCTCCAGATTCCCGGACGCCAGATGCGCATATTATAACCGGCACGCAGATTCTGCGTCTTGCCGATTTTCATCCCCAAAGAGACGGAGGGAACCAAATCGCTGTAATTCGTATGGAAATTCTCACCCGGCCCTACGATATATTTCACCCGTTGTATGGTCTGTTCATAACGTACTCCCGGTTTGAAAGAGAAGTCCTTATACTTCAATGTATATCCCACATAGGCTGACAAGATATGGTTCAGATGACGGTACTCACTGCTTCGGTTTTCATTGTACACATAGTCGTCGCTCCCGCCTGCCGCCTCATAGAGCGCGTTGTCACTGCTATTACGGCGGAAAATATATTTCGCCCCCGTCTCAACGGTATGCAATTTCCCTATCGGAGTCGTATAATCTACCTGGAAAGTCTGCTCCATCGTATTCGTCTTTCCGTCCGAATGATAATTTTCCAACCGCAATCGCTCAGCCAGTTCGTCTTTCTGTTCGTCGGGAAATATATCCAGATAAACATTGTTAGAATTATCAGTTTGAGGTTGCGTATTTATCTTATAGGATAAGGTAAGCATCCGTTGTTTATTCTTCCGGGAAGTACGCTGATAATCTATATTCCCATTTATGGAATACCACGAATTTTCACTATGCCCATCCGTCCGGTAACGATAAGCAACGTCCTCATGATCCGTCCTATACATTACCGTATTTCCGTTATTGTTGCTCTTATCACTGCTGCCATACATCCCGAAAGCCACCGTCAGCAGCCTCAACGTATCAATCTCATAGCTCGCTTCCAAATTGCCATACTGAAAATTCCCTTTTGACTTGGAACTGCTTTGAGATTCGAGAAACTTCTCGTCCCTCGTTCCCGGCTCGTAATTCTCACGGTAACTGTCCGAGTAGCTGCGCGGACGATTATTATAATCATAATTATAATTGACGGAAACAGTCATCTTACCCTGTTTCACCATCGCATAAGTACCGGCCCCGACTCCGTTATTACTGGCATTTCCCCGAAATGTAGCCGTATATCCCTCGAATCCGCTACCCACCGTAACGATATTCAGAATACCGCCTACGCCTTCCGCATCGTACTTCGCCCCCGGCGAGGTAATCACCTCAATATATTTAATAGTATTTGCCGGCATACTTTTCAGTACTTCTTTCGGATTATTGCTCATCATGTTATTCGGCTTTCCGTTCACATGTATCTTGAAACTGCTGCTTCCGTTCACCTGCACATTATCTTCCCCATCTACCGTCACCAAAGGAACTTTGCGCAGCATCTCCAGAATACTGTTCGACTTGGAGTCGGGGTCGTCTTCAATGTTATATTCTATCTTGTCCACATCTACCTTCACCAAAGGCTTCTGGGCGACAACTTCCACTCCCTTCAATTCATTATTGGCTTCCGAAGAATACAACGTCCCGAGGTCGACTATTTTCGTAGAAGATCTCAAAGTGAAGTCTTTCACAACAGGAGCTTTACCTATCGAAGAAATACTGATTACATAATCGCCTGCCGGTACATTCAATTTCTCCTGAAACTTACCGTTTGCCCCGGTCACCGCCATTTTTACAGCTTTGTCCGGAACGCCTTTCTTGGTAATCCTGATGGTGGCATACGGTTCTCCCTCTTGGGTTAACGAATCCAGAAGAACGCCTTTGATGGTAAAAGAAGGAGCTACAGCTTTTTGCGCCCACCCCGCCGCAAATGTAGCAAACATGAATAGTAATAGTAGCAACAGTCTGTGTTTCATGACTAGAATGATTTAGTTTTTTATTTATTAGACGCAGGACATTCTGAAATGCTGCAAATGTGGGGATAAAAGTAGGTGGTCTCGTGTCAATTACGAAACGTTCGGAGTTAAGAAAATAAAACGAATAGATAAAAATTCTTACTAAAGCATTACAAATGCCCTACAAAGCTTCTCCTCTTCGGAAAGCCCTGCGGATGGTAAACACGTTTAAGACTTCTTGTTCGGCAACAACCGTCTCAGACTTCTGCGCAGTTTCTCCAACCAACCGTCCCGATATCTGCCGCATCATCTCTCCGCAGTAAAATCGCTAAATTTTGATTCTGAGAGATGAAACTTTACATATTCCCTAAAAAATAAAAACCGCTTTCCGCAAGTTTCACCACGCTGATGAGCAGAAAACGTATTGCAAATATAAATAAAGCGTGGAACTGCAATATCTGTTTTGAAAATAGGAAAAAGAAGTAAGAATTGAAAAGAAAAGCATAACAAAAGCAAATATAACCACTAATTTACAGTGCTTTATGTGGTATCAGTTTCGGGATTGACTTCTTAATTTGTTTTAATCCGTTTCAAGTTTCTTCGGGATATATGGGAACATATATGGGAATTTATATACCTTTGCGATGTGAACCAAAAACGCATTGCCGATGAAAGTTTCCGTCTATCTGAAAAAGTGTTCCTTTACGACCTCGAACATCTGCTTCCGTGTCCGTGAGAAGAATGTGGATATAAAGGTGGTTTCGTCTCTTACAGTTCATGACAAGTACTGGGATGCAGATACCCTAAGTTATAAACGCACGACAGCCGTACCTGCCACCGACCAAAAACGCCTGCCCGAGCAGATTGCCGCCATCATCGAGAAAGTGGAGAAGACCTTTTCGGACAAGGCGGACAGCAAATGGCTGAAGCAGGTTATCGAAGATGTGCTGTATCCTGCACGCGCCTTCGAACGCAACCATCCAACTCTGCTCTATCGTGTTCATGAATATTTGGAGAAGTACGAAGGGGCTGATAGAACCAAAGAGCATATCATACGTTTCGAGCGCAAGATGTCCCGCTATCACGACTACCAACGGGAAATACTGGGTAATCGTGACTTCACGCTCTTTGTGGAGACTGTCACACTGGAACAGATGAACGGTTTCCGGGATTATGTCGCGAATGAGTACCTGCTGCGTCAGGAGCATCCTGAGTTCTATGTTCCCCGTATGCTTATCAACCACAAACCCAAGCCGCTCTCCAACACGACCGTCATCAACATTATGAACTTCTTCTGTACATTCCTGCACTGGTGCAAGAGGATGAAGTATTCCGACAACGAGGTGTATGCACTCTACGGCTGCAAGGAACCGACATACGGGGACCCGTTCTACCTTACTTCGGAGGAAAGGAATGTCCTGTACGATGCGGATTTGAGTGACAATCCTAAACTGGCGGTCATCCGGGATATATTCGTGTTCCACTGCTATATCGGCTGTCGCGTCGGAGACCTTTACCGGCTGACAAGGGAAAACATCAAGGACGGCTTTCTGGAATACATGCCACAGAAAACGAAAAAGTGTCAGGCAAAGACAGTCAGAGTCCCCTTGCACGAAAAGGCCTTGAAGATACTGGAACGCTATGATGTAAACGCGGACAGGCTGTTTCCTTTCAAGCCCATACATACCTATAATCTTGGCATACGAGAACTTTTGAAGTATTGCGGCATTGACCGTATGGTCACCATCCTTGACACGCACGGCTATAATACCGTACAAAAACCATTGTATGAAGTCGCCAGCAGCCATACGGCACGCAAGACCTTTGTAGGCAACCTGTACAAACAGGTCCCCGATCCGAATCTGATCGCTTCCCTGTCGGGACACGTGGAAGGAAGCCGAGCGTTCAGGCGATACCGCACCATAGACGATGACATGAAGCGGAAACTGGTAGAAATGATAAACTAAGAAGGAAATATATATGAAAGTAACGGCATTCATCAGAAAGACATCGGCCAAGAACAATGTGACGGATCTGGCACGTGTCTATTTCCGTGTCCGGGATATTGGCGGAGTCGATATAAAAGCGGCAAGCGAGCTTTCCATCAGCCCCAATCACTGGAGCGCGGAGAAACAGGGTTACAAGCCACGTGTGGCTCTGGTATCGGAAGAGAAGCGGATGAACTTTGACAGGGACATCCAGCAAATCACCCACCTTATCACAAAGGAGTACCACCGTGGTGTGGACGGGAACTGGCTGAAAAGACTGATAGAGGAATACCACCATCCCGATATCAACGCAAGGGGCGGCAACAAAGCCGAAGAATACCATCTCGTCTATCAGATCAGCCGGTATATCGCAGAAAACACTTTGGCGGACGACAGCTACAAGCACCATCTTGGCAATATAGACAAGATAAGCCGTTACGAGCGTTTCCAGCATGAAGTACTGCATCGCAGAGGCTTTAAGTTGTGTATTGACACGATTACCGCCGATGATTTGCGGGAGTTCAAGAGCTGGCTACAGGAGGAACATAATCTTGCCGGACAATATCCATTGTTCTATAAGGATGTGGAAAAGCAGAAATACGAGCAGATCCGCTCCGAGAACAGCATTACAGGCTATTTTTACCGGATAAGGACGGTTGTCAAGTGGTGCATCAAGCGCGGGCTGACAAGAAACAATCCGTTTGACCAGTACCAGATAACCCAACCTATGTACGGCGACCCGTTTTATCTGACCCTCGAAGAGAGGGACAGGGTTTACTATGCCGACCTGAGCAGTCTGGGGGCCACCCATCCGGTCTATCGGGACATATTCATGTTCCAGTGCCTGATCGGTTGCCGCGTCAGCGACCTGAACAGACTGACCAAAGCCAATGTTGTGGACGGATGTGTGGAATATATTCCACAGAAGACCAAAATGGAACACGCCAATACAGTCAGAGTTCCGCTCAATCAAAAGGCTTTGGACATACTGGAGAGATATAAGGACTTGGAAGACGCATTACTTCCCCGGTTCTCTCATTTCGGTTACAACAAGAAGATAAAGGAGATTCTCAAATATGTGGGCATAGACCGCATGGTGAGAGTCCTCGACCCGAAGACACGCGAGGATGTGGCACGGCCTCTATACGAGGTGGCAACCACCCATACGGCACGAAAGACTTTTATAGGCAACTTATATAAGCAGGTCAAAGACCCGAACCTGATCGCCTCCATGTCGGGGCATTCGGAAGGTAGCCGGGCTTTTGTACGATACCGCAAGATTGATGACGATATGAAAAAGGAACTGGTAAACCTATTGGATTGACCGTTTCCCTCTTTTCTAATATCCCCTTTTATACTTGCCAATAATATAATACACTATGAATATGGATGAACGAAAATTGACATACGACCAGTTCAAGGCGGATATCCTTCATTGGAAGAACACGCACAGAGAGGAATACAACCGTTTCGCGCGACTGATGACAAACGGGGACGAGAGGCAGTACCTTGACATCTGTAAGGCCATATTCAGACAACTGCCCAGAATCAAGACTGAATGGGAGTTATGTTGGGATGATGACAGTAAGGGCAATTTTGAGAATATAGACCTCATGTTCAAAGAGGATGCAGTACCCAAGCGGATAGTGGAGTTATACCATGAACAGAGGGAGGAGAGTAATCCTTTGCATGATACAGCTCCGGCCACATTATGGGACAGGATAAAATCCATTTTCAGCAGCAAGCCCGAAGAACCGCGCATTATCCTTTCAGCACCTCTTGTGTTGAGTTGGCTGTACTACGGAAAGAGTTTCGAGGCGATGGTCAGCATGGTCAGCAAACAGGCAGGGAGTCCGGAAGCAGACGAAGCGGACAGACAAAGCTGTTCTTTTGTTACCCGACAAATCATTAGCGTATCCATCAAAAGTGGTTTCCGTACCCGTGCCGACTGGGACGAATATTTAGCCATGAACGAAGCCGTTAAAGAAAATCGCATCGGTGAATGGGCCTTGCAATCCGCAACAGCTGAAATGGAATCCGATACAGACAGTAACATTAATGGCGCGGAATCAACAGATTCCGGCATTGATGCAACATCAAAGATACAGCGTACAGCCGGAAGGAAAAAGATACAGGAACGACCTCTTATAGATTATCTTAATTGCAAGAATAAAACGGGGGTTCTACAATGTCTCCGCAGTTTTGTTTCCATTAACAGGAGTGCCGTCCATCAGGCATTGCCGTACTATGTACTGAAAGAATTGCGGCTGGTGAACGGTATGCATACCGCCAAGGAATACAGTGTTGGATTGACCCTGCAAATTCCGGATTTGCCGTCTTTGAAGAGCGAAAGTGCCATACGACAGGCCGTTGGATCTCTGAAAACGGCAAGGCACATAATCAAGGACGGGAAAGACCAGTCCGCACCACTTATAGAAAGTGACGAAAACCGGGGACTATTCCGGACATTAGCAGAGGAAATCAGTGGCATTATCAGAACAGATGAAGAAACAGATATTGCAGAATAAGGTAAAATAAGGCTGTTTTATATTGTCATGCAGTCTTAAATTGTCATGACGATTTAAGACAAAGCATTATATATCAATTAGTTTAAATTCATACATACTTTTGCACCGTCAATCCTTTCCCCGAAGGTTGGCGGTGCTTCTCTTTTACAAGCCATCGGGAGTGAGGCATCAGGGAACTTTTACAGATGGTCGTGATAAATTTCAAAACTGACATTTATGATTACCATAGAAACTCTGGTCGAACAGGGAGCTAATGTAAAACTGGAAATTACTCCCTCGGACCTCAAAATGTTTGCCGAATCCATCGTACAGCGTACCATCCTGGCACAGCAGGAAGAGCATAAGGCAGTAATGCAGCGTGAAGCGGAAGAAGTCTATCTCAACACGAAGCAAGTCCGGGAACTGCTGAACGTATGCGAAGGTACGCTCAACCTGTGGGCGAAGCGCGGCTACCTCGTGCCTGTCAAGGTAGGCAACAAGAATATGTATGCCAAGTCAGATGTACGCCGCGTGCAGACAGGGGGCAAGTCCGAAAGTGTAACATCCTATTGCAAGAAGAAAAATGGCTGACATGAAAAACAGCCGGCTTGAACTGTGCAACCGAATCCGCATGGAGGCGGAGCATACCGAAGACACAGGTTTCCCTTTGGACGCATTCCCTCTGGCCGTACAGTCCGTTATACTTGACATGACCAAATACGAGAACTACGTGATTGAGTTCATCGCGACGTCCATGCTGTCGGCAGCATCGACAGCCTTGGGCGGTACTTACCGTATCCGTATCAAAAGCGACTGGCAGAGCAACGGCGCACTGTACATCATTCTGGTGGGCCGGCCCGGACTAGGCAAGACCCCACCGCTGGAAGCTGCATACCGTCCAATCCGTAAACATGACTATGCCCTTTTCAAGGCGTATGAGGCAGAAGTGGAAGCATGGAAAGCGGCAGGAGAAAACGGAAAGAAACCTGTTCTTCACCGTACCATCGTATCCGACTTCACGCCCGAATCGCTTCTACAGACACATAACAACAATCCACGGAGCGTTGCCATTCTGGTGGACGAGATCATGGGCATGTTCAATTCCGCCAACCGTTACACGAACGGGCAACTCATAGAGCAATTGCTGACCGCATGGAGTGGCGGAGCCTTGGATGTAATAAGGGTAAGCAATTCCACTCCTGTACATATAGAACGCCCGTGCATCAACATCATCGGGACTGCACAGACCAAACGTATTCACGAACTTCTCAAAAGAGGATTCGAGGAAAACGGACTGCTTGACCGTATCCTGTTCGTGCTTCCCAAATCCCGGGAAGTGTCAAAATGGACAAGCCGGGATGATGACGGAGAAAAGACCTCTTTGGCTGCAAAACGTTGGGAAAAGATACTGGACAAGGTGCTTGCCTTGGATTATGATACAGAAACGGAAGGAGATGGAATGGAAGAACACGCCGCCCATGTGCTTTCCATGAACAGTGAAGCCAAAGAGTATTTCTTCTCCTGGTGGAACGAAAAAGTGGAACGTATCAACCGGATAGAGGATGATGCCGACGTTGACAGCCGGGAGATGAAACATCCGGCTCACGTGGCACGGCTGGCTCTGATTATCCAAGTCCTGCGGTATGCTTCCGATGAAAGCCACCTGCAGTTTGTGGATCCGGTGTCGGTGAAAGCCGCTATCCGACTGAATGACTATTTCGAGGATTCATACATACGAATCCGTTCCTTCGTGGCAGACAATACTTGTGAAGAGCCTCCCAAAGTATTGTTGTCGTTGTTACCCGATACCTTCGATACGAAAACGGCCATAGCGGTCGGTAAGGAACTGCAGAACATCAGCGAGCGCACGGTGATGAACTATCTCAGGGAGTTGTGTCACTGCAGGCTCTTGAAAAAGTCCAAAGCCGGGCATTACGAGAAAATGGTGTATGAATCCGGTAAATATTCCATAAACGAAAATGAACCATCAACCAAAAACTGCAATGAATGACCCGCGTTGCAGCTTGCAGTTTCTTCAGTCTTGCAGTCTTGGGGCTCTAAAATGATGTTTTCCTGCAAAGCTGCAAGAACTGCAGACTGCAAATGGCCTTTGGGATTTGCAGTAATCAAAAACGAAAGCATTATGAGTGAGTACAGATTCCATCTTCAAAAATACAGACCGGGCAGTAAAAAAGTGTGCCCAAAGTGCGGCAGAAAGTCCTGTTTTACCCGATATGTTGACGGGAATGCGCAAATTACATTCCCTAACCATGTGGGCAAATGTGATCATATCAACAGCTGTGGCTACCATTATACCCCAAAGGAGTATTTTCAGGATAATCCAACCATCAAAGAAACCATGATTGAACAAAATAACAGAAGCGACACCCCATCAAGAGCCGTCAAGCCAATAGCGAAGCCATTATCTAGTTCTGCACCACAGACTTCTTATCTTCCCTCTGATTGGGTTAGCCAGTCCATGCAGAAGTTTGACGTCAACCCTTTATACCGATATCTAACCAAAGTGGCAGGCAAGGAGAAGACTGACAGGCTGTTCAATCTTTATAAGGTCGGTACATCCAAGATGTGGAACGGGGCAACCGTTTTCTGGCAGATAGACATCAACGGTAATGTGCGGGCAGGCAAGATTATGGGTTATGATGCTAAGACCGGGCATCGAATCAAGCATCCGTTCAATCAGGTAAATTGGGTACACTCGGTTAAGAGGATTCCGGATTTCCACATGAAGCAGTGCCTGTTCGGTGAACACCTATTGTCCGAAACTTCAATTCCGGCAAGTACTGTTGCCATTGTAGAAAGCGAGAAGACAGCACTGATTGCCGCCCTTTTTATTCCGGATTTCGTCTGGCTTGCCACAGGTGGAATGCACGGCAGTTTCAACAGCAAAGCCATGCAGGTGTTGTGTGGGCGTGAGGTGATTTTGTTCCCCGACCTGAAAGCAACAGAGGAATGGAAACGTAAGACAGCGATGCTCCACTCCATTTGCAAGCGTGTCACTTGTTCCGACCTGTTGGAGAAGATGGCGACCGACAGGCAGCGCGAAGCCGGGTTGGATATTGCCGACTTCCTCCTGATGGAAGATACGCCGCAGATGGTTCTAGCAAGGATGGTGGAACGCAATCCTGCATTGCATACCTTGATAGATACATTCGACTTGGAACTTGTGGATGCAGGACAGGAGTAGAGCGATGGAAGAATCAGACAGCTTGCTGTCTGTGTAAAAAGGGGTTGTAAAATCCCGTAGCTTATTAGGGCATTTTCACCGCTTTCACTCTCTGAGTGGCAGTCAAAAAGCCCATAAGCGGAGGGATACCCTCCCAGTACACATGTCTGCCTGTAGCACATTGACGGGATTTTACGAACCATAACACAGAAATAATAATCGCAAAAACGCAAAAAATATGAGCAACACACAATATGCAGTCTGCCACCTGCAACGTGGCAGCGGCAATGACTCTGGTATGTCATGCCATATAGAAAGGAAGGATGCCAAAGGCAAGGTATATGTCCCGGCCAATGCCGATGCGAACAGGACACAGCTTAATCGGGAACTTATTGCATTTCCTGCCGGAGTAAAGAACAGGACGGATGCCATACAATTCAGAATAGACCATGCTGGATTACATCGCAAGGTGTGCTACACATGGATGAGAAAACTCCACACTTACATGCCACTATCGTACCCATTGTAACCACAGAAAGACTTCGCAAAAAGCGAGAGGGCGATAAGAAGTATGAAACGAAATCCGGTGCTCGCTTATCGGCAGATGATGTGATGCGGCGAGCCAAGTTACATGAATATCAGAATAGCTATGCAGTAGCTATGAAGCCCTTCGGATTGGAGCGTGGAATTGTCGGTTCTACCGCCAAGCATCAGGTGAACTCAGAATACTACAAGCAACAGATGAATAAGTATGAGGAAGACATTGCCAGATTACAAGCTGATATTGAACAGGCAAAAGAAGGCAAAAGTACAGTCCTGTCATGGTTCGGCAAAGGAGATTTGGCTAAGGCGAAGAAAGAACTCGCAAGCAAGGACGAACAGATTGCCAAACTCAAAAGTCAGATTAAAATGCTTATGGCAGAAAAAGCCCAACTGCAAGAAAAGCATAAATCAGAGATTGAACAATTACGGAATGGTTATCAAAAAGAAATAGACAAGGCTATCCATCGGGCAGAATCAGCAGAACAGCAATCAAAAGAAAAGGATTCTGTAATAGACAGGCAGAACCAACGTATTGACCTGCTTGACCGCAAAGCCAATCCTCACAGATATCAACTCTCATCCGGTGCGGAACTTGTGCATTACAATATTTCAAACATGAGGAATCCGTCCATCCATATCTGGACGAAAGTTGGCAATGAAGAATATGATACAAGGACTTATATAGAATATTTCAGTGATATATGGGAGCGGTTTAGCAAGAACGAAGCTACCGCTTATGAACTCATCAATGAAGTCTTTGAGCCACATGAACAGGTCAATGAGGTACAAGCCAACCTTCTCGGAGTAGCCTTTGAACTTGCTATAGGTGGTCAGGCACAAGTCCATGTTGGTACAGGTGGAGGTGGTGCATCTTCTGAACTTCCTTGGGGCGAACAGAAAAACAAATCAAAATTGAATAGATAAGCCATTTATTTTCACAAGACTTAGTAAAATTATCAGTACCTTTGCATACTAATAAAAGCATATTCTAACTCGCATAACTTTATGGACAGAGACGACTTTATAAAAAATAGAGAAGATATTATCACCAACATAAAGACACTTTATTCTTATTTGAATGGGGAACAAAGTGATGAATATAAGAATTGGGCTATTGAGAAAATGGCCCGAGGAAAGAATTTTGTTGTTGAAATGGTTCTTCGTCAAATTTGGTGGTACTTCTTCTATTGTGAATAAAGAATCTTGGCTCTCAGTAGTTTACTTCCTGCCC